>Ga0070735_10002422_pt1 | contig 16924 bp, 11 predicted proteins | sample Coa_R1_FD_66443 | JGI IMG/M metagenome (GOLD analysis project Ga0070735, IMG submission 66443) | Surface soil microbial communities from Centralia Pennsylvania, which are recovering from an underground coalmine fire - Coalmine... | ecosystem: Environmental > Terrestrial > Soil > Unclassified ... | reverse complement strand
AGGCGCATCGAGCCCGACGTCAACGAGTCGCCCATCGCGGCGCGGTGGTGCGCGCTCGCTCCCCGGGCCAGCTCTTCGAGGAGGAACGGGTTGCCCCCGGCCTCCTGCGCGATCTCCTCGGCCGTCTTTTGCTCGAGCGGACCCTCCGCGCCGAGCAGGTCCAGGACGAGGCGTCGGGCATCCTCGATCCCGAGCGGTTCGACGGTGACGTGGCGGACCTCCGCGTCGTCGGGCCAGCGCGCGCGCAGGTCGGCCAGGAACGGGCTCGAGGTCTCCTCCTCGGCGCGATGGGTCATGAGGAGCAAGAGGGGAGGAGCCTCGGGTGGGCGCACCAGGTCGACCAGGAGCGCCGCGCTGTCGCTGTCGCCCCACTGGACGTCGTCGATGAAGACCACCACTCGCCGCTGACGGCATAGGGACGCGAAGATCTGCCGCAGCCCCGCGAATGCGCGTTGACGCACGACCTGGGGGTCCCCGACGGACGCTTGCGGAACCGCGTCGATGGCGCGCACCCGACGAAGCACCGGGAACACGTGGGCCAGGGCCCAGACGTCCTCGGGCCACGCGATCGACTCGCCGCGATCCTGCATGTCGATGAGGTGACGAGTGAGCGCGTCGACGACGCTGTCGAGCGCCTTGTACGGGACCGACTCGCGCTCGTACGCGCGCCCCCGCAAGACGAGCACCCCCTCGCGCGCCTGCACGCGGTCGAGGAAGAGATGTGCGAGGGCGGACTTTCCGAGTCCGGACTTGCCCGAGACGTGGACCGCGATCGTTCGCCCTTCGCCGGTCGCCTCGAACGCGGCCTCGAGCTCGCCCTGCTGGCGCTCTCGACCGAAGAGCCGAACCCTCCCGCCGCCCGCCTCGAGCGGCGGCGCGGTGGCCCGGTCGCTCGTGGTCGCGCCGAGGCGTCGAAGGAGGTCCGGGGTGCTCGGCCGCGCCTCCGGGTCCGTCGCGAGGAGCGCCATGCAGAGCTCGTCCAGATCGGGCGGAACGTCGTTCACCCGCGCGGACGGCGGCATCGGCGCGACGGTGCACTTGAGCGTCAGCACTTCGGCCATCGCCCCCGTGAAGGGCGCGCAGCCGACGAGCGCCTCGTAGAGCATGACCCCGACGCTGTACCAGTCGGACGCCGCGACCGGCGCCTCGCCCGAGGCCTGCTCCGGCGCCATGTACGTGGCGGTGCCGACCATCTCGTCCTCGGCGACCCCGTCGGTGCTCGGGCGAAGCTCGGTGGCCACGCCGAAATCGAGGATGACGACGCGACCTTCGGGCGTCACGCGCACGTTGGAAGGCTTGAGATCCCGGTGCAGTTTGCCGGCGTCGTGAAGGGCACGCACGCCGTCGACAAGCTGCTTCAGCGCGTGACGAAGCCGGTCGACGTTGTAGCCCGGCGCCGCACGGGTTCCCTTGGAATCGCCGGTGGACCTCCGCGGCCGCGCGGCGGACGCCGGCGCCGGCGGCACGTCGACGATCGTTCGGACTTCGGTCTTGTCGTCCGGCAGTCGCGCCTGCGACGAGCGGACGTACCCGAGAAAGTCGGTGCCCTCGACGAGCTCCATCGTGAAAAAGACGTTGTCGCGCTCACCCGCCACGAGCTCGTGGAGGTGCACGAGGTTCGGGTGCCCCACGTCGGCGAGCGTCCGAAACTCTTGTTTGAACCGATAGAGGGCCGCCGCGTCGAAGTGGAGGAGCGTCTTCAGCGCGACGCGCTCGCGTCGCTGGCGATCGTAGGCCTCGTAGACGACGCCCATGCCCCCTTGCCCGAGGTTCGCGACGACCTCGTAGCGAGAGGTCCCCTTGAAGCGCACGGCGCTGAAGGTCTCCGACGCGGGCGATGCTTGATCGCTAGTGTGGGGATCCGCCATCTCGCACTCCTGGGCCGAAGGCCCATCATCGTGGTGGTCGCGCGCCCTCGAGCGGACGCACAAAACCGCCCAGTTTCCCAACGTATCAGGTTGAGAAGCTCGGAGTGAATTCCTGCTCTCACCTATCGCTCGGCAGAGTCGATTGGGCCCGGCGAGACGGCCGAGCGACTACGCGATCATGAGACGATGTGAGTAATAGGAGTCTGCCGGCGCCAAGGGACGGGACGGTTGCGGCTGAGCTGTCCTTCAGCCCGAAGACGAAAACGCCCCGGCGCGCCGAGGTTGGTCCAAACGCTTGAAAGTAGCCGAAAGAGGCCGGCTCGGGGGGGGCGCTGCGGAACGCCGTGTGAACGTCCCCGCGCCGCGGCCGAGCCGCGCGACGCAGTGCGACACGGCGCGATCGAACAAGAACTGGCTCAAAAATTAAGGCGAAGAAAATCAATGTTCCAATAAAGGTGAGAACGGTAGTCGGTAGACAGAAGGGGCGGCCTGAAGCATGATGGGCGATTTAGAGGTATCTCATGCGCAAGCTGCTCGCCGTGACCGCCATCGTGGGGACCGCCATGGTCGGACTCGCCGGTACCGCCATCGCGGCCGATCGAAACGACCATGACCGGGACGACTCTCGCAACCACGAGAAGGCCCCCGAACCGCTGACCATCGCCGGGCTCGCGCTCGGCGCCACCGGCATCGCGGGCGCGGGGTTCTGGGCCCGCAAGTCGCGGCGAACCAAGCGCTAGCCATAACGAATGCTCCCGGCGGGCGCTCTCCCCCGAGCGGCGGTCGAAGCACGCACGCCGCGAGCGCTGCTGGCGCTGTCGCTCGGCGTCGGCGCCGGCCAATGCGTGCTTGCATGGCGCCTGGGGGAACTCGAGTTCGCCCTTACCGTCACGGTCGCTTGGGTGGCGGCCCTTACGGTGGCCCACGATCGATGGCCCGCCGCGCGATCAAGTCCGCGACCCCCGCTGCGGGCGCTCGGGGCTGCGCTCGCCGCGGCGGCGATGCTGGTGCTCTCCGGGGCCCCCTACCGCCCGAGCGATCGCGCGATGCCGCTGGTCGCGGGCGCCGGCGTCGCCATCGCGGCGTATGGCCTTCGGGACGGGCTGGGGAGGTGGCGAGAGCTGGCGTTTCTCTTGCTGCCCTTCGTGAACCCGATGCCGCGGCCGATCCGGATGGCCATCGGACCGGCGCGGCTGACGGCCTTCTGCGCGATGGTGCTCGACCGATTCCTCGGGCACCCCGTCTCGCTGGATGGCGAGGTCCTCGCCAGCCCCACGGCGACGCTAGACGTGGCGCCAGACTGCTCGGGGATAAGCGGCATTGCGCGCCTCTGCGCATTGGCGGCCCTCGTGGTGGCGCTCTTCCCGACGGCCACGAGGAAGAAGGTCTGGGTGTTCGGGACCGCCGTCGCGGTGGGATTCGTGACCAACGTGCCACGGATCGCCATCCTGGTGAACGAGGCGTCGCGGCGCAACGACGGGCGGTTCGACTACTGGCACCAGGGCGACGGTGCCACCGTCTTCAGCGTCCTATCGACGACCATCGCGGTCTTCGTCTGGTGGCTCATGCTGCGGGGCCCTCGCAAGCGTGAAACGCTAGATTAGGTCGCGAACGTCAGTTGCCCTTCTTTCGAGACGTCCACGCGCGCAGGCGATCGAGCGGCCACGTGTTCACGACGCGGTCGGGCGCGATCCAGGCGCGCTCGGCGTTGCGCGCCGCGTAGTGAACGCGTTCCAGCTCCTCGGTCTGGTGGGCGTCGCTCGTGAGTACGAAGACGGCGTTGGAGCCTCGTGCGCGGCGAAGCGCCTCGACCGACATGTCGAGGCGAGGCAGGCCGCCGTTGATCTCCAGGGCCGTGCTCGTGCGCTCGGCGGCGGCGACGACTGCGTCGAGGTCCAGATCGACGCCGGGGCGACCTCCGATCATGCGGGCCGAGAGATGCCCGATCATGCGCACGGACGGATCCTCCATCGCCTGGACGACGCGCCGAGTCTGAGCCTCGCGACCGAGCTCGAAGTGGTCGTGAATCGACGCGAGACACCAGTCGAACGCGCTCCGGAAATCGGCGTCGTAGTCGAGCTCCCCATGGGGACCGATGTTCAGCTCGACGCCGTGGAGCAGCATCAGCGACGAGCCGAGGTCCTTCTGCAGAGCGCGCACCTTCGCCCGCTGGTCGAGGAGCCCCTCGCGCCCCACGCCGGACAGCGTGCCTTCGGCGTGGTCGGTGACGGCGAGGACTCCGTACCCTCGCGCCTTGGCCGCCGCGACGATCTCCTCGAGCGACGAGCGGCCGTCGCCGGAGAGGTTCGTGTGCAGGTGGAAGTCGCCCCGGATCGGGCCGATGGCTGCCGGCAACGTCCCGGCCTCGGCCGCCTCGATTTCGCCCCAGTCTTCGCGCAAGACGGGAGGGATCCACGGCAGCCCGAGGGCCGCATAGATTTGTTCCTCCGTGTCTCGCGCGACGACGCGGCCGCCCTCGACTTCGGACAGCGCGTATTCGTTGAGCGTCCACCCCCGCACGAGGGCGCGTTGGCGCAGCTTGATATTGTGGCCCTTCGACCCGGTGAAATAGAGGAGCGCCGCCCCGAGCTCGGCCTTCGACACGACGCGCACGTCGACCTGCGTGCCGCGGCGGGTGACGATGCTCGTCTTCGAGTCGCCCCGCACGATGACCCTATCCACCACCTTCATGGAGACGAGCGCTTCCATGACGGGCGGCGCCGACGCTGCGGCCACGACGATGTCGACGTCTCCCACCGTCTCGGAGAAGCGCCGGAGGGAGCCGCAATACGAGGCGTGTTCGACCCCCGGCACCTCGCGTAGCCGCGCCATGATCCTCTCGGCGAGCGGGAGCGCGACCGCGATCGGCGTCCGATCGAGCGCTCCTTGTTTTTCGAACCTCGTCAGCGCCTGCTGGAGTTTCTCCTCGGCCTTCTCCCCGAAGCCCTTGAGGCCGCGGAGACGTTTGTCGGCGAGGGCCGCCCGCAGGTCTTCGATCGACTTAACACCGACCTCCGCCCGGAGCTTCTGGACGGTCTTGGGCCCCAGCCCCGGAATCCGCAACAGCGCGACAACGCTGGCCGGGTGCTTTTGCCGCAGGCCCTCGAGCTTCTCGACGCTCCCCTTGTCGAGGAGCTCGCGAATCTTGGCTGCGGTGCTCTTGCCGATCCCCTGGATCTTCTGCAGCTCCGGCGCCGTCAATCGCCCGAGGTCCGTCGCTTGCGCTGCGATCGCCTGCGCCGCGCTCTCGTACGCCCGCACCCGGAAGGACTGGGGGTCGCCCTCCTCGAGCATCGTGAGCTCGGCGAGCTCCCGCAGCATGTCGAGCACGTCCTGCTTGGTGTCGCTCACGACCAAGCCTTGTAGCCCCACATCGCTCGCGATCCCAGCGCGTCGTCCGCTCTCTCGCTTCGCTCGAGCGTGCTGAGGTAGCCTCTCTCGGTGGCTTCGAGCGAGGCGCCCGAACGATTGCTCGTGGACGACCGTGAAGTCCTCGTAACGAACCCGAGCAAGCCGTACTTCTCGAAGCAAGCCCAGCTCACCAAGTTGGACATCGTCCGCTACTACCTGTCGGTGGCCGACGGCGCTCTGCGCGGCATCCGTGACCGGCCGTGCGTCCTCAAGCGATTCGTCGATGGGGCCGAGGGGCAACCCTTCTACCAGAAGCGCGCGCCGGAGAATCGGCCTCCCTGGTTGCGCACCGTGCGCTTGTCGTTCCCGTCCGGGCGAACGGCGGACGAGATGGTCGTGGACGACGCGGCCGGCCTCGCCTGGATCGTCAACCTGGGGTGCATCGAGCTCCATCCGCACCCGGTCCGCGCAGGCGATCTCGAGCACCCGGACGAGCTGCGCGTCGACCTTGATCCGGGTCCGGGCGTCTCGTGGGACGACGTGCGGCGCGTGGCGCTCGAGGTCGACGCGCTGCTTCGGGACGTCGGGCTCCGCGGGTGGCCGAAGACGAGCGGCTCCCGCGGGCTGCACGTGAACGTGCGCATCGAGACTCGATGGTCCTTCACCGAAGTCCGTCGGGCCGCGCTGGCGCTCGCCCGTGAGATCGAGCGCCGCGTTCCCATGCTCGCCACGTCGAAGTGGTGGAAGGAAGAGCGCCACGGCGTCTTCGTCGACTACAACCAGAACGCCAAGGACCGGACCACCTGCTCGGCGTATTCGGTGCGTCCGTTGCCGGACGCGCGGGTGTCGGCGCCCATCACGTGGGCCGAGGTCCCCGACTGCGATCCCGGCGACTTCACCGTCCTCACGATGCCGAAGCGGTTCGAGCTGCTGGGCGATCCGCACGCCGGCATCGACGGCGCCCCGGGATCCCTCGACGGACTGCTCGATCTCGCGGCGCGCGACGAATCGTCGGGGCTCGGTGACGCGCCGTGGCCGCCGCACTTTCGCAAGGTGGAAGGCGAGGCCCCCCGAGTCGCGCCGTCGCGGGCGCGCAAGCCGCCCGCCGCGCCGAGGCGCCCGCGCGCGAAGATGCCCCTCGTCGTCGTCGCGAACTCTCCGAGCAAGGACGAGGCGATGAAGGGGCTCGAACGCTGGAAGGCCCGGCACCCGGAGGCGGCGGAGCGGCTGGCCGTGGACGACGTCCTCGTCGACTCGATGCGCGGCTCTTCGTCGACCTGGACGCGCATCCGAGTGAACCTGCGCCACGTTCCGGAGCCCCTGCGCCCGCCCGCCGAGCCGCCCGATCCCGACGACGATCCGACGCGCGCGTGGAGGAACGCGCGGCGCACCTGACCTCGGTCACTTTCCTGCGGCGAAGATGGCCGCCAGCTCGTGCGGGGCCACCACCTCGAGCTGCGCGAAGGTGCAATCGTGCGGCACCTTGTCGGTTCGCCAGCGCCGGAACTGCGCCGTATGCCGGAAGCGGCTCCCCTGCATGTGGTCGTAGGCGACCTCCACGACGAGCTCCGCGCGCAGCGGCTCCCAGGAGAGGTCTTTGCCTTGGCTCCACCGGCTCTTGACGCCGGGGATGCGCTGCCCCTCCTCGGAGAAGGCCTCGCCAGCCCATTCTCGCCACGGATGACCCTCGAGCGCCCGCTCGCGATACGGCGCGAGGTAGTCCACGAGCTCCCGGCGCTTGGCCGCGGTGAAGCTCGCCGAGACGCCCACGTGGTGGAGCGCCCCGTCGCGGTCGAAGAGGCCCAGCAGTAGCGAACCGACCGCGGTCCCGCGACCTCCCTTGTGCCAGCGGAACCCGCCGACGACGCAGTCGCATTCGCGCTCGTGCTTCACCTTGAACATGACGCGCTTGCCCGGCTCGTACGCCCCGGCCCGCGCCTTCGCCATGACGCCGTCGAGGCCCGCGCCTTCGAAGCGTCGAAACCAGTCGGTCGCGACCGCGCGATCGGCCGTCCCGGGCGTGAGGTGAACGGGCGGCGTTGCGCCGGCGAGGACCTCGGCGAGCGCCTCGCGCCGCTGCCAGAACGGGACGTCCATCAGGCTCCGGTCGCCGAGGGCCAGGAGGTCCCAGAAGATGACGGACGCGGGGAGCTCGCTGGCCAGGAGCTTCACGCGTGACGCGGCGGGGTGGATTCGAAGCTGGAGGGCCTCGAAATCGAGCGCATCGCCGCGGGCGACGACGATCTCTCCGTCGAGGACGCAGCGGTCCGGCAACGTGGCCTTGAGCGGCCCGGCGAGCTCCGGAAAGTAGCGGTCGAGCGGCTTCTCGTCGCGGCTCTGGATCAGGAGCTCTTCACGATCTCGGAAGACGAGGATTCGAAATCCGTCCCATTTGGGCTCGAAGAGCCATCCGTCGCCGTCCGGCAGTTGCGCGAGACGCTTGGCGAGCATGGGAGCGACGGGCGGAGAAACCGGCAGGAGCACGGCGCGAGAGTCTACATGGGTCCCTTGGCTCGGGTACCCTGAGGGGATCATGGTTGGGGGATGGAACGTGGCTCCCAGCGGGCAAGTTCGTTCGCTGCGCCGGGTCCTCTTCTTGGGCGGGAGCATCTACATGGCGTGGTGGTTCGTCGTCCGCGCCGTGCTGCCGGACGCGTACAACGCGCTTGCCGGTCGACTCGTGGTGGTCGGTATCTTCTACGCAGCCCCCGCCGCTAGCTTCTACAGCGAGTGGACCCGGCGGCATCTCGAGGAGTGCCTCTTCGCGGCGATCTGCGTCCTGACTTTGCACTACTACTACCTCGTCGAGCGCAACGGGGGCGACACGGCATGGGCGGTTGGCGCGTACATCGTCCTGGCCGGCGCGAGCTCGCTCCTGTCGTCGCGCAGGGCGCTCTTCGCGTATTCGATCCTGACGATCGCGCTCGGAACCGCGGTCTCGCTGCTCTCGCCGGCGCTCCTGCGCTCGATCTTCCTCGCCGGCCTGGCGACGATGACATTTCTCTCGAACGTCACGCTCCGCAATCGTCTCCTGCTCGAGGAAGAACGCGCCGCGCTCGCTCGCACGGAGGCCGCGCGGGTCGCCGCGGAGGCGAATGTCGTGCTGCGCGACGAGTTCATCTCGATCGCCTCCCACGAGCTCAACACCCCGCTCGCGGCCCTCAAACTCCAGTTCAAGCAGCTCGCGCGCGGGGTCGCTCCCCCCGGGGGCGGCTCGGCGCCCGAGACGGTTCGGTCGTACCTCGATCGGTGCGAGCGACAGCTCGATCGGATCGCGCGACTCGTCGAGACCCTCCTGGACGCGTCCCGCGTCACCGCGGGACCGGTCGCCCTGCGGCTGGAGGAGGTCGCGCTCCTCGAGGTGGTCCGCGACGCCGTGCAAGCGCTCGCGAGCGACGCGGAAAGAGCGGGGAGCACCATCGAAGTCAGCGGCGACGCCGCCGTGGTGGGGCGATGGGATCCGGTGCGCCTCGGTCAGGTGGTGACCAACCTGGTCCGCAACGCGCTCACCTTCGGCGGCGGGCGTCCGGTTCGAATCACGGTCTCGGGCGATCCCCGCATCGCTCGGCTATCGGTGGTCGACCAGGGGGTGGGCATCGCGAGCGACCAGCACGACCGCATCTTCCGGCGGTTCCAGCGCGCCGTATCCGTGCAGAACTACGGAGGGCTCGGCCTGGGCCTCTACGTCGTCAAACAGGTCGTCGACGCGCACGGCGGCTCGGTGGACGTCGACAGCGAGCCCGGCAAGGGCGCCACGTTCACCGTGCGGTTGCCGCGCGGAGCGTCCGCCGCTCCCCCCGCGACGGGGCTGCAAGCCTCTTGATGATGATAGCCTCCGCCGCGACGCCGCGGGTCGAAGGAGAATCGCGATGAAGCTCGAGACCGAAGACGATGTGAACCAGTTGCTCAACGCCGCCAAGGCCTTGGCCGTCGTGAGCTCGTGGAGCGCGGTCGGGCTGTTCGAGCAGCTGCGCAAGGGGCCCCTTCAGCAGGGCGAGCTCAAGGCGGAGCCGCGCGCCGTCGCCACCACGTTGCCGGTGTTGTGTCACCTCGGCCTCGTCGCGCTCGACGGTGATCGCGTCGCGCTCACCTCGCGAGCGGAGCGCCTGTTCGACGAGCGGGCGCTGCCCACGGACCGCAACCTCGTCGTGCTGCGCGATTTGGCGCGCCTCGTCGACGTCCTGCGCGACGGCGGCCCCGTCCGCGACGACCAGGGGAAGAGCAAGGGAACGAGGGGAGGCACGACCCCGCAGGATCTCGCGCAGACCGAGCGCTTCCTCGACATGCTCTATCGAATCAGCGATGCCCCCGCGCGGTCGACCTATCGTTGGCTCCACGCCGACCTTCCCGAGCGCGGGTACGTCCTCGACCTCGGCGGGGGACATGGCCGCTACGCGCGCGCCTTCGCCGACGCCGGCCACGCCACGACCCTCTTCGACCAGCCCGAGGTCGTCGGGCTCGCGCGCAAACGCCACGGCGACGCCCTCTCGTACCTCGCGGGGGACTTTCACGAGGCCGAGTCGTTCGGCGGCCCGTACGACCTCGTGCTGCTCTGCAACATCGTGCACGGCGAGTCGCCGCCGGCGAACGCCTCGATCATCGCCCGCGCGGCGCGGAGCCTTCGCCCCGGCGGACGCATCGCGGTGCGCGAGATGCTCCTCGACGACCAGCGCCAGAACCCGCCGAGCGGCGTGTTCTTCAACCTGACGATGCTCCTTTACACCGACCACGGCAGGGTCCCCGCGGTGGCCGAGGTGCGAGCCTGGTTCGAAGCGGCCGGCTTGAGCGACTTCCGGCTCATCGTAGAAGAGACTCACCAAATCGCCGTGGCGCGAAAGGTGTGACGCGAGGCGCGTACCTGTTCGCTCGTGGGGTCGCCTCGTCGGAAAACGGGATGTGCGCGATGGGGAGCGGCTTCCTGGCCTTTCCTCCTGCCAAGAAATGCCGTTCGATGTCTATGACGGGATCTGTGCGCCCACGAGCGCCCGGCGGCTCCCTCGTGCATTTCGACGTGCCACGGATCCGGTGGGGACGACGTGAACGAAGCAGAGCTCGCAAGGGTAACCGGCGCCGAGCCCCTCGACTGGGAGGGCACGGAGCGGTTCGAGGTGTTGCGCTGCATCGGACGCGGCGGGATGGGGACGGTCTACGAGGCGCGAGACCGGCACACGCTCCAGAGCGTGGCGCTCAAGACGCTCGTGCACTACGAGGCGTCGTCCTTTTACCTGTTCAAGCAGGAGTTTCGCGCCCTCTCCGGCGTGAGCCACCCCAACCTCGTTCGACTTTACGAGCTCTTCGGAACCGAAGGCGACCGAGTCTTCTTCTCGATGGAGCTCGTCCGCGGGACCGATTTCCTCGCGCACGTACGCAGGGTGGGCGCAGTGCTGCGCGTCGACGACTCGACGGGCGGGTCCTCTGCCGAAGGGCCGTCGCGCGTGCGCATGGCCGGCGCGGCGCCTCGTGAGCCGAACGACAAGCCGCCGCCGCTCGCCAGGTCCTCGATCGTCCAGCCGTCGCCGGCCGATCTCGACCGCCTGCTCCCGAGCCTCCGCCAGCTCGTCGAGGGGGTGCACGCCGTCCACTGCGCGGGCAAGCTCCACCGCGACATCAAGCCCTCGAACGTCCTCGTCACGCCCGACGGTCGCGTCGTCGTCCTCGACTTCGGCGTCGCCACCGACGTGCCGCGCATCGGCGAGGAGATGCCGAGCGAGGACATGCAGATGGTGGGGACAGCGCGGTACATGGCCCCCGAGCAGGGGATCGGCGAGCCCCCCACGCCCGCCGCCGATTGGTACAGCGTCGGCGTCATGCTTTTCGAGAGCCTCGTCGGGTCGGCGCCGTTCAACGGCACGATCTTCGAGGTGATCCAGGCCAAGAACGCGCTCGACGCGCCGTCGCCCCGGGAGCTCGTCGCGGGCGTCCCGCCCGAGCTTGACGCGCTCTGTCGGGACCTGCTCGCGCGATCTCCGCTGGACCGGCCGACCGGCGTGGACATCTTGCGCCGGCTCGGCGTCTCGAGGTCGACGTTGCGGGCGGCCCCCTACGCGGCCGAGGCGCGCGAGACGATCCACCTCGTCGGCCGTCGCGAACAAGTGGCGGCTCTCGACGAGGCCTTCGCGGCGGTGCGCGGCGGCCGCGGCGTCACGGTCCAGGTGAGCGGTCTCGCCGGGATGGGCAAGTCGGCGCTCCTCGAGCACGTGCTCGACGACTGGACGGATCACAAGCACGCCGTCGTCCTGCGCGGACGCGCCTACCAGCGCGAGTCGCTCCGCTACAAGGCCGTCGACAGCATCATCGACGCGCTTAGCCGCCACCTCATCCATCTGGCCGACAACGAGGCGACCTTCCCGCTGCCGGCCGACGTCGGCGCGCTCGCCCACCTCTTTCCGGTCCTGCGCCGAGTGCCCACGATCGAGCAACCGCACGTCGACCGCGTGCCGGATCCCGCGCAGATGCGGCGTCGCGCGTTCGGCGCGCTGCGTACGCTCCTGGCGACCCTCGCCAAGCGCCGGCCGCTGGTTCTGTGCATCGACGACGCCCAGTGGGGCGACACCGACAGCGCCGCGCTGCTGACGCACATCGTCCGGCCGCCGCATCCCCCGGCCCTCCTCTTGCTGCTCGCGTACCGCGACGAGGAGGCGCAGGCGGCGCCCTTCGTGACGGATCTGCACGCCCTTTGGCCGTCGGGAGCCGAGGTGCGCGATGTCCAGGTCGGGCCGCTCAACCCGGAGGACTCGCGCGGACTCGCGCTGTCGCTGCTCGGTCCCGTCCGGTCGACGCACAAGCTGGCCGACGCGGTGGTGCGCGAGTCGGGCGGGAGCCCGTTCCTCATCGAGGAGCTGGCGCGGGGCGCGGTCGGTCGACTCGAGGCGTCGAGCGACGCGCGCGTGACGATCGAGGAAGTCGTCGAGGACCGCCTCGCGGAGCTCCCCGACACGGCCCGGCAGGCGCTCGAGGTCGTCGCCGTCGCGGGCCGCCCCATGCCTCTCTCGACGTTGCGCGCTGCCGTCGGCGCCGAGTCGATCGACGAGGTCGTCGCGCTGCTCTCGTCGCGTCGCTTCGTGCGGTCCGAGCTGCGCGACGGACGCGACGTCACAGAGACGACGCACGATCGCCTCCGCGAGACGATCGTGGCGCGCCTGCCGGCGGCGACCGTCCAGGAGCACCACTCCCGTCTCGCGCAAGTCCTCGAGGCGACGCCCGGCGCGGATCCCGAGTCGCTCGCCCATCACTTGCTCGGCGCCGGGGAGACGGAGCGGGCCGGCCGCTTCGCGCACAAGGCCGCCGAGCAAGCCGCGAAGCTTCTCGCGTTCGACCAAGCGGCGCGCCTCTTCCGTCTAGCGATCGCGACGCTGCCGGACTCGCCCAAGTTTGGCCGCCTCTACGCGCGCCTCGGCGAGGTGCTCCAGTGGGCCGGGCGCAACGAGGAGTCCGGGCGCGCGTACATCGTGGCCGCGGAGCGGGCCTCGGGGGCCGAGCGCTCCGGCTTCGAGCGCGCGGCGGCCGCGCAGCTCATCGCCGCGGGGCGCATCGACGAGGGCGGCATGATGCTGCGGCGCGTGCTCGCGGGCGCCGGCGTCGACGTTCCGGCCTCGCCCTTCGCCACCGTGGCGTCACTGGTCGCGACCAAGCTGCGACTCAGGGTCGGAGGGCTGCGGTTCAAGGAGCGGGATCCATCGGCCATCCCGGCGACCGAGGGGGCGCGCCTTGACGCGATGCACGTCGCCGCGATGGGCCTCGCATCGGTCGACAACCTCCTGGCCGCGTGCATGCAGGCGCGGCAGTTCATGGAAGCTCTCCGCGTCGGCGATCGCGCGAGGATTGTCCGCGCCGGCGTCATCTACTTCGGGAGCCATCTCTCGTTGCAGGGCGGGCCCGTCAGCGCGCACGAGCGCGCGGTGCAGGACCTCGTACGGCGCCTCGTCGAGAAGGGGGGGCGACCCGAGGAGGTCGCGTTCCTGGAGGGGACGCACGGCGTCGGACTGTTCGTTCGGGGGCGCTGGCGCGAGGCGGTCCAGATGATCGACCACGCCTATGCCAACCTGCCCGGGCAGCAGGCGGGCATGCAGGCTCAGGCGGCTCTCTACGCCGCCTATGCCCAGGCGTTCCTCGGCGATTTGATCGAGCTCCGCCAGCGGCGCGCGCGCCTACTCGTCGACGCCGAGCAGCGCGGCGACCTGTTCATGACCGTCTTGCTGAGCGTCAGCCACCCCGTCCTCTTGTGGCTGGCCGACGACGATCCGAAGGGTGCGAAGACCCTCATCCACGAGGCCAAGGCCCGCTGGTCGCACGGCAAGTTCTTGATCCAGGACTGGCAGGTCATGCGCTCGGAGGCCGAGGTCGATCTCTACGCGGGCGATGGCAGCGCCGCCCATGCGCGGCTCGTGCGCGACGAGGCGGCGGTCAAGGAGAGCATGCTCCTGCGCAGCCAGTACCTGCGCGTGTTGACGTCGTTCGCTCGCGCGCGGGCGGCCATCCTGTCCGTCGCGTCCGAGCCCGAGCGACGACCGGTCCGTCTGGCGGAGGCGCGCAAGCTGGCGCGCGAGCTGCGCCACGAGAAAATGGCCTGGGTCGAGCCGCTCGCCGCCATCGTCGAGGCGTGCGTGAGCAACACCGAAGGCGACAGGGCGAGAGCGTCCGTGACGCTGAAGGAGGCCGCGACCCTCGCGCAGGCCGCGAACATGGCGCTCTACGCGGCGGCGGCTCGCCATCAACTGGGGCGGCTGCTGGGCAAGGGCTACGGCGGCACCGACCTCGTTCGAGAGGCCGAGGAGGTCATGCGGGCCCAGGACGTCCGGCAGCCGGCGCGCTTCGCGGGGATGTACGTGCCCGGCCAGTGGGGTGCGCCGACGAGTTGAGGCGTACTTCCGGCGCTCTCGGCCTGGCCGGGCCCCGCCAAACAAACGACGAACAGCGCCAGAATGGCCTCCATCGTAGGTTCGCGGCCAGCGTAACCGGAAGCGTCCGCACGCTCGAGCCAAGCGAGAGTTCGGACGACACACCGAAGGAGGAGCAGGATGCGTTCGCGAACCGGCTGGGCGATCGGCCTTTGGATAGGGCTGGCGACTTCGGCGGCGGCGTGCGGTTCGTCCGCGCCTGGAACGGACACGGGGGGCGGTGGGTCGGGCCCCAGCACGGGGGCCGGCACGTCGTCGGGCGCGGGCGGCTCGGGCGAGGGCGCCGGCGGCAACGGCGGCACGGGGACCGGAGCGAGCAGCGGGGCGAGCTCGGGAGCAAGCTCCGGCGCGAGCACCGGCGCTGCCTCGGGCTCGACCTCGGGCGCAAGCTCCGGGGCGCCCGCGCCTTGCGTGAAAGGCCAGGTCGCCAATAGCGAGGTGGTGATGCTCGGTGATTCCTACATGGATGTCGGCAACGTCGGGCCGACCATCATGAAGGACGCGAACAACGCGATGTACAGGCACTACTACCTGGCCGCCTCCGCGCTCAACTACGAGTCCGGCACCTTTAACATCCCGTACCAGTTCGACACGGAGGCCCTCATGGATACCGCCGTGCAGAACCCCAAGGACATCAAGGTCGTCATCATGGACGGCGGGGGGAACGACGTCCTCATCAACAACAGCCAGTGCCTGACGATCCCGCCGGCCAACGACACGGGCAACATGTGTCACTCGGCCATCGACGCGTCCGTCGCGCGGGGCTTGAAGCTCGAGCAGGACATCGCGAGCCACAACGTCCAGCACATCGTCTACTACTTCTATCCGCATCTCGACGCGACCGTGTCCGGCCACACAAACGCGAACGACTGGCTCGACTACTCGTATCCCAAGGGCGCCGCCGCCTGCTGCGGCTCGGGCAACGTCCCGACGAGCGGGGACCTCTCGTGCCGCGGCACCGGCCCCGGGATCGACTGCGTGTGGATCGACACGCGCCCCGAATTCGTGGGCCACAACGATCACGCCAACCCGTCCGCGTACTGGTTCCAGAGCGACAACATCCACCCGACCCAGCCGGGCGCCGACGCCATCTCCGCGAAGGTATGGGCCGCGATGCAGAAGTATTGCATCGCGCAATGACGCGCGGCTCCTTTCACCGATAGGTGATGAGCGACCCCTCGCCGCCCTCGAAGTGCGCGTGCTCGTTGAGGGTGCTCAGGTGGACGGTGCTCGTCGAGCACACGAGCTTCGTGACCGAGGCGTTCGCCAGCTTGGAGTTGACGTGAAGGGCGTCCTCTCCCGCGAGGTTGAGCAGGGAGCTGCAGATGGCGGCGATCGGACCACCGGAGGTGAAGACGAGGGCCCCCTGCGACTTCGCGAGCGACGTGTTCAACCGCGCGAGCGCGCCGTTGACCCGACCCCTGAACGACGGCCAGCTCTCGGCGTAGTCGGTGTCGTGACGGCCGCTCACCCAGCGCCGCATCGACGCGACGAAGATCTCCTGGAAGCGCCGGCGCGGGTCCTCGCTCGAGGCCAGCTCGGCGGCCATCGTCCCGGGATCGGCGTAGCGTGGGTCGTAGACGCGAAGCACGGCCTGATGGTCGTACTCGTTCCAGTCGGAGTCGCGCTCGCACGCGCGTGGGAGGCCCATCGCCTCGAGGCAGGCCTCGGCGGTCTGGTGATGGCGGAGCATCGTCCCGCTCACGATGCGGTCGGTCCGAGGCCGTCTCGACAAGAGAGCGCGCCCGAGGACCGCGGACTGCGTGACGCCGAGATCGGAGAGCCGGTCGTAGTCTGCCGCCCCGAACGAAGCCTGCCCGTGCCGTATGAGGTAGATGGTTCCCATGGGTCTGACCGCCTGAACCTAGCGGCTGCGGCGCGATTCTTCGAATTTCGCCGCCCGTGGCCGTCGCGTAGTCTATCGAGCATGGCGTGGGTCAAAGTTCCTCCTCATCACCACCACCTCTTTCGCGCGGCGTTGCCGAGCGACCCACGGGTCGAGACGATGCAGATGTTTGGGGGTGTCGCGGCGCGTGTAAACGGTCACCTCTTCGCCGGTCTGTTTGGCCTATCGACCATGATCTGGCTACCCGAACCGGAGCGCGCGGAAGCGCTGGCTCTCGACGGCGCCTCGCTCTTCGATCCCATGGGCGACGGGCGGGTGCGGAGCGACAAGGTGATGCTGCCGGCGAGCATGATGATCGATGCCCCCGCGCTCAAGCGGTGGGTGGGTCGCGCGTTCAAAGCGGCGGCCGCGCTGCCGCCGAAGGCGGCGAAGGCGGCGAAGGCGGCGAAGGAGAAGTCCCAGGAGGCGTCGAAGAAGACGTCAAAGAAGACGCCGGAAAAGGGAGCGCCGTCGCGCAAGGCGGCCGCGGGCTCCAAGCGCGCCTCGAAGACGAAGTAGGGTCGAACCGGGCGAGCCGCTTGGCCGGGTGTCGCGGCTGCACCGGAGCTTGGTGCTGCTGTCCGTGGTCAGGCCTTGGACGGCCGCGACGGTCGCGCGACGGTCGCGGAAGCGGAGGAAGCGGCGGACGCTGGGCGGGCCCTGCCTTCGGAACGAGTCTAGGCGGGCCCGGGGATCGTGATCTTGCTCACGATCGAGGCCTTCTCGGCTCCCGTCGAAAGCGGGTCCCGACACCAAGAGGTCACCGCAGCGATCGTGGCACGCGCGGTGCTCAGGCTGCCGCCATGAATGCCATCTCCTTCGGCACCAAGCGCGCCTTCCACGGCTTCCTGAGGGTCACGCGCAAACCCCTGGCCTCCCTCGGCCTGACGGCCGCCCGTTTCGACCTCATGTTCGTGCTGCGC
>Ga0070735_10002421_pt1 | contig 16929 bp, 12 predicted proteins | sample Coa_R1_FD_66443 | JGI IMG/M metagenome (GOLD analysis project Ga0070735, IMG submission 66443) | Surface soil microbial communities from Centralia Pennsylvania, which are recovering from an underground coalmine fire - Coalmine... | ecosystem: Environmental > Terrestrial > Soil > Unclassified ... | reverse complement strand
CAGCGTCGCGATTACCGGCCGCAATGAAGAACGCGGGCAGGCCGTAGCCGAGCGCATCCTGCAAAGTGGCGGCAAAGCCATTTTCATTCCCACTGACGTTCGCAGCCTCAACCAATGCCAACGCGCCGTCGATGGCACCATCAAGGCTTTCGGCAAGCTCGATATTCTGTTCAACAACGCCGGCGTCTTTTATCCCCATACCGCTGTCGAATGCACCGAGGAAGAGTGGGACCTGCAGCTCGACATCAACCTGAAAGGCACGTTCCTGATGTCCAAGGCCGCGCTTCGGCACATGATTCAGCGCGCCAGCGGCGTCATTATTCATAACAGCTCGGGCTGGGGCATCGCCGGCGGCGACTCCGCCGTCGCATACTGCGCCTCGAAAGGCGGCGTGGTTCTGCTCACCAAAGCCATGGCCATCGATCACGGTCGGCAGGGCATCCGCGTGAATTGCATCTGCCCCGGCGACGTCAATACTCCGATGCTTCCGGAAGACGCACGGATGCGCGGCCAGAAATGGGAAGACTACCTCGCCGGTTGCGCAAACCGTCCCATGGGCCGCATCGGTACGCCAGATGAAATCGCCAAGGCCGCGTTGTTCCTCGCCTCCGATGATTCTTCCTTCATGACCGGGGCCGCGCTCGTAGTCGATGGCGGGGGGATCGCCGACTAGCATGCCTCAGCAAACCAAGCTCAGCCGCGCCCGCTCGCACGAACTGTTTGATCGCGCCCAGCGATTCCTTGTCGAGGGCGTAAACTCCCCATCTCGCGGCGCTGCCGTTTACCAAGATGGCCCCATCATGTTGGAACGCGGAAAAGGCTCCCGCGTTTGGGATGCCGATGGCAACGAGTACGTCGATTTCATGATGTCATTCGGCGCGCTGATTCAGGGCCACGCCCATCCCAAGCTCGTCGAGACTGTGTCTCAGGCGATGTCTGAAGGCTCCCACTTTGCCGCCGCCACTTCCGCCGAGACCGATGTCGCCGAGCGCTTCTGCCGCATGGTCCCATCAGCCGAGGTCGTGCGCTTCGCCAACACCGGCAGCGAAGCCACCATGCTCGCCCTTCGTCTCGCGCGCGCTCACACCAGGCGCACCAAGTTCCTGAAATTCGAAGGTCACTATCACGGCTGGTACGATCCCTATCTCTTGAACGCCCACAGCCATCCGCCTTCGCAGCTCGGTACGCCTGAAAATCCCGCCCGGATCCTCGACTCCGACGGCATTCCGCCGGCAACGTTCGACGATGTCATCCTCGCCCCCTGGAACAACGCTGCCGCCCTCGAACGTGTGTTGCGAAAGCATAGTCACGAACTGGCTTGCGTGATCACCGAGCCCATTATGGCCAACATGGGTTGCATTCCGCCACGCGACGGCTATCTGCAGCAACTTCGCGAACTGACCACGAAGTACGGCGTGCTCCTGATCTTCGATGAAGTCGTCACCGGCTTCCGCTACGCGCCCGGCGGCTGTCAGGAATACTACGGAATCAAGCCCGACCTCGGTACCTTCGGCAAAGCGCTGGGCGCGGGTTTTCCTGTCGGTGCAGTGGCCGGCCCGCGTTCGATTCTCGACCGCATGCGCTGGGGCGACCACATGGTCCTGCACTACGGAACCTTCAATGGCCATCGCCTCACCATGAAAGTCATCGCGGCCAACTTGGAATTGCTTTCCGCCGCCGACGCGCATCGCAAACTACACGCAATCGGCAACACTGCGATCGCCCGACTCCGCGACATTTTTCGCCGCCGCAAAATTCCCGCCATCGTGCAGGGCTTCGGCCCGATGTTTCAGATCTATTTCACCGATCGCGACGCCATCCACGACTATCGCGACTACTGCACCTATGTCGACACCGCCCGTTACTCGCGCTTTGTTCACTTGCTGCTCAACCGCGGCATTTACATGACTCCATCGAACGGCCTGCACTGGATCATTTCAACCTCCCACTCGGAATCCGACGTCGACAAACTGCTCCAGGCCGCCGACGACGCCTGCTCGGAACTCAAATGAAGAAGATCGTCTTCCTCGGTGGCGGCCGAATCACGAACGCTCTCATCGCCGGTCTTCGTCTCGCAAAAGACCATCATCAGGTCGTCGTTCATGACCGGCATCCCGAAAAGTTACGCGAATTGAAGGCGCTCTACAAAGTTCAGATCGAACCAGATCTCCAAAGCGCTGTCGACAAGGCGGGGCTTTTGATCGTCGCGGTTCGTCCGGCATCGGTGAGTGAATTGCTGCAGTCGATCAGGATCGATCGCCCGCTTCCTGCCGTGAGTTTGGCGGCGGGAATTCCGTTCGCTAATCTGCGGCGGGACCAGGAATCGCCGGTGCATTGGGCGCGCGCCATACCAACGCCCGGATGCCGTGTCCGCCTTGGGCTGACGAGCCTGACATTCGACCGCGGCTTTCCTCAAACCGAGAAGATCGAAATCCGCGCGCTGTTTGCCAGCGTCAGCACCGTTCTCGAGATTCCCGAAAGCAAAGTCGATCTCTTCACGGTCGTGTCTTCACCGAGCCACGGATACCACGCAATGTCGGCGCTCGTCGATGGGATTACGAAACTGGGTCTCGATCGAAACGCTGCCATCACATGCTCCGCCCACGCGCTCGCCGACGCGATCACGACCTGGCGCATGGGCAAGGATTCTTTGGACGAGTTGCTTCATGAGGCCGCCACTCCGGGAGGCATCGCCGCCGCAACCATGCAAGACATGAATCGTGCCGGATACCAGCGCGCTATCGATCGTGGCCTCAAGGCTGGGCTAAATCGCGCCCGGAAAAATGCCAAGCTGGCCTAGGAAAACACTAGGCTTATAATCGGCCAGCACATGAGTTTGCCTCCGGGTTCCAAACTCGGCCCCTACGAAATCATATCTCCGTTGGGTTCCGGTGGGATGGGCGACGTGTATCGCGGCCGCGACACGCGACTGGGCCGAATCGTGGCCATCAAGGTGCTGCCCACAAGTTACTCTTCCGACCCAGTACGTCGCCAGCGCTTCGAACGCGAGGCTCGGGCGATTTCTGCCCTGCAACATCCCAACATCTGCACCCTTTACGACGTCGGTCGTCAGGATGAGACCGAATACCTCGTTATGGAGTTCTTGAAAGGAGAGACTCTGGCGGCCCGACTGGCAAGTGGGCCTTTGCTAGTGCGAGAACTTCTGCAATATGGCATTGAGATCGCGGATGCCCTCGACTGCGCTCACCAACAGGGTATCGTGCACCGCGATTTGAAGCCTGCCAACATCTTCCTTACCGCCCATGGCGAGTGCAAAGTGCTCGACTTTGGGCTAGCAAAAGTCGAACTTAGTGAGCCGAGCTCAGATTCTCTTCCCACGATCGACGTTCTCACCAGCCCAGGGCTTGCCCTCGGCACCGTCGCCTACATGTCTCCCGAGCAAGCACGTGGCGAAGATCTCGATGCGCGCACGGATTTATTTTCTCTCGGTGCTGTCCTTTATCAGATGGCGACCGGGACGCAAGCTTTTCCGGGCAGAACCCCCGCTATCGTTTTTAAGGCGATATTGGATAACTCGCCCCTGCCTCCAACCGCGGTGAATCGCGCGTTACCCTCGCAACTAGACGAGATCTTAGCCAAGTCCCTCGAAAAGAAGCGTGAATTCCGATATCAGTCGGCGGCGGAGTTTCGCGTTGACTTGCGACGCATGAAGGAGGAGATGATTTCCGGGCTACTTCCCCTACCCGGCAAGGCTCGAAGGCTCAGGAACCTGTGGCTGATCCCAGTCACGGGGACACTGATTGTTCTTCTCGCAGCGATTGCCTTGACTGCTGGCCGCATGAAGGGATGGTTTTCACATCCCGGCCCAATCGCCCGTATCGAGTCCTTAGCCGTGCTGCCCTTGCAAAATCTCTCCGGCGATCCGTCACAGGAATACTTCACTGATGGTATGACGGAGGAACTGACTGCTGATCTTTCGCAGATCGGAGCCGTCAAGGTGATTTCACGTACCTCGGCGATGCGATACAAGGGATCCAGCAAGTCATTGCCAGAAATTGCGCGCGAATTGAATGTCGACGCGATCGTTGAGGGCTCGGTCGAGCGCTCAGGGGACCGCGTGAGAATCACCGCGCAACTGATTCGTGCCTCTACGGATACCCACGTGTGGGCCGAGAGCTACGAGCGTGATCTGCGGAACATCCTCGCGCTGCAAAGCGAAGTCGCTCGCGACATCGCGAATAAGATCGAGGTTAAACTCACTGCAACGGAACAGGCGCGACTTGCCCGTTCCAACCCCGTGGACCCACAGGCCTACCAGGCCTACCTCGAGGGCCGGTATTACTGGAATACACGGACCGAGGAAGGACTCGCCAAAGCCATCGAATACTTCCGCCTCGCGATCGAAAAGGACTCTACCTATGCGCTAGGCTATGCCGGTTTGGCGCAATCCTATGTCACTCTTCCCAGTTATCGCATCCTACCTGGCACTGAAGCCTTCCCCATGGCAAAGGATGCAGCTCTCAAAGCCCTTGCTATCGATGACGGATTGGCTGAAGCGCACGCCGTCTTGGGTGCCGTTTCGGCAGAATATGATCTGAACCTCGCCGCCGCTGAGAAGGAATTCAGACGCGCGATTGATTTGAAACCAAGTTACTCCACCGCGCACCAATGGTACGGTTCGAACGTTCTTTTCTCATGGGGCCGGCGCGAAGAAGCCATCTCACAGCTGAAACGGGCCCTCGAACTCGATCCCCTGTCCGTGGCAATCAATACTGATTTCGCATACGTTCTTTACTTGGAACGGCAGAACGATCAGTCAATTGCCCTCCTCCAGAAAACCCTGGCCATTTACCAGAATGTTGCGGCGCCACATTTTTACCTTGGGCGCGCCTATGTGCAAAAACGAATGCTAGCCGAGGCGCTGCAAGAGTTCCAAAGCGCGGAAACGCTGTCCCGAGGGCACCCCTTCTATCGGGCTTGGTTCGCTTATGGATTGGCGGTCGCGGGGCGTAGCGAAGAAGCCGCCAGGATTCTCAACCAGCTTACTCGGTCATCGGCCGCAAACCTCATTTCTTACGACGTGGCTGCGGTGTGGGCGGCGTTGGGAAAGAGTGAACTGGCAGTTGCTTGGTTGCAAAGAGCTTACGACGAGCGTGCGCCTCATATTCACCACATTTCGGTTGAACCAGCTTTCGATAGTCTCCATTCCCAGCCTGGATTTCAGAATCTAGAGCGCCGGATAAACGCAGGGCAGTAACAAAGCCGAGCACGGCCCGCGCGGCGCCTACAGCATCTCCGCATACCGGAATGGTCGATGCGCCACGCTCTTCCAGAAATACGCGAGAATAATCACGCTTGCGACTGCGGCGTAGGCGCACCACAAGGACGTGAACGCGTAACGCTTCACGGCCATTACCGCCAGCAAAATCAACAGATTCGCCGCTCCGAAGATCACCATATCTTTGATTCTTGAGAAGAACAGCGATCCGCAGGTTGCAATCACGTAGAACAAGCCGACCACCGTATGGTTTGTTGCGGGGTTCATATACACGAGGCTGTTTTGCTTGACGTAGACCTCGAAGGAATATGCGGTCAGCGCCCACAGAATATAGAGCGTCGTCGCCCCTCCGATCACCAGAAAGGGCAGCATTCGTTTGCGGCTTTTTCCGGTCGGCTCGAACAGCCACACACTTAAAGGCAGCAGGACCGGCAAGAGTCCCTGGGCGTAGAGCATGAACGCCCCGCCCATAGCGCGCGCAACCGCAGGCGAAACGGTGCCGTCCAACCCGAGCCAGACGAAGCCCTCCATCAGTTGGTGCACGGCGAACAGCAGAGGCAGTGAGGCGAAAAGAAGTTCACGCTTATGCTTCACCCGTGTCAATGTCGCCGCCCCGATCGCTCCCAGAACTCCGCTGCCGACAAAGTTGGCCGTCGCTGAAAAGCACATATCGGATTCTCCCCATCAACGAAATTCGCCGCCTATCCTAGCAGTCGTCTTGTGAGCCTTAACGCCCGCACTGCGTGATACAGCGGGAAGAGTGCCTTTGGAAGACTCACCACGGACCATTCGCCAACGCTCGGCGTCGTCGCCAGACGCCACAAGAATCGAATGCGATCTCGCCGGCGTTCGCGCAACCGCAGCATCAGTCGAAAATACGCGATCGATTCCGTGTCATAAGGTGCGCTTTGAACGAGAATCGAGATCGCTTCATTCGTAGCTGCGGTAGCCTGCGGATCGCGCCGCACTTGTTGCTCAAGATTCTCCGGGAGCGAAACTCCCAGTAATCTCTCTGCGAGCAGCAAATTGACTGCGACAATTCGCTCAACTTTCAACTGACTCACTCGGTTCGAGACGATATCCCAATCGATGTTCCCCGATTTCACTACCTCCGCGATATCGCAAACCCATGACAGTTGCATCCATCCATGCTTGGCAGCGTGAACACACAAAACAATAAAAAGGTCTCCCGCGCTGAGGGTTCGAACCGACTCGTCTCCAAAACGAATCTCAACCGCCCGCTCAATTAAATCAGGCACATCCAGATCAATCGAATAAAATCGCGGCAGAATCCTCCACTGCAGCTCCAGCAGGTTTCGTCCAGCCTCTCCGTCGAATGTGCGTTCGTATCCAGATTCGATATATGCCTGCTCGTGTGAAGGTGAGAGATCGAGACCGGGCTTGTATCCGATTTCCGCCAGCGCCTTTCGCGCGGCAACGACATCCGCGGGAGCTACCAGGATGTCCAGATCGCTGAACTGGCGAGCGACGATGTCCCTATACAGCATCTCCGCCAGTACCGGTCCTTTGTACGGAATCGCTGTGATCCCCGCCGCCTGAAGATGCCGACAAATCCGCGTTAACTCACTCGCGAACCATAGACACCTGCGTACATGCTCGCCGTAGGTCGATTGCAATGCCTGAAATGTTTTGAGGGGAATGAGTTCGCCATAACCGGACAGAGCCGCGTAAACCTGCGGCGTCAGCCGGTGGTGCTCAACGAACGCAATAAACCGGCCCCAGTCCAACCGCGATTCAAGGATCGCTGCGATCAGATCACGCGATCCTGCACAGCAAGCGAGCAGCAAATCAAACTCTCTTCCCCAGCCGGACTTACTTCGAGAAGAGGCAGCGTCTTCCCGCGGAATCTCGACGGCAGTTGCCATTTGGATCGCAGCCCACAGTCAAAAAAGAGGAACAAAACCAGTCAGCGGTCGTGTCCTCCGACCGCCCCTATAATACAAACGATTCCGGCCTCGATTTGCGCCGGGCATTGCACAGTGAGGCACCCGCAACTCATGGATAGCGTCGTCTTCGAGTCCGTCAGCAAGTCCTTCCGCCATCGGCCGGCGCTGTTCAATTGGATCGGCAAAGAGAAAACCGGCGAGACCTGCGCGCTAAGCGAGATTTCACTGCGGATTCCCTGTGCTTCCGTCATCGCGCTCCTCGGCCCTAACGGCAGCGGCAAAACGACGCTTCTCAAGCTCATCGCAACGATCCTTCTGCCCGACGCCGGCCGCATTCTGATCGACGGATCCGACACTCGCTTCGCTTCTCCCGTCGTCCGTCAGCGAGTCGGATTTGCGATGGCCAGCGAGCGCTCATTTTTTCCCCGGCTGACCGCCCGCGAAAATCTCGACTTCTTCGCCGCGCTCGAAGACGTTCCCCGCAGTCAACGAAAGATTCGGATATCGCAAGTTCTAGAGGACGTCGATCTCCTGAATGCCGCCGACACCCTTGTAATGAAGTTCTCCTCCGGCATGTATCAGCGATTGGCAATCGCTCGCGCTTTGCTCAAGCAACCCACGATCCTCTTGCTCGATGAGCCTTCCCGCAGCCTCGATCCGGAGTCTGCCATCCAGGGGCGAAGCCTCATCCGCCGGTTGCGATCAACTGGAACTACCATCCTGCTTGCCACGCACAATCTCGAAGAAGCTGCTTCCGTAGCCGATTCGGTAATTGTCCTGAGAGATGGTCGCGTCATCGCTACTCAAAAACTCGTAAGCTCGAATGCCGAAGGTCTCAGTTCCCTTTATCGCGAAGGCAAACCTGAACCCGAACCGATCTTGGAGATCGCCTGATGGGCCTGTTAGCCCTCGCGGACAAAACGACTGCCATCCTCCGTCGCGATCTGCTGACGGCCATCCGCTACCGTTCCAGTTTCCTGATCAACGTGGGTGGCGCTGCGGTCGAACTCGCCGCGTTCTACTATCTCGCTCACGCTGTCGGTCCGACATTCCATCCCGATGGTGTCGAATATTTTCCTTTTCTCGTTGTCGGAACTGGCTTTTACACGTTCCTGGTGATGGGCATCCATTCTTTCGTGCAGACCATCCAGGAAGCACAGAGCAGCGGAACTCTCGAAATTCTGCTCACCACTTCGACGCCTGCTCCCACTCTGGTATTCCTGAGTGCGATGTCGTCATTCGCGGCCAGCGCAGCACAATTCTTGTTCTATGTTGGCGCCGGACTGTTGCTCTATCGAGACGCAGTTCCAGCCCCGAATCTTGTCGGCTGTTTCATCATCTTCTTGCTCTCTCTGGCTATCGCAGTCGCACTCGGAATCATCGCTGCCGCCGTTCAACTTTCCATTCAGAGAGGGTCAGCCGTGTTATGGCTCCTTGGTTCAGGAACCTGGTTCATGACCGGCACGCTGTTCCCCGTCACCACATTGCCCAAGCCGCTGCAGGCCATCTCAGCCCTGATCCCCATCACGCATTCGCTCGATGCAATGCGCCTGGCGCTCCTTCAGGGAGTGTCGCTAACCGCGCTCGGCCGTGAGATCTCAATCTTGTTGCTGTGTGCCGGCACCCTGTTGCCTGCAAGCCTGCTCACATTCGCCTATTCGCTGAAATCTGCAAAACGCCACGGAACATTGTCGTTCTATTAAACCCGGAGCGAGCAGCTGGTTACTTCCGTCATTGTTCAGTTAACCAAAGCACCGACCACGCCACACACCTGGCCGTACTATTGATCCAGAAAACCTGCTATGCCTTCCATTGCAACCGCTCACGAACCCGTTCGTCGCAGCACCAGAATCCGCGCTCAAATCCCGGTGCTCGTTGCCAGCCTTGACTCGGCCGTTCAGTTTAGCGAACGCTGCCACACTCTTGTCATTAACACTGAGGGCTGTGGCGTACGGCTCAGCCGTTCCCTGGATCCTGGAACTCCGGTCCTTCTCGACGAATTACCTGGCGGGAACCGCGTTCGCGCAACGGTTGTGAGTTGTGTTCCTCTCGGGCACGAAGGGAAATATTGGTTGGTGGGAATTGCCCTGGAAGAAACCGGAAATATATGGTGCATTCACCCTGCTCCTCCAGACTGGGCCCCAGCTCCCGCTGCCGCTACAGTCCTGCTGCCCAAGAAGGAAGACGAGTGGCCTTACGCCATCTTTTCCAGCAAAGGCGAAGCCCACCCCGGCAGAGGTTAGTCGCGAATCTCTTCGCCTGCGATCGCCCGCCAGGCCCAGCCCTGTGCTAGATTTGCCTCATAGGGCCCTTAGCTCAGCGGTTAGAGCAGTGGACTCATAATCCATTGGTCCCAGGTTCAAATCCTGGAGGGCCCACCAAGCTCAGCACCCTTCCTGCTGCGATCCGTCCCTCTGTTAGACTGCGGATTCACACCGCATGAGAGCCCATTCGGTATTTCGATCGAGCCTCATCACCCTGCTCGTATTCTCCGGCGTGCTAGCCGGATCCTCTCAAGAGCAGGTCATTTTCATCCCCTACTCCGATGCGCGACCCATTCTCGAGCACATGAGCGAAGTGCTGCCGTCTCCTCTGAAGGGCGCGTCGGAAAAAGACCAGCGCGACGCCTGGCCCAGTTGGGTTAAACAATACGATTCTGAAATCCGTTCCCGCCTGAAAAAGGGCGATCAGGATTCCGTCATCAACTTCCTGCTCTTCGGCATATCGTTCACCAAAGCTCCACGTTTCACCCCCGAATTGATTCGACAACTTCGTGAGGGCACCGCTTCGTCGGACTCGAATTCGAGCGCTTCCGGACTGCTGAAGCGCCGTATCGCTGATCTTCTCGACGGAGCCTCGAGTCCGGTCGCTAACGATCGACTGCGATTCGCCCGCGCCGTTCTGAACGATGCCGGATACGACCTGTCCTCGCGCGATGCGCGCGCACCGGCGACATCGTTTTTGCGCTCGGCGGTTGATGGAATCCTGAAAGAGTACGCGAGTTACGCTGAAACTCTGGAAGCCGCTCAGCGGCTTGATCCTACTTCGCAGTTAGCCCAGCGCTCCACGCTCTTCCGAAACCGCGGGCTCTCTCTGGATACGTCCTGGCGTCCCAACTACGCCCTCGAAGACTCATTGCGCGAGTTGAAGCAAAATGGCTCGTTGACGCCAGGCAGTGTTCATCGCATCGCAATCATTGGGCCGGGTCTGGATTTTGCCGACAAGCGGGAAGGATACGACTTTTATCCGCAGCAAACCTTGCAGCCCTTCGCCGTACTCGATTCCCTGCTGCGGTTGGGTTTAACGACGGAGGGCGCCATTCAGGTAACGACGCTCGACATCAGCCCCCGCGTCAATCTCCATATTCGGCACACCTTGAATGCAGCGCAACAGGGTTCCGCTTACACTGTGCGTCTGCCACTCGATCCCGCAACAAAGTGGTCGCCGGGAGCAGCCCAGTACTGGAAAGCCTTTGGAAGCAACATTGGGTCGATCTCACCGGCCCCGGTGCCGGCCGAGCTTAAGGGTCTTGAACTTCGGGCAGTGCGAATCCGTCCCGAGTTTGTGAAGTTGGTTCACCCCGTCGATTTGGACGTTGTGTTGCAACGAATCGAGATCCCGAACCCGGCGCACGGCTTTGACTTGATCGTCGCCACCAACATCCTGGTCTATTACGACGTTTTCGGACAAAGCTTGGCGCTTTCCAACATCGCCGCAATGTTGCGCCCCGGCGGCCTCCTTCTGACAAATAACATCCTGCTTGAGTTCCCCTCCATCCCTATGCACTCCATCGGCTACCGCTCCACGGTGTATTCCGAAAGCGCAAACGATGGCGACCACATTTTGTGGTACCAGCGCGCCGCAAATTAACCCCTAAAATACAGAAAATGGAATAGATATCTGATAAATCGGACACAAATCTTTACACTTGTCTGTAAGTTGTTAATAACAATGTTTGTTTTCTTTGGATAGACACTTGCAGTTTACAGACAGGCCGTTTCTCTGGCTGTTTACCTTTTCAACCTATACAGATCGTTAAAGACACCTTTAACGAGGAGGAGTAAGCTATGAGGCGTTTTTTGGCAGTCATTGCACTGCTGGCTTTAGTCTCCCTTTTCGCCTTGGGGCAGGTCGATACGGGCCAGGTTGCAGGCACGATCACTGATCCAAGCGGCGCCGTCGTTTCCAACGCGACGGTCAAGTTCCACAATAGAAACACTGGCTTCGAGCGCAGTGTTGTAACCTCAGGTAGCGGCGCTTACACCGCCACGAACCTGATCCCCGGTCCATACGAGTTGACAGTTACAGCCCAGGGCTTTGCCGAATTCAAGCAGGCCATGGAAGTAACAGTCGGCGGTCGTGAAACCGCTGACATCAAGTTAACTCTGGCGAGCACCTCGCAAACAGTTCAGGTGGAAGCCGGCACGGCTGCAGTCGAAGTCAATACCCAGGACTCGCAGATTTCCGCCGTCATCGACCCGCAGCAGGTCATCAACCTGCCCAGCTTGACCCGCAACCCCTACGACTTCGTTGTTCTGACCGGTAACGTGAACACCGACCCGAACGGGTCCACCGGCGCGAACGGCGTCCAGGTCGGCCAGATGAACGTGGGCGTGAGCTTGAACGGCTCCCGTTCCGCCAGCACCGACATCCTGCTTGACGGCGTCGAGAACGTCGACCTGTTCAGCGCGAACGTCGGCCAGCAGATTCCTCTGGATTCTGTGCAGGAATTCCGTGTCGTCACCAGCGGATTCGACGCCAACTACGGCCGCGCCACGGGCGGCGTGGTGAACCTCGAAACCAAGTCCGGAACCAACTCCTTCCACGGTTCTCTGTATGAGTTCAACCGCGTTTCGGCGTTGGCCTCCAACACTGAGTTCGAAGACGCAACAAATCAAGCCTTAATCGCGCAAGGCGCCGCTCCGAACCCGAAAGACTTTTTCGTTCGCAACCAGTTCGGGTACTCGATCGGCGGACCGGTGATCAAGAACAAACTGTTCTTCTTCTCCAATACCGAGTGGACCCGCATCCGCAGCAACGGCTTGCAACAGGACATGATTCCAACGCAGGCATTTCTGGCAGCTTCTTCGCCGGCAACCCAGGCGTTCTTCAACACCTATGGGAAGAACCTGGTAAAGGGAGCCACTCTCGGCGCCACCGATACACCGGCTGGCTGGGTAGGTCCTGCGCCTCTGCAACAAGTCAACTACACCATTCCAGCGAATGATGGTGCCGGCAACCCCGAAAACACCTATTCGACTCTGGAACGCGTTGACTTCAACATCAGCGACAAAACCACTTTCAGCGGCCGCTACGGCCTCTACAACGAAAGTGACTTTGTAGGGACCAACGCCTTCAGCCCCTATGATGGCTATAACACTGGCTTCGCAAACAAGAACCAGAACCTGCTGCTTTCTCTGTCGCACGTCTTCTCGCAGAGCTTGGTCAGTTCGACCAAGATTTCCTATAACCGGTTGAACAACGAGCAACCTTTAGGAACGGCTCCAGTCAGCCCGACGCTCTATCTGAACCACTCCAATACCGCGAGCGTTGACCCTAATACCAACCTGGACATCGCTTTCCCAGGCTATCTGCCCTTCAGCCCAGGTAATGCGATCCCGTTTGGTGGACCCCAGAATCTGTATCAGTTCTCTGAGGACCTCAACTGGAATAGAGGCAAGCACAGCTGGCAGTTCGGTGGTTCCTACATCCTGATTAAGGACAACCGTATCTTCGGTGCGTATGAGAACGCGATCGAAGAAGTTACCACCAACAGCGATTTCGTAACTGCCCTGCAGGATCTGCAGGCTGGTAACTTGCACCTCTTCCAGGCCGCGGTAAATCCCCAAGGGAAATTGCCCTGCCGGGAAGACTTTGCTAGCGGCACGCTGATCCAGACTCCTTCTTGCACTCTGAACTTGCCGGTTTCGGCTCCTTCGTTCGAGCGCAACAACATCTTCAACGACCTCAATTTCTACGGCCAGGACACGTGGAAGGTCACGCCACGGCTGACCGCCACCCTTGGCATTCGTTGGGAGTACTACGGCGTGCAGCACAACGCCAACCCGAATCTTGAGTCCAACTTCTTCCTGGGTTCAGGATCGAACTTGCAGCAGCAGATTGCCAATGGACAGGTCGCGACCTCTCCAAACAGTCCTGTTGGCGGTCTGTATGGCAAGAAATACCACAACTTTGCGCCCCGTCTCGGCGTTGCATGGGATCCAACCGGCACCGGAAAGACCTCGGTCCGCGCTGGATTCGGTATCGCCTACGAGCGCGACTTCGGCAACGTTACCTATAACGTGATTCAGAACCCGCCGAACTACGGTGTAATTTCGATCATCAACGCAAACACCGCCCCGGGCGTCATCACAACCAGCAACGCAGGGCCCCTGGCTGGAACCGGCACGAAGGCTCTGCCTCCGGTTACATTACGCGCTCCGTTCCAACAAATACCCGTTGCTTATGCTGAGTTGTATAACGCTTCGATTCAGCATCAGCTCTTTACAAACACTCTACTTTCGGTCGAGTACTCTGGTTTGCGTGGTGTTCACCAATACTCGATTTACAACGAAAATGAGCTCGGCATGGGGAACGTCCTACTCGGCAGCACCATCGCCAACGGCGGTCTGGGCGTGCCTTTGAACACCCAGTACAGCAGCATCAACGCTCGCGGCGCCAACGGTGATGCCTATTACAATGCGTTGAACTTCCGCGTTGAAGCCAATCGCTTCGCCCAGGAAGGCCTGCAACTCAACGCTAATTACACTTACTCCCACGCCATCGACAACCTGAGTTCTACCTTCAGCCAGTCGGGCAACAACTTCAACCTCGGGTACCTGGATCCGTTTAATCCGGGCCTGGATCGTGGCAACGCCGATTACGACATTCGTCATCACTTCGTACTCGGTGCAATCTACCAACCGAAGTTCATGGAATCCTCCAGCAGTGCGCTGATGCGTAACTTGCTGGGTGGCTTCCAGTTCGCTCCGATTCTCAACATGCGCACTGGAACTCCGTTCACCATTTATGATTGCTCGGGAGCCTTGGTTTATGCTTGCCCGAACATCGTGAATGCGCCGGGACTGGTGTTCAAGGGTAACGCGGTTGCAAATGGCGGAATCGACAGCTACGACTACATTCCGATTCCGGCAGCTTCACAAAACCTGTATGCGGACCCACTCCTTGGACGTGCCGACCTGCCGACTTGCAACGGCAGTAACTGCACCATACCGATTGGATTGCAGCGTAACTCCTGGTGGTCACCCGCGTTCTGGGATATGGACCTTGGCGTTTACAAGAACTTCAAGGTTAAAGAGCGCTACCAGATCCAGTTGCGTAGCGAGTTCTACAATGTGTTCAACCATCACAACATGTACATCGTTCCCGGAAACGCGGACTTCGCTGAAGTCAGTGCGGTCCAGGCCCTCAAAGGCACTCCGGGCGGCAACCCTGGTCCTCTGGACGAGCGCCGCAACGTACAACTCGCGATTCGCTTCCAGTTCTAACCGAAGCTCATCGCAAACCATTGGGGAGCGAGCAATCGCTCCCCTTCTTTTTTGGCAGGACAGATGAGAGATCATGCCGAACCTTCCCGCTTTTACCAGTGGGGCGAGGCATCTCGCGCGGGTCGCAGCCGCACGATTAAATTCCTTGTGAGATAATTTTCCTTACCACTTTTCTGAGGAGACTATGCCCCAGCGTTACGTAAACTGCGTCAAGCTACACAAAGAGCTTCCCGGCCTCGACGAGCCGCCCTTCGATACCGAACTTGGTAAGAAGATCTACGAAAATGTCTCGGAGCAAGCCTGGAATCAGTGGACCGAGTTCTGCAAGATGCTGCTCAACGAATACCGCCTCAACCCCGCTCGCCGCGAAGACCAGGAAGCCATCGTCAAGCAGATGGAGCAGTTTTTCTTTGGCGAAGGCGCCGCTCCTCCTCCGGAGTACGTCCCACCCGCACACTGAACGAAATAAAATCGCCGAGTTTGCCCTGGGTTGTCCGTGATCCGCGCAAATCCGTGTCGTCCTAGGCTGTAAGTCCAAGGCGTTATTGCATTTGGTTCGTTTACCAGATTGTTACGCCCAATTCACCTTCCCGTAACACAATTGCACTAAAAATGGGGCATGGATCCGCCCGGCTACGACACGCTGATCCTGTCCGACCTGCATCTGGGCTCGGAGTGCAGCCGCGCCCGCGATGCCACTCGCCTTTTGAAGGACACCCACTTCCGCCGTCTAATCCTGCTGGGCGACATCTTTGCCGACCTCAATTTCCGCCGCCTCACGAAAGAGCATTGGAAATTCCTCGGTTACATCCGCAAGCTCTCGAATCCCAAGCGCAAAGTCGAAGTCATTTGGGTGGAAGGCAATCACGATCACGGTCTGACCGACATCATGTCCCACCTTGTCGGCGTGCGTGTCTATCAGGAGTACGTCTGGCACTTCGCGGGCCGCCGCCATCTCGCCATTCATGGTCATCAGTTCGATCGTGTCGTGGCCAACAACATGCACCTCAATTATCTCGGCACGCTGCTCTATCTACAGCTTCAAAAGCTCGACGTGAAGGGCAAACCGCTCGCCCGCTTTATCGATCGCCTGAATACCCGCTGGTTGCGCATGTCCACGAAAGTCTCGTCCGGCGCGCTTTCTCACGCTCGTTTGAAAGAAGCCGATCGCATCTTCTGCGGCCACACTCACGTCGCCATGCACGAAGAGCGCGATGGCGTGCACTACTACAACTCCGGCGGCTGGGTCGACTCGAGTTCCACCTACATCACCATCGATGACAGCGGCGTTCAAATTCACGAGTACCACGCTCTGCCAGAGGAGCCGGGCGACAGAGAACAGGCAGAATCTGAGTCTGAGCTCATCGAGTTCGACTCAGAAACTCCTCACCCCAGGGAGTACCAAAAGATTGTCCACTGAATGCGCCGTCTCTCAGCGGAAGCTGACCATCGTTTTCCACCACGCCGGCGGAGGCCATCGCAGCACTGCCGACGCCCTCAAAGATGCACTCACCCATCAACAGCATCCCTGGAACGTGAGCCTGCTTAACATTCAGGAACTGCTCGCCCCCCTCGATGTCGCTCGCCGCGTCGCTGGTCTCCACATCGAGGACGCATACAACCTGATCCTTCGCAAGGGCTGGACCCGTTTCTCGCCGCAGTTGCTCAAGGTCCTGCAAACCACGATTCGGATTTACCACGCAAAGGTGGTCGATCTCCTGCGGTCTTATTGGGCAGCACATCCGACCGATCTAGTCCTTTCAGTCATCCCGCACTTCAACCGCGAAATCGCCGAGAGCCTTCAGACAAGCGGCCCAAAGCTGCTCTTCGTGACTTTGCTCACCGACCTCGCCGATTACCCGCCCCGTTTCTGGATCGAGCCGCAGTCAGAATTCATCATCGCAGGCAGCGAACGTGCCAGGCAGCAGGCATTGGCGATGGGCCATCCCGACGAAAGGATTTTCGAGACTTCCGGCATGGTCTTGAAGCCGCGCTTCTATCAGAAACCAACCATCGATCGCGCAGTCGAAAGAAAACGTCACGGCCTCCACCCCGACCTTCCCACGGGCATCGTTCTATTTGGTGGCCATGGATCCCGCGTGATGATCGATATTGCGCAGCGGCTGGATCGCAGCGGCGCGGACGTTCAACTCATCTTGATCTGCGGGCACAACCACAAGCTTGCCGGCAAGCTCAAGCGCATGAAGACCCGCCATCCTATGCTGGTCGAGGGTTTCACAAAGAATGTGGAATACTACATGTCCCTGGCGGACTT
>Ga0070735_10002419_pt1 | contig 16942 bp, 14 predicted proteins | sample Coa_R1_FD_66443 | JGI IMG/M metagenome (GOLD analysis project Ga0070735, IMG submission 66443) | Surface soil microbial communities from Centralia Pennsylvania, which are recovering from an underground coalmine fire - Coalmine... | ecosystem: Environmental > Terrestrial > Soil > Unclassified ... | reverse complement strand
GCGGCGACGGCGGCTTCGCCGAGCTTCGGATCGACCAGCGCGCCCAGGCGCAAGAGCAGACGGCAAGCGATCGACGCGCCGCTCGGGACCGCGTGGTCGTACGCGTCCTTCGCGCGGACGAGGATCGACTCGCCGTCGTCCGGCGAGAAGAAGAAGCCGCCGCCCTCCCGATCCGCGAAGTGCGCGAGGATCGACTCCCCGAGCTCGCGCGCCAGCGCCGCCCATCGAGCGTCCCCGGTCGCCTCGTAGAGGTCGAGCGCCGCGTCGCCGACGAACGCGTGATCGTCGAGGAACCCCGGGCCGCGAACCGCCCCATCCTTGAAGTGACGCAGCACCCGCGTGCCCCCGTCGCGCGTCACGAGCGACCGCTCGACGAAGGAGAGCGACTTCGCCGCCGCCTCGACCATCGCCGCGTCCCCGAACGCCGCCCCGGCGTCCGCGAGGGCGCCCGCCATGAGACCGTTCCAGCTCGCCAGGATCTTCTCGTCGCGGAAAGGCCGGGGGCGCCTCTCCCGCTCCGCGAGCATCCTCGATCGGGCGCGTTCGAGCGCCGCCTCGACCGCAGCGGGGGCCATCCCGAGCCGCCCCGCCACGGCGGCGAGGGGCGCCGGCGTCGCCAGCACGGTCGCGCCCGATCCCTCGAAGTTGCCCTCTGCCGTCACGTCGTACACGGCAAGGGCGACCCGCGTGGCCTCGGCGTCGTCGCCGCAGGCGGCCTCCACCTGCTCGCGCGTCCACACGAAGAACCGGCCCTCGTGCCCTTCGCTGTCGGCGTCCTGCGTCGCATAGAAGCCGCCGTCGGGCGCCGTCATCTCGCGCGCCACGTAGGACGCGATCGCGCGCGCGGTCGCCTCGTATCCGGCGTCCCCTGTCACGCGCCATGCGTCCGCGTAAAGGCGCAAGAGCTGCGCGTTGTCGTAGAGCATCTTCTCGAAATGCGGCACGAGCCAGCGCTCATCCGTCGAGTAGCGGTGAAAACCGCTTCCGAGGTGATCCCAGATGCCGCCTGCCCGCATCGCGTCGAGCGCCTTGCGCACGCGCGCGACGTCGCCCGCACGGAGCAGGACGCCGAGCGCCGTCGTGTTCGGAAACTTCGGGCGCCCGCCGAAGCCGCCGTGGACGTCGTCGAACTTGGCCTCGAGCTTCGCCCCGGCCCGCGCGAGGAGCTCCGGCGCGAGGGCGCCGCCCGCCGCGCGAGCCTCACCGGCGGCCACCTCCGCGATCGCGCGGGCGAGCTCGCCCGCCTGGGTGTCGACCTGGTCGCGGCGAGCTCGGAACGCCTCCCACACGGCCTGGAGCACCGTCGGAAACCCCGGCAGCCCGTAGCGATCCGACGGCGGGAAGTACGTTCCCCCGAAGAACGGCTTCTGATCCGGGGTGAGGAACACGGTCAGCGGCCAGCCCCCGCTGCGCCCCATGAGCTGCACGACGAGCTGATAGACGTTGTCGAGGTCGGGGCGCTCCTCGCGATCGACCTTCACGTTGACGAACCATTCGTTCATGAGCCTCGCGATGGGCTCGTTCTCGAACGACTCGCGCTCCATCACGTGGCACCAGTGACACGCCGAGTACCCGATGCTCAAAAAGATGGGCCGGTCCTCGTTCCTGGCGCGCGCCAGCGCCTCCGGCCCCCACGGATACCAGTCGACCGGGTTGTTCGCGTGCTGCTGGAGGTAGGGCGAGGCCTCTTCGGCCAGGCGATTGGGCACGGCGGCCCCCTTCAGCTCGCCGTGATCTCGACGCGCAGGAGCTTGCGGCCGATGAAGAGGTAGTCGCCGTGCGCGAGGTCGCGCTCGGCCTTCAGGCGGACGTAGGTCCCGTTGCGGCTGTTCATGTCGGTGAGCGTCAGCTTGCCGCCGCCGCCGTCGTCGAGCTTGCAGTGCGACGCGCTCATGAAGAGGTCCCCGGGGAAGTTCAGGTCTCCCCCCTCGCGGCCGATCTGCAGCGTGCCGGTGCGCGCGCACACGGCCATCCCTGCGGCTCCGCCCTCGAGAATCTGGATGACCTTGAACTGCGTCTGGTGCTTGGGGGACGAGTAGAAATACGTTCCGTCGGGGGCCGGTCCGTCGTTCGGGCGGGGAGCGCTCTCGACCCGAAAGAGCTGCTCACCGGCCAGGAAGGCGTCCCCCGGGGCGACGTCGATCGTCCCGCGTACGCGGAGGAATACGCCGTTGAGGGAGCCCTCGTCGCGAACGACCAGCTTGCCGTTGCGGTAGAAAAGGTTCGCGTGCCGGGGCGAGACGTACGGATCGTCCGGGAAGACGAGCTGTCCGTTACGGCCGACCACGTGCTGCTCGGCGTTGAGCTGGTAGCTCAACCCCTCGACCCCCTCGCCGCGGATCAAAATGAGCTTGGCCTTCCCCGGCACCTGCAGCTGCCCGAAGAACTGTGTTCGAGCGTTGGCGATCTCGGTGGGTATCGCCGCCCCGCAGCGTCCGCAGAACTTGTGGCCCATGGGGACCGGGGTCGAGCACGACTTGCAGACGTAGTTCTTGGCCTGATCCATCAGCTCCTCCAGCGCAGGCTCCGATGCCGCGCGCGAGGGGACGCGCGCGCTCGGGGGTGCCTCCTCGGCGCCGGACGAAGATAGCGCCGTTTCGCCCACTTGGGCACGACCTGTGCGAACCGCCGTCGGGTGTGCCGTCCGATCTCTCCCTTCGGTCGAGCGTGCGGACGACGGGTATGCCGTCCGATCTCTCCCTTCGGTCGAGCGTGCGGACGACGGGTATGCCGTCCGATCTCTCCCTTCGGTCGAGCGTGCGGACGACTCGGGCGCGCCGGAGGCGGCCACCGGTCGTCGAGGCTTGAGGTCGTCCTTGTCGAAGAGAGGCGAAATGGGGGAGGCGTGCCCCGCCTGCGCCTGCACGGGGGGCGACGCTACGGGCGCAGGCGGCGGACTTGCCTTGGGCTCGGAACGCAGCGCGAGCGGGTGGCCGCATTCGCAAGCGGAGGCGCCCAGGACGCTGTATCGATCGCAGCGGCCGCAGACGACTCCGATGTCGAACGTCATGGGCAGGGGCCTCGAGGTTAGCAAACCCCCGCCTGGCCGGTTTACCAGATGATCGTCAGCCTCTTCTTGTCGTCGCCGAAGCCCGCGGCGCTTTCCAGCCTGAAGACGATGTGCTGGCACGTGCTCGGCTCGATCTGCCCGAAGTCCCGCGAGTCGAGGTGGACGTGCCGGTCGTCGCTCACGAGGTACCAGCGACCGGCCTCGACCGTCGTCTCCGTCGGCGGCTCGGGCTTGGCGATCGAACGCATCGCCCCGAAGTCGACCTCGCCGAAGTCTTCCACCGAGCACTGGAGGTTCACGTCGTCGTCGGTGTTCGGATCGTGCACGGTGACCCGCGGCGGATCGCAGGCGCGCGGGCTCGGCGTGCGCTTGCCGTCGAGCGAGACGATCTCCGCGTTGATGTTGACGCGCTCACCGCTTCGCCCGATCGCGCGCGCGACGACGTAGCGTCCCGGGGCTTGCGGATCGTCGCAGCGCAGCAGGTTGCCGCGCACGACGGACGTGTGGCGCGTGACGACCAGGACGTCGCCGGCCATCAGCGTGGGCTGGATCGAGGCGGCGAGGAGCGGATCGTCGGACGGCACCACCCAGACGTCGAAGACGAGCTCGTAGAGGAGCAAGCCCACGACGCCGAGGATCCCGGTGACCCACGCCACGAGCTTGAGCCACGCCCTCATCCAATCCTCAGGTTACCGAGGGGCGTGCGAGGCCGGCAAATCGAAGCCGACCTCGGCGCCGCTTTCGCCCGCGCCCCCCTCTCCGGGGCCGGTCCAATTGCGGGCGAAGACGCTGCCCCCGTGGGCCTCGACGATGCGCCGCACGATGGCCAGGCCGAGGCCGTAGCCCGCGCCGCTGGAGGGGCGCGCCCGGGACGGATCGCCGCGCACGAACGGCTCGAACGCTCGCTGCGCGAACCCCTCTGCGAAGCCTGGTCCGCGGTCGCGTACGGCGACGCGCGCGCCGTCCCCGAAGCGCGTAACCCGTACATCGATCTGGGGTGTGTCTGTTTCGGGTGTGTCGTCCGAACTCTCGCTTCGCTCGAGCTTGCGGACGACCGGCTGTCCGTGCGCGCGCGCGTTGACCAGGAGGTTGTGCAGCGCCCGGCCGAGGAGCGCCGTGTCGATCGGCAGCGCGAGATCGCGGACGTCATCTGCGACGTCGACCGCGATGGGGGGCGACGCAGGTTCGTCGGAGACGCGCGCGCGCACCCACTCGGCGACGCCGCGGGTCTCCTTGTGCAGGTCGGACAGGCCCGCGCGCGTCACGTCGAGCAAGTCGCCGAGGATCGCGTCCACCGCGCGGAGCTCTTTCTCGATGTCGTCGAGCGCTCCGGCGGGCGACCGCGCCGCTTCGCTCGAGCCTGCGGACGGCGTTGGTCGTGGCGTCCGAACTCTCGCTTCGCTCGAGCCTGCGGACGCGGGTAGGCGATCCCGCGCGATCTCGAGTGCGACGCGCGCCCGGCCGAGGGGCGAACGCAGCTCGTGACTGATGGCGCCGAGGAGCTCGCGCTGGCCTCGGACCATCGCCTCCACCCGATCCGCCATCCGGTTGAAGCTGACGGCGACCTCTTGCACCTCGCGCGCGACCCATCGCCGCCCGCCGGAGACCTCGGTGCGAAAGGCAAGGTCGCCGCCGCCGAAGCGGTCCGCAGCCTCCGCGAGGCGCTCGAGTGGGCGCGCGAGCTGATTGGCCACGGCCCCCGCCATCGCCGATAGCACGCCGACCACGAGCAGCAGCGTGAGGGCCGGCCGCCACCAGCCCCACGCCGCCGGCCGCACTCCGAAGCGGTCCATCTCGAGGGCGCCCGCCAGCGCCCCCTCACGGACGACCGGGACGAAGATGTGCTGGGGCCCGGCCGGAGCGATCGCCCCGCCGCGGTCCGCCACGTGACGGACCATCGCCGGCAGGCGGCGCGGCTCGGTGACCAGCCGGACGTCGAATCCCGTGACGTCGCGCACCTCGCCCACGAAGGCCCGCGTGGCCTGGGGGTCGTCCCAGGTCTCGGCCAGACGGAGCGCGACGTTGCGCGCCATCGCGTCCGCCCCGGAGACCGACTCGGGCCGCGCCGTGAACGCGACCAGCCCGCTCGTCGCCATCGCCAGCACGATGGCCCCCAGAAACCACCGGAAGAGCCGGGCGCGGAGGGTGTGGCTTCGGCGCATGAGGACATTTTGGCGTGCGGCGGCCGGGCCGGGCACCGCGTTTACGTAGCTTTGCTCATCCTGCTCTGCGGACTAGGGCTTGAGCAGCACGTACCCGATGCCCCGCACGGTCCGGATCCGCTTAGGCTCACGGGCGTCGTCGCCCATCTTGTGGCGGAGGTGCGAAACGTGGACGTCGAAGGAGCGGTCAACGCTCGGATCGTATGGACCGCCGTGGGGGAGCACGGCGCCCGCGAGCTCCTCGCGCGTGACCGTCTCGCCCGCCCGCCGCGCGAGCGCCACGAGCACCCGGAACTCGAAGGACGTGAGCGACAGCTCGCGGCCGTCGAGCACCGCCTTGTGGGCCGGGACGTCGACCTGCAGGTCGCCCACATCGATCCGGTCGCCCGGGGCGGCGCCGGACGTGCGAGGACCCCGGGCGCGGCGGAGGACGGCGCGCATGCGGGCGAGGAGCTCGCGCGGGTTGAACGGCTTGGGCACGTAGTCGTCGGCGCCGATCTCCAGCCCGACGACGCGGTCGTTGTCCTCGCCGCGAGCCGTGAGCATCACGATCGGCACGTCGAAGCGCGAGCGGATCCGCCGGCACACCTCGAAGCCGTCAGCGCCCGGGAGCATGACGTCGAGCAGGACGATGTCGATCGGCTCGACGGTCGCCGCGAGGGTCTCGATGGCGTGCGCGCCGTCCTCGACGTGCTCCACCGCGACTCCGTGCGACGAGAGGTAGTCGCGGAGGAGGCGCGCGAGCTCCCGGTCGTCGTCGACGATGAGCGTCCGCATGTTGCCGCTGTCCTCGCCCTCAGTCCTCGCCGCCGGCCATCGCGCCGCGCAGGTACGCGCGGGCGCGCAGCGCGAGGGGGCCGTCGGGGTGCTCGGCCAGCCAATCGCGGAACGCCGCGACCGAGCCGGTGTAGTCACCGCGCCGGTACTGCACGACTCCACGCGCGTACGCAGCCGGATACTTGCTGTCGATGGCCGTGAGGCGGGCGATGCGCTCGAGCCGCGAGACCTCCATCGCCCCACGCTCCACCCCCGCGATGCGTTCGCACGCGGCGGCGTCGGTCGCCCCCCGGCGCGCAGACGCCAGACGCGCCCGCACCTGCGAGGGCAGCGGTGGGTGCGAGAGGTACAGCGCGTAGAGGGCGCGTTGCTGGTTGAGGGGGGGCTGGAACGCCGCGCGACCCTCGAATCCGACGAACGCGTCCCACATCACCTTGAACATGGCACGCATCGCCGGCTCCGGGGCAAGCAGGTGGTGGCCTTCGCACCACCCCTCGGTCCGCAGCGTTCGGATCACCGCGCCGCCGAGCTCGTCGAGCTCGGTCGACTCGTCTCCGCCGGCCTCGAATCGGCGCAATTCGCGGAGGAAGCCCTCGAGCTGCGCGGCGCGTAGCTCAAGCAGCCCCTCCTCGCCCTCGCCGCCCAGCCCCTCGAGCGCCACGTCGACCCCACGGCGCGCGTTCGCGAGCTCGCGGTCGTCGGCTTGTCGAGCCTCGAGCCCGTGAAAGGTGCGAAGGGCGCCGCCGAGGGCGCGGATCGGACCCGGCAAGGGGCTCTCCTGCGCCCGGCTGGCGAGGACGCGGTCCGCCTCGGACTCCCGCGAAAGACCGGCGGCGTCGATGATGGGCAGCGGCACTTCGTCGGGGATCGCCCGTCGCGGGACGAGGAGGAGCCCGAAGGCGAGGGCCACCCCCAGGGGCACGAGCAAGAGCAGTCGCTCTCGCCGGCGCGCCCCGTCCGCGCGCGCTGCGTCCCCGTCCACCGCGCCCACTTACGTGATACTATCATCAGGAAGGGCCCCAGCACTCGCGATGCTCGACCTTCGCCGCTACCAGCGCTCCCCGATCGACGTCGAGCTCGAGTTCGCCCTCAAGGGGTCGACCGAGCGGATGCGCGGGCGAGCCAAGGACATCTCGCTCGGCGGGATGTTCGTCCAGACCGCGCAGCCCCAGGCCTTCTCGTCCGAGCTCGTCGTCTACGCGACGCTCCCCGGGCAGCGCGCGCAGCTGACGCTCCCGTGCATCGTGCGGTGGGTCGGCGGCGGCGGGATGGGCCTGCAGTTCGGCCTGATCGGCGCGCGCGAGACATACGCCATCACCGAGGCGACGAAGTCGACGTAGCCCGACGCGCCCGTGATCTTCCTCGTTCGCCACGGTGAGACTTGGTCGAACGCGGCTCGCGTCGTCCAGACGCCCGACGTCCCCCTCTCGGCCCGCGGCGTCCTGCAGGCCGAGCGCCTCGCCGCGAGGCTCGCGGCCCTCGGCGTGGACCGGGTCGTGTCGAGCGACTACCTACGCGCCCGCATGACCGCCGAGAGCGTTTGCCGCGCGTGCCGGGCGCCTATCGAGTTCTTGCCCGAGCTGCGCGAGCGTAGCTTCGGCGCCCTGCGCGGGCGCCCTTACACCGAGTGCCCCGCGGACCTGTTCGGGCCCGCGTATGCCCCCCCCGACGGTGAAACCTGGGAAGTGTTCCACGAGCGCGTGCGACTCGCCTGGCGGCGCGTCGAGGCCCTCGCCATCGAGGCACGCGGAAACCTGGCGGTCGTGAGCCACGGCCTCGTCTGCCGGGCGATCGTTGAGCGGTGCGTCGGGCTCGGCGATCGCCCTGTCCCGGCGCTCTGGCCGAATACCTCCCTCACGATCCTGTCCGGGCGCGTGCCGCACGAGCTCGTCTTGCTCAATTGCGCGGAGCACGTCGCGAATCTCGTCCCCCCCGGCTCCGCGATCTGATCTTGCCCGTGCGGGCGTGGGCCGGTACTTTCGACTTGGGGTGGAATGAGCAGGTGGCGGGGGTTCCTCGGCTGTTCGCTCGCGTGGGCGATCGGGTCGACGTTGTCCGGGACGCCGGCGCGCGCCGCGGACATCGGCCCGGGCGAAGGTCCGCTCTCAGTCGAGGTGCATGCGTTCGTCAGCCAGGGTTTCATCCTGACGACCGGAAACGACTACATCAACGCCGACACGACGAACGGCAGTTTCCAGTTCACCGAGGTGGGCATCAACTTCACGAAGACGCTCTTCACCGACAAGCTCCGCGTGGGCGCGCAGATCTTCGGGCAGGACCTTGGACCGGCTGGGAGCTTCAAGGCCCAGATGGACTGGTTTTATCTCGACTACCACTGGCAGGACTGGCTCGGCTTTCGCGCCGGGCGCCTCAAGATCCCGTACGGGTTCTTCAACGAGTTCGCCGACATCGACTCGGCGCGTGTCTTCGTCCTTCTCCCGCAGTCCATCTATCCCCTCCAGGAGCGAAATTTTCTCTTCGCCCAAAACGGCGCGGAGCTCTATGGCTTCGCGCGTTCGCGCTCGGCCGGGGCTCTCGAGTACCGCCTCTACGGCGGGACGGTCTACATCGATCCGGCGCTCGTCATCCCGCCCGGGAGCACGCTCCAGTTCCAGTTCAATGTCCCGTACATCCTCGGCGGGCGCCTCGTCTGGGAGACCCCCATCGACGGCCTGCGGGTCGGCGCCACGGTGAACGGCATTCACCTCGACTCGACCGCCTTCATCCCGCCTACGACGAAGCTGTCCCTGCCGAACGACAGTTTCGCCTACCTCGCGTCCGCCGACTACGTGTGGCGCGACCTGACCGCGACGGCCGAGTTCGGCCGGGGTCACACGTTCCAGGGCAGCAGCAACCTGATGCTGCAGGGGACCCTCTCGCAGACGAGCGAGGGTGGCTACGGGATGCTCGCCTACCGGGCGGCCCGCTGGTTTCAGCCCGGTGCTTATTATTCGGTCTACTTCCCGGACGTGCACGACATGCACAGCCGGGACAAGCGTCAACACGACGCCGCGGTGACGTTGCGCTTCGACATCAACGACCACTGGCTCGTCAAGCTCGAGGGCCACTACATGCAGGGGACAGCGGCGCTCACCTCGCCCCTCACCGCAACGGCGCCCGCGGCCACGGCCGACCGCTACTGGAGCGCGTTCTTCCTCAAGACCACCGGTTACTTCTGACCCGACCATGCGGATCGCGAGGCTTTTCCTGCTCGTCCTGGCGCTTGCGCTCCTCGCGCTCGGCGCACCGGTCCGCGTGCACGCTGCGTCTCCTCCCGCGCCGTACGAAATCATCGTTCATCCGGGCAACCCCGCGGGGGTCCTCGATCGCAGGTTCTGCGAGGACGCGTTCCTGAAGAAGGTCACCGCGTGGCCGGACGGCGCTGCCATTCGTCCGGTCGATCTTCCGCCCGAGTCCCCCGTTCGAAGGAGCTTCACCGAGTACGTCCTTCGGCGCTCGGTCAGCGCGGTCAAGACGTACTGGCAGCAGCGGATCTTCTCCGGGCGCGACGTGCCGCCCCCGGAGCTCGACGACGAAGACCAGGTGGTCACGTACGTGCTCAAGCACGAGGGCGCCGTCGGCTACGTGTCGACGAGCGCGAACCTGCGCGGGGCCAAGGTTATCCTCCTTCAATGAGGCGTCTCGGGGGTGTGTCTAGTCCGTTCTCTCGCTTCGCTCGAGCCTGCGGACTAGCGCGGCGATGCGTATGACCATCCGCCGCAGGCTCATGGTGGTCGTCGCGATTGCCGCGGTGGCTTGCGGTCTCTTCATCGGCAGCGGCGAGCTGGTCGCGCTCCGGGTCGAGGGCCAGATGCGCACCATCTACGCGAAGTACCTTCCGATGCTCGAGCTCGAGCCGCTCCTGCAGGACCAACTGGAGACGCTGAGCCGGGGCTTCCAGGATGCCGTGGCGAGCCGGGATCTCGACAGCGTCGCCGCCGCGAGCGCCGGACGGGCGCGATTCCTCGCCTACGTGGACGCGGCGGGGACGGCGATCGACGCCGCAGACGCGGCCCGGCTCCGCGCCGCGCTCGACGCCTACTGCACGAGCGCGTCGGACATCTCGCGGCGCCTCATCACGGGCGAGACGGGGGAGGACCTGGTCGACGCCGTGCGCTCGATGCAGGACGAGCGCCTTCGCCTGTCGAGCCTCATCGCGAAGACGGCGACATTCGATCAGGGGCAGCTCGCGCAGGCGTTCGCCTCGGTCACCCGGGCGCAGCGCGACGCGACCTCCTACCAGGCTTGGATCGGCGTCGCGTGCGTCATCTCGGTCCTGGTCCTGTCGCTCGGGTTGAGCCGCGGGGTGCTGCGCACCCTCGAAGGCCTGACGCTCGGCTTCGCGCGGTTCGGCGAGGGAGACTTCAGCCGGCCCATCGTCGTCGAGGGGCGCGACGAGCTCGCGGACGTGGCCCGTCACGCCAATCAGATGGCCGCGAACCTCGACGAGCTCGGGAGGCAGCGCGATCGAGCGGAGGCGGCGCTCAAGCTGGCCAACCGTGAGCTCGAGGCGTTCAGCTACTCCGTCGCTCACGACCTGCGGGCGCCCTTGCGCGGGATCAACGGCTTCAGCCGCGCGCTCCTCGAGGACTTCCGCGGCGACCTGAACGACGAAGCGAAGGAGTACCTGGACCGCATCGCGGCGGGTGCCCTGCGGATGGGGGAGCTCATCGACGCGCTCCTCGATCTGTCGCGGGTCACGCGCGCGCGGCTTCACCGCGACAGCGTCGACCTGACCGCTCTGGCGAACGGCGTCTTCAAGCAGCTGAGCGCGAGCCAGCCCGATCGGGTGGTCGACTTCGTCGCGAGCGAGGGGGTGGGTGCGTACGGTGACCCGCTCCTCTTGCGCGCGCTCTTCGATAACCTGATCGGAAACGCGTGGAAGTTCACGTCGCGTCGGAGCCCGGCGCGGATCGAGTTCGGCCGCAGGACGGAAGACGGGATGGCCGTCTATTTCGTCTGCGACAACGGAGCTGGCTTCGATCCGGCGTCGGCTGGACGGCTCTTCTCGCCGTTCCAGCGCCTGCACCGGAGCGACGAGTTCCCCGGCACCGGCATAGGGCTCGCCACCGTGCAGCGGATCGTCGGCCGTCACGGGGGGCGCATCTGGGCCGAGGGCGAGGTCGACAGGGGAGCCACTTTCTTCTTCACGCTGCCGGACAAGTCAGGAGACGAGTCATGATGCGAGCCCCGCTCCTCCTCGTGGAGGACAACAAGGACGACGAGCTTCTCACGCTCCGGGCGCTGAAGAAGCACAACATCCTGAACGAGATCGTCATCGCCCGGGACGGGGCGGAGGCGCTCGACTACCTCTTCGGCACCGGACCGTATGCAGGCCGGGACATGCACGTCATGCCGCAGGTCGTGCTCCTCGACCTGAACCTGCCGCGCATCGGCGGCCTCGAGGTGCTCAGGCGCGTGCGCGAGAACCCCGCGACGCGGTACCTCGCCGTGGTCGTCCTCACGTCGTCGAAGGAGGACGAGGACGTCATCCGCAGCTATTCGCTCGGCGCGAATAGCTTCGTGCGCAAGCCGGTGGAGTTCAATGAGTTCGTCGAGGCCGTCAAGGCGGTGGGCCTCTTCTGGCTCGTCGTCCACCACGGGGCGCCCCCGCGCCGGGACATCGAATGACCGGGTCAGAACGATGACCATGGGAGCGTCCGCGCCGATGCCCTAGCCTTCGCGGCCGCCTGCTCCTGCCTCGTCCGCCAGCGAAGCGGGAAAGTAATGACCATGGGGCGCGCGGCGCCGGTCCCCTAACCTCGGGTCGGGGGTACACGGGAGCGCGAGAGAGCGTGAAGTACAGCGCGATATCCATCGTCGAAGCGGCCTACGATTTCGAGGGCGATCGGCGCGCCTGGCTCTCTCGACTGCTGGACCCAGCGGGCCCGCGCCTCGACCGACGACGCGGCGTCAACGTGTCCTCGTTCGATCCGTACCGCGATTACCCGGACGACGTGCGCCGGATGTTCCACGTCGTCGCTCCGCCCGCGACGGCGACGCAGAACTTCGGATTGACCCCGGCGCAGGCTCGCGCGTTCGCCCCTTTGGGGACGATATACCCGCACGGGGTCGTCGATTCGCTGGGTCTGGTCGTGCGCGACCCGGGCGGGGCGCGCACATCGCGGCGCTCGCTTGCGGCGCGCCGCCGGGACGACGGGGAGCGACCTCGCCCAAGGGGCCGAGGCCGTCCTGTCGACCCTGGGACCGTCCACGGACGTCGTGAAGCGCTCTTCGTCACCGCCGAGCCACCGTTGCCAGCGCACGCCGAGGTGACGGGCATGCGTCCCCTTCGTCATCCCCTCGAGGATCGCGAGTGCGATCGCTCGCTCCGCCCCGAGGTAGTCACACCCAGGTGAGAACGATGGCTATCGCCGTCGACGAGCTCTGCTCGTGGTCAATCCGATGGTTCGCGCTCGTGCAATATTGGTTCGTCACCGCGCGCAAGAAGGCGCCCCACGAGGTGACGAAGTACGGGATGCTCGCGCAGGGCTGGCCCGCCCAAATCACGACTGCGTGCTGCGGGCCCTCCTTGACGACCATGATGTCGCTGCCGCGCCAGTTCGTGTCGAGGTTGCGGTGCGACGTGACGAGCATCTTCCAGGGGTCGCGCTCGCTCTTCGCGCCGGGCACCACGGCGAGGGTCGTCTTCGCGCCGCGCTCCGCCACCTCTGCGCCCACCGCCTCGATCGTCGACTTGGACAGGCCGAGCTTGTCCATCGTACGAAAGTGCTCGAGCGCGAGCTCGCCCGGGATCCAGAGGCCCGCGACGAGCGACATCATTTCTTGGCGGAGGCCCGGGGACAGGAGCTCCGAATAGCGGTCGTAGATCCCGTGCGCACGAAGGGTCTGGATCGCCGAAACGATCAGCGTACTTCGTGCCTGAATGACCGGTCGCGGCTTCGGCGTTCGATACGCAAGGATAACCTCGCCCACTCTCCAAAGAATACCGACCCCGCGCTCGGCGTCCATGGGTGTCGATGTGCGCCGACTCGCTTGCGCACGTCAAACGCATCGCAAACGTGGCAAACCGCGCAATGTTGCAAATTCGCAAAGCGCGCGCGTGACGCATCCCGTCGCGCATCGCGGGTCGCGCTGCGGGTGCCGCGGTCCAGAAAGCACTGCTGAACACGATGGACGTGAGAGACCACCCGCCAAACCTGGCGGACGCGACTTCGTTCTCGCTAGACGAATGCGAACGGATCGTTCAACGTCTCGTCTGGGTAATTGCGGTCGCGACGGCCCCCGCGCCGTCGCGAGCCCAAGGAGGATGCTATGCGCTGGACAAGGCATGGGGGCTATGGACTGTTCGCAGTCGTCATCGGAGCCGCGAGTTGCTCTTCGGGAGCCAAAACCGAGCGCACCGTCTCGACGGCGGCCGCGTTCAGCGTCTCGACGGAGACGGCGCGCGAGAAGGCTTTCACGGTGTTCGAATCGGGACAGGTCCGTCCGCTCGCCCTCTCGCGGGACGGCCAATTTCTCTATGCCACCAACACACCCGACAATCGCCTGGAGATCTATCGCGTCTTCGAGGCGGGACTCTTCCACGTCGCGTCGATCCCGGTCGGCCTCGAGCCGATCGCCGTGGCCGAGCGTAGAAACGGCGAAGTGTGGGTGGTCAATCACCTCTCCGACAGCGTGAGCATCGTCGACGTGCGCGATCCGCTCGGAGCGGCCGTGGTCCGCACCCTTCTCGTGGGCGACGAGCCGCGCGACATCGTCTTCGCCGGGCCCGGTCGCTCGCGCGCGTTCGTCACGACGGCCCACCGCGGCCAAAACACCGACCGCGATCCGCAGCTCACGACGCCCGGCGTCGGCCGCGCGGACGTCTGGGTGTTCGACGCCGATCAGCTGGGAACGGCGGCCGGCGGCACGCCGCTCGAGGTGATCACGCTCTTCGCCGACACGCCACGCGCCCTCGCCGTGTCTCGCGACGGCAGCACGGTGTATGCGGCCGCGTTCGAGTCGGGCAACCGAACGACCTCGATCCAGGAGCGGGTCGTCACCCCGAACGGATTCCTCCCGCCCCCGTTCACCAATTTCCAGGGAATCCAGCAGCCGCCGACGGGCCTCGTCGTCAAATACAAAATCGATCCGACCGACGGACAGCTCCACTGGCTCGACAACGTGGGCCGGCGCTGGGACGACCACGTCAAGTTCAGTCTCCCGGACAAGGACGTCTTCGCGATCGACGCGACCGCGAACCCGCCCGCCGCCAGGAGCGCGAGCGTCTTCGCCGGCGTCGGCACGGTCCTGTTCAACATGGTCGTCAACCCGCTGAGCGGGAAGGTGTACGTCTCGAACACCGACGCGCACAACGACGTGCGGTTCGAGGGCCACAACGTGTTCGGCCCGACGCAAGGCGCACCGGCAGGGTCCGTGCGCGGTCACATCGTCGACAGCCGGATCACCGTCATCGATCCCGCCTCTGGGACGGTCACACCGCGCAACCTGAACAAGCACGTCGACTTCTCGCAGGACGGGACGCCCCAGGAGGCGGCCAAGAGCCTCGCGTTCCCGACAGGGATCGCCGTCTCGCCGGACGGCGCCCGGCTCTTCGTCACCGGGCTCGGGTCGAGCAAGGTCGGCATCTACTCGACGGCGGCGCTCGAGAACGACTCGTTCGTGCCCTCGGTGGCCGATCAGATCACGGTCTCGGGCGGCGGGCCGACCGGCGTGGTCGTCGACGATCGGCGGGATCGTCTCTACGTCCTCACGCGCTTCGACAACTCGATCTCGATCCTCGACCCGGAGAGGCGGCGCGAGGTCGCGCACGTCGCGATGTTCAACCCGGAGCCGGACAGCGTCACGAAGGGCCGGCATTTCCTCTACGACGCGATCTCGACGCACGGGACCGACGCGTGCGCGAGCTGCCACATCTTCGGCGACTTCGACAGCCTCGCCTGGGACCTCGGTGACCCCGACGGGATCGTCGCGCCTATCCCGGGGCCGTTCACGATCGACCCGGCGATCATCGCGCAGCTCACCAACAACCAGCCCCTCATCTTCGCCGCGCTCAAGGGTCCGATGACGACGCAGAGCCTGCGCGGGATGGCCAACCACGGCCCGATGCACTGGCGCGGCGATCGCACCGGCGGAACCGACGCGAGCCGCCTGAACATCCTGCCGAGCGCGCAGCCCAACACCGGGACGTTCGACGAGAACGCGGCGTTCAACAAGTTCAACGTGGCCTTCCCGGGACTGGTCGGCTCCAATAACCAGCTCGCCACCGCGGACATGCAGGCCTTCAGCGACTTCATCCTGCAGGTGACCTATCCGCCGAACCCGATTCGCAACTTGGACAACTCGCTCACGGCCGAGCAGCAGGCCGGTCGCGACTTCTTTTTCAACCACACGCCCGACGGACAGGAGATCCCGTCCGACACGTTCCACAACTGCAACGGGTGCCACGTGCTCGACCCGAGCGGCAACGCGCAGTTCAACGTCCCCAAGCCGGGCTTCTTCGGATCGGACGGACGCTACTCGTTCGAGGCGGAGACGCAGTTTTTCAAGGTCCCGCACCTGCGCAACCTCTATCAAAAGGTGGGGATGTTCGGGGACGACCGGTCGTTCAACCCGAACGACACGACCGGCATCGCCTCGTCCTTGCCGCCGCCGTACAACGACGAGTCGTTCCAGGGTGATCAGGTGCGTGGCTTCGGCTTCCTGCACGACGGCGCCCTCGACACGGTCTTCCGGTTCCACAGCTCGACAGTCTTCGCCGCGAGGACGGAGCCGACACCGCAGGGCGCTCCGCCGAACCCGGGCGGAATCCCGGTCATCACCGACCCCACCGACCCGGTCAAGGCGTTCCAGGAGCTCGAAGCCAACATCACGACCCGCCGCGAGCTGGAGGCTTTCGTCCTGGCCTTCGACTCGAACCTCGCGCCCATCGTCGGCCAGCAGACGACGCTACGGGCCGACAGCGGCGCCGACGCCTCGTCGAGGCTCGACCTGCTCGAGGCGCGCGCCGCGGCGGGAGAGTGCGACCTCGTCGCCAAGGGCGCGATCTTCGGCGAGCCCGTAGCGTTCCTCTACACGCCGGCGAATAACTCATTCCGCACCAACCACACGGGAGCACCGTCCTTGACGGATCGCCAGGTGCGCGACCTCGCCCGCCTCGGGCCCATCACGTTCACGGCAGTCCCGCCGGGCTCCGGGGTGCGCATCGGCCTCGATCGCGACCTCGACGGCGTGCTCGACGGCGACGCGCCGTTCGGCCTGGGCCTCTGACGGGCGCAGCCCCTTGCGGTCCCTCCTTCCCCCCGGGGTCCGGGGGGAAGGCCCGGACGGGAGCGTGCTACGTTCCGGCCGCATCTCGGAGGAGTGGCCGAGCGGTCGAAGGCAGCGGTTTTGAAAACCGCCGTACTCGCAAGGGTACCAGGGGTTCGAATCCCTTCTCCTCCGCCGTTATCGGGCTCCGATCCGGACGCTGACCGACGGCGGTTTGGCGAGCGTCTGGAGGACGACGCAGTAGCGCTCGGCGAGCTCGACCAGCTTGGTCACCTTGTCGGCGGGTGCGTCGGTCTCGATCGAGAACGTCAGGCGAATGGCTTTGAACCCAACGGGGGCGTCCCTGGCCACGCCCAAGGTGCCCCGAAAATCGAGCTCGCCCTCGGCGGCCACGGTGGCCGCGGCGAGTCGGACTCCCATGGACGTGGCCACGGCGGCGAGGGTGACGCCCGCGCAGCTGACGAGCGCCTCGAGGAGCATGTCCCCGGAGCAGGCGGCCGATCCGTCCCCTCCCGTTGCGGGATGAAGTCCCGCCGGCGTGCCGGCCCGGCCGGACTCCAGCGCGCAGGTGATCGACTCTTGCGAGACGCGCCCCTCGGCCTTCAACGTCACGACCGCCGCCGACGGGTCTTCCTTGTAACGAGCCTTGACTGGGGCCTGTCTCAGGCGAAGCTCATCAGCGGTCATGCGCGCACTTTACAGCAATGTCGCCGCCGTCCTGCTTGTGGCGGCCCCCGGCGTCGCGCGCGCCACCCCCTCG
>Ga0070735_10002418_pt1 | contig 16960 bp, 15 predicted proteins | sample Coa_R1_FD_66443 | JGI IMG/M metagenome (GOLD analysis project Ga0070735, IMG submission 66443) | Surface soil microbial communities from Centralia Pennsylvania, which are recovering from an underground coalmine fire - Coalmine... | ecosystem: Environmental > Terrestrial > Soil > Unclassified ... | reverse complement strand
CTTCGAGAGCCGCTTCGCTTGGCTTTCGCGAGCTCTGCTCTCTCCCGAACCGCAACCGGCACCCTACCCAACCACAAAACCACCCGCAACGCCCGACCCCGCACTTTGCAAAGAAAAACGATTCCAAGCCGGCGTTCAGGTCGCAGTGCCCGTGCTGGCCGAGACCAAGCCTGTCTGGTAGGCGAGGACGACAGCCTGCACACGGTCGCGCAGTCCGAGCTTGCGCAGGATCCGCGCCACATGGGTCTTGACGGTGGCCTCGCTCAGCACCAGCTCGGCGGCCAGCTCGGCATTGCTCAGGCCCCTCGCAAGCAACTGCAGGACCTCGAGCTCCCGTGGCGTCAGCTCCGACAACTCGCCGCTGACCGGCGGCGCCGCGGGGACGCCCGGTGCGAAACGCTCGACGAGCCGGCGTGTGATCGAGGGTGCCAGCAAGGCATCGCCGGAGCGGACGGTGCGCACAGCGTCGACGAGCTGTTCGGGCGAGACGTCCTTGAGCAGGAAGCCGCTCGCTCCCGCGGTTAGAGCCGCGTACACGTACTGGTCGAGATCGAAGGTGGTGAGGATGATGATCCGGCAGCTGGCGCCGGCCGGCGTCGCGAGGATCCGCCGAGTGGCCTCCAGACCATCCATTCCCGGCATCCGGATGTCCATCAGCACGACGTCCGGCCTGTGCTCGAGCACCGCCGCGAGCGCTCGTTCCCCATCGGACGCCTCGCCCACGACGGTTATCCCCGCCGCGCGGAGGATCATTCGGAAGCCGCTGCGAACGAGGGCTTGATCGTCTGCGACCACCACGCGGGGTGGCGCCGTCAGACCGCTCACCGGCCTTCAGTCGCGGCCACGAGTCGGTCGCCTCCGCTGGCAGCGCCGCCACCGTGGCGGGGCGGCGGGGCGTCGATCGGGAACCGGGCGCGCACGATCCATCCGCCCCCGTTCTGCGGCCCCGCGTCCAGCACTCCTCCGTACAGCGCGATTCGCTCGCGCAACCCGATCAGCCCTCGCCCCGCCCCTTCAGGCACCGCGGGCGCCGCCGCGAGGATCGGCCGACCAGTGTCGGCCACTTCCACCACCAGCTGACCGTCGCCATTGCTGAGACCCACCGTCGTCGGTGGCTTGCCGGCGTGCTTGAGCACGTTCGTCAGCGATTCCTGGATCACGCGGAACACCGCAAGGTCCAGCCCCGGTGAGAGCTCGGGTATCTCGCCGAGGCGGAGATCGATCGGCAGCCCGGCCGCGCTCAGGCGCTCGATCAGCGCGCGAAGCTGAGCCAGCCCCGGCTGGGGCTCGAGCTCCGCGGGCGCGCCGCCCTGCGCCACGCGCGCGTCGTCGCCCGGCCCGTCGGTCGGGCTGAGCAGCCCCAGCAGGTGACGGAGCTCGGTCATTGCCGCACGACCGCTGGCCTCGACGGCCAGCAACGCAGCCCTGGCCTCGCCAGGCGACTCGGCCAGGACCTGACGTGCCGCGCCGGCCTGGACGATCATCACGCTGACGCTGTGCGTGACGACGTCGTGCAGCTCGCCGGCGATGCGCGCGCGTTCGAGCTCGAGCGCGTGGCGAGTGGCGGCCTCGTGCTCGGCGAGCATCCGGTCGCGCTCCCCGGCAGCGTGCACGGCGTACCCCACGGTCACGGTCAAGGCGAGTGAAACCAGGATCAGGAGCGCGGTCGTGCCCCAGAACAGCGTGCCCGCGATCACCCAGAACCAGGGAACGGTCACGAGCGCCGCTCCCCGGAAGCGGCTGTACGCGACCGCCGAGTAGCCCGCGAGGACAACGATGAACGGCGCGATCGGCATGGCCCGGTACCTGGTCGCGAGCACCTCGATCACCAGCAGCACGTATGCCGCGAGCGGGTAGCGCCGGCGGACCGCGAGCAGGGCGCAGGCGAGCAGCAGGGCGGCAGGGTTCCCCCGCGCGTGGGCGGTCTGGCTCGCCGCGAGGACGATGAGCACGGCCAGGGCCACATCGGCGTACATCTCTCGCCGGGAGGGCAGTGATCGCGGCTGGACCGAGCCCGCGAACGCCAGCGCCAGCCCGAGCCGGCGACGCACGGATCCCAACGTTCCCTCCTGCATCAGCCCATTATCGCCCCGCCCACCCATCCCGTCATCCGTCTCGGTATGTAGTCCGGTACCTCCTGAGGATGATCCGGACCAGTGCTACGCCGAAATCGGTAGGCGCAGTTACCTCCTTGGGCTGACGACAAATCGGGCGGCGCAACGTACGTTCTCGCCCATGGACGCTCTAGTGCAGATCAACGAGGTAACCAAGCTCTACGACGGCTCGCGGCAGCCGGCCGTGGATGGAGTGACGGTTGACATCGCGGCGGGTGAGGCAGTGGCCGTGATGGGGCCGTCGGGCAGCGGAAAGTCGACGCTTCTGAACCTGATCGCTGGGCTGGATCGGCCGACGAGCGGGACCATCACGGTGGCCGGCCAGCGGATCGACCGGCTCAGCGAGACCGGGATGGCGCGGTGCCGCCGGCGTCAGATCGGGATGATCTTCCAGTTCTTCAACCTGTTGGACGACCTGACGGTGGCCGACAATGTCCTGCTGCCCGCGCAGCTGGCCGGTCTGTCGCGGTCGAAGGCTCGGGCGCGTGTGAGCGAGTTGCTGGCCGCGCTGCGCATCGAGCGCCACCGGGATGCATACCCGGGTCGGCTCTCGGGCGGGGAGCGCCAGCGGGTGGCGATCGCTCGTGCGCTGGTCAACCGGCCGTTGGTGCTGCTGGCCGACGAGCCGACCGGTGCGCTTGACACGACCACGGGGGAGGAGATCGGTCAGTTGCTGCTCGAGCTGAACCGCTCCGGGCAGACGCTCGTGATGGTCACCCACAACCCTGAGCTGGCGTCGCGCTACACACACCGCGCGATCCACCTCCTCGACGGTCGGATCGCCCAGCATTCTGGCAATCGGCTGCCGATGCGTGCCGCCGAGGCACTGTCATGAGTCCCGGCGCCGTGGCGAGGGCCGTACGCGGCGGGATCGGCCGACGGCGGGGAGTCCAGACGATCGTCATCGCGCTCGTGCTCGTCGTCTCCACCGCGTCGTCGGTCCTCGGTCTCACGCTGGTCGTGGACTCCCACGCCCCCTTCGATCACGCCTTTGCCGCACAGCACGGCGCGCACCTGGTGGCGACCGTCGACACCTCACGCGCGACGCCGGCGCAACTGGCCACCACCGCTCGGGAGCCGCAGGTGGCCGCCGCCGCGGGGCCGTTCGCCGCTGCCAACGTGGCCGCCGACGATTCCTCGCCGGGGCAGCCGGCGCTGGCGCTCCCGCCGCTCACCGTGGTCGGCCGGGCGACCCCCGGCGGACCAGTCGACGACGTCGCGCTCGAGGACGGCCATTGGCCGCAGCGCACCGGTCAGATCGTCGTGGAGGCCAATACCGACGGATTCGGAGTCGGGATCGGTGACACCGTGACCGTGACCAGCGCGCCAGGAAAGCCGCGACTCACCGTTGTCGGCCTCGCCACCTCGGTCTCGCGTTCTGCCGACGCCTGGGTCGTGCCGGCTGAGATCTCGGCGCTTCGCTCGCCGGGCGCGCCACCCACCGCCGAACTGCTCTACCGGTTCCGCAACGCGGGCAGCACGGCAGCGATGAGCGCGGCTACCGCGGCCGTGAGCAACGCGCTCCCGTCCGGGTCGGTGACCGGCACCCAGTCCTATCTGGGCGTCCGCGCCGCGCAGCACAGCAACGTCGCGGTGTACGCGCCGTTCGTGGTCGCCTTCGCGATCATCGGCCTGGTCATGTCGGTGCTGATCGTGACCAACGTGGTCAGCGGGGCCGTGATCGCGGGTTACTACCGGATCGGGATTCTCAAGAGCATCGGCTTCACCCCGGGCCAGGTCATCGCGGCGTACACCGGCCAGCTCATCGTGCCGGCCGTCGTCGGATGCGTCGGAGGGGTGGCGCTCGGAAACCTATTGTCGGTCCCGCTGCTCCACAAGACCGCGGACGTCTACGGGGTCGGGCGGCTGGGCGTCCCACTGTCGGTCAACGTGGGCGTCCCGCTCGCCATGTGCGGCCTCGTCGCGATCGCCGCCGTGCTCCCCGCGCTGCGGGCCGGGCGGCTGAGCGCCACGCAGGCCTTGGCAGCGGGGCGCGCTCCGCGCACCGGCCGCGGCTACCTGGCACACCGACTGCTTGGCCGGCTGGCGCTCCCGCGTCCGATGACGATCGGTCTGGCATCGCCGTTCTCCCGGCCGGCGCGAATGGCGGCCACCCTCGCCGCCGTCCTGCTCGGCGTCACGGCGGTGACGTTCGCCGTCGGGCTTGTCACCTCGCTGCGACGCGCGGTGGCTGAGCTGGACCTGACTAACACCAAGCAGGTACAGGTCTACTACACGGGAGGCGGCCCTCCCGGACCCAAGGGCCCGGCGCCGCTCCGGCCGTCATCCCCCCAACCGCAGCGCGTGCTCGCCGCGGACCTCCGCTCGCTGCCCGCCACCGCCCACTACGTGCTCGAGCAGGACAACCAGTACGTCAAGGTGTCGGGCTTGGTGCAGCCGATCCCAGTGACCGCGTTCCTCGGCAACGCTCAGTGGCTCGGTTATGCGATGTCCGGCGGGCACTGGTTTACCGGCCCCGGGCAGGTCGTGGCACCCAGGCGCCTCCTCACATCGCTTCACGTCCGCGTCGGGGGTACGGTCAGGATCTCGGTCCCGGGCGGCCGAGTGATCCCGGTGCGGGTGGTCGGCGAGGTGTTCGACTCTGACTACGACGGGCTGACCATGCTGACCGACTGGCGGACGCTCACCGCCGCCGACCCGGGCCTGAGGACAGATCCGTTGAACTCCCAGTACGACGTCGGCCTACGGCCGCACACCAACCCCACGGCCTACGCTCACGCCATCGGGACGAAGCTCCGAGCGGACTATGGCGTCTCGATCAACCAGAGCGGTGGCGCCGCGATCGCGATCGCGCTCGCCGGCACGCTGACGCTGCTGTTGTCCATCGCCGCGGGGCTCGGAGTGCTGAACACAGTCGTGCTCCACACCCGCGAGCGCGTCCACGACCTGGGCGTGCTCAAGGCCATCGGCATGACACCCCGCCAGACGGTGGCAATGGTCCTCTGCTCGGTGGCGGGGACGGGGCTGCTCGCCGGAGTGCTCGCGGTGCCAGCCGGGATCGCCGTGCATCGTTACGTGATCCCGGCGATGGCCGGCGCCGCGGGCCTGGGCGTCCCGCCCAGCCTTCAGAATGTCTACGGCGCCGGAGAGCTAGCGGCGCTCGCGCTCGCCGGGCTGGCGATCGCCCTCGCGGGCGCGCTGCTGCCTGCGGGGTGGGCGGCAAAGTCGCGGACCACCACAGCTCTGCGAGCCGAGTAGCCCTGGTGATCGTCGCGCGTGAGCGAGACGAGCTCCCGCTCACGCGCGACGAGCTCCGGTTCCGAGTCGGTGCTTCTCATCGCTCGAGCACCCACACCGGCGGAGCCTACGCGCCGCTGGTCAGGTCCTCCAGAAGAACCGGGTACGTTGGCCCCACTACCGTAAGCGGGGATGCCTAAGATCGCGACGGTCGGGGTCTACGAGTTCGACGCCGCCGGTTTCATCCGCACGCTCGACGCGGCAGCGGTAACCAAGGTTGTCGATATTCGCCAGCGGCGAGGCGTGCGAGGCCCGCAGTACGCCTGGGCCAACGCCCGACGCCTGCAGGCCCTGCTCGCGGAGGCCCACATCGGATACGAGCACCGCCCGGAGCTCGCTCCAACCACGGAGCTGCGCCATCTCCAATATCGCGAGGACGATCGTCAGGGCGTCGGCAAGCGCTCGCGAGTCCGTCTCTCGCCGCAGTACATCCGCGGCTACACGGAAGAGATTCTCGATCAGGCTCCGCTTGAGCTGCTCGTGAGCGAATTGCCGGTCCATGGCATCGGGGCGCTGCTGTGCGTCGAGACGACGGCCCAGGCCTGTCATCGCTCGCTCGTGGCCGACCGCCTCGCCGATCGCTTCGGTTTCGAGATCGTCCACCTGGAGCCGACCGAGCCGATGGAGATCGATCTCATATGACGCGGTTGCGTCGGAGCGCGCAGTGAACCTCGTGGACCCGCCCGATCTCGGCCTCCTGCCGACCTTTCGCCGGCTCCTCGGGCTCTGGCGCGCGCAGTGGCGCCTCGGCGTCTTCGGGCTGCTGTGCTCGTTCGTCTACACCCTCATCTCGACGGCGATACCGGTTCTGATCCAGCAGGCGATCGATCGCTCGATCGTCCACCACGCGCAGCCGCTTTGGCCATATCTCGCGCTCATCGCCGGGCTCGCGGCGTTACGTGCCGTCGTCAACTTCAATCGGCGGTACGCAACGTCGCGCATCGGCGTCCGGATCGAGGCGCGGATGCGCGAGCTTCTGTATCAGGCGTACCTGCGGTATCCGCGGGCCTTCTACGACCGGCACGCCACCGGCCAGGTGCTCTCCCGCGCAACGAACGACCTGTACCCGGTCCGCTACTTCATCGGCTGGGGGCTGGTGCAGGGAGTGCAGAGCGTGATGATGATCGTGGCCGCAGGGATCGTGCTCACGCTTGTCGATGCCCGGCTCGCGCTGTACACGGCCGTCGCGATGCCGCCGATCACGGTGCTCGCGCTCCGGTTCGCCAGGCGTGTCTCGCCCATCTCGCGCCAGGTACAGGAGCGCAAAGGGGACGTGACCGAGGCCGCTGACGAGGCAGTGGTCGGGATCGAGATGGTGCAGACCTTCGGTCGCGAGGACGACGTGCGAAGCCGGTTCGGCGAGAAGGCGGAGGGCGTCCGCTCTACGGTGCTGCGTCAGGCCGTGGTCGAGGCGCGCCACCTCCCCGGCCTCTATTACCTGCCCGCGCTGTCAATCGCCGCGGTCCTGTTCTTCGGCGGGCGCCAGGTGATCGGCGGCCACCTCTCGATCGGCCAGTTCGTTCTCTTCGAGACGCTCCTGCTCCAGCTCGTCTGGCCGCTCGAGGCGCTCGGGTGGATCACGAACCTCGCGCAGCGAGCCCTCGCTTCGGCGGGTCGAAGCTTCGCATGGCTCGAGGGAATCGAGCCGCTGCCCGAGCCGGTGCGCCCCCGCCGTCTGCCCGCGGATGGGCTCGACGTCCGCTTCGAGGCGGTGAGCTTCGCTTACGGCGGCGAGGTCGACGTGCTACGCGACCTCGATCTCGTCGTGGAGCCCGGTGAGATCGTCGCCGTCTGCGGCCCCACCGGGGCAGGCAAGACATCGCTGCTGAACCTCCTGCCGCGCTTCTACGACCCGACCGAGGGCACCGTGCGCCTCGGCGGTGTCGACACCCGGGACGTGCCGATCGCGGAGCTCCGTGCCTCGGTGGCCCTCGTCACGCAGCGGCCCATCCTCTTCTCGGTGCCGCTGCGGGAGAACCTGACCGCAGGGCGCGAGGGCGCGGACTGGGAGCAGGTGCTGGCTGCCTGTGAGGCGGCGGGGGTGGACAGCTTCGGACCGACGCTGCCGGAGGGCTACGACACGCTGATCGGCGAGCGCGGCGTCAATCTCTCAGGCGGCCAGCGGCAGCGCGTCGCGCTCGCGCGGGCTCTGGTGACCAACGCCCGCGTCGTCGTGCTCGACGATCCGCTGTCCGCGGTGGACACCTTCACCGAGCGGCGCCTCGTCGCGCGTCTGCGCCCGGCGCTCGCTGGGCGCACGGTTCTGGTCGCAACGCAGCGTCTTTCCACGGTGGAGATCGCCGATCGGGCGGTCGTCCTGCTCGGCGGCCGGATAGTCGAGTCAGGGACGCCGGCCGACCTGCTGCGCGGGGGCGGCCCGTTCGCGACGCTGTTCGGCGACGAGGTGGTCGCGGCGTGAGGCGCCTGGGTAGATACCTCGAGGGCCGCAAGCTGAAGGCGGCCCTGATGGTGCTCGTGGCCACGGGTAACGCGGCCGCACAGACCGGGGGGTGGCTGCTGGTCCGGAACGCCATCGACAAGGGCATCAGCGCGCACGACGAGCGCCACCTCACGATCATCGTCGCGATCTACCTCGGCGTCGCGGGCGCCGGCTGGGTTCTGCAGGCGACGCTCATCCGCGGCCTGGCGCGGATCGGCCAGGCGATCGTGATCGGGTTGCGGCGAGACCTCTTCGACCACCTCACGAGCCTCTCTCTGCGCTACTTCTCCCAGCAGAAGGCCGGCTGGATCATCGCGCGGCTCACGAGCGACGTCGACGCCGTTTCGGATGTCCTCTCGCAGGGGATGCCGACCCTCGTCTCGAACGTGATCCTCCTGCCCGCCGCGGTCGCTGCGCTGCTCATCGCTGACTGGCGGCTGGCGCTCGTCTCGTTCGCCGTGTTGCCCCCAGCGCTCGTGCTGGCGCGCTGGTTCCAGCGAGTCTCCCATGCGGCGAACGTCGAGCAGCGCAATCGCATCGCGGCGGTCACGGCACAGATCGCCGAGTCGGTTGCGGGCATGGCCGTCGTGCAGGCGTTCAATCGCGAGCGGCGCTTCCAGGCCGAGTTCGACGCGCTCAACGAAGCGAACCGCGCCCAGTCGACCTACGTCCAGAAGATCTTCTCGGTCTTCTTTCCATCGATCGAGTTCCTTGGCGTGGTCGCGATGGTGATCGTGCTCGACGTCGGCTCGCACCTGTACGGGCAGCACACGCTGACGATCGGAACGCTGATCGCTGCGATCTACCTGCTGCAGCTCGTCTTCCAGCCGTTGCAGGAGCTTTCGGACGTGTACGGGCAGCTCCAGTCCGCGGGCGCAGCCATGGTGAAGATCGGGAGCATCCTCGACGAGGAGCCAGGGATCCGAGACAGCCCAGGAGCGCAGCCGTTGCCGAGGCTCGCCGGCGACCTGGAGATCGACTCAGTCGTCTTCGCCTACGGCAAGGATCCTGTCCTGCACGGGGTCTCGTTCCGGGTGCCCCCGGGCGGCTGCATCGCGCTCGTTGGCGAGTCGGGCCACGGCAAGTCGACGCTGGCGAGACTGATCGGCCGCCACTACGACCCTGATCAGGGTGCCGTGCGCGTGGACAACCACGACCTGCGCGACGTCGAGCTCCGCTCCTACCGGCGCCAACTCGGCGTCGTGCTCCAGGATCCCTTTCTCTTCAGCGGCACGATCGCGTCGAACATCCGGTTCGCGAAGCCGGCCGCTACCGACGAGGAGGTGGAGGCCGTCGCGGCTGCGGTCGGCGTCGACCGCGTCGCGGCTCGGCTCTCGGGCGGGCTCGACCACGAGGTGCGCGAGGGCGGAGCCGGGCTCTCGTCCGGAGAACGGCAGCTGATCTCGATCGCGCGCGCGCTCCTCGCCGACCCGCGAATACTCGTCCTCGATGAGGCGACCTCGAACATCGACCGGCCAACCGAGGTGCTGATCGAGCGGGCACTCGACCGACTCCTGGCCGGTCGCACGTCAATCATCATCGCCCACCGCCTCTCCACCGTGCGGCGGGCGGACGAGATCCTCGTCGTCGAGCACGGGCGGATCGTTCAGCGTGGCGCGGAGCGGAAACTTCTCGCGGCGGACGGCCCGTTCCGTCGCCTCGCGCACACGCTCCGTGGCGGAGACGGAGAGGACCTCGCCGAGGCGGGCTAGGGATCTGAGTCGCCGAGCAGCTAGACCCCGGGGGCGAGCTCGGCGTCGCCACGGAGTGGGATGTCGAAATGCTGTGCCGCGAACCGTTCCGCCGCACGCGCCGACGGGTGCAGGCCGAGGCTGCCGATGATGCCGATCCCGGCGATCGCGAGCCAGCCTGCATCCCCGGCGTGCATGACCAGAAAGGTGTAGGCGGCGGGCGCTCCGAAGGTGCTGATCGTGCGCGCGACCTCTGACAGGCCGCCGTACTCCCCTCGCCGGTTGGGGTCCATCAATCTGGCTTGGAACGCCCAGTTGCTCGAGCCGATGGCGAGTTCGGCGCCGGTGACGGCGACGTGGCCGAGCCACACGAGCAGCGCGGTGAGAAAGCCCACGGTCGAGTGGCTGAACAGCGTGATCACACATGCGAGGACGAAGAAGGCCGTCGAGTAGCGCGCGCGGCGGAGTGCATCGTTGATCGTGCGTACGCCGCGCGCGGTGAAGGTCGGCAGGAAGATGCAGAGCACCGTGTTGGTTCCGAACAGCCACGCGAGCACCCAATGTGGCGCGTCGGTCCTCTGGACCAGCCAAAGCGGTATCACCACGGTGAGCAGCGCCTGGTTCGTCCACAGGATGCCGGTGAAGAGCGACGTCGCGATCCAGCCGCGGTTCTTGATCGGAGCTGGAGTGGCGGCGTGCTCTTCGATCCTCCGCTCCCGGGCAGCGGCGCGAAGGTCATGGGGCGCCTTCGGCAGCCTCGTGACCGCCAACGCGTTCACAGCGCCAACCGCGACCGACAGCATCGGAACCCACCGGATCACCTCCACGTTGTGGAAGGCGAGCGCAACCCCGCTGATCATCGCGCCGAGGGTGAACCCCACGTTCAGCGCGGAGTAGAGGTGGGCCTGGGTCTCGATTCGCTCCTGCTCGGGCAGGACGTCGAGGATGTACGCGTTATAGCCGGCCCCGCCCGCGTTTTGCACGATTTCGAAACTGACGCTCAGCGCCACAAAGGCGGCGAACCCCCGGACCCAGGGCCAGAACGCAAACGCCGCCGCACTCGCGAGCGTGCCTGCCGCCCACATCTTCTTCGGCCCGACGCGGTCGACGAGCCTGCCGGCGGGATAGGCGACCGAGAACGCCGCCACGCCCGCGATCGTGAGCCCCAGCCCGACCTTGGAGGCGGTGAGGCCCACGACTTCGGTGAAGAACACGGCACTCCCGGTGTTGAAAGCCCCCTGTGCGGTCGCGAACAGCAACGACTGCAGCGCGAGCCGCCGGGCCACCGGCGTGGGCGGCAGCAACCGATCCAGGAACCTGCGCACGACCCTATGCTCGCGCACCGACCGCGCTCCAGCCCCTCACCCGATCTGCCCGTTACGAGTCCGCACAGTCGAGAAGCGTGATGATCCGCCGCCGACGACGCCGCGAGAGCTCAGAAGCGATGGCGGGTGTGGCTGAACGTGCCCTTGCCGAACGCAAGGACCTTCGTTGGCGATACCGCGTACACCTCCACGGCGTCGTGCCCCGGGTGACCAAACCCGTCGGCGCCAACCTCGTAGCGCCAGCGCCCATCCCACTTCTCGGTCCACGCCTGCGCGAGGCGCCGCAGGTGGGCCGCGTCGGTGACCCGCACCGCTCTCCCCTCGACCACGACGTCGACGCCGGCTTTCCAGTCGTTACATCCGGTGGTGAGGACGACGTGCGGATTGGCCGCGAGGTTGTGTGCCTTCTGCTCCCCAGGGCCGGTGCTGAAGCAGAGCGCTCCGTCGAGCCACACCGCGACCAGCGGCGTGACGTGCGGGCGCCCATCGGCGCGCACCGTGGAGATCCAGAACAGCTGCGCCTCCTCGATGGCCTGGCGGGTGTCCTCCCAGCTGACCGGCTGCGCATCCGGCTCGCTGAAGCGCGCATCCAACTCGGTGCGCGGTGAAGTCATGGTCTGTCCTCCTCGGAGGTGGTTGTCGTTGGCGATCTGATGCCCTGCGCCGGCCCGCCGCGGGTCACGGCTGAAGCCGCACACGATGAGACCTGCGCGCCTGGCCAAACTCATCGGCCCCCCGGGATGGGGTGCTCCACCTCGCCCAGGGTCCAGCCTCCGTGGTCGCCGATGACAGGGGAGAGCGCGCCAGCCCGGCGAGCTTCGGTTCCTCACCTCGTTCGCGTAGCGGCGCGCGCCGCGTCGGCCCCTACCCCGGTGCGAGAGCGAGCCCGAACGGGCTCCCTTCGGAGTCCCGGCAGATCGCCCACCGCGCCCCGGGATGGACGACGCTGCCCCCGAGCCTGGTCACCTGCTCGAGCGCGGCCTCCATATCTCCGACGCTGAAGTAGGGCAGTGAGGCCGTGTCGCCGGGACCGGCGCCACGTTCGTGAATGCCGAGCACAGGAGCCCCGCCGTGGGTCTGCCACCCTCGGCCCTCGGACGAGCCGCGCTCGGAGAGCTCGATTCCGAGCAGGCCCGACCAGAACCGGCGCGCCCGGTCCGGATCATCCGCCGGGAACTCGATCAGGCCGACTGGTCCGTCCACTTCCGCAGACGATAAATGGCGCAGCCTCGGAGTGGCGATGCGGGAAATCGGGTGTGGGCTCAGTGGTCGCCGGTGCGCGAACGACCTCGCGAACCCGAGGCCGAGGAACCGGACCGACGCGAGGAGGAGCTTGCGCGCCGACCGCCGGAGCCGTTTCCACCGGATCGCTGCGATTCGGTCCTGCGCTTGACTTTGCCGTCCTCGATCGTCCCCCGCCAGGCGCCCGTCTCCTCTTCCTGCATCTCGATGTACGCCTTGAATCGGTGCAGATCACCCCGGGCAGCGCGCTTGATGTGCCGGGCCCCACGAGCGAATTTCTCCAGCAAGCTCCCGGGCTCGACGTCGAGTGATAGCTCGATGCGGGTGAGCCCGGGTGCCAGCTCGCGGAAGAACACCGCGCCGGTGTGCGTGATGCCTTGCGTGACGTGCCATTTGACGCAGTCGTCAGGCCGCTGGGTCACTATCTCGGCGTTGAACTCCTTGGTCCTGCCCCAGATCTTCACGGCGAACGAGACGTTGCACCGATCCTCCTGCGTCACGCGCTTGACGCGATGCATGAAGTTCGGCCACTCCTCGAACTGGGTCCACTGGTTGTAGACGGTTTCGATCGGCAGCGCGATATCGATGCTCTGCTGCACCGGCATGCGCCGTCCGTCGCCGATCCCCTGCACACCGCCGCCGTCGTCTTGGTCGTCGTCGTCGCTGCTACCGCCGCCGAATGGCAGGGACTTTTTCAACGCACCCTTGAGGATCCCGCCGGGACCTCCTGCCTGGTCGATCTTCTCCTCGACCTTGCTGCTGACAGCGCCGCCGATCTTCTCGCCCAGGCTCGACTTGACGTCCTCGGCCTTTCTCGCCGGCGCCTTCACGACGTCGGCCACCCCGTTGGACGAACCGTTGCTCGCGAGCTTTCCGATCCCCTTGGCTGCGAGCGGCGCCAACGGTGCAAGCGCCGCAGCGGCCGCACCGGCCGCTAACCCTTTGTGATCGCTCACCAGGTCGGTCAGTTGGCTGGACATGTCCTCTACCTCCACTTTCAGGTTCCCACCAAGGCCTACCCCTACCTGAGGGCCCGAAACGGCAGGGACCTCACCGACGGGCCGCCCGGCCGTCATCCCCGAGCGCTGACACTCGCTGGCGTACTTGGCGATCCACGCCGTGTTCTCGGCGGCACTCGGACGGGATTCGTCCACCTCGGCTGTGCCTGACAAGGCGACGATGTCGTACAGATGTCGCCGCCCCGGCCGTCGCCGTCGAAGGTCAGCGCGACCTTCGGGTTGCGCCGGATTTTGTGGATTCGCGCGCCAGGCTGGCTGTGGATGAAAACGTTGGTGCCACTGTCCCAGAGGAAGCCCGCGGGCCGCGGGAGCGGCGCGCGGACGGCGTCACGGTCGTCAGCCGCACGACAGTCTCGTCGCGCAGGCGTCTGGCGACGCGCGCACCAAACTCAGTGCTCTCGTCGATCAACGGGGCCATCCTAGGAGCGCAGGCTGCTGTGGTTCTTTTCGTCTTCTCGATCGGCTGGCGATCTGCGACGGACGGCGTGGTTGGGGTCCGCCAGGCCGGCTTGGAGAGCGTGGATGATCGTGCCGAGAAGACCCGAGGCGAGAAGCCCCGGCCCGAGGGGACCGGACGAGTTCTCACCGACCGGTGGCAGCTGTCGCAGGGCGGCTCTAACCGCCGCGGACATACGGCCAAGCTGCCAGCGGATCTCCTCGCTGACGGCCTCCGGTCGCTCGGGGGCGGCCAGTGCAGCCGCCTTGGCGGCGTACGCGGCGGCACCGAGTGCGTGCGCTCCCATATGGGGAATGGCGGCTGCCTGTCCTGCGGCTCGGGCGGCGGCCGCTGCTGCAGGGGACTTGACGTCCCGAGCGGCGCCACCAGCGATGAACCGACGGCGGATCTGTTCGGCGACGCCCAACTCGCCACGCGCAAACGCCCGCGTGCGGGCGATTGCATCGCGGGGGCGGCTGTCCTCCGGTGCTTCTGCCTCGAAGAGCTCCAGCACCCGCTCGGCGCAGTCCGCCGCCCACGCCGCCACGATCCGCCGGTCAGACTCGCTGAGCGTCTGCGAAGAACGCACACGCCGATTCTCCCAGGGCTTCGGTGCTCGCGCCCTCGATGCCGCGCGAGGGAGGAAGATCCCCGCGCCGTGCAGATCCCGAAGCTCCGTCCCATTGCTCGCGTCCAACGCCGTGGTCGACACGAGGAGGCCAACCGAGATGAAATCCCCACCGATCAGCCAGGCGGAGATCGACGCGCGAATCAGCGGCCACCTCGACGAACTGCTCGAGCTGTGGTGGGTCGAGCAGGGCGCTTCGAAGCCCAATGACCTCGACCTGATCGCTCGAGCATTACCGTTCTCGCGGGAAAAGGCGATTCGCGCGCTGGACCTCTGCTGCGGCCCGGGCGACGCGGGCAGAGCGATCCGGCGGATCTACCCGAATGCGCAAATCGACTGCATCGATCGAGACCCATTCCTCACCTCGATCTGCAGGGCGGTGAATCAGCGGCATGGCACGCCCGGAACGCTCGTCGTCAGAGACCTGGAGGACGATGGGTGGCTGGACGAGCTACCCGGCAACTACGACTCCGTCACGGCCGTCAATGCGCTTCATTGGTTCGACCCGCGACGTGCGGGCCAGCTCGTCCAAGACGTTCGCACGACGCTACGGCGCGGCGGGGTATTCGTGCTTGCCGAGCCCACCTCTCCGGAGCCACCCTTTACTCCTGGATTCGACGAGTGGAAGGCCAGGCAACCACCGCGCTACACGCGTGAGAACTGGGAGCGGTTCTGGTCCAGGGCAAACGCGCTCCTGGGCTACGACCACACAGCGCTCCTGGGCCCTCCCGGCGCCAGTCGCATCGGAGACACCATGTCGGTCGCCGGGTGGACGCACTTACTCCAGAGAGCCGGCTTCGGGCTGACCGACATGCTATGGAGAGACGCGGATCAGGTCATCATCGCCGCGCGGAAATGATGGTCGCGACATTTCGCTGACGCTGCTTGCCCTGGGCGAAGACGCCACGACCACACATCGGCGACGGCGCCAGTCCGACTTGTCTGCGATCGGTGCCGCGCTGCTACTCATCTGAGTCACCCGGGACGACGTCTTCGACCACGTGGACGAAGTGCTGAGCTTCGTGCTCGCGTCGTTCGCCTGATCCCCAGCTGGGCGCCGTCAGCCTTCCTGCAATCGACGTCTGGTCGCTCTCGTGATAGGGCGGGTGGCTTGACTTAGATAGTTCAACTGTATATGCTGCTCAGCATGGCTAAGCGGCCGATGCAAGAGGCGACATTCATGATCCTGACCGCTCTCGCCGCGGGCAGCCAACATGGCTACGGGATCATCACCGACGTCAAAGCGATCTCAGCTGGGCGGGTTCAGCTGAAGGCCGGCACCTTGTACGCGGCGCTTGAGCGTCTGCGCGCGGAAAAGCTGATCGAGGTTGACCGGGAGGAGATTGTGGATAGCCGACTGCGCCGTTACTACCGGCTGACGGCCGCGGGCGCGGAGCTGCTGGCCACCGAGGCAGCCCGGTTGCAGGCCAACGCCCACGTCGCGATCTCGCGCCTAAAGCCGGCCGCAAGGGTGCTCACATGAGTGAGTCCGCAGGCCTCGAGCGACGCTACCTGCGGCTGCTGGCCTGCTACCCGCAGGCATTCCGGCGCGAGCACGAGCAGGAGATCCTCGGGGTGCTGATGGCCGGCGCCGACGAGGGGCAGCAACGGCCCCGACCGGCAGAGGCGTTGAACCTGATTAAACACGCGCTCTGGATGCGTCTGGGGCGTTCCCGAGGAGGGATCATGATCAACGACAGGACGTTCCCGATCAGCGTCGACCCACCCAGCCGCACCCTCATGACGGCGTTCGGGGCCGGTCAAAAAGGCCCGCGGGTGACGATCAGTGATTCAACGGTCGACGTTCGCATGGGATGGGCCTTTCACGCCACAATCCCTCGCGAGGCGGTGGCATCCGCTCGACCCGTGAACCGTGACGAACTCCGTGGTGCTTTCCGAATCAGCGTTCTCCGCGGAGTCAACTACTGGCCACGTACCGCTCTTGTCAACGGCGCCGGCACCGGACTGGTCGAGATCACATTGGACCGACAGAAGTGGGTGTGGCTCGGTCCGCTCCGGGCCCCGATGCGTCGGCTCATCGTGAGTGCCGAAGACCAATCCGGGCTCGTCGCGGCGCTCAACCCGAGCAGCCCACACTCGCCAGCTCCGGATGACCCAAGTCTGTAGCGGCGAGCCCGGTCGCTTCGGCGGGCGCGAGCATCCTTCCTGGAGGGGTGGACGAGCCATGCCAGGCTCAGGCTCGCTCAGGACGGCTTGTCGTACGGGCATCTTGGAGCCCGAGCGGACACTCGCGGAATACACGCGGACGGGAGGCTGAACCCTTTGGCGACTCCGGAGGACACTCGTAGCATGCTTCCCGATCATCATGTAGCGGGTCTCTCGCCTGAGCTGATCCCGAGCATCGCAGGCTCCCCCTCCCAGAGCAAAGGTGCTGCGTGGGCGCCGTGACCGGTGTAGGCGTGAAGCACCGAGGGGCCCGGCGCCACGCGGACTACCGCAATGGACGAAAGCGGCCGCGACGACCAACGCTCGCCTGCGGCGTGAACACACCGACGCGCTCGGCGACGCACGAACCGCCGCGCTGGACGTAGACCGGAATGCAGTGCTACCCCGGGTCCCGGCGGGCGATTCTGCGGGGCCCGCCGCCGCAGTGCGAACACATCCCGATGTGAGCAGGAACGCTAGCTGGGTCAACTGGCCTGTACTCGAGCTTCACGCCCTTGACCCAATTGCAGTCGCGGTCATGCGACTTGCCTCGCAACGGCCCGGCGAGGACGAGAACTGGGAGGCTCATCTGCCCTGGCTGGGTCATCACGAACCGACCCTACGGTATGTAGCTGCGCTGA
>Ga0070735_10002417_pt1 | contig 16962 bp, 14 predicted proteins | sample Coa_R1_FD_66443 | JGI IMG/M metagenome (GOLD analysis project Ga0070735, IMG submission 66443) | Surface soil microbial communities from Centralia Pennsylvania, which are recovering from an underground coalmine fire - Coalmine... | ecosystem: Environmental > Terrestrial > Soil > Unclassified ... | reverse complement strand
TACTGATGAAACCCTGATGCCGTTCCCTGCGTCGGATTGAACTTAAAATACTGGTCGAAAAATTCATCCACCAATTTGTTCCAGTTTGCACTGGCGGTATGGGAAGAATTCGTCGTCTGGGCCAGCATCGGCAGAGACGACAGCATAACGATCATCAGCAAGCACACTCTCATGAGTCCTCACCAAGAAGCTGAAGTTAGAAGAGAGAATTATAGACGCGCCCGCTCCGAATTGTGTGAAGAGAAGCCCGCCCTTCCGTTTATACTCGTGCATTCACATGCGCCAATCGGCCCAGCCCGAGCTTGCCCGCGATCTCAACTTGCGCCACGCCGTCGCCGTCGTGGTCGGCACTATTATCGGCAGTGGAATTTTTTTAGTTCCCACGGAAATGATGCAGGCCGTCGGTTCCACGCGCCTCGTTTACTTGGCTTGGATCGTCGGTGGCCTGCTTTCATTTTTCGGCGCCCTCACCTACGCGGAACTCGGGGCGATGAAGCCGCAAACTGGCGGCGAATACGTTTATGTCCGCGACGCCTATGGGCCCTTGGCAGGTTTTCTTTATGCATGGACCTGGTTCGTCATCGCCAAGCCTGCGTCTATCGCGACCATCACTACCGGCTTAGTTCGCATCCTTGGTACGTTTTCTGTTTTTTCATTCTTTGGCCATCGCATCTCGGCAGGTATTCCCGTCAACTATGGACAACTATTCGCCATCGTCGCCACGGTACTTATTTCTTTCGTGAACTATCTTGGCGTGAAGAAGGCCGGGGAATTCCAGTTCATCTTCACGCTCCTCAAAGTGGCAATCATCCTCGCCATCGTACTTATCGGGTTTGGCTGGTCATCCGGGTCCTGGTCTCATTTCGCCACCGAGTTCGCTGGCGCCAAAGGCGGCCTCGCGGGATTCATGGCGGCTCTCGTTGCCGCATTGTGGGCCTATGACGGTTGGAATGACCTCAACATGGTAGCCGGAGAAATTCGCCAGCCCGAACGGAATATTCCCATAGCACTCATCGCCGGGGTCGCAACGGTTGGCGCCCTGTACATCCTGGTCAATGCTGCTGTGCAGTTTGTCATGCCAGCTGCCGCGATCGCCGCATCTCCTCGGCCCGCCTCCGATGCCATGGCTCTCGTCATCGGCCAAATTGGCGGCAGCATCGTTGCTCTGGGCATGGCCATCTCCATGTTGGCCACACTCAACGGCACTGTCCTTAGTGGGGCGCGTGTTCCTTACGCGGTCGCGCGCGATGGTTATTTTTTCTCCATACTAGCCGACGTTCATCCCCGTTTTCGGACCCCATCCGCCGCCATTGTTGTGCAGGCCCTGCTCGCGATTCTGCTTCTGCTCCTCGGCGGTACCTTTCGCCAGTTTTTTTCGCTCGCGATTTTCGCTGAATGGCTCTTTTACATGATCGCTGGGAGTACGGTTTTCGTATTTCGTCGCCGTGATCCTCAGGCCTTGCGTCCCTACCGGGTTTGGGGGTATCCTGTAGTTCCTCTCCTGTTTGTGGCGTCCTCCTCCGTGCTTTTGTGGTTCACTTTTACCGATAACCTCCCCAATTCGGCCGTTGGTTTGCTTGTAATTTTGGCTGGAATACCGGTTTTCTACGGTTTTTCCCGGCCGCGCATGCACTAACGACTAAAAACCCCCGAACCCTCCCCCTTTTGGATGTGTTTTAGTTTTAGGAAGGTCACCGGTTACTTGAGGACAAGGGCGGGGGACATTTTACTCATGTGCTCCCGTGCCTTAACTTAAAAACTCGAATTTCCCCGCGCATGTCCCATAAAGCTCGGGCGAAAACTGGAGCAAGCAAGGAATGGCGGCAGCGCCCGAATATCATTTAGGACTTCTTCCTGACCGCGAGTTCAACTGGCGTGCCTTCGCCGGCAGCTATGGCTTGATCGCGCTGTTCATTCTTTTATTGTTGAGCGTTGGTTTGTTGTTTCCGCAGCACCTGCAAATCGCGCGTAATTATGTCGTTACCGAATTGATAGCGCGTCCCGATCTGGAACCGAAACCAATCGAGGTGCAGCAGCCCAAAATCAAAGTGAAACCGCTTCCGCCTCCGCAGGTTTTTGAAGCTCCCAAGCTCGTCGTGCCGCCTGAGGTTCACGCGCAGAAGACACCGCCGCCAGAGGTCGAACCGCCCAAAATTGCGGAAAACTTCAAACCGCCGGTATTGAAAGAAGTTTCCACGTCACGGCCAGTGCAGGCTGTCCACACAGGCGATTTTGGTGGGACAAATTCACCGACCTTGAATGCGCCCGTACAGAAAGTTCAAACCGGAGGATTCGGCGATCCCAACGGTATTAAATCGGACGGTAAATCCGCCCATTTACTTGCTGCCAACACAGGTGCCTTTGATCTACCGCAAGGCTCGGGCAACGGCAATGGAACTGGGGGCAACAAAGGGCTGAAAGGAACAGTGGCCAGCGTCGCCTTTGGCAGCGGTGTTGCCCAAACCAGTGGAACATCCGGTCATGTTCAGACGTCCGCGTTTGGCGCGACCGAAGTCGCACAAAACAATAAGCCTCGAACGCTGGATAACGGCCCCGCGACCACACCAGTGGAGATCCTTTACAAACCAAATCCGGTTTACACCGACGAAGCAAAACAGTTGCAGTTGCAGGGCGAAGTTTTATTGGAAGTATCTTTCGGTGCGGATGGCAAATTGCAAGTGAATCGCGTGGTGCGCGGTTTGGGCCACGGCCTGGATGAAGCCGCAATTTCCGCCACCAACAAAATCAAATTCAAGCCCGCTTTGCGCAGCGGATTGGCAATTGATTCGACCTCCATCGTGCACGTGGTCTTTCAGTTGGCGATGTAAAACGAGACACAAATACTGAAGAAACGAAGCAAGAAAGATTAAAGAGACGAGAGCTAACGAGGAAAGAGGGTCAGGTATGCGTTACTGCAAATCAATTTTGACGGCGGCATTGTTGATGTCGCTGGCTGCGGCGGCTCAAAACACCACCACGGCTCAGGTGAACTCCCAGACTGCGACGGCAGCTGCCGTGAAGACCACGGCGTCGGCAACCGCGGAAGGGACAAAATTACCCCTCGCCGCGCAGCTTGCTCCGCCTCGCACCATGGACGAAGTCGTGGACCGCGCGATTGCTCGTGAGCACGCCCTGATGGGATTCTTGAAAGATCGCACCCCTCTCGTCGAGACTTATTTGCAGAACCTTAAACCAGACAAAGATTTAGGGGCCGTGCCTGCCGAAGACCATTATTTCCTGGGTCGTATGGATATGGGCGAAAACGTCGATCGCCGCGATTACCTCGCCAGACAGGCCAGCCTGGAGAGCACTTTGCTCGGCGGCGTCACCAAACTCTTCAAGTTCGAGTACCATCCCATGGGCTTCTCCTGGATGGTATATGCCGACCGTTGGGACTTCGACCGCCAGCACTACGATTTCAAATATGTGCGTCGAGACTTTTTGGGGGACGTCCGCTGCATCGTATTCGACGTCATGCCTAAAAAGGGTACGGGCCGCGGCCGCTTCCAAGGCCGAATTTGGGTGGAAGATCAGGATTACAACATCGTTCGCTTGAATGGCACCTACTCCGAGCGTTCAGCTCGCTCACAATTCTTCCACATGGATAGCTGGCGATTGAACCTCGTCGCCGGCTACTGGGTCCCTTCATACATTTACAGCGAAGAAGGCGACTTCAGCTATGGCGCAAAAGACAAGACTGCGTTCAAGGCCCAATCGCGAATCTGGGGCTATAACGTGAGCAAGGACGAGAAAGAAGACGAACTCTCTCAAATTAAAGTGGATGCAGTAAAAGACGAAAGCACCGCCGCGCAGGACGCCTCGCCCCTGGAAGCGCAGCGCGAATGGCAACAACAGGCCGAAGACAACGTCATTTCCCGTTTAGAGCAGTCTGGCTTGCTCGCTCCCGAGGGCGATCTGGACAAAATTCTCGCTACAGTCATTAACAACCTGGAAGTCACTAACAATATCGACCTGCCGCGCCCGGTTCGCGCTCGCGTCATGCTCACCACGCCGCTTGAGACCTTCAGCGTTGGCAACACGATCGTCATCAGCCGCGGGCTCATCGATGTTCTCCCCGATGAGAGCAGCCTGGCCATGGTGCTTTCACACGAACTGGCGCACATCGTCCTCGGCCATAATCTGGGCAGCCGTTACGCCTTCAATGACCGCCTATTATTCTCCGACGAATCGACTTATCAGAATCTCGGGTTCCGGCACAATCCGGACGAAGAAACTGCGGCGGAAAACAAGTCTCTCGAACTGCTGAAGAACTCGCCCTACAATCAGAAACTCGACACGGCAGAACTCTTCCTCAAACAGCTGCAGGTACGCTCGGGCGCCCTAACAGCGCTCCTGACACCCCACCTCGGCAACTCGTTTGTAGATCCAAGCGGCAAACTGGTGCGCTTCTCTTCACTGCTGCAATCTGGCCCTGCTCTCGATGTGAGCAAGCTCAACCAGATCGCGGCTCTGCCCCTTGGCGGCCGCGTGAAGATGAACCCCTGGGATGATCGCGTAGAAATGATCAAATCCGCGCCGGTTGCGATCGTTTCCGCTCGCGATAAGATGCCGCTTGAAGTTACTCCCTTCTTCCCGCATCTTAGCCGCATTAATGCAACGGACAATCCCTCGGGATCTACGACCGCCGACAATACGCCGCCAGCTCCCACCAACTAATCTCTAATTCGTGGACGGGAAAGACACATTTCCGTCCCCTCGAGGTGCAGGAAGCAAAGCCGGAACAGAAGAGATTCTGTTCCGGCCTTTGTATTTCGGATTGCCCCTGAATAACTACGTTAAGTCTTCCGGTCTGTTTTGCTCTTAGAAGGCTTAGGCATTTTCCCGGGCAGCCCCGCTGGATTCTCGTGCGTCCGCTCACGGAAGCTTCCCTTCAATCCACCTGCAAGCGAAACGCTGCCGTCCCCGAACTTCTCGCGCATCCTGTCCACCGCCGAAAAAGCTTGTTGCCAGCGCTGTCGTCGCCCGCCCTCCAGGAGATCTCCTTGCGCCTGTTCATCAAACGATGAAGCATGCACGCCCAACAAGCGGACTTCAGCATGCTTGCGCCAATTCTTATGAAACAAAATGCGTATTTGATCGAAGATTTCGGTATCCAGTTGGGTCGCCATAGGCAGTGTATGCGCCCGTGTAATCGTCGTAAAGTCTTTGTAACGCAACTTGAGTTGAATCGTTCGGGCGAATAGCCCCGCGTCGCGCAAACGCCGCCCTACCATTTCAGAGAGCCGCATCAGCGTCGCTTCGATTCGCTCCACATTCGCCGTATCGTCGTTGTAGGTATGTTCGTGACTGATTGATTTCGCTTCGGTATCGGCGCCGACTTCCGTGTCGAACCAACCGCCTGCATCCTGGCCACGAGCTTTTCCCGCCAGCGCCAGTCCCCACTTGCCGAAATGTTGTTCCAGAAAATCTTCGTCAAACCTGGCCAGGTCGCCCACGCGTGAGATTCCCAGACTTTGCAGGTTCTTCTCCGTCACCTTGCCGACTCCCGGAATATCGCGGACATCGAGCGGGGCAAGAAGTTTCTGCTCGTGACCCGGTAACGCCCAAAGGACTCCATGCGGCTTGGCCTTAGCGGAAGAAATCTTCGCCATCAGTCGCGACCCGCCAATGCCAATGGAACAATTCAGGCGTGTCTGAGTCTTAATCCGGTCATGCAGTCCTTGCGCCGCACGCAGCGGCGGCCCATGGAGACGCTCCGTGCCCGTCATATCAAGGTAAGCTTCGTCAATGGAGGCCATCTCCACCATTGGCGAAAAGGTCTTCAAGACGTTGTGGACTTTGCCCGAATACTCGAGATAGCGCTCGCGGTGCCCATTGACAAAAATAGCGTGAGGACACAACTTCTCCGCCGTGCGTAAGGGCATCGCGGAATGAACGCCAAATTTGCGCGCCTCGTAAGAAGCCGCAGCAACTACGCCGCGTTCGCCACGCTGGCCACCTACGACCACGGCTTTACCTTTAAGGGAATCGTCAAACAGTTCTTCGACAGAGACGAAGAACGCGTCCATATCAACGTGGAAGATTGTGCGGGGAAAAGCACTCATGCTGAAGCCATCGACACAGGAGCAATTTTACTCTTGGGTCACTATGGGAACACTCGAAAAGTCTTACCCGGGTTCTACTGCTGTCAGCCCCCGCGCCTGCCGTGCCCGCTCATAGACGCGGACATATTCTTTTGCGGACTTCTCCCAGGAAAAATCCTTCTTCATCCCATTGCGCATGATGTTCTGCCAGAGTATCTTGTCCCTGAAGGCCTGCAAGGCGTGTTTAATGGCCAGCAACAGTGACTCGCCGTTGTAGTCGGCGAACTTGAAGCCGGTTCCTTTCCCGCTGCGCGCGTCCCACGAATCCACCGTATCGTCGAGTCCGCCCGTCGCCCGCACAATTGGCACCGTCCCATATTTCAGGCTATAGATTTGGTTCAATCCGCAGGGTTCATACCGTGAAGGCATGAGAAACATATCGCTGCCCGCTTCGACTTTGTGCGCCAAGTTATTGTCGTACGCTACCTTCACTGCGACCTTTGCCGGAAAATGCTTTTGCATTCGCAAAAACATTTCTTCGTAGCGTTTTTCGCCACTGCCTAACACGATGAGCTTTACGTCTTCCATCACCAGCCGGTCAATAATCTGGGCAATTAGATCGAAGCCCTTCTGGCTGGCGAAACGCGAGACAATACCGAGAATCGGCGTTCCAGCGTCGCTTTCTGAAAGTCCAAAGACGCGCAGCAGATCCAGGCGGCACTGTGCTTTTCCCACCAGCTCTTTCGCGGTATATTTTTCGGCAATGCAGCCGTCGGTGGCCGGATTCCACTTGTCGTAGTCAACCCCGTTCAAGATTCCAGTCACAGTGGAAGACCGGTCATGCAATACACCCTCCAGGCCGAAGCCATACTCCGCCGTTTGTATCTCTTTCGCATAGCGGCGGCTGACTGTGGTCACGTAATCAGAAAAAATCAAGCCGCCTTTCAGGAAGTTTACATTGCCGAAAAATTCCATCTTAGAGATCGCCAGCAAGTCCCACGGCAATTCGATCAATGGCAAAATATCCGACGGAAAAACACCCTGATACCCCATGTTGTGGATGGTAAAAACCGTGGCTGCTTCCTGGTAGGCCGGGTCATCGGCATATTGCGAACGCAACAAGACAGGAATCAGGGCCGTCTGCCAGTCATGGCAATGAAAGATCTGTGGAACTCCGATGATTTTTGATGCTTCCAGCACTGCGCGACAAAATAAAGCAAATCGCTCCGCATTGTCGGGGTAATCGCCGACAGTACTCCCGTAAAGCCCATCGCGGTCGAAATACGGCGCGTACTCAACGAAATAGTGATCGACGCCTGCATGGGACCCGGCAGACACGATTGAGCAGAAGCGGTAGCGGTCGTCAAAAGGGATGGTAATGCTGCGAATAATCGGCTCGGTCAGATCGAGACGCGTCTCCCGGTATCGGGGTACAAAGACGCTCACGCGGTGTCCTGCTGCTGCCAGCGCCCGCGGCAAGGCCCCTACCACGTCGGCCAACCCCCCGGTTTTCGAATACGGCACGCATTCCGACGCCGCAAACGTAATGTGCATGAAGACGGACTCCTCCTGCCCTTACCATTCGCCCCACACGCTATGATAGAGGGCGGGCGAAATCATCCTTTCGCGGGCGAAATCCGCTGAATGAATTTTCAGTCTAAATGGCAGCAAGAAACGAGGTCAATGTGCCGAGAATTGCGGCTGCACGTACGGTGAAAAAGCCGAAGCTGGGACAGCATTTTCTTACTGATGAATCCGTCGCCCTGCAGATCGTGGATGCATTGGGCGATATCTCGAAATGTGTGGTACTCGAAATCGGACCGGGACGCGGAGTTCTGACCAACTTACTGGTTAGACGTGCACGCCGCCTCATCGCCGTGGAAACCGATCGTATCCTGGCAGCACAGTTGCGCATGGCGTACGCCTTGACGAGCAACGTCGAAATCATCGAAGGCGACATTCTTGCCGTCGATTTTGACGCATTGTTCGGTCCTAAACCCGGCACGACTCGTCCCGGACTCGCACTTCCCACTGAAATTGTCCGCGTCGTCGGAAACATTCCTTATTTCTTGACATCGGATATCTTGCTTCGCCTCTTTCAATATCGGAAATATTTTCAGAGCTTCGTCCTGATGGTGCAGCGTGAAGTTGCGGACCGCCTCGTTTCCAAGCCCGGCAAAAGCGACTACGGCCTGCTTTCCGCTACTGCCCAACTGTACGCACGCGTGGAGAAATTGTTCGACGTGCCTCCGTCCTCTTTTTCTCCTCCACCCAAAGTCCATTCAAGCGTCATTCGTCTCACGGTCGCTTCGCAGATCGAAGAACTGCAGGTGGATGAAAAAGGATTCATCCAATTCTTGCGGCATTCCTTTAGTCAAAAGCGCAAGACTTTGTGGAACAACCTGAAGTCCGCATATCCCCCTGCCCAGTTGAAAGCAGCACTTCAGAAGGCAGGCGTCAAACCCACGGTACGCGCCGAAGCCTTATCGCTGGAGACCAGCGCCCGCATATTTCAGGCATTGTCCGGAACGCAAAACGATTAGACTGTAACCGTCCGCCTGCTCCAGGAGGCGTTACATGCCCGGAATCATTCGTCATCCAGCGGTTGCTGGCCGATTTTATCCTAGCGAACCGGACGAGCTATTGGAAAGACTAGGCTCATTCCTTCATTCAAACGAACCTTCCGTCAGAGCGCTCGGTTGCGTCGTACCGCACGCAGGCTACGTTTACTCCGGCGCGGTCGCGGGCGCGGTCTTTAGCCGCCTCGAAGTACCGCGCCGATGCATCATTCTTTGTCCGAATCACACGGGCCGCGGTACTCCTTTATCCATCATGAGCGCGGGAGCGTGGCAAACTCCGCTCGGTCTCATCTACATAGATTCCGGACTTGCGGCCGCGTTGAAAAATGCATTTCCGCACCTGACAGAAGACTGGCAAGCGCATTTGAATGAGCATGCCATCGAAGTTGAACTCCCTTTTCTGCAGGTGCGCCATGGCAAAGATCTCACCTTCGTGCCTATTGTTCTGGGAACGAGCGACTTCGAAGTGCTATCTGGCTTGGGAAGCGCGATCGCCCACGTCCTCGCCACCGAAAGCGACCCCATTCTAATCATTGCCTCCAGTGACATGAATCACTATGAAAGCGACGAGGTCACACGGATAAAAGATCATCGCGCAATTGACAAGATTCTGGCCCTTGATGGGCGAGGTCTGTTTGATGTGGCGAAAAAAGAGCACATCAGCATGTGCGGCCTGGGCCCCACCGTCTCAATGATGACCGCAGTCACGCAGATGCATGCCGCTCGTGCCGATTTGGCCGCGTACGCAACCTCCGCGGAGATATCCGGAGACTACAGCCGTGTGGTCGGCTACGCTGGCATTCTTCTTTACTGACCCCCACTTATAGCCACAATAGCGGGTTTTTGCGGTTACGGCAGTAACATGACTGGACATTACGAATTATTAATAATGACTTAGGATCATGCCGGTTGTGTGCCCTGTCATGACCAGGCGGTCTCGCCGCGTTTCGCGGTACGCGAGAATCATATGTCCACACGAGCCCAGACAAGCCGGGACGAAGCAGGCCTCTCCATCGCCGAAACCATGCTCGGTTTGATCAGCGCGCGCGCGCCCTTGCCGACTGTACTGGATGGTCTTTGCCGGAGCATTGAACGCAATTACCCGGATTTGTTGTGTTCTGTCTTGCTGCTGGACGCCGATGGCGTCACCCTTCGCGACTGTGCAGCCCCAAGCTTGCCCAACGAATACAACGCTGCAATTGATGGTGTAAAGATCGGACCTTCTGTGGGATCATGCGGGACGGCGGCCTATCTCAAGCGCCAGGTCATCGTTGCCGACATCGCCACTGATCCACTGTGGACAGCTTACAAGCATTTGGCGTTGCCGCACGGTTTGCGCGCTTGCTGGTCCACGCCTATCACCTCGTCGGGCGGCAATGTTCTCGGTACATTTGCAGTTTATTATCGTAAGCCGCGCAATCCGGAATCTCACCACCTTCAACTTATCTCCAGCGCGACACATCTTGCGGTATTGGCAATTGAGCATGACCGCGCCCGGGCCGAGCTCAGCGCTGCCGAAGCCCGTTACCAGTCGCTCGTAGAACGTCTGCCCGCCATCACCTATATTGCCGAACTCGGCACCAACGGCCGCTGGCATTACGTCAGCCCGCAAATCGAATCGATTCTTGGCTTCAAACCCGGGGAATGGCTGGCGAATCCGAACAACTGGATCGACCATATTCATCCGGAAGATCGTGCTGTGGCGATGGCCGCGGAAGAGGAGTTTGTGCGAAACCGCAAACTATTTTTCGCCGAGTACCGCATGTTTGCTCGCGATGGCCGCATGCTGTGGTTCCGCGATGAAGCCGTCTTGCTCGAACCCAATCCCGATCAGCAACCCATGATGCAAGGTGTGCTTTATGACATCACCGAGCACAAAAATCTGGAAGACCAGCTTCGGCATTCCCAAAAAATGGAAGCCGTCGGTCAGCTGGCAGGTGGCATCGCCCACGACTTCAATAATCTCCTCATGCTCATCCAGGCGCACAACAGCAGGCTGCGCGAGCGCCTTTCTACCTCTGACTCAGAGGCGCGCCAGGATTCCCAGCAGATCGAGCAAGCCGTCATTCGTGCGGCCGCCTTGACTCGTCAATTGCTTGCCTTCAGTCGGAAACAGGTGCTGCGCGCGATCGTGCTCGATCTCAACGCGGTGGTTTACGATGCGGCCAAAATGCTAGAACGCTTAATCGAAAAAGGCGTTGAGATGCAACTACGCCTCGACCCGGGCTTGCATCGCATCAAGGCCGATCCGGTGCAAATTGAGCAGGTCATTTTTAATCTCGCGGTCAACGCCCGCGACGCAATGCCGAATGGCGGCACACTGACCATCGCAACGCACAATGCCGAAGTTGGCCCATCGCGAACTCGTGACCGTCGCGGAATGCCTCCAGGCGAGTATGTCGTGCTAACAGTCTCTGATACCGGTATCGGCATGGACACGTCGACCCAGGCCCACATCTTCGAACCGTTCTTTACCACTAAGGCTCCTGGAAAAGGCACCGGTCTGGGCCTCGCCACCGTGTACGGTGTTGTACAACAATCTGGCGGCTGGGTCTGCGTAACCAGCGAATTGGGCCGCGGTGCAACCTTTGAGATTTATTTCCCCCGCAGCGCAGATGCCATCGAAACCCCGGTGGCGCCTCAAAATCTCGCTCTGCCTAATCCCTCGTCCAATAATCACGAAACGATTCTTCTAGTCGAGGACCAAGATGGTATTCGCGATATGGCCGCGGAATTTCTCCGTCGCATCGGCTATAAGGTGCTTAACGCTGAGGATGGTGTGCAAGCCTTAGAAATTGCCGCGGGACACCCGGACGCCATTCATCTCCTGGTGACCGACATGTCTATGCCGAACATGGGCGGCCGGGAACTCGCCACATCTCTTACACAATTGCGCCCTGGCATCCCAATCTTGTATATGTCTGGCCATCCCGATCACGCATTGCCGAGTGACGCTGGCACGGGCAGCGCAACCCAGGTTTTACAGAAGCCTTTCGCCCTGGAAGACATGGCGCAAAAAGTCCGTTCGCTGCTCGACAGCCACCGCGTCCGCTGATTTTATTTTCCTGCTTTCGACGGAGAATGCGAGAGCTGGCTTGCGGCCAATAGGCGTTGCGCACGGACTCGGGCAATATTCACCAAAGAAGCATCCATCTCAATTTTACTCAGGATGGGCGTCACCGCCGCTAACTCCACCAACCGCCCGCGATCGCTTTCGGCTTCCATCTCTTTGAGTTCTTCATCCAGCGCCAGCTTTTGATAGTGGTACTCGTACTCCAGCCGCCTTCCGAATTCCAAGGTGATGGCCATCCCCTGTAAAAGCTGCGTCAACTGCTGAACCGCGGGCCGTGACGAATAGTTATAAGCAGCTTTCGTGCTCCGCTGTTCATCCTGATAGGTCAGAGTCTTCATGCCCATGCTAGCCAGCTTCTTGCCGGAATCCACACGCCCTGCGAAATAGTCTGCCTGTTGCGTCAGAGCGAACACGCGCTCGCGTGTTTCGTTCGTTATTTTGAAATCCATCCGAAACGGATCATCGCCGTCCGACTGCGCAGTCAGTTTTCCGGTTGAGTCATAGGACGCGCTGCCATCGCTTGCGATGGAAATGAAGTAGTGGTCAGGATTGGAACCGGGAAAGTCGCAGGTGAATGTTACTGTGGGCAGCGGTTTAGCCGATGAAGCTTCTTGCGAAAGAGCTGCGGTGCCTAAAAAACCTACGGCAAGAATACATCCGAACGCGCGACACATAAACCCGTATCGGCTCACAGTGCGACAGTACGCTGCCGTGCGAGTGTTGCTGACGTGTGCAAATGACATATCGCGATTGCCAGCGCGTCCGCAGCATCCGGCGGTTCTGGAATTTCAGCCAAATTCAACAACCGAGTCACCATATGCTGAACCTGTTGCTTCTCGGCCCGTCCATAACCAACGACAGCGGACTTTATAGTTAGCGGGGCGTATTCGGCAACGGCCAATCCCGCCGACGATGCGGCCAGCATCGCGACTCCTCTTACTTGACCAAGCTTGAGCGCGGACTTTGCATTGATCGCGTGAAAAATGTCTTCTATTGCAACGTTGTCTGGCTGATGTTCAAGAATGATTTGGCCCAGGCGTTCAAAAATTATCGACAATCGCTTTGCCATGGGATTGCGCGGGGAAACTTGAATCGCGCCACAGGTCAGGCAAATCAGACGATCATCGCCATCCAATTCCACCACACCGTAGCCGGTGTATTCCGTGCCGCAGTCAATTCCCAGAACCCGCATTGTAGAAAGTCTAGCACCACTCACGACAACCCTTCGGCCTTCAGCTGCGATGGAGTTGCCTCTAGTTGTTCTGGTCAAACAGCTCGGAACGGTCAATCTTCTCGCCCTTAAAGAACACATCGGAGATGCGCTCAATCGCGTGAATGTCATCCAACGGATTCCCGTCCACCAGCAACAGATCCGCATCATGTCCCGGCGCAATCAACCCAATATGATCATCCGCTCGCAACAAACGTGCGCTGTTATAAGTAGCTGCTTGGAGCGCAACCGTCGCGGGTATTCCCGCATCCACCCACAATTCGAGCTCATGCTGCACCGTGGGCCCGTGAATCACCAGATAATTACCGGCATCGGTGCCAGTGACGAGGGCAACGCCGTGCTTATACGCGTTGACCAAATTCTGTATACCAATTTTCAAATCGAAGGGGAATTTTGCGATCCGCTCGCGCATCTCTTTGGAATCATCCGAGCCTAAATCCTTTTCCGTCTGCGATAACAATCCCGGCGGTCCAACTTGCTGCACCAGGGAACGCTTCAGCAAATCCGCCTTTCCCGCCGCCACGTCGCGGAATGCCTCGCCCACGCTCAAGGTCGGATCGTAAAACGACTTCTGCGCCACCATCTTGTCGAGTAGTGCCGTGGGAATTTCATCCCGGAACGAACCATGTTCAATCGAATCCGCCCCGGCATCGAGCGCATCGCTTACGTCTCGCGCATCGCCCGTATGCACAGCCGCTGGCAATCGATCGGCATGGGCTTGCTGCACGATGGCATCAAGAAACGCGACATCCATGCGGTTGTACACCGACGAACCGCCGCCAGATTCCATGATCGCTTTCACGCAATCGACACCTGCCTGGTGAACCTCATCGACCATGCGGCGTGCTTCATCCGCCGATTTCGGGATGCGCACAAACTGCTCTTCCATCTGACTTCGCAAGCTGGGGGGAAGTGCTTTGAAATATTCCGTACCGTGGCCCCCCTCCGCCGTAAAGAGCGGCCCGCAAGTGTAGAAATAGGCTCCCAGTTTTTGCCCGCTATTCACAATCGAACGCACACTCAGGCTCGCATTCAGCGGATCCCCCACGCTTCGCACAGAAGTGACGCCGCTGTACAGATAAGCCGCCAGATGGCGCTCCATTTCGGCATTGATGTCGAATTTGTAGTTGTCGGGATAGGAGCCACCGGGCGCGGCAAGATGCACATGAACATCAATCAAGCCGGGTAATACCGTCTTCCCCGCCGCTTCCAGCGGAGTTGCATTCACGCTCTTCGGATCCGGGCCGGCCCCTTCAAAGACTTCCGTGATCTTGCCCCGCCGTATCAATATGGCGCCCTGCTCGATCACCTTTCCATCGCCGACAAAGATGCGCGCCCCGCGAATCAAATAATTCTCATTGCGTGCCAATTGCCGCGCCAGAATTTTGGTCTTCGCGACGTTCTGCTTGGTGTGCGCTTGCCACGCTCCAAGAAAGAAAAACGGGAGCAAGACGGCAATAATCCATAGCTTCGCGGAGCTTTTAATTTTCTCTTCTTTTTCCCATCGAAACAATTTGTAGGAGATAAACAAGCCCAGGCCAATCGTCAAAACCAGAGCTCCCGCAGCTTGATAATTGGCAAAGAAATCCTCGCTGCGCAGCATCATTCCTTGCATGCCGGATACAAGATAAGTCGCAGGCAGGAATTGTGTTAGAGTCAGCAGCCACGAGGGGAATAAAGACGCAGGAAACGTAGCGCCGCTCAATAAGAGCATCGGCAAATAGATCAATTGCACGATGATCTGGCTCTCCTGCATGGAATTGGCCACCGACGCCAGAATCATGCCTATGGCACGAAACGCCATAATTCCCAGAGAAATAAAAAAGAAAATCGAAAGAGGGTTTTGCGGCCACGCCATGCCATAGCCGTAGTGCGCCACTGCAAACATGAAGATGACAAAGGGCATGAAAAGCAGCCATCCAGTGATCGTCGCAGCAACCAGAATCGGCGCTGGGGTAATCGGAGTCACTTTATAGCGGCGAAGAACATTGGCTTCTCTCTCCTGCACTGCGCGCATCCCGGCCCCGAACAATCCATTACCCAGAATGCCGAGGATGGTCACCATGGTGACGACCTGCGTCATCGCGCCGCCACGATCGCCGTGCATGATCTGGCCAAACGTGATGAGAAAAATCAGCGGAAAGAGATAGTTAAAAAAAATGACAGACTTCTGCCGCAAAGCCAGCCGCAGATCCATCTTCGTTATGGCTATGTAACTTTTCATGCAGTCGAACTTCAGTCTCTCAATTTTTTTCCGGTTAGTTCGATGAATACATCTTCCAGTGTTGGCTTTTTCAGATGTACGTCAACAAGTTCTAGTCCAGCCTGGTCAATCCATTTGATTAATTCCACTAAAGTTGTCGCCGGCCGCTTGGAAATCACGACGAGCGTACGCCCCGTGCTATCAACACTGCTTTCCATCATCTCGGCAAACGCCGGACGCTGCGCCGGAATCTGCTTATCGCATGTCACTGAAATGTGGGACGCCGCCCGGCTCTGTTGCTGCAGGTTGTGTGGCGTATCCAGCGCAATAATTCGTCCCGCATCCACAATCGCTACCCGATCGCACAACCTCTCAGCCTCTTCGATGTAGTGGGTGGTCAACAAGACAGTGCGGTTTTCGCCACGCTGCTCTTCCAGCAGCGCGTGTATCTCCGCTCGCACCTGCGGGTCGAGTCCAGTCGTCGGTTCATCCAGAAACAGCATTGACGGATCGTTCACCAGCGCCAAGGCCAGCGCCAGCCGCTGCTTCTGTCCCCCCGAGAGCGTTTCGTAAAATGCATCGCGTTTTTCTTCCAGTTGCAGCCGTTTCAGTAATTCGTTCGAATCCGTCGTCCGGCTATAAAAAGAAGAAAAAAGAAGCAGGGCCTCATGAACCCGCATTTTCCCCGGCAGATTAGTGGCTTGGAGGCATACTCCAATCCGGTCTTTAAGCTTCAGCGTCTGCTTTTCCGGATCCAATCCCAGGACACGAACATTCCCCGCAGTCCTCGGACGCAAGCCCTCCAGAATCTCCACCGTACTGGTCTTTCCTGCCCCATTCGGCCCCAGCAGTCCAAAAACTTCGCCCGGCTGGATTTCAAAATCAATCCCGCGGACGGCTTCCACATCACCGTACGACTTGCGCAAGCCTTGGACTGAAATGGCAGGTTCTTTCATGGTTGGTGCATTCATGGGGACTTTTAGCCTACCGAACCAACGTCTTTTACGTCAAAGGACGCAATCGCTTTGGGCGGAGAAAGCTAGAAAACGTTTGCCTTGTGGTAGAAAATACGAGCTGTCTGCGAACCGGAGGCTACATGCGTATTCTATCGTTTCTAAGCGGCTTAGCGGTTCTTTTTTCTTCTCTGGCGCTTATGCATATCGTTCATCACTTTGCCGATCATGCCCTCGCACGTGATCGCACGCCTGTTTTTTGGGCTATGATGGTTGGCACTTTAATCATCGATGCATTCTCATTCATCGGTGGAATTCTGTTGCTGCGCCGGGCGCGGTAAGCTGTCTTTTGGGCCGATCGTATGAATCCAATTGCAGAACCCGCCGTCACAATTAAGCAAGTTGTGCCTTTCTTCGCCGTTGCCAATATCGAGCAATCCGTCCGCTACTACGTTGACGGCCTCGGCTTCTCCATGCCAAAGAAATGGGTCGTGGATGGCAAACTGCGCTGGTGCTGGCTCGAACGCGGTGGTGCGGCGCTCATGTTGCAAGAATTCTTTCGCGAAGGACAAGACGCATGGGTGCCATCTTGCAAAGTCGGCGAGGGCGTGTCGCTCAATTTCACCTGCGACAACGCCATCGCTTTTTATCACGACGTCAAATCCCGCGGCATCGAAGCCTCTGAGCCCCAAGTCGGCAATTCGATGTGGGTCACATCGCTGAAAGATCCCGACGGCTACAAACTCTTCTTCGCCAGCGACACGGATGTACCCGAAGACACGAAATTGTCAGAAATGAAAGGGTGAAAGACATGCGTCCAGACTTGGGAAATGGAAAAATCTGCTACATCCAAATCCCGGCTACCGATATCGCTCGCTC
>Ga0070735_10002416_pt1 | contig 16962 bp, 15 predicted proteins | sample Coa_R1_FD_66443 | JGI IMG/M metagenome (GOLD analysis project Ga0070735, IMG submission 66443) | Surface soil microbial communities from Centralia Pennsylvania, which are recovering from an underground coalmine fire - Coalmine... | ecosystem: Environmental > Terrestrial > Soil > Unclassified ... | reverse complement strand
ACGCGCGCCTCCCGTTGGTCGGCGGTGGCGCGGGGATCGTTAACTGAGGCAAAATATCAACACCAGGGGGTGGGCCAAATTAGAGTAGCGAAGTGGGCCATACCTGAGTAGCGAACGCAAGCGTTAGGCTTGAAGAGCTGACGTTTCTGCGAGAAGTCGAATCCTCAGCAAGACGGAGGCAGGAAGGACGGATATGAAAATATCTGACGCGAAAAAGGACCACCTGCGAGTTGAGCAGAAGGCCCCACTCAATACCCCTACCGATCTGAAGCCCGCGGCAACTAAGGACATCACGGGTGCGCTCAATGAAATTCTTGCGGACGTATTCGTGTTGTACTTGAAGACCAAGAACTTCCATTGGCATATGAGCGGACCGCATTTCCGCGATTATCATCTGCTGTTGGACGAACAGTCGGATCAGCTTTTTGCGATGACGGACCCGATCGCGGAGCGCGTCCGCAAGGTTGGAGGGACCACCCTCCGCTCCATCGGTCATATCGAGAGGACGCGGCGAATCCCGGACAATGATGCAGATTATGTCGAGCCGGAGGACATGCTGAAGGAGTTGCGCGAGGATAATACGACTTTGGCGGCACGTTTACGCGAAGCTCACAATGTCTGTGAGGAACACCGGGATATTGCAAGCGCCAGTCTGATCGAGGTTTGGATCGATGAGACAGAACGTCGGGCCTGGTTCCTGTTCGAGGCAGGACGTCGAGCGGATTCGGCCGGGCATTGACGGACGAGCAGCATCGTTTAACGGTCTTGATCATAACGGTATGATGGTGCGCGCCACCTACTCGATGCTGCTCGTGAACCGTGTTCCTACACGAACGGCCCGTTCTTTCATCGTGCCGCCACAATAAGCGAACCGGTTAGAAGCGAGGGCGCCCGGGCGTATGCCTGCAGATCGTGAGCGCACCACTGGAAATGGGATACATGGAGACCGTCCGGTGTCCCGGACCGCATGAATGTCCCCACCACGGTCAACGTCCTTGGCCCCACGTGATAGCGGGGTCTCTCGCGAACAGCACCCTGAGTGTCTCAACCCCGCGGTCATTTCAACGCGTTTAGCGTGCCGGACGGCGCCCGCGACCCCTATGCCGCCGTCCACCTCCAGTCCCGGATCTCGGGCTTGTCGATGCCGTGCTCGTCGGCCTATGCTAAATTTTGCACTATCTGATCCCGTAGCCAGTCCTTCACATGCGCTCCGGAACTCTGGAGGCGAGTACCTGATCGATGACGTCCATTGCCAGGCTGAACCGATCCACCTGGTTCTTCATAACCAATCCCAGTGGAGCATTGATGTTTCCTCTCTCCTTATACCCGTGTACGTGCATGCTCTGATGATTCGTCCGGCGGTAGGACAGTTTGTGAATGAGCGCTGCATAACCATGAAAGTTGAAGACGATGGGCTTGTTCTTTGTAAACAATGAATCAAAGTCGACGTCGGATAGTCCATGCGGGTGGGCGCTCGTCGGTTGGAGCTTGAACAGGTCGACCACGTTTACGAAACGGACTTTCAGATCGGGGAACTTCTCGCGAAGAATGGCGGTCGCGGCAAGAGCCTCCATGGTGACGATGTCGCCGGCGCTGGCTATCACTACGTCGGGCTCGGAGCCTTGATCGTTGCTCGCCCACGACGAAACGCCGATGCCTTTTTCGCAGTGTGTGATCGCCGCATCCATATCCAGGTATTGAAGATGAGGCTGCTTATCAGCGACGATGACATTTACATAGTCAACGCTCCGCAAACAATGGTCCGCGGTGCTTAATAGGCAATTCACGTCAGAGGGCAAATAAATGCGGGTTACTGTGGCGCTCTTGTTCGTCACGATGTCCAGGAAACCCGGGTCCTGATGCGTGAAGCCGTTATGATCCTGGCGCCAAACGGTGGAAGTAACGAGGAGATTAAGCGACGGTATGGAAGCGCGCCACTTCACCTCGGTCTTACACTTCTCAAGCCACTTCGCGTGCTGATTGAACATGGAGTCGACGATGTGAAAGAAAGCTTCGTAAGAGGCGAAAAATGCGTGGCGGCCAGTTAAGACATAACCCTCGGCCCAACCTTCCAGAGTGTGTTCGCTGAGTACTTCCATGACACGGCCTTCCAGCGATAATTCGCTGCCATCGGCATCCTCTGGAAGATAGCCCGCAAGCCAGGTCTTCTTCGTGACCTCATAAATCGCCTGGAGCCGGTTGGAGGCTGTTTCGTCCGGCCCAAAAACACGAAAGTTATTCATGTTCCCACGCATTACGTCGCGAAGGAACTGTCCGAGGATGAAGGTCGTCTCGGTTTCCGACGCACCGGGGCTGGTTACGGGCGACGCGTAGTTCCGGAAATCCGGCAATTGCAGTGGGACCCGGAGTAAGCCGCCGTTTGCGTGGGGATTGGCACTAATGCGCCGGTCTCCCATTGGAGCCAGTTTTTTTAGTTCCGAAACCAACTTGCCCGTGCGGCCGAATAGTTCGTCCGGCCTATAACTCCGCAACCAGTCTTCAAGAATCTTCAGGTGTTCCGCGTTGCTGGCAACGTCAGGTATCGGGATTTGATGGGCGCGCCAGAAGCCTTCGAGCTTGTGCCCGTCCAGTTGCTTGGGCGCTGTCCATCCTTTGGGCGTACGCAGAATGATAAATGGCCACCGCGCCCGCTGGACGGCACCGCCACTGCGAACCTCGTGCTGAATAGCTTGAATCCGCGTAACGCACTCCTCCATCGTGGCGGCCATTTCTCGGTGCATTATTCCGGGATCGTCGCCTTCGACGAGGAAAGGCGTCCAGCCAAACCCGCAAAGAAGACTGCTGAGTTCCTCCGATTCAATTCGGGCCAGGATGGTTGGATTCGCTATTTTGTATCCGTTCAGATGAAGGATAGGCAGAACCGCGCCATCGCGACCGGGATTCAGAAATTTTGTGGAGTGCAGCGATGCTAGCAGGGGTCCCGTCTCGGCCTCACCATCTCCGATGGCGACAACCGCTATGAGATCTGGATTGTCGAACGCAGCGCCGAAGGCATGGGACACACTGTAGCCCAGTTCGCCGCCTTCGTGAATCGAACCTGGTGTTTCTGGGGTGCAATGGCTGCCGATTCCGCCTGGAAATGAGAACTGTTTGAAGAATCGTGCCATCCCCTCCTCGTTTTCGGACATCTCACGATAGACCTCGGAGTACCTGCCTTCCAGGTAGGAGTTCGCGAGAGTAGCCGGCGCGCCGTGTCCCGGACCCGCAATATAAATCATGTTGAGATCGTATTTCGTGATCAGCCGGTTGAGGTGGACACGGATAAAACTCTGGCCTGGATCGGAGCCCCAATGGCCGATCAGCCGCTCCTTGATGTGTTTCACTTGCAGAGGCTCGCGCAACAGCGGATTACCAGAAAGGTAGAGCATCCCCAACGAGAGATAATTGCAGGCCCGCCAGTAAGCGTCTATTTTTCGAAGCTCGTCGTCCGAGATGGACGATTCGTCAAAGGAGGGTTTCGGCGTTGCCGTCCCGCTGAGATCTGGATTCATAGTTGATACCCTTGATGTCCGCGCCGGGCGGCGGTGTTCCTCCGAAATAGATCAGAACCCGCCTACTTCAAGAAAGTCCCTTCATTTAGTTCTTCGAACGCTTGCTGCAACTCCTGTTGAGTATTCATAACGATGGGCCCGTACCATGCGACCGGCTCCTCGATTGGCTTCCCCGAGACCAATAGAAAACGGATTCCATCCTCCCCCGCCTGAACGACAACCTCATCACCGTTATCAAATAGTACGAGCGAGCGGTTGTCGGCCTGCAAGGGTGGTGTCTTGTCCCACCATCCCACGCTCTCGGTGGGAACCGCGAGCGGGGCTGACGCGTTACAAAACTTTCCAGCCCCGGCGAAAACGTAAGCGAAGGCGTGGCGTCCTGTTTCGATAGGGAGTGTTGTCCTGCGGCCGGGCGGTACCGAGACATCCAGGTAAATCGGCTGCGCCGCGATTCCATCTGCCGGCCCTTTCTTACCCCAGAAGGTTCCACAGATGATGCGCACCGCGGTTCCGTCGTCGCCTTTGACAAGGGGGATCTCCGGCGCTTTCACCTCTTGATAATGGGGAGCAGTCATTTTGAGCGAAGACGGCAGGTTCGCCCATAGCTGAAAACCGTGCATCCGGCCATCCTGATCGCCCTTCGGCATCTCCTGATGGATGATCCCCTTTCCCGCTGTCATCCACTGCACGTCACCGGCGGCAATTGCACCCCGGTTTCCCATGCTATCGCCGTGATCAACGGTTCCCGCGAGGACGTAAGTAATTGTTTCGATGCCCCGGTGAGGATGCCATGGGAACCCTGCCAGATAATCTTCCGGCACATCGTTCCGAAAATCGTCGAGAAGCAGGAAGGGGTCAAAATCGGAGGTATTTCCAAACCCGAAGGCGCGGCGCAAATGAACTCCCGCGCCCTCCAGTGTCGGCTTCGCTTTGCTGAGCTTCCTGACCGGTCTGAGGGACATAAGACCTCCTCCACCGATTTTACAGCGTGATCCGGCACTTTCGTTCGCCTTTGCAGGCATGTGCGTTCGCCTGACCTCGTTCGGAACGAGCGTCCCAGTGGTTTGCTGCCGAGTCGCTCGTTGCCTTTCCAAAGAAACCTTCTGCCGGCTATAGACCCCCAGGCAAAATCGTTGGGCGCGCCGGTCCTTCGCCCCGCAGCATTTCATGCCCGGGAGTCGAGATACTTGAAGTGAGGACATATGGAACAGCAAGTTTCTGAATGGCCCCATGTTCTTGACGGGAAAGTGGCGATGGTTACCGGCGCTGCGCGCGGGATCGGCCGGGCGACGGCGACGGCGCTCGCCGCAAGCGGAGCGGAGATTGCCGGCATTGACATTTGTGCGATGGTGGACCCGCGGTCCGGTGTGGTACCGGCGACGCGGGAGGATTTGGAGGAAACGGGCAGGCTGGTTGAGGCCATGGGCCGCCGTTGGCGGAAATTCATCCTCGATCAGCGTGACTTGGTTGCTCTCCGCGCAGCCGTGGCGGAGATCGAGCGCGAGTTCGGTCGCATCGATATTCTTTTCGCGAATGCCGGAATACAGGCATTCAGGTCGCTCCTCGAAATGGAGGACTCGGACTGGCACATTCAAATCGACGTGAACCTCACGGGCACGGCGAATGCAATTCGCGCAGTCGCGCCCGTGATGGTGAAACGCGGCGGCGGCCGCATCATTGTCACGACATCGACACAAGGCCGCCACGGGACGATCTTTGGCGCGGCCTACTCGGCGTCGAAATGGGGCATTATCGGGCTGATGAAATCGGCGGCGCTGGAACTCGGCAAATACGGAATTACCGTGAATGCTGTGGTATCGGGACTGATCGACACGCCCCTAACCCGGCATGAAGAGCGGTACGCGCAGGCGCTTGAAGTTGCAGCTAAGACTCCCACAGGCGACATCCGAAAGGATGAGGAGGAGGCGGAGAGATCCTAAAGGCGAAATCTCCGCTGGGTGTGCCTTGGATCGATCCCCAGGACGTCGCGCCGGCAGTGGTGTTCCTGGCTTCGAATGCTGCGCGGATGGTCTCAGGCGCGACCTACGATATTACGGGTGGAGACAGCGCAAATAATGCTGCTTAGTCGGCTAGAATCGTCTCATGCCTCACAAAAACGTCGATCGCGATTTCGAAGCTGAAGGGGCCGGGCAGTCTGGGGATACCCAGGGATTACCGGACGCCGCCGAAGCGGATTCCGAGAGTGTCGACGAACTCCTCGAAGAAGGACAGCCTTTCGAGGCTGGCATTATTAGCGGTGTCGAGAATGCACCTGACCCGGATGTGGCCGAGGTTACGACGAGAGAATTCCCGGAGGACGACGTGCCGCAAGAATATCTCGATAACGATTGACCGCCCTACCCGACGCGAGAAGAGAGCACAATCCTCGACCGCCTTTTAGAATGCCGGCGGATAATGAGGACGTGTTTCATTGGCACACCCCGTGGCAACCGCCACTCGCGTTTCGACACCGCCGCACCGTGGAGAGGGCATTGGCTGCGCCCGGTTCCAGAGTGCTTCAGATCAACTGAACCGCGCCGCCGTTGGATGCCTGGCAAGCGGTTTTGCTTCGCTCAGGATTGTAAGCTCCAGCACTGCTTGCTTCCGACGGACAGGGGGGCCAGGAAGGGCAAACGAGTAGGATGCCGAAGTTGTTCGGGGCTGCTCGTCATCCCTTCGACTATAGTTGTGGGGAGCGTACTGCATACCACTTCACGGTGGTATCGAGCGGCCCAGGATATTGAGACGGACAACACTCAGGTCAAGATCCCTCTGGATTTCTTTTAACGCTTCGCTAGTGATACGTCCTTCTCTTCTAAGCCGGAGAGCGGTTTCCCGTTCGAAATTCAGCAATTGCTGGGATACATCCAGATATCGAGCTTGCCATCTGACCTGCTGGCCATCGGCGTCCGCTTGCCCGGACTGCAGGCTAGCGAGGCGCGCCTCGTAATGCTGGGCGATATCTTCGTCAACGTCGGCAAAATCCGGCGAAGACGCCCGCATTCGACGGAGCTGTTCGAGTGCAGCCTCGATCACCAGCCGGCGTGCCTCGCGAGTGCTGCGCTCGGCATCTTCTGTGCCGCCAAGTCCCAATGCCCGAATGACCGTTGGCAATGTGAGCCCCTGAAGCACTAGCGTCACGAGGATCACGCTGAAGGTCAGAACGATAATGAGGCTTCGTTGCGAGAACGGATTACCGTTCACCAGCGAATCCGGCAGCGAAATGGCAGCGGCCAAAGCGATGACCCCGCGCATTCCAGTCCATCCAACGACGAAAATGGAACGGGCACCCGGCCAGGGGTCATCCTGGCGAAGAAGGCGTCTACAAACAATGGATGCAAGGAAAGCCCCAGGAAAGGTCCATAGAAGCCGTAGAAAGATCAGGAACACACTGAATAGGGCGCTGGCGAACAGTATTTGTATGCCGCGCAAGCCTCTGATCTGTGCGAGTACATACGGAAGTTGCAGGCCGATTACGAGGAACACGAGACCATTGATAATGAAGGTCAGAGCGTTCCAAACTGCGGTCGCCTGCAGGCGGACCCTGGAGAGTAAAACCTTGCGCTCTTGCGTCCGAGATAGAGGCCCGCTGCGACGACGGAAAGCACACCTGAAGCATGAATCAACTCGCCGGCCAGGTACGCCGAATAAGGGACGAAGATACTGATGGCAATTTCAATCGGCCCGTCGTCGATCCGACGCTCAAACCATTCGACGATTGCGCCCAGCATCAGCCCGACGCCCAAGCCGGCGAGACTCAGGTAGAGTAGCCGGAAGAGCACGTGGGCAACGGTCGGAGTTTGCCCATTCACTACTATCGCGATTCCAAACTCAAGCGCAAGTAGTCCGGTCGCGTCGTTTACCAGACTTTCACCTTCGAGTACGTCAACGATCTTCTTCGGCAGGCCAATTCTGTGCGCTATGGAAGTCACGGCAATCGAGTCGGTTGTAGCCACGACGGCACCCAACACGAATCCGATTCGCCAATCAAATCCCGGAAACAGGAACGGTGCCGCCACGGCGACGCTCAGAACCGTAAATCCCACCAATCCGATTGCGAGGAATGCGATCGTGACCAGGTTTTGACGAAAATCCTTCCACGAAGTGTTCCAAGCGGCGGAGTACAGAAGTGGAGGTAGGACGACAAAAAAGACTATATCGGGGTCCAGCGTTACGCGGGGCATCCCCGGAATGAAGCTGAAGATTAGCCCGGCGGGTACAAGAAGAACCGGATAGGGCGTCTGAAGTTTGCGGGCGAGTGCGGCGACGGCAGCCACCGAAAGCAACAGCACCAGCAACGTGATTTGGATTGCCTGGAGACTGGGTCCCGCCATGCAGACTATTGTGCGCAGAACGTGTTAGCGCCGGAGGACGGCAGTCCTGCTTCGTCCAGGTGCACCACGGCTAGAGGAGTGCTGCCGAGGGCTCTATTGCTTGCACGGTGTTCTGGTCTCCCCTTCGCGCTGTTTCACGAGGCGCGTGGGTTCTCAGGTGGGGTTCCTGTCACAGATGTCGGGCCGCGTCGGGCAGAATGGATGCAACGATTTGACGTTTGAACGCCTCCTAAAGGCGTAGGATGAATAAGCGTGAGACGAGAGGTGCATGATGGACAAACAACCGCACACAGGCTCAGGAAAACTACTTGCGAATCTCGATGGACTGCTTGTCGATCTGGAATCCGTCTACAAGGATCTTCACGCTCATCCCGAGCTGTCGATGCAGGAGAATCGGACAGCGCAAATTGCGGCGGATCGCCTCCGTGCGGCCGGCTATGAAGTGACAGCAGGAGTTGGCAAGACGGGCGTTGTGGGTCTGTTGAAAAACGGCGACGGTCCAACGATCATGCTCCGCGCTGATATGGACGCGCTTCCAGTGAAGGAAGCGACCGGGCTACCCTATGCCAGCAACATTACTGCGACCGACCGGGACGGGAATACCGTACCCGTGATGCACGCCTGCGGCCACGACATGCACGTGACCTGGCTCATCGGCGCAGCTACCTTGTTGGCAGGAAATCGGCAAGGCTGGCGCGGGACGCTGATGCCTGTCTTCCAACCGGCAGAGGAGACGGCCGAAGGCGCTCAAGCGATGATCGACGATGGGCTTTTCAAGCGTTTTCCCAAGCCTGTCGCCGTGCTCGGGCAACACGTAATGGTGGGGTCCGCCGGAGTACTGAGCTCGCGTGCTGGAGTCGTCACCTCGGCTGGCGATAGCCTACAGATCCGAATGTTCGGACGAGGCGCTCACGGATCGATGCCTCAGGCCAGTATCGACCCTGTCGTAATGGCGGCTGCGACTGTGCTTCGTCTTCAGACGATCGTTTCCCGTGAGGTCGCGCCTACCGACGCCGCTGTGGTCACAGTCGGTTCGTTGCAGGCAGGCACGAAGGAAAACGTTATCCCAGACGAGGCGATCATCAAACTAAATGTGCGCACGTTTGACGAGGCCGTCCGCAAACGGGTGCTTGCGGCCATCGAGCGTATCGTCAATGCGGAAGCCGAAGCTTCCGGCGCACCCAAAAAGCCAGAGATAACGCCCCTGGACCGTTATTCTCTTGTCATGAACGATCCCGAGGCAGCCAAGCGAGTCGGCGATGCGTTTCGCCGCTACTTTTCTGCAGATCGTGTACAGGAGACGGGCCCAACAACGGCCAGCGAGGATTTCGGATCGTTCGGGGCCGAGTGGGGGGTGCCGTCCGTCTTCTGGTTTGTCGGGGGCACCGATTCCGATATCTACGCGAAAGCCAAGAAAGAGGGCAAGATTGGCGACCTTCCTACTAATCACAACCCCCGCTTCGCACCAGTGATTCATCCGACGTTAAAGACAGGCGTAGAAGCGTTGGCGGTCGCCGCACATGCATGGCTGTCGGTATGAGCTTCAATATCGGTATGAGCCCCAAATAGAAGTTCTCAAGCGCGCTTGGTGAGCACGCCGATGGAGCATTGCATGTGTCGGTAAGCACGTTTGCAAGACGATCAACGAATCGGCTGTGTAGCAAAAGGCAGTTTACTGCGTCTATACACGAAGGAGGCAAGATGGTCACGCCTCGTTTCCCCATTGACATCGAAGATCTGGGGCACAAGTGGGGATGGTTCCTGGTGTTGGGAATCCTTCTCATTCTGCTCGGTATCGCTTCGCTCGTCTACACTCCCGCAGCAACCCTTGCCAGTGTTCTAGTACTCGGATGGCTGATGTTTTTTAGCGGCATCGTCGAGGCCGTGCATGCGTTCCAAGCGCGCGGATGGGTCGGCGTGCTCCTGCACGTTGCCGGCGGCACGCTGGGAATTTTTATCGGCCTCCTCGTTGCCACACATCCGGTTGCTGGAGCGCTCGCATGGACCCTGCTTTTCGCCTCGTTTTTTACCGTGATCGGACTCTTTCGCATTGTTGCAGCTGTATGGCTGCGATACCGAAGTTGGCGCTGGGCCGTGTTCGATGGCGCCGTGACGCTCGTTCTAGGCCTGCTGATTTGGGCCGATATGCCCTGGTCGGGTTTGTGGTTTCTCGGCTTCGCGCTTGGAATTGCATTGCTACTTCGCGGTTGGACGAGTGTAATGTTTGCATTCGCTGTTCGCGGGATCGCCCGTAATGTCTCGCTTCGGCCCGCCGTTTAGACGGCGGTCGTCGCGCATAAGGACAGGAGAAAAATGAAACGGACTCCGGCGCACATGCGGTTCGGCGAACTCGTCATCATACTTTCTTTCGCCTGTGCACCTCAGGTGCGCGCGCAGGCCGTTTCTATTGATCCGGCGAACATGTCCCGTATCGCTACCATCGACCCACGATTCGCTTCCTACAACATCGAAATGGCCGAGGTGACCGGCGGAAGCTTCTGGAAGCCATACGGCGCGAATTCTAAGCCGACCCAAGCAGCGAAACCGGTCGAAGCCGGTTCCGCTCCCGCTGGGATGGACCCCAATATGTATCAATATCGCCCGCCCGTCGATCTCTCAAATCCTCGCTTGCGCAAACTAGCGGCGGCGCTTAGTCCGGCATACATACGAGTTAGCGGGACATGGGCTAATACGGTGTATTTCGCGGATTCAGGAAATCCGCCCGCTAAGGCTCCAGCGGGATTCAGCAGCGTCTTGACGCAACGAGAGTGGAAAGGCGTCATTGACTTCGTGCACGCGGTGAACGGTGAACTGGTGACCTCATTCGCAACCGGGGCGGGAACTCGCAACTCGCAAGGCGTGTGGACGCCAAAGGAGGCCGAGCGATGGCTGGCATTCACAAAATCAGCAGGTGGACAAATAGCAGCGGCTGAATTCATGAATGAACCAACCTATGCGGCTATGGGGGGCGCGCCGAAAGGATACGATGCCGGGATGTACGGCCGCGACATCGCCGTATTCGGGCCGTGGCTGAAGCGGAAGTCTCCCACTACGCTGTTCCTGGGGCCGGGGTCAGTGGGCGAAGGGCCATTCGCAATCGAGATGGGCGGGATGTTGTACACCGAGGACCTGATGAAAGCAACCGGACCCGCGTTCGACGTCTTCTCGTATCATCTGTACGCCGCCGCATCGGAGCGCTGCGCGAGCATGGGCGGGAAAACGCAGACCACGGCGCAAGCTGCTCTGACTCCTGAATGGCTTTCGCGTCCGGAGAAGATCGACGCGTTCTACGCTGGACTTCGTGACAGGTTCGAACCAGGAAAATCCCTCTGGATCACTGAAACAGCGGACGCAGCGTGCGGAGGTAATCCGTGGGCTTCGACGTTCCTTGATACATTTCGGTACCTGGTTGAACATGCGGGCTTGGCACGACGGGGCGTTAAGGTCATAATGCACAACACGCTGGCTGCGAGCGACTATGGTCTGCTGGACCCGAGCACCTTCGAGCCGCGCCCTAACTATTGGGCTACGTTGCTGTGGCGCAAGCTGATGGGCACAACCGTACTTGATCCGCACATCCGAGAGACCCCTAACGTGTATTCATACGCACACTGCTTGGCGGGCCGGCCCGGCGGTGTCGCGGTGCTCGTCATAAATGCTGACCGGAAGCGTACGTTTGACATTAACTTGCCCATGGCGGCTGAACGGTATACTCTGACCGCGCACCGCCTAGAAGATCCCGCAGTACAGCTCAACGGACAAACGCTGCATCTCACGCCCGGCGGTGAACTGCCGCAGCTGACGGGCGAGCCAACCAAAGCCGGTCGGGTAATCCTTGCTCCGGTGAGCGTCACGTATCTTGCCCTGGAAAACGCAGGCAACGACGCCTGCCGTTAGCGCGGTGGTTCCCGAGGAGGCCCCATGAATGCCGTTTCCGCGTTGTTCCGCGATTGGTTCAAACCGCTTGTCTTTGGATTCATTCTGGTGACGAGCGCATGCTCGTCCCGAAATGCGAGTTCGGACGCCAAGTCCCCGGAGACGCCCGAATCCGTTGCCGATCAGCCTGGTGGTATGCGTTCGAGTTCCGAGTGGCCGGCGTACAACGGCGGCTATAACGCTACGCGCTTTTCGCCCGTCACGAAGATCAACACCGAAAATGTCGCGTCGCTCACCGAAGTAGCGCGGTTTAAGCTGCCCGAGACGCTGGCTTTTCAATCAGGCCCCGTGCTGATCAACGGCACAACGTACGTCACGACCGCCACGAATACTTATGCGATCGACGCTCGAACAGCTCAGCAGCGATGGAGTCACCACTTCAATGCCAAGAGCATGGGTCTTGGCACGCCGGTCCGAGGCGTTGGATATGCCGATGGCAAGTTGTTTCGAGGTACGCCCGACGGCCATCTCATCGCGTTAGACGCGAACACAGGCAAGGTCATCTGGGACGTTGTAGGAGCTGATGCTAGTCGTGGTGAGTACTACACTGTGGCTCCCGTTGTTTGGGAGGGCCGTGTGTATGTTGCGAACTCCGGCAGCGACGTGGGTGCGATCGGCCACCTCCGTGCGTTCGACGCGCAGACTGGAACGCAGATGTGGAACTTCGATATCGTGCCGTTGACGGGAGCTGGGGCGGAGACCTGGCCAAAGGACAAACCGAGGGCCGGCGGCGGCGTGTACTCGTCATTTGCGCTGGACACCGAGACGGGAATCCTCTACTCACCAACCGGTAATCCGGGGCCTGATTTCGTCGCATCCTATCGCCCTGGTGACAACCTCTACACGTGCAGCATCGTAATGCTGGATGCGCGGACCGGTGCGCTTCGCAGTTATTACCAACTCGTCAAGAATGACTTCCACGATTGGGACTTGGCGGCGAGCCCAATCCTGTTCACCTCGAAGGCGGGCAGGAAAATGGTCGCGGCTGCCGGGAAGAACGGATTCCTGTACGGTCTCGACCGAGAGCTAAAGACGCTTTTCTACAAGGTCCCAGTGACGAGAATCGAGAACACAGACGCACCTCTCACGACGGAGGGTACGCGCTTCCTGCCTGGAACACAGGGCGGCACGAACTGGTATGGTCCAACCTACTCGCCTCTCGTGAACGCGATTTTCGTGCCGACGATCGACTGGGCCACGACAATCAAGCTCGGAGGGCCTCAAACTCTGAGTCTCAAGCCCGGCACACCTTTCGTGGGGTCATCAAACGGGTTCGGCGATCAGGATCAGATCTCGCAACGCCTGGGACATGTGACGGCAGTCGACGCTGATTCCGGGAAAGTCCTGTGGAAGTACGACGCAGACACCTCAATGGTCGCTTCCGTTACCCCTACTGCTGGCGGCCTGGTTCTCACAGGCGATACCAAAGGCAACTTCATTGCGTTTGACGCGAAGGACGGTAAAGTCCTCCTCAAAAAGAATCTCGGCGATCCGATCGGCGGCGGCATTGTGACTTACGAACTGGGTGGCGTTCCGTACGTCGCAGTGGCGGGCGGCATGAAAAACACAGTGACGCAGCAGACCGACAGCGGACCGGCATGGGTCGCCATCCTCGCGCTCCCGAAGTAACAGGCCTTGGTGCAATTTCGAGGTATAGCGGCCGGGACGAGAAATCTTCACAAGAACTCTCCAGCAGGCAGATCACGTGGACGAAGTCTCGTCCCCGCCACTGTTCGACACACCGAGATGATTCGCTCCAGCGGGATTTCGGCGGTCAGGAATCCCCCGAGGATCAATCGGAAAGCAGTACTGGTTCACCGAAATCAGCCGGCCTAATTCCACAGCCCTACAAGGGATGCTTGGCTCGGAGCGTTACCTCTTTTACCTCGTTAACCCGGAGCCTGAGAATGAACAACTAAAAAACATAGACTTATGTGACCAGAAAACAGCGCCATAAACGCCTAAGTCATTTATTTACAATCGACGCTCATACTCCCAAGCTGGACGTCCTAGGCCCAGAAAGCCAAGGCTTAGAATGCCAGCGACAGCGCACTTGATCGTGGCGCTGTCAATACTGATATTAAAACCACCAGCTGGACCAGCCATGGGGTCGTCTAAAGCTCCAGCCGAGGACCGAGCTTTGTCCACACCGACGTGACCGGCTTCGGGCTGATCGGCCAACCGCCTCCCGATCAGGACCGTACCGTGGTGAAAGAGCAGATTCCCGAGAAAAGCCGGAACGGAACGGGAGCTTTGGAAGGGGACTCCACGCGCCCAAGGCAGGTGTGTGTGCAATGACTTCCGCCAAAACGCGCTTGCAGTGTCTGTTGATTGAATCGTCCCGTAGAGAAATAGATACGGCACCTTCGCGTCCCTTCTGACCTGCCCGCAGTCGCTTAGTACTTAGAGGGCGCAAACGACGCCGTTCGAGTTTGGAGGGGATTCGGAAATGGGGAACCTCGCTGTCATTCATGACGAGCATCAAAACCGGCTCGAAACCAAGCTGAAGCGCGAACTGGGTGACCAGGTCCTGGCTCTCCTGAGCGATGATCGAACCGAAGATATCCTCCTGAACCCGGACGGCACCCTCTGGGTAAAACGCATCGGCGAAGGTTTCGTCCGGCTTGGCGAGATCCCAGCACCACAGGCCTCCAGCGCCCTCAGCACAATCGCCGCCTGGCGCGGCACCGTCCTGAACCATGAACACCCGATCCTCGAAACCGAACTCCCGATAGACGGCAGTCGATTCGAGGGCATCGTTTCGCCCGTAGTCCGCCGGCCGGTATTCGCGATCCGCCTGAGGCCCCGTCGGATATTCCCATTAACCGAATACGAACAGTCCGGCATCCTCAGCGGCAAGACGACATTCGTGAACGCATGCCTCGATGCTCTGGCCACACTGACGCCACATGATCGGGTGATCTCCATCGAAGACACTACCGAGCTCCAGTGCCCGGTCGCGAACTACCTCGACCTCCGCGCGGTTGGTAACGTGACCATGCTGGAATGCCTGCGGGCCTGCATGCGCCTGAAGCCAACGCGCATCGTCGTCGGAGAGGTTCGCGGAGCGGAGGCTCACACCTAAAAGCCTGGAATACAGGCCATCCCGGCGGGATGGCAACTGTGCATGCCAACGATGCCGTGAGTGGTTTAACGCGACTGGAAAGCCTCGTCGCAGAGGCAACGAGCGCACCACAGCAGACGCTTATCGCGGAAGCCGTTGATCTCGTCATATTCATCGATGAAGAGCCGGATCTTCCGGCGGGGCGCAAGGTAAGGGAAGTTCTGCTCGTTACCGGGTATGCCAATGGGCAATACATGGTCGAGCACGTTTAGCAACCAATAAACAACCTGGAGGTCAGATTCATGAATCGTAACGTCATTTCAAGCCGCTCTTCGCTTGGTTCACGGCTCGGAGCGCTCGCGGTGCTCGTCTGGGCTTCGAGCATCCGGCTGCAAGCTGCAGCGGCGGGGAACCTTCCGTGGGAGCGTCCGATGCAAACCATCGCAACCTCCCTGACCGGGCCAGTCGCATATGCGATCGGCCTGATCGGCATTGCCATCGCTGGCGGCACAATGCTGTGGGGCGGCGAATTGACTGAATTCGGCCGTCGCGCATGCATGGTCGGACTAGTCGTATCGGTGCTTGTATTCGCGGCGCCCATGTTGGCCAGCGCTTTCGGCGTGAACGCAGCGGTGGTGTAACGCGATGACGGCCGACAGACCCAGGGAGATCGTCATCCATCCGTCGGTGAACCGCCCCAACCAGATTCTGGGCGGTGATCGCGAGCTGGTCTTGCTGACGCTCCTCATCTCAGTGAGCCTGGCGTTCAGTCTGGCTACGCTGTGGGGCGTCGGTCTGGCGGTCGCGTTTTGGATTGGAGCAGTTGCCGTACTGCAACGGATGGGCAAATCCGATCCGATGCTACGGCAGGTTTACTTGCGGCACATACGGTACCGGCCATTCTATTCGGGAAAAAGCGCTCTATTCAGCCAGTGTGTGCCGCATGCTTCCCGATGGAGATAAGGACATCACATGCACCGCAACGAACATCGCGCAAAACCTCGCGGCCTTGCTGATCTCCTGCTGCCCTACGCCTTGATTGACGACGGCATCCTGCTGCAACAGGACGGTTCGCTGCTCGCGGGGTGGTCATATCGAGGACCCGACATGATGTCGGCCGCGGCAGCAGAGATGGAAGCGCTGAGCGCAAGGTTGAACCACGTTTTGCGCCTCGGTTCTGGTTGGATGATCCAGTGCGACGCAATTCGATCTTGCGCACCTGGGTATCCGAAGGCCGGGGCTTTCCCTGATCCCGTGACCCGAGTGATCGACGATGAGCGCCGACAGCAGTTCATGGATGAGGGCGCCCACTTTGAGAGCGAATACTTCCTCACCCTTACGTATCTGCCGCCGCCCGAAATCGAGGAGCGGGCGAAGGGCTGGTTATTCGATGGTAAGGGCGCGTATAGCAGCGAAAGAACGGCGGCACAGCACCTTGACCGCTTCCGCCCAAAGGTGGACATGTTCGAAAACGTATTCGGTCAACTCTTCCAGACCGAGCGTCTCCGGCGAGTTGAGGTTGCAGACGAACTTGGCGGGAAACACGTTCACGACCAACTGCTGCGATACGTGCGGCGCTGCGTCAGCGGTCTCGACCACCCGTTCGCGATGCCTGAAATACCGTGCTACCTCAACGAGGTCCTTGCCTGCGAGGACTTCTACGGCGGCATGGAGCCGCGGGTCGGTCGAAAGCATGTCCGTGTCGTCGCGATTGATGGCTTTCCGAGAATGAGTTCCCCTGGCATTTTCCGCGAGTTGGATCAGCTGCCGATCGAGTACCGCTGGAACACGCGCGCCATCCTGATCGACCCGGAGGAAGCGCGCAGCATGCTCGACAAACACCGGAAAAGTGGCGTTCGAAGATCCGCGGCTGGAAAGACCAAATCCTGCGCACGCAAAGTGGGGCCGTCGATGTACATGCACAGGAAATGGCGACAGACGCGGAAGAGGCGATGGGGGTGGCTGCTGCCGGAGACGTCCAATTCTGCCAGTACACCGTGAGTTTCCGGTGAGCATGCGTGACTGACTGCATCAAAAGTTGCTAGCGTCAGCAGAAGGCGGGAGGCCCCAAGCAATGATGCGAGTAACCCACGACAGCGGCTTCGATGATGTGGAA
>Ga0070735_10002415_pt1 | contig 16970 bp, 17 predicted proteins | sample Coa_R1_FD_66443 | JGI IMG/M metagenome (GOLD analysis project Ga0070735, IMG submission 66443) | Surface soil microbial communities from Centralia Pennsylvania, which are recovering from an underground coalmine fire - Coalmine... | ecosystem: Environmental > Terrestrial > Soil > Unclassified ... | reverse complement strand
AGTGCCGCCACCACACAGGTACATGTGGCTTTTCCCGTCATCTACTCCTCCTTCAAAATCAGAGAGAATCTGCTGTCGAAGGGATATACGGATACACGGCTGGGATTGGATTGAATATTCTTTGCGATTGAGCGGACCCGGAGGGGGCGATATCTTTTTACTCAATGCCAAAGCACGTTTTGTCGCTGCAATAAAACTGTGCCCTTACAATGAAGCATGACCCCGGTCATCCCGCCAGAGACGATCCCGGCCGAGGGAGCCCCCAAAAGCGTGTGGCGTCGCCTGCTCACCCGCCTGGCCGCGGCGGGCGCGGTCCTCTGGAAATTTAAAGCTTTTGTCCTGCTGGCGAGCGGCAAGGCAAAGCTTCTCCTGCTGGGCCTCACCAAGCTGAGCACCCTGCTTTCTATGCTCGCCTCGTTGGCCCTCTATTGGCATTGGTATGGGTGGCGCTTCGCTCTGGGTTTTGTGCTATCAATCTATGTGCACGAGATGGGGCACGTAGCGGCGCTCGCCCGGTACGGGATCGCCGCCACTGCGCCGATGTTCATTCCGGGCCTAGGAGCCATTGTCCGTCTCAAGCAATACCCGGCCAATGTGGCGCAAGATGCCAGAGTCGGTCTGGCTGGACCCATCTGGGGCTTAGCCGCGGCCGCCGCCTCTGAAGTCGTCGCCCTGGCCACCGGTTCTCCGCTCTGGGCTGCCATCGCCCGCTCCGGAGCGTGGATCAATCTCTTCAACCTCATCCCGATCTGGCAACTTGACGGTGGCCGCGGTTTCCGAGCCCTCACGCGCCACGACCGCGTCATTATCCTCGGGATCGCTCTCGTGCTCTGGGTCGTGACGGGCGAGAGCATGCTGCTGTTGATCGCGCTGGGCGCGCTCTACCGTCTCTTCAGTCACGATTACCCGGAGCAAGCGGACCGTGGCGTTTTGATCCAATTTGTAGGATTGTTGGCAGTGCTCGCAGCTCTATTACTGTTGATCGATCGAGTAGCGCAGGCGCCCATGCCACATAGCTTCTCGTCATCCAGCCGGTATCTCTGACAGAATCGTCATCGCGATTTCAAGTACAGCGCCAGCCGCCCCATCGCCTCTTCCAGAATCGGCTTTTCGGCGGCGTAGCAAATTCGCACAGAACCCTCGCCACCGGCGCCAAAGGCCACTCCCGGCGCGAGGCCGACCTTGGTCTCCATCAGCAAGTTCTTGCAAAACGCAAAGGAGTCCTGCAATCTTTCGATCTTCGGAAACAGGTAGAATGCGCCCTCCGGTTTCGGCACCTTCACACCCGGCATCTTGGCCAGTGCTGCCAAACAAAAATCACGATTCTCGCGCAGCCGAAGCATCATTTCCCGGATCGCCTGTTCGCCCCACACCAGCGCCGTCTCTCCCGCCCGTTGCGCGAAACTGGGCGCGTGAGAAATGATGAACTCGTTCAACTGCGTCGCCCGAGCCGCCAAATCTGCCCGCGCTACCAGCCAGCCCACTCGCCACCCAGTCATGCAGTAAGCTTTTGAAAAAGACTGCGCCACCATCACGGCATCTTCGCGCGTCGCTTTCTTCAAAATCGACGGGGCTGTTACTCCAGCAGCAAACTTATCCCCCGCGCCCTTCTCGGCCGGGCCCGTGTAATACAGCCGCTCATAGACTTCATCCGCCAACAGCCATAAACTATGCTGCCGCGCGAAATCAAGCAGCCGCTCCTGATCCTGCTCCGTTGCGACCCACCCCAGCGGATTCGAGGGCGATGTGTATAACAATAATCGCGTCCGTGGAGTCACCGCCGCTTCCAGCGCATCAAAATCGATCTCATACCGGTCGCCCACCAGCGGATGCGCAATCTGTTTCGGAGTCGCATTCGACATTGTGACAATCGATGACCCGTTTGGCCATGCGGGCGTCAGGATTAGCGCCTCATCACCCGGGTCGAGGACGCATCGGATTCCGACATTCAGCGCTTGTACTCCCGAAGCCGTGACCACAATCTCCCGCTCCGGATCGAGCTGAACGCTGTGCAGCTCACAGTACGAACGCGCCAGCGCCCGCCGTAGTGACGGCAGACCGGCATTTTCCGTATAGAACGTGAACCCGTCCGCCATTGCTTTTTGAGCCGCGCGCTTAATGTAATCCGGCGTCGGCAAATTGGACTCGCCGAAATACAGCTTCAGAACGCCATCCATGCCCATGGCGACTTCAGCCAGTTCGCGGATTCTGGAATGTGGAATCTGCAGCGCAGACACAGCGAGGGTAGCAGGCATGTTCGGCTTTTTTAGTTTAGCCCGACGAGCGTACAGGACGCGGCGGCGTCCTCATTCGGGTTATCCTCCGGTGCCACTTGCAATTTACCCCGCAATTTCATATCGTCATAACCGCTGGGGCACATTCGATGAAACGAACCATTAACCTGACCATCAACGGCAAACAATACACCCATGAAGTGGAGCCGCGGCTCCTCCTCATTCACTATCTGCGCGATATCGTCGGGCTCACCGGCCCTCACATTGGTTGCGAGACTTCGCTTTGTGGCGCCTGCACCGTGGCGGTTGACGGGAAGGCTGTCAAAAGCTGCACGATGTTCGCCGTGCAGGCCGAAGGAAGGAATGTGGTCACGATAGAGGGGCTGGCCGCCAACGGCACGCTCGACCCAATACAGGAGGCGTTCTGGAACGAGCACGCGCTGCAATGCGGCTTCTGCACGCCGGGCATGATCATGGCCTCCAAGCAACTGCTGGAGCGCAACTCGAGCCCTACCGAAGAGGAGATCCGCCACGGCCTGGAAGGTAATCTCTGCCGATGCACCGGTTACCAGCACATTGTGAACGCGGTGAAAGCTGCCGCCGCGAAAGTAGGAGCCTGAAGAACATGGCCACCACCATCACCAAGACTGAAACGCTGGTTGGAAAGCGCATTCGCCGCCGGGAAGATCCACGCCTGATCACCGGCACCGCGACTTATGTGGATGACATTCAGATGCCCGGTATGCACCACGCGTGCATCCTGCGGAGCCCGCATGCCGCTGCTTTAATTAAATCGGTCAGCACCAAAAATGCGCTGGCCCATCCGGGCGTGGTCGCGGTTTTCACCGGAATCGACACCGCGAGCGTGGGACCCGTGCCCTGTGGCGCTTCGCTACCGGGCCTGCGTGTACCGCATCACGACATTCTAGCGCGGGACCGCGTTTACTTCGCCGGCCATCCTGTGGCAGTCGTTGTCGCCACCGATCGCTATATCGCGCGCGATGCCATCGACTTGATCGAGATCGAGTATGAGCCGCTCCCCGCGGTAGCCGACCCGGAGAAGGCTCTCGCCGAAGGCGCTCCCGCTGTCCATCCACAGTGGCCAGATAATACGGCGTTCACTTTCCATCAGGAAGGCGGCGATGTGGACAAAGCGTTCGCCGAGGCCGAGGTGGTTGTCAAGCAGCGGATCACCAGCCAACGGCTGATTCCGACGGCACTGGAGACACGCGGCGTGGTCGCCGAATGGCACTCCGGCGACAAGGCCCTAACTATCCATTCTTCTACACAGATCCCTCACTTGCTGCGCACCCTGGTGGCGCAGATGCTGGGTCTCCCCGAAAACCGCCTGCGCGTGATTACTCCTGAGGTTGGCGGCGGATTTGGCAGCAAGCTCAATGTGTACGCCGAAGAGGCCCTCATGGGCTTTGTTGCGATGAAGATCGGCAAGCCCGTGAAGTGGATCGAGTCCCGCCGCGAAAACTTCATGTGCACCACCCAGGGCCGCGGGCATGTCGACTACTTCGAAATCGCGGCCATGAAGGATGGCACAATCCTGGGCCTAAAGCTGAAGCTGATCCAGGATCTCGGCGCGTATCACCAATTACTGACTCCGGCCATCCCGACATTATCGGTCTTGATGATGCCCGGTCTCTACAAATTTCAGAACATCCGCGCCGATATTATCGGCGTCTTCACGAATTGCGTCCCGACCGATGCCTACCGCGGCGCGGGCCGTCCCGAAGCCACGCACGGCATCGAGCGTATGGTCGATATCCTCGCCGCCGAGCTGAAGATGGATCCTGCTGAGATCCGCTTCAAGAACTTTGTCTCCAGCGACTCGTTTCCGTTCCACACCGCAACCGGTCTCGATTACGACAGCGGAAATTATTCCGAGCCGCTGAAGAAAGCTCTGGAAACGGTTGAGTACGAAAAGTTGCGCGCCGAACAGGCAGAGGCGCGTAAGCAGGGGCGCTTGTTGGGCATCGGCATCTCCACCTACGGCGAGATCTGCGCGATTGGGCCTTCGCCCGCCACACCCGCCGGCGGCTGGGAGAGCGCGACCGTGAAAATCGAGCCCTCCGGCCAGGTGACCGTCATGACCGGCGCGTCTCCGCATGGCCAAGGTCAGGAGACCTCGTTCGCACAGATCGTGGCTGACGAATTGGGGGTTGATATGGACGACGTGCTGGTCGTCCATGGCGACACGGCCGTCGTGCAGTACGGCATTGGCACCTTCGGCAGCCGGGGCACTGCGATCGGCGGCACTGCTCTTTACTTTGCGCTGCAGGATCTGAAGGCGAAAATCAAGAAATTCGGCGCGCTGCTGTTGGGCTCTGAGGACGTAACCTATGCCAACGGCGTTTGCACCGACAACAAGACTGGCAAATCGAAAACGCTCGCGGAGATCGCCGGCGCATCCTATCGCGCTATGAAGCTGCCGCCCAACACCGAACCCGGCATGATCTCCACTCACTTCTGGGAGCCGCCCAATTTTACATTTCCCTTCGGTGCACATATTGTGATTACGGAGGTGGACCGCGATACCGGCCGAATCGAAATCAAGCGCTATGTCGCGATCGACGATTGCGGCAAAATGATCAACCCGCTGCTTGTCGATGGCCAGGTACACGGCGGCGTGGCGCAGGGCCTCGGCCAGGCGCTGTGGGAGCAAGCTGTCTACGATGAGAATGGCCAGCTCATCTCAGGCGAACTGATGGATTACGCCATTCCCAAGGCCAGCATGATGCCGTGGATCGAGAGCGGTCACACGGAAACACCGTCACCGGTGAACCCGCTGGGCGTAAAGGGCGTCGGCGAGGCGGGCACAATCGGCTGTTCGCCGGCGGTCGTTAACTCCGTGGTCGATGCGTTGCGTCCGCTGGGCGTCAGACATATCGACATGCCTCTGACGCCGGAAAAAATCTGGAAACTGATTCAAGGAGCTAGCGCATGATCCCGGAAAATTTCGAATACAACGCCCCTGCGAATTTACAGGAAGCGCTCGGAATGCTATCCAGTCAAGGCGCCAAGCCGCTGGCCGGCGGCATGAGCCTCATCCCGCTGATGAAGCTCCGTTTGGCTTCCCCCGAACGGCTGGTGGATCTGGGACGTCTTTCCGATCTCAGTTACATTCGCGAAGATCAGGACTCCATCCGCATCGGAGCCACCACAACGCACCAGCAGATCGAATCATCGGCATTGCTCAGATCCAAGTGCCCGCTGCTCGCCGGGACTGCGTCTCACATCGGTGACGTGCAGGTGCGGAACATGGGCACCATCGGTGGCTCCATCGCACATGCCGATCCGGCCGCCGATTATCCCGCTGCGCTGCTCGCGCTTGACGCACAGGTCCATCTGGTAACAGCAAAGTCGAAGCGTACGATTGCAATTGGCGAATTTCTTGTCGACACGTTCACTACGGCGCTCGCGCCCGGCGAGATCGTTCAGGAAGTAATTGTGCCGGAAGAGACCTCCGGAATCGGGTACAGCTATCAGAAGCTTGTGCAGCCGGCTTCAGGCTTCGCGATTGTGGGCATTGCGGTGCGTCTCCGCAAAACGGGCGATAAGATTTCATTGGCCCGCATCGGCATCACCGGCCTCGCTCACAAAGCCTTTCGCGCCACGGCCGTCGAAAAAGCCCTCGAGGGCACTGCCGGCACGGATGCCGACCTTCAAAAAGCCGCTGCATCCCTGGCCGACGTAGAAGAAATCAACTCCGACCTCCACGCCTCGGCCGAGTACCGCCGCCACATGGCAATCGTCTATACGGGCCGTGCCCTGAGGGTCGCGCTGTCGAGGATGACTTGAAGATCGCTGGTTCCTATACTCTGCCTGTGCCGCAGGATCGGGCCTACGCGCTGTTACAGGATCCGGAAGTGCTCGCGCGCTCCATTCCCGGTTGCGATTCCCTGGTGAAGACCGGACCGGACGAGTATCGGATGAAAATGAAAATGGCCATCGCGAGCATCTCGGGCGCTTTCGATGGCAAAGTCCGCATCGCAGACCAGACTCCACCCTCCAGCTTTCGTCTGCTGGTCGAGGGTACCGGCAAGATCGGCTTCATGAAGGGCGACGGCCTGCTAAAGCTTACATCTAACGGCGACTCCACTGATATCGGCTATGAAGGTGACGTTCAAGTAGGCGGCACGATGGCTGCTGTCGGCCAGCGGCTTCTGGATACGACGTCAAAAATGATCGTCAAACGCTTCTTCGACAAGCTTGCCGCAGAAGCCAGGTAAGGTTCAACGTATACTGCTAGCCAGGAACCAAATTCCAGATTAGGGCAGAGGCAGGGTCTATGCGGAAAATTGCCGAAGAAAAGTGCACAGGACGCGGCGGCGTCCTCACACGGGGCAGAAACACGGCCGCCGTGTTCCGTTGTGCGCGTGTTAATGAAGAGTCGCACCATTTACCGCGAAGCTATTCGCTCGCCATTTTGATTTGCGCTGCACTCCCGTTGCTTCCAGTGTTGTCCTGGGGCCAGCAGGTAACGGCCGCGTTCACCGGAAAAGTAACCGATCCGACTGGCGCGGCCATTGTGGGCGCTAAAATTACAGCCATTGACACGGAGCGTGGTACCGAATGGCCCACCGTCACCAACGGCGAGGGTGTCTACAACCTTCCGCGTGTGCCGGTCGGGACTTACAACATAAAGGTAGAGCATGAAGGGTTCCAGACTGCGACTGAATCGAATGTCACGCTGCAACTGAACCAGACTGCTCGTCTGGATTTCCAATTGAAAGTTGGCAGCGTCACGCAATCGATGGAAGTGACCAGCTCAGCGCCGCTGCTACAGACGCAATCCACCCAACTCGGCCAGGTCATCGATGCGCGCACTAATGTAGAATTGCCGCTGGCTACACGGAACTATGTGCAGTTGACGTTGCTCGCTCCCGGCAGTATCAATCCCAATCCATCGGTATTCCAGAGCGGCCTCACCACTCTTTCGAGCGGCCGGCCCAACGTAAACGGGAATCGTGAGCAGGCGAACAATTTCATGTTGGATGGCCTGGACAGTAATTTGTTTACCGGCAATCAGGTCGGTTACGCGCCGAGTGTCGACGCCATTCAGGAGTTCAACGAAATCACCCTCAATGCCCCGGCTGAATTTGGTAACTTCATGGGCGGAATCATCAGCACCACCATCAAATCCGGCACCAATCAATACCATGGCAGCGCCTTTGAGTTCTTCCGCAACAATGTGCTGAATGCGAATGACTGGGCCACCAACTGGAAGGGCGGCGCGCGCACAGCGGTGCGCTGGAATAATTTCGGAGGCACGTTTGGCGGCTCGATCAAAAAAGACAAGCTCTTCTTTTTCCTCGATTATCAGGGCTCGCGGGATGACACGCCCACCGTCATCAACACCACCAGCGTATACACGACGGCGGAACGGCAAGGTAATTTTTCGCAGCTCCTGACGCTCGCCAAACCGGTCCAGCTTTACAATCCCTTTTCAGCCGATGCCAACGGTAACCGTTCTCCGTTTCCGGGGAATATAGTTCCCGCGTCGCTGATCAGTCCGGCCGCGGGAAAGGTCCTGACATCCCAATACTACCCGCAGCCGACCACTGGTGCCCTTCTGAATAATCTGAACTACTCCTCGCTCACTTATATCAATGGAGATCAGGGCGACGTCAAAATAGACTACAACGTTTCGGACAAAGATCGCATTTATGGGCGATATGCCCAAAGCCGGTACGATAACCCTACCATCAGAAGCTTTGCTCTCCTGTACAACAGCTTCGCCACCTATCCCTCGCACACGGGGGTCGTGGATTGGACGCGCACCATGAGCCCATCGCTCGTAAATGAAGCGCGCTTTGGCGTGAACTATGTAATTCAGAACACCGGGTCGGCATCCAACGCTCTCACCAATTTTCCGCAGACAGTTGGAATTCCTGGAGTACCGACCTCCTTCCTTCCGGCCATGAGTTTCACGGGGGGCAATGTCTCAAACTTCGGCACCAGCGATAATCTCACTTTGGTCGGCGATACCGTAATTCAGTACGAAGACACCCTTATCCTGACGAAGGGTAATCACACAATGCACTTCGGTTTTCAAGGATACCGCTACCGGCAGGACGTATTTTATGCCGGAAACAACGGCGAAGCCGGAACGTTCCTTTTCAACGGCCAATATACGGCCGGTCCAGTGGCCGGAACGAAGTCGGGTATCGTCAATCCGGCGACGGGAATCGCCAGCGGTATTGCGGAAGCGGACTTTCTGTTGGGGCTCCCCAATGAGATTCAGGGCGGGGTCAACGGCGGGACGTGGGGCCAGCGCGCAAATTTGTTCGCGGTGTTCCATCAGGACGATTGGCGTATTACGCCAAACCTGACTTTCAATTTGGGCCTGCGGTGGGAACTGAACACGCCCTGGGTAGAGGTGAAAAATCGCCAGTCGAATTTCAATCTCGTGAGCGGGCAGGAATACATTGCTGGTCAAAATTGCCCGTACAACAACTGCGGCGCGCTGTACAACCAGTACAACGGCGTCACCAACTTTCAGCCCCGGGTCGGAATCGCCTGGACCCCGGGCGGCGGCAAGCTGGTGCTACGCGCTGGCTACACGCTCTCCAACTTCATGGAGGGGACGGGTGCAAATCTGCGGTTGCCTCTGAATCCGCCCTTCGGCGTGGAGCATGATAACCAGTACACAACGGCCCAATACAATATCCTTCCCGGATCGACCCTCGATCAAGGTTTCCTGCCCTTCACCAGTAATGCCGGCGATCAATTTCACAGTGTGACCTTACGCGTTTGGGACCCCAACATCCGGCCGGCCGTGTCGAACCAGTGGAACCTCACGCTGCAGGAGCAGATCACGCCGACCGCTACGCTTTCGGCCAGCTACGTAGGAGAACGCGCCACGCACCTGATGGTCCCAATGCCTTATTTCCAGAAGGTGTTGAACGCTAACGGCACGGTGTCGCCGACGCAGTATTTGGCCGGCAGTCCGGCACTGCTCGCCGATATCGGCCAGATTTCCGGAACTTCTACGCTCGGCAATCAGGACTATGACGCTCTGCAAGTGGTAATGACCAAACGCCTGAGCTCCGGCCTGCAATATTCATTGGCCTACACCTACTCCAAATGCATGACGAATGACATCGGCTATTACGGTCAAGCTGGCCAGTCCGACGGCGCAGCGGCTTACTTTCAGAACATCTATAACGCGGCGGCCGAGTGGGGACCCTGTGAATATGACGCCACACATAACTTCGTCGGGAATGCGGTTTACAGTCTGCCGTTTGGCCGCGACCGCACCTTCGGCAAAAATATGAACAAATTCGCCGATGCCGTAGTAGGCGGCTGGCAGGCGGGCGGTATTCTGAGCCTCCATACCGGCTTCCCGATCACGGTCAATGCCAGCGACGCTTCCGGAACGCTCGCCCGCGCGGCTCGCGCGAACTGCCTCGCGCCCGCAACGGTCTACGGCCAGCAAAACGCGCCGCAGGGCGGTTACTTGTGGTTCAATCCAGCCGTGTACGCGCAGCCGGCGCCCGGCACATTCGGAAATTGTGGCACCGGCACGTTGCGCGGCCCGGGCCTGACCACGTTTGACTTTAATCTCACCAAAACCTTTCGCATCACCGAACGGCACAGCCTGGATCTGCGGGGCGAATTCCTGAATTTGACGAATACCCCAATCCTCAATGGTCCCAGCCGCGCCGTCGGGACCACGCTGGGTCTGCTGCAAAGCTCGCAAGGAGCACGGAACGTCCAGATTGCGTTGAAATTTCACTTCTAAGCCGCACAGTTATGGACAAATTTCTGATTCAGGGTGGCGTGCCGCTGGCCGGCGAAATTGCCATCAGCGGCGCGAAGAACTCGGCGCTGCCGGCGCTAGCAGCCTGTCTGTTGACGGCGGAGCCCGTGACCCTCGGCCGCATCCCCCGAGTGCGCGATATCGCCACGATGGAGAAGCTTCTGTCCTACACCGGCGCGGATGTCGAGCTGAAGAACGATACTGTAACGGTGTCGGCTGGTTCGATCAACCGGCCGGAGGCTCCGTACGAGCTCGTAAAAACGATGCGCGCCTCCAGCCTGGTGCTGGGCCCATTACTCGCCCGCTCCGGGCGCGCCCGCGTTTCAATGCCTGGCGGCTGCGCCATCGGCGCGCGCCCGATCAATCTACATCTGGCCGGGCTGGAACTGTTAGGAGCAAAAATCGAGCAGTCGCACGGTTACGTGGAAGCCACGGCGCCCCAGGGTTTGCGTGGCACGTTGGTCCATTTTGACCGGATTACCGTGACCGGCACTGAGGATCTGCTGATGGCGGCGGTGCTGGCACAAGGAGACACTGTCATCGAGAATGCCGCCCGCGAACCGGAAGTCGCCGATTTGGCCGCACTGCTCCAGAAGATGGGGGCTCGGATCGAGGGGGCTGGCACATCCACCCTTCATGTACACGGCGTGGACCGCTTGCACGGCGCGAGTCACGCCATCATTCCGGACCGTATCGAAGCGGGAACCTTTTTACTGGCGGGAGCCATTACTCGCGGCGACCTGGTGATCACCGGTTGCGTGCCCGAGCATCTCTACGCCCTGGTCGTTAAGCTGAAGCAGGCCGGTGCCGAGGTGACCGAAACGGCTCCCGACGCGCTGCGCGTCCGAGCGCCGCGAACCCTGAGGAGCGCCGACATTGCCACCGAAGAATATCCGGGCTTCGCCACCGATTTGCAGGCGCAGTATCTCGCACTCATGACACAGGCCGAAGGCATCTCGTTCATCACGGAAACGATCTTTGAAAATCGCTTTATGCACGCGTTGGAGCTGGCGCGCATGGGCGCAAATATTCGCATCGAAGGCCGGCAAGCTATCGTCGCCGGTCCCACTCCGCTGGGTGGCGCGCAGGTGATTGCCTCCGATCTTCGTGCTAGCGCATCGCTGGTGCTGGCGGCTCTGGTCGCGTCGGGGGAAACGCTCATAGACCGCGTCTATCACATTGACCGCGGGTATGAGAAAATCGAAGAGAAATTAGCCGGGGCCGGCGCACGGATCCGGCGCACGGGAGCTTATGGGCACACCAGCAAAGCATCACAATGAAGCGTTCCTGGCGTTGGTGAACGATGCCAAAGCGCGGATTCAGCAAGTCGATATCGATGCCTATCGCAAGTTGAAGGAAAAGGGTGCGCCGCATCTTCTGGTGGATGTCCGGGAAGATCATGAATGGGCGGCTGGGCATGCGGCTGGCGCAATTCATCTCGGCAAGGGCATTATCGAGCGCGATATCGAAACACAGGTGCCGGATAAAAAGACGACGCTCGTGTTGTACTGCGGTGGCGGGTACCGCTCCGCACTCGCCGCGGACGCGCTGCAACGGATGGGCTACTCGAACGCGATCTCGCTTGACGGGGGATGGCGCGCCTGGCAGGCGGCCGGATTACCAGTAAAACACTGAACCCGGGCCGAATATGTGCCCCAGGCAAGTCCAGGCGATCAGTCCGAGCGCGAGAAATTCAAAAAGTAGCACTGTCTTCGCGAAAAAGTTGTTTAAGAATTCAAACCGGAGCAGTAGCGCGAACGCTAACCCGCCACAAAGCAAATAAGTGTTTACCGGGCGGTCTTCGGCGTTCGTGAACGTCAGCAGGGCCAGGTAGAAGATCAGCGGGAGGTTGCTATCCAGCTTCCGCTTCCAGAGCACCACCGCGACCCATACTTCCAGGGCGAGCAGCAGTAACTCCGTCATGTTCAGCGGTGTCGCTTCGAAATCCATACGCCTTCTTCCCGTCTATCGGCGGGTTCGAAGGCGCACGTTATAGCGCAAAGAAGTGCAGCCCGCTCCGTTTGCACGAGTTTAAAGATAGGCCAAAGGAGCGTGGCCGGTGCGAGGCGGCCATCGCCGCCCTCGCCGTCCGGTTAAGGAACTCTTCCTGAAAACGCGCGCGCTACGGCGCTTACCACTAGCAGTACCAGGAAGATAAAGAACAGAATTCGTGCAATGCTTGCTGCCGCGCCGGCCAGACCCGTAAAGCCGAGCAAACCCGCGATCAGCGCCAGGACGAGGAAAGTTAATACCCAACTCAGCATCTGCTTTCTCCTCTTTTCGGGCCGTAGCCCGTTTAGGGTGCTGCTGGGAATTACGACAGTCAGCCAGCACGTTGAACGTCTCTTGATTGTAGATACCCGGGTGATTCGTATGTTTCGAGGCGAAGCAAGAAGGAGGAAATTTATTGCCGATACTGGTTATTTTTCAAGACGTTGAATCCGAACCAACCCCAATAGACACGATGCTTCTGAATCAGCCCATTTTCGATTTCCATCACCTCAACGAAGTCCATCTGTTCGTCCTCCGGCGTGTCATGCGGGTATTCCCACATGATCTTGTGGCCATCGGTAAAATACCCGGTTCGATAAAACTTCCGAATTTTCGGCTTGCGGGTGGCGAGTATTTCAAAAAGTCTTTTCAACTCCTCCCGGCCGCGGCAGACGCCACTTTCCGTGCCCATCAGGTGAGAAACCAAAGGGCTCTCGAGAGTGGCGTCGGGCGCGTACAAGGCCAGAATTGCCGCGGTATCGTTGTTCGAAAGCGCTCGATCCCATTCACGATAGATGCGCTCGATATCGGGATAGGATCCGCTTGCCGGTGTTTGTTGTTGCTTTGCTTGTGCTGGCATATTTTGTCCTTTCATTGAAGTGACTGTCCAGGACCCAGTTACCATTCATCCGGCGCCAGTTTGCTGTTGGCGTAAGGCTCGGCCCAGAGCGCTATTTGCAACTGCACCGATTTGCACCATGCGTTGTGCATTTTGTCCACTTCGGCGGCGCTATGCCCTTTTGCAGCCAGGGATGGTTTGATTGTTCCGTTGATGACCGCAGTGAACGCAAGCACATCCCGGAGTGGGACATAGGCTGTGGATGGAACCCCATCTGTTTTGTTCTTCTTGAGACGGCTGTGCCGTAAGGCTATCTCGTGCTGGTAATTGAGCCAATTTCGATCATATGTACGAAAACAGGTATCCAGAATCCATTGCTGAAATCGTAAGCCGCTATTCTCCGAATACCGAGCAATCGCCTTTCCATCGGGACCGCGGGAGTGCTTTGCCAAATGGGGCGTTTCAGCGATTACGCCTCGCCATTTCTCCACCAATTGTTTTGTTTGGTCCGCGAGGACTTCGCCCGCCATCCGCAGGTACTGTTCGTCTTCCTTTGTGAAACCAACGCTTTGCTTTAACTGCTCCAGTTCCTCCAATGAAACTGGAGAGGTTGCCGCCTCGCCGGTCCCGTACGTGTAACCCGGAATCTCCGCGGCAATCATTTTTCTATCGGCGGACATTTTCACGCAGTGTTCTCCCCGTTATAGACCGGACGATCTATTTGGTCGTTTGTTTCGCGGATGATCCGCCGATTTCCAGCTTAAAAGAGGGATGCGTGCGAGTACCACCGATCGCGATCGGCACCACCGCTCCCACCCCGCGCTTTTCGAAGAATGGATCCGTCAATTTGAGCAGAAACGACTTCCACCCGCTGGTTGTTTCCGATAGCTTCGCCTGGAGACGAAGCTGTCCGTGCAGATCGAACTTCTCATCATACAAACCATACGTTCCGTGGAGCGCAACTTGTGCGCCCGGTACGGCGAAGGTGAGGCTGGAAAACGCAAGCACTCCATTGCTTAGAACGAAGCGCGCCGCCAGATCGGAAACCACGCGGTCCGGTTCGCTATTCGGGTGGCCGCTCGCGTGCCGGCTCAGCGCGTCAACTTTCTCCTGAACGGAAAATTTAGTGAACTGGCCGGATTTTACGCTGATTCGTCCGTCCAGAAACAATTTATCGGGTACGCCTTCTTTTCCCGGAGGCAACTTCAGCTTCGTCCGCAGTTTCACGTCGCCGGTCATCGGGGGCTCCGCCGATTTCACCGCCAGACGCAGCAGATCTTCCAGGCGTGCCTGCTCAACATCCACATCGAGCATCACCGTCCGGCCCTTCACCCCTTTGGTTCCCACCACTCCCCCGCGGGCCGTTATTTTCGAATTGAGGAATTCCGCAACCACCGGTTGCAGCCAGGTATTTCCGTCGGTTCCGTCCACAATGGAATGAAATTGGGTCTTCAAATGCACTGGATTACCGCTCACGCGGACACTGAAATCGGGCGTATCCGTAGTGCCATTCACCTCAATATGGTTAAGCGCGCCTTGATACTGCCCTTCCGACGACAATATGCCTGCAATACCGTGGAAAATCGACAGATCCGCGTGTTCAAATGTGTAGCGCCCGGAAATTGGTGTTGCACCTGGGTCGTCCTTTTGCCAGGGCCCGAACTTTCCTTCGGTCTGAATCAATCCCGGCGGCTTAGGATTGGTGAGGGCCGCCTCGAATGACATCGGCTGGGTGGCACTAGCGGAATGGATCTGAAGTTTTCGGAGATCGAACTCGAGCGGCGCCTTCCCTGCCTGTTTCGGCAAAATCTGGAGGAGCGCACCGTCGGCGTCGATTTCATCGACAACTATGTCATGGCTTGCCTTCGAAGATTTACCGGCCTTGACGCCTTGGTTATTATCGCCTGACTGCCTCGGCGGCATGTGGATCTGCAGGCCAACCAGCGACACTTTTTGCACGTGTGAGCGCAGCAGACCTAACAGGCTCGCCTCGGCCTGGAACCTCTGGATTGCGATCAGGGGCGGCAAATCCGTCCGGCCTGTTTTCCGCATCGCCAGCCCCTCGCCCGCGACGGTCAGGTGCGGCCACCAAGAAAGCCGCATGGCGCGGAGTTCCGTTTTGCTTTCAAATCGTGAATCGAGGAAGCTTACCATTCTTTGGCGGAGGGCGGAGTCGATCCAGGGTCTCGCAGCTATAAGACCTAAGACCGCCGCGATCGCCAAGAAAAGAATGACGGCCGCAATTCCAGCCACCCACTGAACCACGCGACTTCTCCGCGGCGTTCCAGGAAGTTCGCCGCTTGTCTTGGAAATGGAGCCGCAGGTGATCACCTGGGTTTGTTAATCATCAGCAGGAGGACGCCACCCGCTAACGCTATTTCGCCGAACCCGGGGGGCAGCGGGATGCGATACTGGTTCTCGCGCGCTAAATGAAGTGGCTCCACGTTTGCTGTCGTTACGTTGGTTGTCGTTAAGTTCGCTTTAAAGCCGATTCCGTGAAAAGCCAGGGCCATAACGCCCACCAGGACCAGAAACAGAGACAGCACCAAGTGGAATTTGACCCGTCTTCCGCGGCGGTCCTTTAAATTGGGCACAAATACCTTGCCCTCTAGACTGGCCTGACGATGATATGTTTCGCCGCCCTTTGGAAAAGCTGCGTCTCGGCTAAATTCACAGTGCCGGCGACCGGGCAGAACTGCTGGCCAGTCTCCCCCACGGCACGCCGTCGATAGTGCTAGGATCGAGCCAGATGGCCCTCGGTGCATTCACCAAACAACTCGCCCAGCAGGCGATCGGCGAGCAGGTCAAGGAATTGCTCGATTCCGGGAAGCCTGCCGAGGCAGCAGCCGTAGCGGAAGCCGCCCGAACCGGAGAATCTCTTGGCGCAGTTATCCTCGCTCAGGTGCAGGCCATGCAAAAAGCGCTGAAAGATACCGACGAGCTGGTGGTGCTGTTCAACGCCGGAACCGAAACCGTACGCGTTCAGGAATTTTACGCTCCCGCGCGCAATATTGTCGTGCTCACCGGAGTTGACGCGCAAAAGAACATCACCCGGGTTATCTCACCGGTTGAATCGCTGCAATTGGTCTGTAAGGTCATGAAGGTTCAACCCGGAGCGAAGCCGGTCCGCATCAACTTCATCGCGCCGCGTTCAAAGCCGGAATAGCCGCACAGAGGCGATCGGCCGCCCATACTGGCGAAAGGAACTGCCGCCCGCCTTCGTGGTGCGGCTGATACTTTGGATCGTCCGCCCTCAGCTTTCAGTGCCGGATGCCTGTAACAGCAGCAGGAATGAAGCTTCCAGGTGCTCTGCCATTGCTCGCCGCGCCGCGCCGGGCTTCCGCCCGGCAATCGCTTCCAGAATTTTTGGGTGACCGCTATTCGCCAGTCCTCGCGCCTCCGTCAGGCGCTGCGATTTCACGATCCAGTCCTGTAGAAGTCCGCGAATCGTGGATAGCAGTTGCGTTAGTACTTCGTTTTTCGCCGCTGCGGCGAGACTCATGTGAAATCCCACGTCCAACTCCACGAACTCCCCGGTGGCAAGCTGGCTACCGTTTTGCATGGCGGTGTCGAGTTGCCGCAGTCGCTCCAGATCCTCGGGCAATACCCGCTTGGCGGCCAGCGCCACAATCTCCGTCTCCAGAATAAGGCGGGTCTCACAGAGATCCGACAAGCTGTTGCGCGTGCGCAGCAGACCACTCGCCACAATCCGGTCGAGCATACGGGATGCGTCCGCGGCGATAAAAGTGCCTTCCCCCGGACGTACTCGGAGCAGTCCCAGGAACGTCAGCGTCTTCAATGCCTCCCGCAGCGTTGAGCGGCCGACGTTTAGGGACCGGCATAATTGCGGTTCTGCAGGTAAGCGGTCTCCCGGCTGCCAGTTCTCGCGGGCAAACATTTCTGTAAGCTGCGTGACCACCTGTTCGGCAAGTGTGATCCGGCTCAACGGCTTCAAAGTGGAAATGGCCGGCGATCTTCGCTCCGCTGCCGGCGTTACAACCAACGGTTGTGCTTGTCTTGACATGTGCTTGTCTGATGATATACTGGCTCTGCTTGAGATAGTACCATGCCCTTCACACGCAAACGCTTCCTTCAATTAGCCGCCGCGGCTCCTGCGCTCCCTGCAGTTTCC
>Ga0070735_10002414_pt1 | contig 16976 bp, 17 predicted proteins | sample Coa_R1_FD_66443 | JGI IMG/M metagenome (GOLD analysis project Ga0070735, IMG submission 66443) | Surface soil microbial communities from Centralia Pennsylvania, which are recovering from an underground coalmine fire - Coalmine... | ecosystem: Environmental > Terrestrial > Soil > Unclassified ... | reverse complement strand
GGAAGCCGAAAGGACTATCGCGACGACGTCCTTGGGGACCCCGGCGAAGAGGGACTTGATCTCCTCGAGCGCCTTCGCGGTCGGCATCGCGACCCCGCGTACCTTGGGCTCGAGGAGGCGACCCTCGTGCGCCTCTTTGTACGAGAGCATCCCCTCGTCGCACATCCAGTACTTGTTGACCTTCTCGTTGTCGCGCGGTCGGTACCGGTACACCTTGCTGTACCTGGGGTCGTAGTCGAGGTGGGCATTGCAGCCCGTGGCGCAGCCCTGGCAGATCGCGGGCGCGGTCTTCAAGAACCAGACGCGCGCCTTGAAGCGGAAGTCCTTCGTCGTGAGCGCGCCGACCGGACACACGTGCTCGGTCATGAACGTGTAGTGCCCGTCGAGCTGTCGACCCGGCGCCACGAAGATCTCGTTCAGGTTGCCGCGCTCGCGCATGTCGAGCACGGGATCCTTGGCCACCTCCGCCATGAAGCGGGTGCACCGAGTGCACATGACGCAGCGCTCGCCGTCGTAGACGATCGTCGGACCGAAGACGACGCCCTTGGGCTTGTGCACGGGCTCGTCGCGCATCCGCTTTTGGTACTGGCCGTACTCGAGCCAGTAGTCCTGCAGCTTGCACTCTCCCGACTGGTCGCAGATAGGACAGTCCACCGGGTGATTGAGGAGCAGGAACTCCTGGACGTCGTGGCGCGCCTTGCGCGCGTGCTCGCTCGTGTCGCCCCGCACGTCCATGCCGTCGGCCGCCGCGGTGTAGCAGGCGGGCTGGAGCTTGGGCTTCTGCGTCGTGCGGTACGCGCCCGCGCGCGCGTCCCACTGGAGCACGTCGAGCATGAGCGGCCGCGCGCCCGGCTTGGGCAAGATCTCGACGAGGCACATCCGGCAGTTGGCCGGCGCCGAAAGCCCCGGATGCCAGCAGTAGTGGGGGATCTCGATCCCCTCCCGATAGGCGGCCTGGATGATCGTGTCGCCCGGTTCGAAGGGGATCGTCTTGCCGTCGAGTTTGAATGTCGGCATGGGCTGAACGGGCTCGAAAAGGGTGAAGGGATGATCCGATGCGTTGGGTGGGTCGTCCGAACTCTCGCTTCGCTCGAGCGTGCGGACGTCAGTGGTCGCACTCGCCGCCGATCATGTTCAGCGACCCGAACGTCGGGACGATGTCGGCGAGCATCCTGCCCTCGAGGAGACGGTGCAAGCCGCCGGTGACCTGGAAGCACGGGGGCCGAATCCGCACGCGATACGGCGTGCCCGTTCCGTCGGAGACGAGGTAGTAGCCGAGTTCGCCGTTGCCGCCCTCGGTGTACGAGTAGACCTCGCCCTTGGGGACCTTGGCGCCCTCCATGATGAGCTTGAAGTGCTGAATCGTCGCCTCGATGGTCGTGTAGACGTCCGTCTTGTCCGGGAGAACGACGCGCGGGTCGTCGCAGTTGACGGGGCCCTCGTCGGCCATGCGGTCGATGCTCTGCTCGATGATTCGCTTCGCCTGGCGGATCTCGGCGAGCCGGACGAGAAACCGGTCGAGGGTGTCGCCCTTCGTCCCGATCGGGACGTCGAAGTCGACCTCGTCGTACTTGAGGTACGGGTGCGCCTTGCGAATGTCGTAGGGGACGCCCGTCGCGCGCAGACAAGGGCCCGTCCAGCCGAGGGCCGTCGCCTCGGCCGCGCTGATCGCGCCGACGTTCTCCAGGCGGTCGATGAAGATGCGATTCTTGAGGAGCATCTTCTCGCCCTCTTCGACCAGTCCGAGAATCTTCGGCAGCGCCGCGCGGCACAGGCCCTTGAAGTCCGGCGACGGCGCCTTGGCCATCCCGCCGACCCGCCCGAACGAGTGGGTCAGCCGCGCGCCCGTTTCCTCCTCGAGGATGTCCCAGACCATCTCGCGCGCTTTGACGAACCAGAGAAACGGCGTGAAGGCGCCGAGCTCCATCGCCATCGCCCCGTTGCAGGTCAGGTGGTCGCTGAGCCGCGCGAGCTCGCCGAGCGCCATCCGGTACCATTGGCAGCGGTCGGGGACGACGAGGCCGCAGAGCTTCTCGACGGCCAGCGCGTAGCCGACGTTGTTGAGCATCGGCGACACGTAGTTGAGGCGGTCGACGTACGGGAAGACCTGCGCCCAGGTGCCGCGTTCGCACATCTTTTCGAAGCCGCGGTGCAGGTAGCCGATCTGCACGTCGGCTTTGACGATCGTCTCGCCCGAGAGCTCGAGGACGATCCGCACGGTGCCGTGCATCGCGGGATGCGACGGCCCCATGTTGAGGTGCATCGGCTCTGCGGGGAGCTCGAGCTCGCCTTCCTCGAGATCGACGTCTAACGCTTCCATTCGGCCATGACCTTGGGGGGTTCGATTGGGACAGCGGGGCGCGGCGCGGTCAGACGTCGTCCGGCTGGGGGGTCGATTGACGGCCGAACGGCATGCCTTCGTCCGCACCGAACGGCGCGATCTTGTTGAGCGGCAGCCCGGCCTCCTCCTCCGTGCGGTACGGCACGAGGGGTTGGGTGCGGTCCGCCGGGTAGGTCCTCTGCAGGGGGTGCCCCTCGAACTCCGGGTACATCAGGATACGCCGCAGGTCCGGGTGTCCGCGGAAGCGCACGCCGCTCATGTCCCAGACCTCGCGCTCGAGCCAGTTGAGCCCGGGCCAGACCGACGTCGCGCTGTCGATCTCCGCCCCTTCCATGTCCTCGTCGCCCACGCGGGCCTTGATCCGGACGCGGTGACCCTTGCCGACCGAGTAGAGGTGCATGACGACCTCCATCCGCGGGAGCGCGGGCGGGCGCCCCGGGTAGTCCACGCCGCACAGATCGATCGGCATGTCGAAATCGAGGGACGGATCGTCGCGCAAGAACTCGCAGACGGCCTTCCAGTGGTCGGGCGAGACGACGGCCGTGTCGTCCCCGAAGTCCGAGTGGGTCTCGAGGATGGCGGTGCCGAAGCGCTCACGGAGCTTCTGGAGCACTAGCTCGCTCACTTGACGTCCCCCCGCGCCAAGGCCTGCTCGCGCGCCATGGCGGGAAGCACCTCCCGCGGGTCCCTGGCGGACCGCCGGATCTGCACGAGCGACTCGGCGTGCTCGACCGGATCGAAGCGCGGCTTGACGACGGCCGGCCGCCGCTCGCCTCGCGCGATCTTGTCCTGGAGCAGCATGAGACCGTCGAGAACCGCCTCGGGACGCGGCGGACAGCCCGGGATGTAGACGTCCGTCGGAACGAGTTTGTCGATCCCGGGGACCGTCGTGTAGTTGTCGTAAAAGCCGCCGCTCGCCGCGCAGGTCCCGAAGGCGAGCACCCACTTGGGTTCCATCATCTGCTCGTAGATTCGCTTGAGCACGGGCGCTTGCCGCTGGCTGATCGTCCCGACGACCCACAGCAGATCGCTCTGGCGTGGCGAGAAGCGGGGCGCCTCCGCCCCGAAGCGGCCGACGTCGAACCGCGGGCTGGTGAGGGCCATGAACTCCATCCCGCAGCAGGCCGTCACGAACGGGTACGAGAAGAGGGAGTATTTTCTCGCCCAGCCGAGCAGGGCATCGACGCGCGTCGTCGCAAAGCCGTGCTCGTTGCCGTCCACCGTGACGGACCGGCTCACGTCTCCCATTCGAGGGCTCCTTTCCGCCAGACGTACACGAGGGCGACCGCGATGACGGCGAGAAACCCGAACATCTCGCCCAGGCCGAGCCAGCCGAGGTCGCGAAAGTGAACGGCCCACGGGTAAACGAAGACCGACTCGATGTCGAACACGACGAAGAGGATCGCGGTCAGGTAGAACTTGACGGACAGCTTGAGGTGCCGGCCCCCGGTGCTCTCGCTGCCGCACTCGAACGGCGCGTTCTTGTCGGCGCTCGGATTCTTGTGGCGCCCGAGGTACGTCGCCACGCCCCAGAACAGGGCGGCGATGGCCGCGGCGACCACGAGCATGAGGAACATCGGCCCGTAAATGGCGAAGAGGGACATGGGCGTCGAGCCTGCCTGCGTCTTGTCGCGAAAAAAGCCTGCGTTTCTCTAGTCCTGCCCATCGGGAGTGTCAACGAGGGCTTCGCGGGCGCAGCGGCGCGGGCACCGGGCTTGGCTCCGCGCGGGTCATTCCGACCGCGAGCAGATTTTCCGTCTTTGACGGCTTTGTCGGAGGAGATCGAATCTTCTGCCTGAAACGGAGACTGCAAGGGAACTTTCTTGTGGCGCGCGGCTACGCGCGTTCTAGCGTCTGGGACCCTGCGGGACGGACCATGGCACGAGGCCGGTGTGCGGCAGCGAGGTGAGCGATGCAGATGGCGTGGCTTCGGTTCTCGATGCTTGTAGCGACCGTGGGCGTGCCCGCGATGACGCTGGGCTCGGCGTGCGCATCGGGCGTATCGACGGATTCGCTTGGCTCGTACACGAGTAGCGGCACGCCCAGCAGCGGCTCCAACCTGGGCGGCTCGCGCGCGGACGCGTCGGTGGGCGGCCATGGGAGCGGCTCGTCCTCCGGCGCTGACACCACGTCGAGCGGTGCGCCAGGCAGCTCGGGCGCTTCGGTCGGCGGCGGCGACGACGCGGGCGGCGGGGGCGACGACGGGGGCGCCCCCGCGACCGAGGGCGGCACGTGCAGCCCGTCGTGCGCCGGTTGTTGCGATCCGGCCAGCGGGGCCTGCGTGCCGGGCACCGACGACATGGCGTGCGGGACCGGCGCGTCGATGTGCTCGAACTGCATGCAGATCGGTTCGACCTGTCAGACCGGAGGCGTGTGCGCCCAGAGCCAGGGCTCGGGTTCGTCGTCGGGCTCCGGGTCGTCCGGAACGTCGTCCGGGGGCGGCGGGACTCCGGGAGGAGGGGGGACTCCAGGCGGCGGCGGAGGCCGCGGCTGCAACGTCCTCAACTGCCTCAACGGCTGCTGCAACGGCAGCACGTGCGTGATGCAGACCACGGACACCGAGTGCGGAAACTTCGGAAACGCTTGCATGAATTGCTCGACGAACGGCCAAACGTGCCGCAACGGCCGCTGCTCGGCGCCCCGCGACGCGGGGGGCGGAGGCTTCCCGCCGCGCGACGCAGGCTAGCCGCACCCTGCTGGTGTCTTGATGGCGTAGGATGATGTAGGCTCGCCCCTGAACCAAGGCGGGGGCCATGACATCGGCGGAAGAACAACTCACCTCGAAGGCGAACGCGCGGCTCGGATCCGTGCTGCGCGGCAAATACCGGCTGGACCGCCTGCTCGGAGTCGGAGGCATGGCCGCGGTCTACGCGGCCACGCACCTGCGCAACGCCAACCGGGTTGCCATCAAGCTCCTCCACCGGGAGCACGCGCGCGACGACAGTCTGCGGACGCGCTTCCTGCGTGAAGGCTATGCCGCCAACAGCGTCGGCCACCCGGGGACGGTCCGCGTGCTCGACGACGAAACCGCCGACGACGGCGCTGTGTTCCTCGTGATGGAGCTTCTGCGCGGAGAGACGCTCGAGGCACGGTGGAAGCGGCGCAGTCGCCGGCTTTCGGTGCGCGAGGTCGCGCACCACGTGTACCGGCTCCTCGACGTCCTCGGCGCGGCGCACCGGCAGGGGATCGTGCATCGCGACATCAAGCCGGAGAATCTCTTTCTCACGAGCTCGGGGGACCTCAAGGTCCTCGATTTCGGCGTCGCCGTGGAGCTTCAGCGCTCGGGGACGACGACGCGTCCGGGTGGCCTCGTGGGGACGCCGGCGTTCATGGCGCCCGAGCAAGTCCTCGGCAAGACGGGAGAGGTGGACGCCCAGTCGGACCTCTGGTCGGTGGGCGCCACCGCCTTCACGATGATCTCGGGGCGAACGGTCCACGCGGCCGAGACGGCGGAGGAAGAGATGGTCTTCGCCGCGTCGCGGCCCGCGCCCTCGCTCGCGAGCGCCGCCCCGGACGTGCCGGCCCCGCTCGTCGCCGTCGTCGACAGGGCCCTCGCCCTCGCCAAGCCCGAGCGCTGGCCCAGCGCCCTGGCCATGCGAATGGCGCTCGCAGAGGCCTTCGGCACCGTCTTCGGCGAACCGCTCCGCTCGTCGCTCGAGGCGATCGAGGACGACGGGGATGACAAGACGATCATCATGTCCAGCCCCGCGCTGCCGATCGACCCCGAGGACGTCATCGCGAGCGAGCCGCTCGTCCCGCAGCGGATCGAGGTCCTCATGCCCGCGGTGGACACGGCTCCGTCCCTGCCGCGCGACGACGAACCGCCCGAGTCGGCGCCGCCCTCCACGACGGATGGCATCGCGCGCTCGGAGCAGGCGCCGCCCTCGTTCACGACGCCGCCGCCGCCGCGACCACGGGTCGCGCGGCTGGTCGGCGCGGCCACGCTCGGCGCGGCGGTCGCCGCAGTCACTGCGGTCCTCTGGCTTGGGGGGGCGAGGCGACCGGCGCGACCGGCGGTCGAGGTCAGGGCGCAGGCCGTCGCGGCTCCTGCGCCCGTCGTGGATCCTCAGGCGGAGGCGGTCGCCCCGAGTCTCGCCGCCCCCTCGGCCCCCGAGTCGGTCGAGCCGCCGTCGGTCCCGGTCGAGGCCCTTCCGTCGTCCCGCCCTTCCTCACACCCGGCCCGCCTCAAGACCGCGCACGCCGCGGCTCCGTCGGCCGCGTCGTCGTCGCCGACGGCGGCCCCCTCGGCGACCGCGCTCGACCAGGACGGGATCTAGCGCTGTGTCGATGACACGCTGCTGGAGTCTCAGCTCCCGACGACGCGCGCCTTCCACGCCGTGAGCGCGACCCCGAGCGCCCCCTCGACCTTTCTCAGGTCGTCGGCGAGGTCTCGCTCGGCCACGCCTGCGTCGATCGCGTCTCGCAGGCATGCATACGCTGCAACGAAGCGCTTGCGCTCGAGGAACGCCCTCGCAAGCGCCGGCATGACCTCGCCCGGCGCGCCTCCGAACGCGAGCGCGCGGCGGAGCGGGCCGATGGCCTCACCCGGACGACCGCTCTTGAGGAGCGCATCCCCCAACCTCCGGAAGAGATCGGCCGCAGCCATGCCCTCCTGGGCGTACTGGATGCCGATGCGGAAGACCTCTTCGGCCTGCTCGATCTCGCCGAGTTGAACGCACGCGCTCCCGAGCAGACCCAGTCCCTTCGCGATGAGGACGCGGGCGTCGGGGGCCAAGAGCTGCCCTTCGGGCGTCCGCAAGAAGATGGCGAGGGGGGCCGGCCAGCTGCCGAGAAGCTGGACCACCTTCGGCCAGTCGCCTCGCAGCGCGGCCGTTTCCGCGTCGGTCACCTTGGACAGATCGATCGCGCTCTTGTTTCCGGTCGTCGCACGCTCGAGCTCCTCGCGGACGAGGGCGCGCACGCGAAAACGGAACGCGTCGAGGTCGTGCGTCTCCTCGACGCCGTCGTGCATCACGACGAGCTGCGGTCCCGCCTCTTCGCCCGGGCTCGACCAGGGGCCCACGCCGGAGGGCGACCCGTCCTTGTCGCGCCGCGGCGCCGCCGCCGACGGCCCCTCGGCGTCGAGCACGAGCTTGCGCAGCGAGTAACCGTAAAGGGGAGCGAGCAGGAGGTACCGCACGCCGATGAAGAGCTGGATCCCCTCGATTTCCGTCTCGCGCGTCGGCTCCGGAGCGCGCTTGTCCTCTTCGACCAGGAGCGCGCCGACGAGGCGGCGCCGGAAGTCAGCCAGGGTCAAACGCTGCGGCTCGATCCCGTCGTCGCCGTCACGCATCCCGACCACGAAGTCGACCAGCGAGAGCTCGGGGTTGCGCCGGTCGACCGTGAGCGCGGTGATGCGGGCGCCGACGATGATCGAGAAGGCGAAGAACCGCTCGCCGATGATCTCGCAGAGGGCCTGGAACGAACCAATGCCTTCGCCGATGCGCTCGAACCATCCGTCGGTCCGAACGGCCTCGAGCTCGAAGGTTCGTTGCTTGTCGGCCATCCTTCCCATTTCATTCACACGGGTCACCGGCGACTGTCGACTTCTTTTTCCAGTGGATGCAGACGGGCATCACCGGACAGCCGGCGCAGCGACGCGGGTCCCGCCGCGAAGGACACCGCTGCAACATGCCCATGTGACAGAGGGAGAAGTCGTATTTGACGGGGTCGCGCGGGTCGAACCGCGAGAGAGCGCGCGTAATCTCCTCCGTCGTCCGCCAGGACGTGGTGCGCCGGCGGGTCAGCCCCAGGTTCCGTGACAACCTGTGCACGTGAACGTCCACCGGCACGAGCAGCCGCGCGGCATCGACGGCCCACAGACCGAGGTCCACGCCGTCGGCAGGGCGGGCCATCCAGCGCAAGAAGAGGAGCAACCGCTTGTTGCCGCTCGGACCGCGAGCGTCGGAGAGGAGGTGACCCCTCGTCAACCCCCCGGCCTCGCGGATGGCGTCGCAAAGCTCGGCGAGCGCTTCGCGGAGCGTTCCGCGTTCGAGTCCCGTCGCAAAGCACGCGCCCAGCGACCCGTGCTCGCGCTGGACGGCCCTCGCGCCGCAGAGAAGGCGCGCGACGTCCTCGCCCCGAAAGACGCGGTGCTTCCATCCCCGCAGGCGGGCGGCGAGCGCGCGCGGGTCGTCGGCGGCGCGGGCTGGACTCGGGCCCAGCCGGCCCAACAGGTCGTCGAGCTTGGCGCGGATGGTCTTCGCGTTCCCGAAGGCGATGCACGCTGCGACGAGCCCGACGAGCTCGCGGTCCCGAGGGGCCCGATACCGGTGCACGATGCCCACGGGGTCGGCCTCCCGGCGGGCGGAGACGTCGCACCGGGCGCGTACCGCGTCGAGCGCGGCCTTCACGGCCATCTCGCGCTGCGTGAGGCGGACGGTCACGGCTCGAGCCGCGGCAGGCGCCCGGTGGTCGGGGGCTTCGAGGGTGCGGGCTTGGCGACGCGACCCTGGGCGGCCGCGCGCGCCGCGCGCATTTGGTCGAGGCGCGCGTGCGCGATGGCGAGCCATGGGTCGCCGTGAGGAGCCGCGGTGGACCGCGCGACGTACGTCCCCCAGTGGCGTTCGGCCTCGCCCCACGCCCGCGCCGCATCGCGCGGGTCGGCCGCCGCGCGCGCGGCCGAGGCGTCGGCGAGCCCGAGGTACCACTCGCGCTCCCAGTCCGGCACGAAGAAGACGCCCGGGTCGTTCTCGATGAGGTCGCGCCCCGTCTGATTGCCGACGCGCATGCCCGAGGCCTTCGCGGCCGAGGCGAGCGCACCCGCGAAGTCGCCCGAGCGGTCCAGCGCCACGGCCACGTCCCAGAGATCGAGGACATACGTGGAGCTCGTGCTGATCGAGTTGGGAAGCGACCCGCAGAACCCCAAGACGTCACGGAACGTGACGAGCGCGTCGTCCACCCGCCCGAGGCGCATTTGCGCCTCGCCCATGTTCATCATGGCGACCGCGCGGGGTCCGTCCGCCGCGAGGCGCGGAATGTAGTGGTGCCACGCGTCCAGCTCGTCACGCGGCCGGTTGAGGCGGGCGAACGAGTACACCAGCGCTTCGAGCGCTTCGGTCGCCGAGGGATCGTCGAGCGGCGCGTCGAGCGCCGGGGTCAACATCTCGACGGCCCGCTGGCGAAGGTCTTCACGTTCGGTGAGCTCCGCGAGTCGATGGTAGACGATGCCGAGATCGTAGCGCAGGCGACGGTCCGGCCCGGTCGCCGCGTCCGACTCGAGGAGGAGCGCGAGCGCGGCCTCGAGCCGCAGCTCCCGATCTTGGCTCTGCGACTCGCCCGACGGCGTGCGAGCGGCGAGGAGCCGTTCGACGCGGACGTGAAGGGCCCAGCGATCGCGCACGGCGGGGTCGCGCGCCACGTCCCAGACGCTCGGGGGCGTGTCCGCACGCGCCGCCGACGCGAGCAGGACCGCGGCGCACGTCAGCACGACGACCAGCACGAGTCTGGTGTTTCGTCCGCTCTCTCGCCTCGCTCGAGCCTGCGCAACGGGACGCACCGCCTTCACCGTCCCCTCCGCCGCGACGACCGGCGCGCGAGGTCCGTGAGGTGCGCGCGCGCGTGCGCCGCCCAGGGTCCTGACGGAGCGCCTTCGACGTATGTGTCCCAGTCTTCTTTTGCGCTTGCCGGGTCGCCCGACTCGAGCGCCAGCGCGGAGAGGGCCGGCCCCTCCCCCGGTGCCACCGCGAGCACCTCTTTGCCGCGCGGCGCCGAGAGGACTGCTCGAGGATCCCCGCGAGCCCGGTTGACGAGCAGGACGCGCGCCTCGTCGGCGTCCCCACGGCGGTCGAGCGCGAGGGCCAGCGCGAGCACGGCGACCCCCTGGACGTCGTCCTGGGCGTCGCGCATCCCCTCGCGAAGCGCGGAGGCCGCGTCGTCCAGACCGGCCGGACCCCTCGCGAACGCGAGCAGACCCGCTTCGACCGCGGCGCTCGCGCGCTCGGCGGTCGAGAGCGTCGACGCGCGCGGCATGAGGGCTCGATAGGCCTCGGTGGCCGGCCCGACGTGGCCGGTGCGGGCGAGGACCCTCGCCCACGCGACGAGCGCGAGCGGGTCGTCCAGCGCGCGCGGGTCGCGATCCGCCCCGCGGGTGAACGCGGCATACGCTTCGTCCAGCTTTCCGAGGAACGCCAACGCGCGCCCCTCGAGGACGAGGGGCGCGGCGCGGCCGGGCAGAAGCGCGTCGGCCTCGCGCGCCGTGTCCAGCGCGGCGGCGGCCATGGCGGCGGTGCCCGCGAGCTTGGACGAGGCGCTCGCCACGAGATCGCAGTACCGCCGGAGCTCCGGGGACTTCGCCCGCTCCCACGGGTTGGTGGCCCGGCCGTTCACGTCGGCGCACTCGGGGGGTCGCAGGCTCCCCCACGCGCCCGCGCCCGCGGCGACCTGAGCCAAGACGAGCAGCACGACGCGGACCATCCCTTCCCACGGTAGCGCAGCGCCCGCCGAGCGCGAGGAAGGGGGTTGGCCCTGGCTGACGTGGGGTCCTTCGCTTCACTCAGGATGACGTAGCGGCTGCGGCGAACGGGTCGGCGAGGACGATCGTCTCGTCGCGGCGCGACCCGACGCTCACGAGCACCACCGGGCAGCCCGTGTCGCGCTCGATCCTCCGGACGTACTCGTGAGCAGCACGCGGCAGAGCCGAGAGGCTGCGCGCCGCGGAGACCTCTTCGGTCCAGCCGGGCATCGTCTCGTAGATCGGGGTCGCGCGATCCACCTCGTCGATCGGAAAGTCCTCGGTCACGCCGCCCGACGTGCGGTACGCCGTGCACACCTTGAGCTCGCGCAGCCCGGTCAGCACGTCGAGCTTCGTCAGCGCCAGGCCGTCGAGCCCGTTGACGCGTACGGCGTAGCGCAGGGCGGGAAGGTCGAGCCAACCCGTGCGGCGGGGTCGACCGGTCACCGACCCGAACTCGTCGCCCCGGCGGCGCAACCGCTCGCCCACTTCGTCCGTGAGCTCCGTCGGAAAAGGACCCCCGCCCACCCGCGTGCAGTACGCCTTCACGAGGCCGACGACGCGGTCGATTCGCGATGGCCCCACCCCCACGCCCGTACATGCGCCGCCCGCGGTCGCGTGCGACGAGGTCACGAAGGGGTACGTCCCATGGTCGATGTCGAGGAGCGTCCCCTGGGCCCCCTCGAAGAGCACGGCCTTCTTGGCGCGCACGGCGTCGGCGACCAGCCGAGACGTTTCGGCGAGCAGGGGCACGACGCGCGGCGCCAGGTCCTCGAGCTTGGCCATCACCTCGCCGACCGAGGGCGCCTCGCCGCCGAGCTCGCGCACCGTCGGCCGCCAGCAGGCCAGCGCATGTTCGACCAGCTCGCGCGTGCGGCCGAGGTCTCGCAGCGCGCCGAGCGGCACGCCCCGCCGGGCGGCCTTGTCCTCGTAGCAAGGTCCGACGCCGCGCTTGGTCGTGCCGAGCGCCCCCGGTCGCTGCTCGCGCAGACCGTCGACGAGGACGTGGTAGGGCAGGATCGCGTGCGCGCGGTCGCTCACCACGAGAGAGCCCACCTGGCGCACCAGGCCACGCTTGCCGAGTTCGTCCAGCTCGGCGACCAAGCTCGCCGGATCGATGGCCATCCCCTGCGCGAGCACGCACACGGTCTGCGGCCGCAAGATGCCGCTCGGGATGAGACGCACGACGAGCTTGTCATCGCCCACGACGAGCGTATGGCCCGCGTTCGGGCCGCCGCCGTAGCGGACGACCATGTCGGCATGCTCGGTGAAGATGTCGACGATCTTCCCCTTGCCCTCGTCACCCCATTGCGCACCGACCACGACGACCGCGGTCATCTTCGCCAACCTCTCTTCTGCATCGTCCGATTTGACTCACGCACCCCGCGGCCTCGCCCCGGGCGCGTCCACAGGCGACCGGATGCTAGTGTGCCGATTCCGAGATACCTAGAGGAACGCGCGGACTCGGGACACTAGCGCCCGAGGCGACGTCGACCCAGCCGGCCGCGTCGAGGACGTGCGAAAACCCCCAGCCGGCCGCCCAGCGCAGGCCCGCCGCCCGGTCGTCGGCCGCGACCGCCGGCACCCCGCGGGCCCGCAGATCCGCGATGCGTGGGTCGTCTGCAGGGCCCACGACGACGACACGAACGGGCCGACGGCCACCCGTGGCGCCCGTCGCGCTGAGCGCCTCCCCGATGCGGTCGAGGTCGAGCGCGAAGCCGGCCGCCGGCAGATCCCACCCGAACCGCGCCAGAAGCTCATCGTAGCGCCCGCCGGAGCCGACCGCGTCGCCGGTGCCCGCCGCGTAGACGTGGAAGATCGGCCCCGTGTAGTACGCAAACCCGCGTACCTCGCCCAGATCGGCCGTCAGGTGCTCTCCGAGACCGCGGCTCGCAGCCGCGTCGAAGAGGCCGAGCAGGCGCCGGGCGGCCCCGGCGGCCGGGGTGTCGGCGAGCTGCTCCACGCCGGCGACCAGCGCGTCGCGCTTGCCGTGCAGGAGCGGAAGGGCGCGGATGGCGTCGGCGTACGGCGCGCAGACGGCGGCCCGCGAATCCGCGGTCGCGGCGGCGATCGCGACGTCGTCCTTCTGGGCGATGGCCTCGGAGATCACGCCTTGCGCGTCCGCCGGCAGCCCGGCCAAGAGCGACCGCACGACGCCGGCGTCCCCCATGTCGAGCGTGAAGCGCGCGAGCCCCATCGCCCGGAGCGAGTCCGCCGCGAGCGCCAGGAGCTCGAGATCGCCCTCGGGGCCCGCGACGCCGGCGAGCTCGACGCCGACCTGTGGGATCTGCCGGTGCTTTCGCGCCCTGCCCGACAGCCTCCGCATCACCGTTCCCTCGTAGGCCAACCGAAAGGGAGGGGGCCGCTCGCAGAGGCGCGTGGCGATCATGCGCGCCACCTGGGGTGTCATGTCCGGACGCAGGGCGCCCACGTCGCCGGACTCGGGCTCGATGAACCGAAGGACATCGCGCAGGTCCAGCGTGCCGAGACCCCGCTCGAGCACGTCGGCAAACTCGAAGACGGGCGGCGTCACCGACGCGTAACCGTGCAGCGCGAAGCGATCGAGCGCCGCGCGGGCGAGCGCCCGTCGAGCGGCGGCCTCCTCCGGGAGCAAGTCGCGCATCCCGGCGGGCAGCGGGTGCTCGAGCGAGCGCGACTTTGCGTCGATGGACATGGCCGACACGACAACCGAGGTCGGACGGGGCCGACCGATGGGGACCTTTTTGCAAGTGTTCACATCGCAGGCACGCGGTCAACCGTTCCGCTCCCGACAGGCGGAGCTCAAGCACCTGTCGCGGATCCAACAGCCGGCGGCCCTTCAATCACGAGGCATTTCAATGGCTAAGCCGGCGGCACGCGAGTCGCAATCTCGGTTGCGCATCCGTCGTCGTCGACGGGCGTCGCCGCCGACCCACCCTTCTCCAGCCCGGAGCCACCATGGCGTTCTCCATCGACAAGCCGACCCTCGAGCGCGCCTCGAGCGGGGACCCGGCCGCCCTCGAAACGCTCGCTACCCTTTTGATGCCGCACATCGAAAAGCAGCTCTTACGCTACCCCCTCACGGACGAAGATCGACGAGACCTCGTGCAGGCCACGCTGATGCAAGTCGTGCGGCGGGTGGGATCCTTCCGAGGGGACTCGAGCTTCTCCACGTGGCTCTTCCGGGTGACGGCGAACGAGGCGCTCATGATGATGCGGTCGCAGCGGCGTCATCGCGCGCGGCTCGTCGCGGGGCTCGACCTCGAGGATCTCGGCACGCTCTCGGCGGCCAACGACGCGAGCCTGCTGCAGGCGGGGGACGCGACCGCGGAGGCGAGCGAGCGCGACGCATGCGTCCGCGAGGCGCTGGCGGAGCTTCCGTCCGACTATCGAGACGTCGTCGCGCTCCACTACAGTCAGGACCTCGGGCTGCACGAGATCGCCGCGCGCCTCGCCACGACCGAGAGCGCAGTGCGCTCGCGCCTGCATCGGGCGCGCTCGCGTCTGCGCGAGATCCTCGAGCGCGGGCCGCTCGGGCGAGAAGTCGCCGCCGCGTAGAACCTATCCCATTAGGCGGCTGCACGTCGCGATTCGTCGGTCGGCCTCCTCACAATACGCTGTGTATTGTTGCGTCGGCCTCCCTAGCCTCGCGCCGTTCGCTCGCCTCCTGAGATAGGTTCTCCTTTAGCGGACGCGGTGGAGGGCGTAGCCGACGAAGAACGGGCCCATCCTCTCGATGAACTCGCTCGTCTGCCGCGTCCTGCGCATGGCTTGGACGAGGTGCGACAGCGGATGAAGGTCGCGGCCCACGAGGCCGATCACGAACTCGTTGTCCGCGGCGTCGAGCCCATGGCACGCCAGCCGAACGTCGTGGGCGAGCTCCTGCGCCCCGTACGCCATTCCGATCTGCGCGTGCTCCCGCAAGATGTTCGACTGCTCGTGCGGCTCGAGGCGCGCGAACCCGCCGGTTCGCCGAAGCGGATACCAGACGTGCCACGGGTAGGCCTCGTTGAGGACGTTCTCGACGGGCCGCCGCAGGAGCGTCCACTCGAGGTCCGGCTCGTGCCCGGTGCCGTAGGTACGCCCGAGCATCCCGAAGTCTGCGCGGATGCGCACGTCGGCGAGCCCCTCCCGCGCAAAGAGCGGCCGGACCTTTCGGACGAAGTGACTCGGGTCGTCGCTCCAGGCGAGAAGGCCCAACCCCCTCGGGTGGACCGCGTCCGCATAAATGACGCCTTGCACCTGCTCGAGCGCGCAGGCTTGCGCCAATTTGCGCCCGAATTCCTCTGCGTTCTTGCCGGCATCCACCTTAAAGACGACAAGCTCCATGAAGAGCCTGCGGTCGATGGCCTGTCTCGTCCCGTCCCGCTTCCCGCCGTATTCGAGGACATCGATGGTCGGCAGGCCCGGCGGCTTGGCTTCCGGTTGGCTCATGAGAGGCCCAGAGTATCACCGAGAGCGAGGATGTGCGTGGCTTGCGCCCTCGCGGTCTGCTACGGATCTCGTGATCCGTTCGGGGGGCAGGGGCACACTATGCGGGTTAGAAGCCCATGGGCGAGCCGATGAAGGACGAGCGTTCCGACGCCGCCCCCGAGGGGGGGGCCGCCGGCGGGCCTGAGCCGTCCACCATGTCGCTCGCGCGCCTGGCCGCCACCGGCGACAGCGCGGCCACCGGCCGACTCCTGCGGGCTCTCGCGCCCCGCCTGCATCGCGTCGTCCGCGCGATCTTGGGGAGCGCGCATCCCGATCTGGACGACGCGTTGCAGCAGTCGCTCATCGGGTTCGTCCACGCGCTCCCGGCCTTCCGGGGCGACTGCGACCCGCTCGGGTACGCCACGATCATCGCCGTGCGGACGGCCGTGACGACGCGAAAACGCGCACGCGCCGAGCACGCGCGCCGGGGCGACTCGGTCGAGGCCGACACGGTGCCCGCCGGCCGCATCTCCCCGGGCGACGAGGTCGCCGCGCAGCGACGCAAGGACGCGCTGCGCGAGCTGCTCGGGGACCTGCCGACCGAGCAGGGCGAGGCCCTCGCCATGCGCGTCGTGCTGGGCTGGTCCCTGAAGGAGATCGCCGTCTACGGCCGCGTGCCGCTCAACACGGTCCGCAGCCGTCTTCGCCTCGCCAAGGAAGCGATGCGCCGCCGCATCGAGGCCGAGCCTCAGCTCGTCGACATGCTCGAGGTGTCCGCGTGACCGTCGTCGACCTTCACCCGGAGGAGCTGCTCGAGAAGGAAGCCCTCGGGGAGCTCGACGACGCCGAGCGCGGGAGGCTGCTCTCCCACGTGGCCCGCTGCACGACGTGCCGGTTCGAGCGGCAGCTGCGGCTGGATTTCGCGGACGACCTGGCGGCCGACGCGCCGGCGGTGCGCTTCGACGCTCTGGCGGCGACCCGGTCGCTGCGGCCGCCGGAGTCGGGCGCCGACGCGGGCCGCAAGTCCCTGACGGCGCTGCGCCGGTCGCTCCGGCCGGGGCGTCGGGCGCGCGTGACGTGGGCCCTCGCCGCCGCGGCCCTGCTCGTGGGCGGGGTCGCGACCGCCATGGGCCTCGGTGAGCGGCCCTGGCACCGGCCGACGAGCGGGACGCTGGGCGATTCGCCGACGGTGACGACCGCGGCCAAGCGCGCGAAGCCCGTCATCGCCGCCGCGCAGCACATCCCCGCGCGAGAAGAGCCGGCGCCCGTCGCGGAGAACACACCGCCGGTTGCCCCCGTGGCGATCGCGGCGGACGCACCGGTCCGGGGGGCCTTGCTGCCCGTGGCCGCCGCCGCGGATCCGAGCCCGGCAGAGCTTCTCGACGAGGAGAGCGGCGCCCGGCGCCGGGGCGACTATTCGCGCGTCCTCGACCTGCACCGCCGGCTGGAGACGCGCTTCGCGAACAGCCGTGAGGCGCAGGTCTCGCGTGCGACGGTGGGCCGCCTGCTGCTCGATCGCGGCGACCCGGCGGGCGCGCTGGCGAGCTTCGACGCGTACCTGCGCGGGTCGGGTGATCTTCGCGAAGAAGCGATGGTGGGCCGGGCGACCGCGCTCGAGAGGCTCGGGCGGTCCGAAGAGGCCTCCGGCGCGTGGGCCTCGCTGCTCGCGGTCTTCCCGACGACCCCGTACGGAACGCACGCGCGCGCGCGGCTCGGTCTGACGCCCGGGGAGTGACCCTCATGCGCCTGCGCGAGGGCGTGCTTGCGGCGCTCGTGGACCTCCTCGGCGCG
>Ga0070735_10002413_pt1 | contig 16977 bp, 11 predicted proteins | sample Coa_R1_FD_66443 | JGI IMG/M metagenome (GOLD analysis project Ga0070735, IMG submission 66443) | Surface soil microbial communities from Centralia Pennsylvania, which are recovering from an underground coalmine fire - Coalmine... | ecosystem: Environmental > Terrestrial > Soil > Unclassified ... | reverse complement strand
GACCAGGCCGACGGCGAGCACGCTCCACGCCGACAGCTTCGTCCACATCCGCGCCTGCGACATTGACCCTCCACGGGGGATGTACGCAGAGCGTGCACCTCACCCGGAGGTCGAGGAAAAGCAATCCGCGTACCTCGATGTCCGCGCGATCGCGCGGCGTCTCCGCGCGCACCGATCCGCGCGAATCGGGCTACGGGGAGAGGTCTCGTACGATCCGCTCCGCCGGAAGCAAGTTCCCGCGTGACAAATTTTGCTAGCCGATGAAACCGTTGCGAGTCTGCGCGCGTTCGCGGCACCCTCGAGGCCGAGCACGCAGGGCGAGGCGGTGGCATGCCCTGCTGTGCGCGCACGTCGCAGGAGCAGCGAAGGTGCGCGAGGCCCCGCGGTGGTAACCTCGCCCGCGCATCCCGTAAGGAGGAGCCGACCCCATGTCCGATCGCATCGAGTCGCGGCTCAAGGAAGACCGCCGTTTTCACCCTGCAGCGGGCTTCGTGGCCCGGGCGCACTTGTCGGCCCATCACGCGTACGCGGCGCTGTACCGGCAATCGATCGAGGAGCCCGACGTCTTCTGGCGCGAGCAGACCGCGGACGTCGTCTGGCGCGCGCCGTGGGAGACGTTCTCCCAGTGGGCGCTGCCGAAGGCGAAGTTCTTCGTGGGAGCCAAGCTCAACGTCACCGAGACCTGCCTCGATCGGCACCTCCCGACGGCGCGGCGGACGAAGGCCGCGCTCGTCTGGGAGGGCGAGCCGGGCGATACGCGGACGATGACGTACTACGAGCTCCATCGCGCCGTGGTCCGGGCGGCCGCGGCGCTGGCGGACCTGGGCGTCGAGGCCGGCGATCGCGTGGCGATCTACATGGGAATGGTCCCCGAAACGGTCGTCGCGATGCTGGCCTGCGCGCGGATCGGCGCGACGCACTCCGTCGTCTTCGGCGGATTCAGCTCCGACGCCCTGCGCGATCGGATCAACGACTGCGGAGCGAAGGTGCTCATCACGCAGGACGGCGCGTGGAGGCGCGGCAACGTGGTGCCGCTCAAGTCGATGGCCGACGAGGCGACCGCCCAGACGCCGAGCATCCGCCACGTGGTCGTGCTGCGCCGCGTGGGCGAGGGCGTCGCGCCGGTGCAGATGATCGAGGGCAGGGACGTCTGGTGGAGCGACTGGATCGAACGCACGCCGAGCAGCGGCGCCGCGGCGCGCGCGCGACACCCGGACGCCTTCGACGCCGAGCACCCGCTCTTCGTGCTCTACACGTCGGGATCGACCGGCAGACCCAAGGGGGTCCTGCACACGACCGCCGGGTACCTCGCGGGCGTCCACGTCACGACGAAGTACGTGTTCGATCTGCGCGACGAGGACATCTACTGGTGCACGGCCGACGTCGGGTGGGTGACGGGCCACAGCTACATCGTCTACGGCCCGCTGTCGTGCGGGGCCACGTGCATGCTGTACGAAGGCGCGCCCAACTTCCCCGACTGGGGCCGCTTCTGGCAGATCATCGAGCGGCACGGCGTCACGATCCTCTACACCGCCCCGACGGCCATTCGCGCTTTCATCCGCGCCGGCGACAAGTGGCCGAACGAGCACGATCTGTCGTCGCTGCGCCTCCTCGGCAGCGTGGGCGAGCCGATCAACCCGGAAGCGTGGGTCTGGTACCACCGCGTCATCGGTCGCGAGCGCTGCCCCGTCGTCGATACGTGGTGGCAGACCGAGACGGGCGCAATCATGCTGACGACGCTGCCCGGGGCGGTGTTCGCGAAGCCGGGGAGCACCGGCCTGCCGTTCTTCGGCGTGGACATCGGCGTCGTGAAGGACCGCGGCGATCCGTGCGCCGCGAACGAGGGAGGCAAGCTGGTCGTCAAGCGCCCGTGGCCGTCGATGGCGCGAACGCTCTGGGGCGACGACGAGCGCTACCGAAAGACGTACTGGGACGTCATTCCCGACGTGTACTTCACCGGGGACGGCGCGCGGTGCGACGAGGACGGGTACTTCTGGGTCGTCGGGCGGATCGACGACGTCCTGAACGTCGCCGGGCACCGCATCGGCACCGCGGAGATCGAGAGCGCCCTCGTGAGCCACCCGGCCGTCGCGGAGGCGGCCGCGGTGGGGCGTCCGGACGAGCTCAAGGGCCAGGCGCTCGTCGCCTTCGTGACGCTCAAGGTGGGACAGGCGGCGGGCAAGGGGTTGAAGGACGACCTCGCGGCGCACATCGACAAGGAAATCGGCAAGTTCGCGCGCCCCGACACCATCCGCTTCACCGACGCGCTGCCGAAGACCCGGAGCGGAAAGATCATGCGCAGACTGCTGAAGGAGATCGCCGCCGGCGGTGAGAGCGGTGGGATCAAGGGCGATACGACGACGCTGGAAGACCTGGGGGTCCTCGCCAAGCTGCGCGCGACCGACGAGGAGTGAGGCTCGTGGCGGTGTCCCTGGTCCGATCTCTCGCTTCGCTCGAGCGTGCGGACTAATCTCTACCGAGGATCGTCTTGGCACTGACGGCGACCAAACGCGAAGGGGCGGGGCAGAAGAGCCCCGCCGAGCCGGCCCGGTTCGATCCGGTCCCGGGGACCGTGGTCGCGGAGAAGTACCGGGTCGAGAGCACGCTGGGCGAAGGGGGGATGGGCCTCGTCGTCGCGGCGACGCACCTCGGGCTCGAGCAGCGCGTGGCGATCAAGTTTCTCTTGCCGGAGGCCATGCGCAGCAAGGTCGCCGTCGAGCGCTTCCTCCGCGAGGCGAAGGTCGCCGCCAAGGTCAAGAGCGAGTTCGTCGCCCGGGTGCACGACGTCGGAACGCTCGACAACGACGTTCCGTACATCGTCATGGAGTACCTCGAGGGGTGCGACCTGGGCGATCTCATCGATCGCGACGGGGCGTTGCCCATCGACGAGGCGTGCGAGATCGCACTCCAGGCGTCGGAGGCGCTCGCCGAGGTCCACGCCGCGGGCATCGTGCACCGCGATCTCAAGCCGTCGAACCTCTTCGTCACGCGGCGCGCCGACGGGTCGCCGGTGGCGAAGCTGCTCGACTTCGGGATCTCGAAGCTGGGCGGCGGGCCCGACGACGGCGTCGATCCCGCGCTGACGACGACGGCCGCCATCCTGGGATCTCCTTCGTACATGTCTCCCGAGCAGCTCAAGTCGACCAAAGAGGTCGACGGGCGCACGGACGTCTGGTCGCTCGGCGCCGTCCTGTTCGAGGCCGTGACGGGCAAGCCGGCGTTCCGCGGCGAGACGGTGCCGCAGGTGTGCGCGATGATCGCGTCGGAGGAGCCGGTCGCGCCGTCGACGCTCCGCCCCGACATCCCGGCGGAGCTCGAACGGACGATCCTCGGCTGCCTCGAGAAGAACCCCGACAAGCGAACGCCGCTCGTCGATCTGGCCCGCGCGCTCGCCCGGGTCGCGCCGGAGCGGGCCCGCGGCTCGCTCGAACGGATCGAGGCGACCCTCGGGGTGTCGGAGCCTCGCCCGCGCCTGCCGACGGCGCCGGCCTCGGGCGAGGCCAGGCGCGACGCCATGCCCGTGCTGCCGCTCGCGACGTCGGAGCGCGCCCGCACGCAGTCGTCCTGGGGTCACGACAGGCGCGGTCGCCGGGCGGGCGGGGGCGCCGCACTCTTTCTGGTCCTCGTCGCCGGCGGGTCGGTGGCCGTCGGGGTGGTGACCGGGAGCCTTCGCGTCACCGGGCTCCGCGGCAAGATCGAAGGGGCGACGAGCGCCGTGACGTCGGCCGCCAGCGCCGTCTCGTCGGCCGTGTCGTCGGTGGCGTCGGCGTTGCCCGAGGTCCCGCTCCCGAGCGCGTTCCCGCCGCTTCCCTTCGAGGATACGGCGGATTCCGCCGAGCCGTCGGCCGAGGGGAGCGAGGCACCCGCCGAGCCGTCTCCCCCAGCTCATGCGGGGGCGGGTCCAGCGCCGGCCCACGCCGCGACGGCCAGGCCGCACCCGAGCGCGAGGCCGCACCACGTGACGGGCAAGCCCTGGCACCGGCGGCATTGATCGACAGCCCCGGGGAGCGGTTATACAATCGTCATACGTAGTCCGCACGCTCGAGCGAAGCGAGAGAGCGGACTAGGCACCCCAATCGCCATGCGCCGCAAGCCGCGTCCGACCAAGCAAATCGTCGCCTTCAAGGTCGAGCCCGAGCTTGCCGCGGTTCTCGACGCGATGCCCAACAAGAGCGAATTCATTCGCAACGCCGTCGCTCGTCAGTTGACGACGGCGTGCCCCCTGTGTCGGGGAACGGGGATCGCGCCATATACCGGAGTGACCGACGAGCTCACGCGCCTCGTCCAGCAGCATCCCCTCTGCATGTGCGCCGGATGCGGCGTGAAGGTCCCGCGGCCTTGCCACACCCCGGGGCATTGCGAGGACGAGCCGCGCATCGAGGCGTTCGAGCGCTGGGGCGTCTTTTACTGCGAGGTGTGCGGTCCGACCGTCGGCTTTTGCAGCGACTGCCACAAGCCCCTCGGCCGCGCGGGCACCAAAGGCAAGAGGGCGCAGTGCGAGAGTTGCCGTGCCGCCTGAGGTCGAGCACGCCGTTCGACGTGCGTTGCCCTGGCCGTCGCGTCTGACGCGCCGGGACGCGATCCGCGGGGCCATCGCGGGCGGGTACGCCGTGCGCGTGCGGGTGGCGGCGGCGACGCTCTTCGACGCGGGGGGCCACGCCGTCCTGCCGGGCGCGGTGCAGAGCGCGGTCCGCGCGGCCGTCGAGCGCCAGGCGACGCGGGTCCTCGGCGCCGGCGGCCTTCTCGAGGCGAACGTATCGGCCGCGGTTCGCGCCCTGGACAGCCCCGCGGTGCGAGCCGCCGCGGCGCACACCGCCGGTTCCGCGGGGCGGCGCATCCTGCGCAGCGTCGGGCTCGCTGCGGGCGCCGGCGCGACGATCGACGCGGGGTGGGCCCTCGCTCGCGCCGTGCGGTTGACGCGAAACGGCTCGCTCACGCCTCGCGAAGCGGTGGGTCACGTGGTCCGAGAGGCGGGGACCGGGGCCGCCGCGACGGCGGCGGGGACGGCGGCGGCCGCGCTGCTCGTGGCCTTGACGGGCGGCGTCGGTGCGCCGGCGGTCTTCCTCGTCGGGGCGGTCGCGTCGGCCGCGACGAAGGCCGGGATGGACGCTTGGCTCTCCGCGCGCGCGCGGGGGGCCATCCGCGTGCGCTCCGCCTGAGCCGCCGTCGAGTCATGCGCTTCCGATCGGATCGCCGGGTCGTCTGCGCCACGTTCGCGATGGCGCTCGGTGGAGCGTCGGTCGTCGGCTGCGCGGGGTCCGGTCGCCGGGAGACGGCGGCCCTCGCGACCGCGGTCGACCTCTACCGCCGCGCCGACGACGCCTCCCGCGCGCGGCGGGTCGAGGCGATCGCGAAGGTCGACTGCTCGGACCCCGTGGTCTGCCAGGCCAAGGGCGCGTGTCTCGCGGCCGCCGAGCCGACCGCTCGAGCGCTCGCGCTCAAGACGGAGGTGACGCGGCGCCTTGCGGACATCGAGGGTCGTCGGCTCGCCCCGGACGACCCCGAGGCGCAGGCGCTCCCGGGCAAGCTGGACGAGGCGTCGCGCCTGCTCGTCGCCGGCCGTGCCAAGATGACCGAATGCGAGAAGGCGCTCGCCGACTTGCGGCTGAAGTACGGCGCATGAGCCGCGGCGCTGTGCTAAGCCCGTTGCCCCGGTCATGTTCGACGCCCTAGCGAAGGGGTTCAAAAACGCGCGCAATCGCCTCGCCGGCTTGACGGAGCTCACCGAGCAGAACGTCGAGTCCGCGCTGCGCGAGGTGCGCCTCTCGCTGTTGGAGGCCGACGTCGAGCTCGGCGTCGTCAAGGCGTTCCTCGCGCGCGTCAAGGAGAAGGCCCTGGGTGAGGTCGTCCGCACGCGGACGAAGGGCAAGGAGGGGCAGTCGCTCCGCGTGGCGGCGAGCGACGTGTTCGTGAAGATCTGCCACGACGAGCTCGTATCGTTCATGGCGCCCGGCTCGGGGCCGGCGCTTGCCCTCGCCCCCAAGCCCGCGCCGACGGGCGTGATGGTGGTCGGCCTGCAGGGCTCCGGCAAGACGACAAGTTGCGCGAAGCTTGCGCGCTGGCTCGTGAAACAGGGCCACCGGCCCCTCCTCGTCGCCGCGGACATGCAGCGGCCCGCGGCTGTGGAGCAGCTGAAGGTGCTCGGCGAATCGATCGGGATCCCCGTGTTCAACGTGGCCGGCGCGACACCGCTCGAGATCTGCAAGCAGGGCCAGGCCCACGCGCGCGGCGCCAAGCACGACGTGGTCGTCTACGACACCGCGGGGCGCCTTGCGATCGACGATGCGCTCATGACCGAGCTCGCAGACATCAAGGCTGCGCTCGAGCCGGAGAACGTGCTCCTCGTCGTCGACGCGATGATCGGACAGGACGCGGTCAAGACGTCGAAGGCCTTCCACGATCGGCTCGGGCTGACCGGCGTCGTCCTGACGAAGCTGGACGGGGACGCGCGCGGCGGCGCGGCGCTCAGCGTCAAAGAGGTCACCGGGGCCCCCGTTCGGTTCGTCGGCGTCGGCGAGACGCTCGACAAGTTCGAGGAGTTTCGCGCCGAGGGGATGGCGAGCCGCGTGCTCGGCATGGGCGACGTCGTCGGCCTGATGAAGGACTTCGAGGAGGTCGTCGACGAGAAGGACGTCGCCGAGAAGGCGATGCGAATGCTCGAGGGCCAGTTCTCGCTGGACGACTTCCTCGAGCAGGTACGGACGATCCAGAAGATGGGTTCGATCAAGGATCTCATCGCCAAGATGCCGGGGATGGGCGACATGATGCCGCCCGGGGCCGACATCGACGACAAGGAGCTCGTCCGGATCGAAGCCATCATCCAGTCGTTCACCAAGCAGGAGCGCAAGGATCCCTACGCGCTCATCCGGGAGCCGGGGCGCGTCGGACGCATCGCGAGGGGGGCCGGCCAGCCGGAAACACAGGTGACGGAGCTCGTGCAGAAGTTTCTCTTCATGAAGCAGATGATGGAGGGCCTGGGCGCCAACATGGGGCTCATGGGCCGCATCCCCGGCGTGAAGAACGTCGCGATGGCGCGCCAGCTGAAGAAGCAGATGGCGCAAGGCGGCGGTTTCCCGGGGATGGGAATGCCTGGAATGCCTGGAATGCCCGGGTTCGGCATGCCCGGGATGGGCTTCCCCGGCATGGGAATGCCCGGGATGGGCGGCATGCCGGGCGCGGACGTGGGGGACAGCATGACCAAGATGCGGCCCCTGTCGGCGGCCGAGAAGAACGCGAAGAAAGCCGAGCGCAAGCGCGCCAAGGAAGCCCGGCGAAAAAGCAGGCGGTGAGCGGGACCGGGTCGCAAAAGCCTCGCTTTGTTTGGTCTGCGGGTCGGGGTAAAAGGGCGCCCGAGGAGACGGGACCATGAAACAGGAGCTTCGGATCGTTCGCCGGCCAGCCGCCGGCGCCTTACGAGCAACGGTGGCATGTCTGACGGGGGCGATCCTTTTCGCGGGTTGCGTCGGCGGCAGCAAGGGCCTGAGCTCGGAGGACAAGGAGAGGCTCAAGCCGTTCGTACTGGACGCGGTGCCCGCCGACATCCCCCACAAGCTCGACACCAACTTCGAGAACAAGGTCCACCTCATCGGCTACAAGTTCGAGCCCGAGCTCGCGCGCCCCGGCCAGGACGTCAAGCTCACGTACTACTGGCGCTGCGACGACACGCTCGAAGACGGGTGGCTGCTCTTCACCCACACCAAGGACGAGGGCAGCGGCAAGATGGGGAACCTCGACTTCGTCGGACCGATTCGCGAGGAGCGCAACGGTCACCAGCTGCTCGGCCCCGAGCGCTGGGAAAAGGGCAAGATCTACATCGACGAGCAGTCCTACAAGGTGCCGGGCGACGTGACCGGGAGCGAGGTCTCCATCCTGACGGGGGTGTGGAAGGGGGACGCTCGGCTGCGCATCATCTCCGGCCCGAACGACGGCGACAACAGCGCGATCGTCGGCAAGCTCAAGACGGGCATCGAGCCCAAGGCGGCCGACGAGCACACGCTGAACGAGGTCCCGACGCTCACGGTCCGCAAGCTGGCGGACGGCGCCAAGATCACCGTCGACGGCAAGGCGAGCGAGGCCGAATGGGGGGGCGCCGCGAGCACCGGCCCTTTCGTCGACGTGGGAACGGGTAAGCCGAATACGTCGTTCCCCGTCAACGCATCGGCCAAGCTCCTCTGGGACGACAAGAACCTCTACGTCCTCTACGAGGTCCAGCAAACGGACTTCTACACGGGTTTCACCGACGCGAAGGCGCAGCCCGCGGACTTCACGGCCGCCGGCCAGCCCAAGCTCTGGACCCACGACACGATCGAGATGATGGTCGATCCGGATCCGAGCGGAGACAACAAGGACTACTACGAGCTTCAAATCAACCCGCAGAACAAGGTCTTCAAGTCGCAGTTCGACACGCTCCAGCAGCCGAACGGCGGCCCCAACGGCCCGTTCGGTCACGAGGACTGGGACCCGAAGATCAAGAGCGCGGTCCAGATCCAGAAGGGCGCGGACGGCAAGCCCACCGGGTACACCGTAGAGGCGGCCATCCCCTGGGCCGGCTACAGCAAGGCCACCAAGCCCGCCGGTACGGGGGAGGTGTGGCGCGTCAACTTCTACGCGATGCACAATAACGGCGGCGTCTCGTGGTCGCCCATCCTCGGGCAGGGCACGTTCCACAAGGCAACACGCTTCGGGCGCGTGTCGTGGGGCGTGCCCGCGGCGCCGGCCGGCTCGGCCAGCGGCGCTGCGGCCCCCGCGGCCCCGGGAAGTGGAGGGCCCCCCACCGTCACCGCCGCGGGCGACAGCGGCATCAAGCTCATCGCCATGCCGCGGCCGGGCCTCGGCCTGCACCCGACGCCGAAGACGCCGCCGTCTCCGTAGAAGTGTCATCCTGAGCGGCAACGAAGGACCCCTCGAAATTCGCCCGCGCGAGAGCGCTTGCTTTACGCTCGCTCCATGCGGAGCATGCGGGCGGCGGCGGGGGTGGCGTTGAGCATCGTCGTCGCCTGTGGCACTGCCTGGGGCCAAGCGCCCGATTCGCAGGCGCAGCACTACAAGTCCGTACCGCTCAACCTGCAGAAGAAGCAGGTGGGCACGGACGCGATGGGCGACGTCGGGCGCGCGCGCATGCGGGCCGGAGACTGCGACGGCGCGGTGAACGCATTCGACGACGCGCTGCGGTCGTCGACCGATCCGACCCTCTACCGAGATCGCGGCCTGTGCCACGAAAAGCTCGGGCACCCGTATCCGGCGATCGACGACTATCGCGCGTACCTCACCAACGCATCGGACGCCCCCGACGCTGACGACATCCGCGCGCGCCTGAGGCGCCTCGAGGGGGCCGCGACCGGCGCGCCGGCGGCCGAAGAGTCGGACCCCGACGTCCCGGAGGGACTTGGCGCGCACGCGACCCTGACGGTCGGCAGCGGCGGCGCCAAAGCATCCGCCGGCGCCTCCACGCACGACAAGGCGTCCGCGGGAGAGGCTGACGACGAGGACGACCCCCTCGATACGCCCCTTGCCAAGGGCAAAGGCTGGTCTTTGGGGCCCCTCCTCTCGTTCCACAAGTGGTTCATCGGGAGCTCGTCTCTCGACGGCAACCCGCTCTACGGCGGCATGCTCGAGGGGGGGCAAAGCTCCAGCGAAGCCTTCGGCGCGGACATCCGCTACTCGTTCGGACCCCGCGGGTCGCTCGTCATCGAGGCGGCCTTCGAGCACTTCAACGCCACGAGCGACGACGCTGCGACGGCGAACGCGCTGACGTCCCAGGTCGGCTACGAGTTCCGGTTCCCGCTCTCGGACACGTACCGCGGGGAGTTCTGCGTCACCCCCGGCCTCGGGTACGAGCACCTCGCCGTGTCGCCGACGGATCCGCAGACAGCGGCGCTATCCTACGGGGCCTTCGTCCCCCGCGTCCGGCTGAGCTACCGCCTCCTCCTGCAACCGTCGGTCGGCCTCGATTTCTCCGCCGATTTCGGGGTCGCAAACTTTTTCGTCTATGACAAGGCCCCGTTCGACTCAGCCTCTTCGGCCACGCCCCTCGTGGCGCTCAACCTCGGGATTCTTTGGGGCTTGTGAACGCGCGGGGGGCCTGACGCGTCCTATGGACGCGGTATCCTGGACGCATCGTTCGCAGGGGGTTTCGTCGCTCGATGGGGACGTCGTCCGACCAACGCAGCGGTTCTCGCGCCGGGCGCACGTCGACCGGAGCGAAGCTGGCTGGCCAGTGGGTGCTCGGCGCGTGCATCGCGGGGTCCGCCCTGGCCGTCGGCACCGTCCACACCATCACGCTGTGCGCCGTCACCGCCGGCCTCGCCGTTGCTTGCGCGCTCGTCTGGTGGCACGCCGAGCCTTCGAGCGCGCGCTCGGGGGCGACGCTCCTCCTCTTCGCGGGCATCGGTCTCACGGCGTATACCGCCCTGCAGACCGTTCCCGTTCCCATCGCGTGGCTCGCGGTCATCGCACCCCACAACGCGGACGTGTGGTCGCGCGCGCTGACGCCGCTGCGCGAGGGCGGGCCTCGGTGGGCGCCCATCAGCCTGGACCCCGCGGCCACCCGCGTCGAGGTGCTCAAGGGGGTCGCGTACCTGCTCGCCTTCGTCACGGCCGTGCGCCTCGCGAGGCAACGTGAGGGCGCCCGCTTCCTCGGGGCCGCCGTCGTCCTCACGGCGATCGCGCTCGCCCTCGCGGCGGTGCTGCACCCCGCCTTCGGGGCGCACAAGCTCTTCGGTGTTTACGAGCCAGGCCCGGGGATCGCCGAACGGCACATCGCGCCGCTCATGAACCCCAACAACCTGGCGGCTTACCTTGGGGTCGCCGTCTGCATCACCCTGGCAGCGGCCCTCGCGCCGGAGCCCGCCGTCCCGCGCGCCATAGGCGCGGCGGTGGTCCTCGTGCTCGGAGCGGCCCAGGTCTGGGTCGCGTCGCGCGGCGGGGTCGTGGCCATGGGGCTGGGGGTCGCCCTGGTCCTCGCCATCACGCGGATCGGGCGAGCCCGCGACCGGGGGCGAAGCGCGGTGACCACGCTGTCGATCGTGACCGGCGCCGTCGCGGCCGCGGGCGCGCTGCTCATCACGCTGGCCGGCTCGGAGGAGGCGTCGAGCGAGCTTTTCGTCACGGACCTCTCCAAGCTCGGCCTCTTCGCGCACGTCATGCGGATGCTGCCGGCCGTGCCGATCTTCGGGTGCGGGCGGGGTGCGTTCGAGAGCGCCTATCCCGCTTTCCGGACGGACACGGGACACGTGACCTACACGTACCCGGAGAACGTCGTCGCGCAATGGCTGCTCGAGTGGGGCGTGCCGGTGGGGCTCATGGGGCTGGTGGCCGTCGCGTACGCCCTCAAGCCGAGCGCGGTGCTCGCGCGGTCGACGCGCGCGGCGGGGGCGTGGGCGGCCCTCGTCGCCCTGGCGGTGCAGAACCTCGCCGACATCGGGACGGAGGTGCCCGGGCTCATGCTCGCGGCGGTCGTCTGCGCGGCGATTGTCGTCGCGGGGTTGCCGGGTCGCCTCCCGCGCTGGAGGGTCGAGAAATGGGCGAGGGCTCCGCGGCTCCTCGCTGCGTGCGGGGTCGTGGCCGCCGCCGCGGCGATCGTGCCCGCCGCAAGCGGGTTGGCGCACGAGCTCCACGAGGATCGCCTCGCCCTGCACGACGCGGCGCTCGTGCAGCGCGTGTCGTCGGGCGACATGCGTACGCTCGAGCGGGGGGCGATGCTCCGTCACCCCGCGGAGCCGTATCTGCCGTTCATCGCGGCGCTGCGGGCGTCGCACCAGCGCGACGAAAGCCCAATCCCGTGGGTCGGTGCGACCCTCGAGCGGGCGAGGACGTACGCCCCCGCGCACCTGGTGCTGGCTCGAACGCTGGCCGCCCGAGTCCCGTCGCAGGCGCGGCTCGAGTACCGTCTCGCGATCGAGCAGGCCCCGGAGTTCGACGTCCTCGTGATGGCGGAGGCGCCCCGCGTCGTGGGTGGGTACTACGACGCGATGGAGGTCGTGCCGTCCGGAGACGCGCCCCGGGTGCTCGACATGCTGGTGAGGGCGCTCGCGGACAGGCTTCCGTCGACGTGCGTCCGGCTCGACGCCGAGCTCGCCGGGCGCGCGCCGGAGAACCCGGCGCCTGCGCTGCGCGCCGCGCGCGGGGCGGTCGAAGACGTGGAGGCCGGCGACGCGGCCCCCTGGTGCAGCGGAGCGGCGCGAAGCGCGTGCCTCCGCGACGCGCTCGACAAGACGGCACGCGCCCAGCGCGCGGCCCCCCCGGCGTGCGAGGCCCACGCCCTTCGCGCGCGCGCGCGCATCGCGGCCGGCGAGCCGACGGCTGCCCTGCGTGACCTGCAGGTCGCCGCCGATTCGGTCAGCGACCGCGTGGCGTGTCTCGAAGCCCTCGAGGGGATCGCGCGAGCTGCCGGGGACGCCCCGCGGGCGAACGCGGCTCTGGACCAGGTGGTCCGCGCAGGCTGCAGCGACGATCGCGATTGCGTCCGCGAGCTCGCATGGGTCGCGGCGCGCCAGGAGGCGACCGGCAATCCGCACTCCGCGTACGCCCTCTACAGGCGGGCCTACGAGCGCGCCCCGGACGACGACGCCCTGCTCGAGAACATCGCCCGGCTCGCCGCGCAGGCGGGGCTGCACGCCGAGGCGGCCGAGGACTACAAGCGGCTCGCCGGTCATCATCCGGGCGACCCGCGATGGCCGGCCGCCGCGCTCCACGAACGCGAAGCCGCCGTCCGCGAGGCCCTCAAGCTGTGAGAGCGTGAACCCCCGTCCGGTGGGGGGCTCGAGACTAATGCGGCGCGGGCCTATCCTGCTCGCCGTCGTCGCTCTGCGCGGGGGTCGTCGGCGTCCGGTAGCCCTCCCGCTTGTAGTAGTAGTAGTGGTAGTAGTACGTGTACTCGTGCCGGTTGAGGTCGACGGCGTTCAGCACGGCGCCGACCAGCGGCGCGTCCACGTCGCGGAGCGAGCGCAGACCCTGAGCGCTCAGGTGCCGGCTCGTCTTGAAGGCGCGCACGACGAACACGACGCCGTCGCAGATCGTCGAGATGATCGCCGAGTCCGTGACGGCGATGACCGGCGGGCTATCGATGATGACCCGATCGAAGCGCTCGGCCAGCTCGTTCAGGAAGTCGTGGAACCTCTTCGAGTGGAGCATGTCGGCCGGGTTGGGAGGCGTCGGGCCGGCCGGCACCGACCATAGGTTCTCGACCTCCGTCGGCTTCGCGACGTCGTCCACAGTGGCCTCGCCGATGACCACGTTCGTCAGCCCCACGTCGCCCGCCCGGTCGAAGATGCGATGAAGGCGCGGCCGCCGCAGGTCGCAGTCGACGAGACAAACGCGCTGTCCTCCCTGCGCGAAGGCCACGGCGATCGTGCACGCGACGGTGGTCTTGCCCTCCGAAGGAGCCGCGCTCGTCACGAGGAGCTTCCGGTAGGGCCGATCCGGGTTCATGAACATCAGGTTCGTCCGGATGCTGCGCGCCGCCTCGGCCATCCCGCTCAGCGGCCGGGTGTGGACGACCAGCTCGTCGTGCCCCACCGGCGGCGTCTTCGGCTTCGACCGGCGCGACCGCCGGCGGCGCCCGTAGCGCGGCTTCTCCTCTTCCTCACCGAGCTCGGGGAGCAAACCGAGGAACGTCACAGCCAGCTTGTTCTCGACGTCGTCGGGCGTCTTGAGCGACGCGTCGAGCTGCTCGCGCGTCCACGCGAAGGCGATCCCGAACACCAACCCGAAAAAGAGCCCGATGCCCACGCTCAGGCCCACCCGCGGCCGGATCGGCGAGTGAGGCTCCTTCGCCGGGTCCACGACGCGGATGTTGTTCGCGCGCATCATGCGCGCGAGATCCGCCTCCTTGGTCCGATCGAGCAAGAGCTCGTAGAGCTTCTCGTTCTCCTGACGACCGCGATCGAGCCTGTGGTACTCGATCTCCTTCATGTTCAGCTCGACCGCGCGCTTGCGCGTCGCGTCGAAGAGGGCCGCCTCGCCCGCCTCCTCGCGCCCGACGATGGCGAGGTCGCGTTCGAGCGCGCCCTGGATGTTGCGCACCTCGTCCAGAAGCGCGGACCGCGTCTCCGCGATCGTCTCGGACACGCTCTTCACCTGCGGGTGGTTCTCGCCCTTGCCCGACGCGATCAACGCGGCGCGCTCCTTGACCGCCTCCTGGTAGCGCGATCGAAGACTCCCGAGGAATTGGCTCGCGAGGAGCTCCGAGGCGGGCAGCTGGTCGGGGTTGTCCGGAGGCACCTTCGACAGCTCGGCGTAACGAGCTTGAAGCTCTGCCTGCTTCGTTCGCGTGTGGGTCAGCGACGTGTCGAGCTCTTGCATCTCGACGCGCAGCATGTTCGAAAGCTCGTTGATCGACGTGCTCGGCAGGTCGTTGCGCAGCTTGAAGTCGTGCAGCGCGTCCTCGTCGTGCTCGAGGTCCTGCTTGACGTGGTCCATCTGGCCGTTCAGCCACGTCACGGCGTCGGCCGTCGCCGATTGCGCGTTCTCGAGGTTCTGGCTGATGTAGGCGGCCGCCACCGCGTCGCAGATCTGTTTGGCCCGCCGGGGGTTCGGATCGTCCACCTTGATGAGGAGCAGGCGGCTGTACTTGATGGGTTCGGCGCTGACCCGCGATCGCAGGACGGCGGCCGTCTGCTCCACCGTCGGAGGCGTCGGCGGCGGCGAGGTCCGCCCGAAGAACTCATAGTCGTTGGCGAGCCCGAGGTCGCGCGTGGCCGTCGCCAGGACGCGGTCGGAGGTCACGATCTTGTACTGGGTCTCGTAGTACTCTCGCGTGTCGAACCACCAGCCGGCGCCGATGTCGAGGACGCCGTCGCTCTTGTTCCCGAGCGGCTGCGCGGCGTGCGGATCGATCTCGACCATCGAGACCGCCTGATAGATACGGGTCTGCGTCTTGGCATAGGCGAGCGCCACGCCGCTCGCCAGGATGACCGTGGCGGCGACGAGCGCCCAGCGCTTGCGGACCGCCTTGGCGAGGTTGACGAACCCGCCCGCCGCCTCTTCGAGGACCGTCGACTGGGCTACGGGGGCGGTGGGTTTGGTTGTCAAAGCCATCGGGGTTCGAAGCGTGGCTCACGAAAATGCGGCCCCGCCCAGTAACATAGGGGGGCGCAATTCGCGAGAAATTCGAGGATAAACGTTCTGTTGCGCGGCCCCGCCTGGTTGTTCATCCCGGCCTCGCTCGGCCCGCCCGGCCTCGCGCCGGCTCCTCATCCCTTCCGCCCGGCGGCCTCGCGCCGGGCGAGGGCGACGTCGGCGTCTACCATGAGGTCGACCAGCCCCTCGAATTTGACTTTGGGCTGCCAGCCGAACGTCTTGCGCGCCTTCGACGAATCGCCGAGCAGCCGATCCACCTCCGCGGGCCGGATCTGACGGCTGCTGGTCTCGACGTGCTCGCGCCAGTCGAGGCCGACGCGCGCGAAGGCGCGAGCCAGGAAGTCCTGCACCCGATGGGACTCGCCGGTCGCGACCACGAAGTCGTCCGGCGTCTCGAGCTGGAGCATCAGCCACATGGCCTCGACGTAGTCCGGTGCGTACCCCCAGTCGCGCTCCGCATCGAGGTTGCCGAGCCCCAGCTTGCGCTGGGTGCCCGCGACGATGCGGCCGACGGCCCGGCTGATCTTGCGCGTCACGAAGTTCTCGCCGCGACGCGGGCTCTCATGGTTGAAGAGGATCCCGTTGCAGCAGAACATCCCGTACGCCTCGCGGTAGTTCTGCGTGATGTAGAACGCGTACGCCTTGGCGCAGCCGTACGGGCTCCGGGGGTGGAATCGCGTGCGCTCGGTCTGCGGGACGTCCTCGACCTTGCCATACAGCTCGGAGGTCGACGCCTGGTAGAAGCGCGACTTGAGGCCCGACACGCGGATCGCTTCGAGCAAGCGGCCAACGCCGGCGGCGTTGACGTCCGTCGTGTACTCGGGTGTCTCGAAGCTCACGAGGACGTGGCTCTGCGCCCCGAGGTTGTAGACCTCGTCTGGCTCGGCCGTGCGCAGGACCGCGTGGAGCGACGACGAGTCGACGAGGTCCCCGTAGTGGAGCACCACCCGGTCGAGGATGTGATCGATGCGCGACGTGTTGAACGAGCTCGCGCGCCGCACCAGGCCATGAACCCGGTAGCCCTTTTCGAGCAGGAGCTCGGCGAGGTACGACCCGTCCTGCCCGGTGATTCCGACGATGAGAGCGTTGGGCATGTCTAGGGCCCCGAGCTTACAAGCGGCCGTGCACCGGGTCGACTCGACGCCAATTCCCGGCGCACGCCCATCACGACGAGCCAGAGCGCGGCGAAGAGGAGCGAGCACCAGATCCCCAGGAGGGCGCCCCGCCCCCGCTGAAGCCGCCGGGCGAAGACCGGACCCCAGAAGTTCGGCACGTAGCGGTCCCAGACGATGTGCACCGTCTGCGCGCAAGCGCCGTCCGGGTCGGGCAAGGGCGGCGGCGGTTCGCCCCGCAGCCACCGGACGAGGTTCGTTGCCCGCCGTTCGAGCTGGCCATGCACGAAGCTGTTGCGCAGCGGCGCGTCGGCCATCCCTTCGCATGTCGCCTGTCCGTATTCGAGGTGGTGCGTCGCGAAGACGGACAGAGCCTGGACGGCGACGCTGAGCGCGACGACGCCGATCGCCACGCGCCGCGCCGAGGGCCTCGCCGCGAGGCTCTGGAGGCCGAGCGTGAGCGGCACCACAAAGAGCGGCAAGAGGTGGCACTGGTAGCGCGTCCCCCAGACGACCCCGCCGGTGTACGAGTCGTGCCAGCACGAGAAGAAGACGTAGCAAGATAGGAGCCCGACGAGCGTGCCCACGGCGTACCACCGGTCGCGGACGTAGAGCTGGCGCGCCCCGTAGATCGCCAGCGCCAGCACCGGCGAGAGGACGAAGAGTCCGAAGCCGGGTCCGACGAGGAGCGACACGAACACCCCCGGCGATCGCGCATCGAGGGAAACGAGCGAGAAGTGGCCCAATCGATCGTAACCGAAGGTGAGGATGCTGCCGAAGCGCAGAT
>Ga0070735_10002412_pt1 | contig 16983 bp, 18 predicted proteins | sample Coa_R1_FD_66443 | JGI IMG/M metagenome (GOLD analysis project Ga0070735, IMG submission 66443) | Surface soil microbial communities from Centralia Pennsylvania, which are recovering from an underground coalmine fire - Coalmine... | ecosystem: Environmental > Terrestrial > Soil > Unclassified ... | reverse complement strand
CGCCAACTTCCTCTACATGTGCCGCGGGCAGGTGCCGAGCGACGTCGCCGAAGACGCAATGGACACGTATCTGGTGCTGCTGGCCGATCATTCCTACAATGCCTCGACGTTCTCGGCGCGCGTCACCGCATCGACCAAAGCCGATCTGTATGCCGCTGTTACAGCAGCGATTGCGACGCTGCAAGGTGAAGCGCACGGCGGAGCCGCAAGCGCCGTCGGCCGCGTACTATTGGAAATCGGTAAACCGGAACGCGCCGAAACCTACGTGCGTGAAGTGCTCGCGCGCGGCGAGCGCATCATGGGCATGGGACATCGCGAATACAAAGTGCGCGATCCGCGTGCGCAGCATCTCGAGAACGTTGCCAAGAAGCTCAGCGAAATCACCGATCCGAAGTGGTACGCGATCGCGCGCGCGCTCGAAGACGCGTCGAACAAGGTGCTGCAAGAAACCAAACCCGACAAGCGGATCTACGCGAACGTCGATTTCTACAGCGCTCCCTTATTTTACAGCCTGGGTTTTCCGGGCGATGAATTCACGCCGATCTTTGCATGCGGACGCGTCGCCGGTTGGGTCGCGCATATTTTGGAGCAGCTGGCCGACAACCGTCTGATCAGGCCGCAGGCCTCGTACTCGGGGCCGCCGGTGCATCCGTTCGAGCCCATCGACAAGCGGCCCGGTAACGGGACCCTTCGACACGCTCAGGGTGACACGACAAGATCAGGGTGACAGAGGATAGTCGCCGCGCGGGTACGATCGCGCGAACGACCACGGAAACCTCCGTCGAGCTGACAATCGATCTCGACGGCGGCCCCATCGAGATTTCCACGTCGATAGATTTTCTCGATCATATGCTCGAGGCATTCGCAAAGCATAGTGGCTGCGGTCTCTTCGTGCGCGCACGCGGCGACGGCATGGACCACCACCACGTCATCGAGGACGTGGGCATCGCGCTCGGCAAGGCAATCTCCGACGCGCTGGGCGAGAAGCGCGGCATCGCGCGTTTCGGTTCGATGATGGTGCCGCTCGACGAAGCGCTCATTGCGGCAGCCGTCGACATCTCCGGACGTCCGCATTTGAACTTCCGCGTCTCTTTCTTGCGCGACGACCTCGGGCAGTTGCCGACCGAAATGATCGGTGAATTCTTCCGGGCGGTCACCGACAACGCGAAGATCACCGTGCATTTGCTGCAGATGAGCGGCCACGTGGCGCATCATGTCTGCGAGGCTTCGTTCAAAGCGTTTGCGCGCGCGTTCGCAATGGCCAAGGCGCGTACCGCCGATCAATCCATTCCGTCCACCAAAGGCGTTCTCGAGTAGCCTTGCCATGCTCGCGATCATCGACTATGGCGGGGGCAATCTCGGTTCGCTGGTCGCGGCGCTGCGCCGCCGCCGCGGCTTGTTCGTCGTAACCGACGATGCCGCCGGCATCGCGCGCGCCGATGCGGCGGTGCTTCCCGGCGACGGAGCATTCGGTGCGACGATGGAGGCGCTTCGCAAACGTGATTTGGACCTGGCTATACTGCGGCACATATCCGCCGGGAAAGCATTTCTGGGTATCTGCGTCGGCATGCAAGTCTTGTTCGAACAGAGCGGAGAGTTCGGCGGTTCGGCAGGCCTTGGCGTGCTGCAAGGCTCCGTTTCACGCTTCGAGTCTGCGCCGCGCGTTCCGCACATGGGGTGGAACGATTTGGAAGTGTGCGGCTCACACCCGTTTGTTGCGGAATTGGGCCCCGAGCCGTACGCTTATTTTTTGCACTCGTATCGTGCGCCCGTCGGTCCCGACACGGTCGCGGCGTGCACGCACGGCGAGCGCTTCGCGGCAGTGGTCGCACGTGATAACGTCATGGGTACGCAGTTTCATCCTGAGAAGAGTCAGCACACCGGTGCGCGGTTACTCGACAACTTTCTGAAGCTTGCAGGGGAGGGTAAATAGGTGCTCGTCATTCCGGCAATCGATCTGCGCGGCGGAAAATGCGTGCGCATGCAGCAAGGCGATCCGACGCGCGAGACGACGTACGATACGGATCCCGTCGAGCGAGCGAAATCGTTCGTCAGCGCAGGCGCGAGGCAATTGCACGTCATCGACTTGGACGGCGCATTCGGGTCGGGCGAGAACGAAGAAGCGATCGCGCGCATTTGCCGCGCGGTCGACGTTCCGGTGCAAACCGGCGGCGGTATTCGAACGCTCAGTCATGCGCGAGCGCGTCTGCAGGCCGGTGCATCGTACGTGATTATCGGAACCCTCCTCGTTGAGGACGAACGCACGGCGCGCAACATCGTTCACGAACTCGGCGATCGCGTCTTTGCCGGCATCGATGCGCGCGGAGGCGTGGTTGCGGTGCGCGGGTGGCAAGAAGGAACGCAAGTCGATCGCGATGCGCTCGTGCAGCGCGTTGCGAATTGGGGTGCCGGACGCGTCGTGTTCACGGAGATTTCACGCGACGGAACGGGCAAAGGCTATGACCTGGACGCGCTGCGCCACGTGGCATCGCTCACCGATATGCGCGTTACGGCAAGCGGCGGCGCGCAAACGGTAGACGATCTGCTGGCGCTTCAAAGAGACGTCCCCTCGAAGGTCGACGCGTGCATTATCGGCCGCGCGTTGTACGAAGGGACGCTCAATCTTCGTGAAGCGTTGGCGGCTCTTGCGTGAATGCGTCCACCGCGTGGGGCCGCAAAGCATAGCGCAACGCAAGCCGCGCATCCAACCGTTTGAGATCGGCGTGCTGCGTCAACAGCCCTAACACCCTCCGCTTATGCGCGGGTACGGACTCGAGCACGTCGTCCCAGGTACGATCGGCGTAAAAGACGCGATGTGCATGGAGCAGCACGCGCTCGCTCTCGACGCGTGTCAACGTTCCGCGGTGCCTCGCCAGACGCAACAAGAAACGCACGTTGACGAGCGGTACGCTGAGTGCACGCTCCGTTACCGGGTCCATGCTCACCGCCACCTCGTCGTCGCCGTCGATAAAGCCCTCGCCGTACCAGCGCGCGACGATTCCATACGGGCGCGCGCCGAACGGTGCGCACTCCACCGCGCGCAGCGCACCGATGCTTGCGGCACCGATAAGTGTGGTGGTGCGGCAGACCTCCAGCACTTCTTTCGGCGAAGGCGCAAGGTCGTCGTGAAAGACGCCGTCGATCAGCAACACGACGTCCGACCCGTCAGCTGCGGCGGCTACGTCGCCGCGCCGCGCGCTCGGCAAGTACCGCACGTTCGGTGCGTCGATGCGATCCTCCGGCGGCAGCGACGGCCCCGCAAGAACGGCGATGCGCGTCACGCGGCTTCGTCGATAATCGCGCGCGCGATGCGGCCGACTCGTCCGTCGATGATCAGCGTTTCCATTTCGGCGACGATCGCGCGCACGACAAAAAACTCGCCGTCAGGCGGCGAGAGGTCGACAATCGCGATACGCGACGCGAAGGTCGCGATGCTTTCCACGAGTCTGCGCAGATTGCCGGGGAGTGAGCCCGCTGCGTCCGGGAAATCGCGCAATCGTACGAGCTGAGTAGGAGCGTCGAAATACCAGCGTCCGTGCGGCAGAAACGTTCGCCTCCGCGTATTCGCGGTGAACGCGCTCGGCGGATCGCCGGCTCGCAAAATATTTTCGCGTGCGGCTTGAACGTCCGCGGCGCGCGCCTGCGCAGCTTCGGTAAGCGCGCGGATCGCTGCCGTAATAGGAGACCACGCACATCCCAAACCCGCGCGAAAATCGCCGCGCTGCGGATCGCAGATGCCCGCCAGCACGCCGATGGGAAGCGGCGGCGCATGCATTGCGACCAGACGAAGGCGCAGCCCGTCGCTAGCGAACATATCGCACAGACGATCGACCGTTGGAACGCCGGTCGGCTGCGCGATCTCATCGACAGGATCGTCGACGATCGGAATGTCGTCCGTTCCGAGAATGTCGCGCAAGAGCCGCTTCGGGCGCAGGTGTGCGCGTGCGTGCGTTACTCCGTACAAGTGCCGTTCAACGAGTTCTTGCAGCGCATGATAGACTGCTTCGTCGCGACTAAAACCGGCAGCCAAACCGTTGGTGTGCGTCATGGGAAACGCCGGAGGCCCTTTCCAAGGCATTTGCACGAGCGCTTTGGGTACCTCAATTGATTCGCCGGTCAACAGATCTTCCGCCGGAACGAATTCCAGCAGACGGTGCTTGAATTGCGGGCGCAAACCGCAAGCCTGCAAGTTCAACGTGCGTACGCGCGCTGGAAAATCGATGCGGCCGCGGATGGGGCAATATGCGGCGGTTTGCCGTTCAACCGCTTCCATCACGGCGCCGACGTACGCTTCGCTACGCGTAAGACCGCGACCGTTGTAAACGCTCACGTCGTCCGGTGAATCCGGAACGACGGCGCACATTGTGGGTATGGCAATACGATGAAGACGCGTCGTTTCTCCGACGCGCGTGATGCCGATCTTTGCGCGCAGCGCAGTTGCCCGCTGCAGCGCGTGCGTTATAGAAATCGCGCGCTCCGTTACGTGCAACGTTTGCCGCCGAAACCGTCGCACGCGAGCATGTACTCCGTGGGGTTGGCGGTATGGGCTCTGATGTTCTTTCGAAACTCCTCAGTGTGTTCGGAGCAATAGAGGTGAAAATCGTCCGCCGCCTCGTCGGGAAGCGGCTCGCGCGGGCTGAGCTTGGCGTTTACATAGCGAGCCAAAGCGAGGTGATATCGGGACCGATCCTCGTCGTGCTCGGGGCGAAGCTTTGCAACGTCTTCACGCGCAAATTTATCGGACATCAGTAGGCCGAGAAATTCACGCGCGAGCGGGTGATATTGCGATTTAAGGGCCATCGTTCACTCACTCCGGTCGAGTGAATCGAGATTACCGCACTTGCACTTGAAGGGGGATGGGCCATCCATCCCCCTTTTTTGCGTTCGCACATCTACAATTTCGGGCCCCAGCCGGGAAAAAGTCCGGTGCCGACCGGTCCGATATAGTGTACGAGGCGCGATTCTTGATCCGCGCGGCCTTCGACGCGCTCCGCTGCTTGCTTGTCGCGCAGCGCTTTGGTGGTCATGGTGTCCTCCTTCGAAACCTCGGCGCGCCGCCGATAAGCCGATCCTAGAGAAGCGCCATCCCGGCGCCATCCGAAAATCGTCCTCAGCTCATTTTTTTGTTATGCTGGCGCTGAGGCTGACACGCATGCTCCTCACTGCGACGAACCTCGATGTCCGGCTGTTCGGAATACCGCGCGTTTCATGCGAGCAACCGCCTGCCGTCACGCTTTCAGCCAAGGCACTGGCAGTTCTCGCGTACGTAATCTTGCATCGCGAGCACCGCGTTACGCGCGAAAGCGTTGCGTTTGCGCTGTGGCCTGACGAGCCGGAAGAGCAGGCGATGGCAAATCTCCGCCGCGCACTGTATCTCTGCCAGCATGCGTTGCCGCCGGGGACGCAGTGGCTGCTGGCCGATCGCAAATCGATTGCGTGGAACGACGATGCGCCGTACCGCCTCGACGTCGCGGATTACGATCGCTTCATCGCCGCCGGCCGGACCGCGCAGGCTCTCGAGCTGTACGCCGGCGAGTTGCTCAAACCGTTCGACGACGAATGGGTGCAAGAACTGCGTGCGCATTACCACAACTTGCAAGAGCATGCCTTGACGCAAACGATCGCGCAGCTGAACGACGCGGGCGACACGCCCGGCGCAATTGCGCTCGCGCGGCGAGCACTGCAGTTCGATCCGTGGAATGAGGAATTCGTTCGCGCGATGATGGATCTTCGCTCGCGAGCCGGAGATCGCGCCGGCGCGCTCGCCGAGTACCGTACGTTCGAAAGCCGAATCAAGGCCGAACTCGGAGCCGCTCCAACCGCGGAAACGCTCGCCGTGTACGAGCGAATACGCTCGGGTGAAGCATCGGCCCCGGCCCATCCGGCACGCACGAACAATCTTCCAGCGCCGATCAGCTCGTTCATCGGGCGCGAGGCGGAAGTTGCGGCCCTCCTCGAGTTGACGCGAGAAAAACGGCTGATTACGCTTGTCGGCGCCGGTGGTGTCGGAAAAACGCGTTTAGCGCTTCAGGCCGCGGCGCGAGTGCAAGATCGCTATTCTGACGGCGTCTGGTTCGTCGACGTTACGCCGCTGGAAACCCGCGACGCGCTGCTGCAGGCACTCGCGGGGATTCTCAAGCTGCACACCAGAGAGGGCGCGGACTTGCAAGAACGCATCGTCGATGGCGTCGGCGAAAAACGTATGCTGCTCGTGTTGGACAATTGCGAGCGCGCGGTGCATGCCTGCGCTTCGTTCGTGCGCAACGCTCTCGAACGCTGCGCGAATCTGGCCGTCCTGGTAACCTCGCGGCGGCGCATGCGGATTGCAGGCGAGACGCTCTACGAAGTGTCGCCGCTTTCGTCGACCGATGCTGCGCGGCTCTTCTGCGAGCGTGCCGCCGGAGCCGCCGCCGGTTTCGGGCTTTCAGACGAAAATGCGGCCGCGGTGCATGCGATTTGCGAACAGCTCGAGGGCATCCCGCTCGCGATCGAACTTGCCACGGGACGGCTGCGCGTGCTGAGCGTCTCGCAGCTCCAAGAACGCCTGAGCGACCGCTTCGCACTGCTGCGCACTACCGAACGCCGGCCGTCACCGCACCAGCAAACGCTTCGCGCGACTATCGACTGGAGCTATGCGCTGCTCGACGACGAGCAGCGCATCGTTCTTACGCGTCTTGCGGTGTTTTCGAATGCAAGTTCACTGGAAGCAATCGCCGCCGTATGCGAAGGCTGCGCTGCGCGCGATACGTTGGATATACTCGAAGAACTCGCTGAAATGTCTTTGCTGCTCGTCGTTCGCGGCCTGCATGAAAACCGGTACCGTTTGCTCGATTCCGTGCGCGAGTATTTGCTGGAGAAGCTGCGCGAACGCAATGATTTGAACGATGCGCGCGCGCGTCACCTGGCCTATTTCGTCGAGTTCGCGGAGCGTCTGGAGCCCGCGCTGACGCGCGCGGGCCAAGAGAAGGCGATGTCGTCGCTCACGCACGAGCGCGACAATTTGCGCGCGGCGTTTTCGTGGCCGACCACCGAACGCCATGAACTACGGATGCGACTGAGGCTTGCCTCAGCGTTGCGCTGGTTTTATTGGTTCAGGGGCCTGTTCGATCTTGCTCGTCAGCGCCTTGCGGAAAATTTGCAGGCGTACGGATTCGAACGTTCGGCGCTCTACGCCCGAGCGGAGGCAACGTTTGGATTTTTCGTGCTGCAGCAAAACGACGTTGCCGGGGCATGCGATGCGCTGCAGCGCGCGCTGCGCGCCTGCCCTGAAAACGGCGAAGAGCGCGAACGTGCGATGATCGAGTTGCAATTGGGCCTTGCGTGCGCGTTCGCGGGAGACGACATTGCTGCGGCACGCTACCTGGGCGACGGGCTCGAGCGTGCGCGCGGAAGTGCAGACTCGTGGTTGCTCTCCTATGCGTTCGCGCTGCAGGGCATCGTCGCGGGAATGAGCGGAAAGCGCGGCGAGAGCATCGAGCTTCTGCGTAAAGCCGTGGACCTCTCGGAGCAAACGGGTGAATCGTTTCAAGGAACGTTCTGGCTGCTCAATTTGGCCGTGCAGCAATATTACGTCGATCCATCGGCCGCCGCCATCCTGTTCTTACGCTGTGCGGCGCGCGCGATTGCTGACGAAAACGCGCGTGCGGTGGCCGGATCTTTCGAGGGCCTCGGCTGGTGCTTGCAATCAAGCGGGGCGCGCGACGATGCCGCGACGCTCTTAGGTGCCGCCGAAGAGTTGCGCGCGCAAACCTCGCAGCCGCTCCTGCCGCAGTGGTATGCCGCGCATGACGGCGCAACCGACGCGCTCGGCGACGGTACGCAGGCGGCGTTTGCAGCGGGCGCCCAAGCCGTCCGTGAAAAGCGTTTCGACGACCTGTACGAGCGTGCGCGTTCGGCGCTCGCGTAGTTACGGTGTGCGCCGCGGGGCAGGATGCGGCGTGCGCACCGGGTTTGGCGTGTGCACCGGGTTTGGCGTGTGCACCGGGTGCGGCGTCGGCTGCGGTTGATGCGTCGGTTCGGGATGCCGCGGTGAGGATGGAATTGGACGCGGTGAGGGTGTCGCGCGTGGTCGAGGCGTAGCCTGGGTGGCCGTGTACAAACCGACGACCACCGGCGCCGGAACAACGTATTGCCGTCCGCTCCATGACGTATACACGGCGGTGACCGTGCATGACGGCATCCAATACCCGAGCGGTGCCGGGAAATTCGCTTCGTACAGCGTTCCGTACCGGCTGCTCCATAGGCCGTATTGATACCCGAGTCCGCAAAGATCGAGCTGTGCGCTTCCGCCCGGCGGTGCGACGAGATAAAAATGCATCCAATCGCCCGAATAGAACAGCGTCGAGCCGCTCGCGTAGAATTGGAAGTTGTAGTTCGAGAGCGACGGTGCGTCAGGTGCGGGCGGAAGTCCGGTTTGGAAACTCCACGTCGCCGCAAATGCGACGTTCGCTAGCGTTCGTCCCGCAAACGTGACGGTATGCTGACCCGTGGTCAAACCAGTGCGCGGCATATAGGTGATCGTGCTGCCGTCGAATGACGCGAGGGTCGTCACGTTCTGTCCGTCGACAGTCAGACTCACGGCATCGTTCGATGCGTTTGCGGCTCCGAGTGTCGCGGAAATGGCGGGATATGCGGTGTCGACGACGCTGTGCGGCGCCGGATTGAGCACCGTAACGGCAGCATTTTTCGGAGCGATCGAAGTGATGCTGACGATCTGGGCGTTTGCATCGTACCCGACGACCGCACCCATCGCCTGCGCGACGAAACGCAGCGGAACGTAAGTGCGAGCAGCGATGGTCTGCGCCGGCACCTCCAGGGGCACGACGTTACCGTCGACCGTTGCATCGTTCGATCCAATTACCAGGCGCAGCACGTGCAGCGCGCTACGCGCAACGATGACGCGACCGTCCGGATCGTATCGCACGCTTGCGCCCAGCGCGGTGAACGTAGCGCGCATCGGCAGCAGTAGCCGGCCCCGTTCGACAACGGCGGCTACGTCGAGAGGCCGGTCGTTTACCGTGATGGTAAGCACGCTGCTATGATTGTAACGGGTCGTAGACGCGCGGCAGTTCCGCGGGCAGGCGCGTGACGATCTCGTAGTTTATCGTTTCGGCCCAGTCGCCCCAATCGTCTGCCGTGACCGCGTTTTCGCCTTGCCGTCCGATGAGCGTTACTTCGTCTCCCGGCTTGGCCTCGGGCGCGGCCGACAGGTCGATCATCGTCATGTTCATGCAGACCCGTCCCACGATGGGGCACCGTTGTCCGCCGACCAGGAATGCGCCGCGATTCGAGAGCAGACGCGGGATACCGTCGGCATAGCCGAGCGGCACGACGCCGATGCGGGTACGTTTGGGCGCGTGATAACTGGCGCCGTAGCCGATTGACGTTCCCGCATCAACGCTGCGTACCACGGTGAGCGAACTGTGCATCGACAGCGCCGGCTGCAAATCGAAGCGCGCGCCGTTCATCGCGACGCGCGTTTGCGGTGATGGCCACAAGCCGTACAGTGCGATGCCGATGCGCACCATGTCCAGGCGCGTTTGCGGCCACAGCATCGCCGCTGCGGAGGCGGCGATATGCTTGAGCGGACGACTATCGTGACGCCGCAGCGTTTCTTCGACCGGCTCGAGCGTTTTGTTGAACGTGTCGAGCTGGCCGAGCGTAAACGGAGAATCCAGTTCCTCCGCGGCGGCAAGATGCGAGAAGACACCGGCGATCTCCAGTTCGGACAGCCGGACGTAATCTTCGATTGCGTCTTGGGCTTCGTGCGGCTCGAGGCCGAGGCGCGTCGTCCCGGTATTGATCTTCACGTGAACGGGCACACGCTCGCCGTGCCAGCGTGCCGATTCGATTACCGCGCGCAGATACGAACCAGTGTCCCATAGGGCAATTTCGACGTTTCGCGCGCGCGCTTCATCGAGGTTCGTCCGTTCGACCGGTCCCATTACGAAGATCGGTTTTGCGATGCCGGCATCGCGTAAGATTGCGGCTTCTTCGATCGAATACACGCAGATGCGGAACGCGAACGGCTCCACTGCGCGCGCGATTTCCACGATACCGTGGCCGTACGCGTTGGCTTTGACGACGAACGCGGCTCTTGCCGGAGCAACGAGATCGCGCAGTGCCCGCGCGTTTTGAACGACGGCGTCGAGCGAAACGCGAATCCGTCCGATCATTTCAAACGCGCAACCAGCGCGACCGGAATACCGAAGAACACCGTGTACGCAACGACGGTGAGGTAGAGTTCTAATGCGTCGGGCGTTTCGAGCGCTCGCACCGTGTAGAGCGCGAATTGCATGACCACGTAAACGACCAGTCCGAAGATGAACCCGGAGATGAGCGGATTCTTATTGATCGCCGGTTTGGTGGAGGCCATGTACGCATAGCCGATGCCCCAGGCGATGCTGACGAGAAAATGCATTGCGACGCCCGCCCACGGCTGTGACGTCGAGGTGTAGGCGGGCTTGCCGAAACCCGCGGTCGCGAGGAATTGCAACAGCGAAAGTGCGCTCGTGTAGGCAGCATGCAAGCTGGTTAGGTAAATAAAGAGATCGAGACAGACGCCGCCTACTATTCCGGCAAGCACGCCGGACAACACGATGCGGCCCCAATTCAAGGGGAGCGTTGTGGCCATACGCGCGACGCTTCAAACTTAATCCTGCCGTAACCCTGCTTGCGCCCCTTTTCGTGTAGTATCGGAAGCATCAATGCGCCGGAACTATGCTACCGCCGTAGCGGATGCTGTTATCTGGAGCAGCTCGTTCTTGCTTGGAGCAGTGCTGCTCTTCATCTTGCTGAACGCCTCGCATCACTGGGTGCGCTAACCCGCCCCTGACGGCGGGTAAAGAACAGGCGTGCCTGCCCAGCAGTTTGCGACGGTTCTCGCGCGCACCGATCCCTTCGACCTTGCCCAAGCCGTGGAACGCTACGTACGCTCGCTCTCCAGGGCGGAGGTGCAAGCGCTAATTCTTGCTGCGAGTCCTCGCATGAGCGAGTGGTATCGCACGGAGTTTGTCTCGCTGCTGAACGAGCGCGACGGCGAGCGCTTGAAAGCAGCTTTCGCGCACTCGCTGCGCAGCAATCTTCGCGCTATTCCGATGTTCGGTCCCGATTTTTGTGAAGGTGTAATTGCGCGGGTGCCGAGCGATCGCGCGGTTGCGCTGGGTGAAGAAGGAGGCCGCGCACTGCGCTTCCGGCCGATGGCTTTTGTCGTTATCGCCCTTGCCGTCTTGATCGGTGGTGCCGCCGCGCAGCGATTTATCAGCACCGCACAAGCGAACGCGCGCGGTCCGATCGTTCTCGCGACGCCCGAACCGGTGCTGTCCGTCGCTTCTGCGGCCCCACGCGTTGCCGCGGTGCCTGCGACTACGCCACAACCCAAGCAGACAGCGCCACCGGCCAAGCAAACAGCGCCACCGCCAACGGCGGAGCCTCCGACGGCTGTACCGGCCGTCGCAGCGAGGCTCGCGCCCGCCCTGCCCGTCGCGCGTCGAATCGCCCATAGGCCGGCGCGCCGCACGCCGCCGCCGGGGCGGGGCGTCAAGACCATCGTTGCGCAACAGACGGTACGACCCACGCCCGAGCCGACGGCGATGGACTTGAGCGACATGCCCCGTTCTTACAGCGACGCGACCCCGTTGCCCGGCGAGGCGCCTCCTCCGGTTCAGATGACTCAGCCCCAGAGTGTGCCGACGCCGATTCCCACGCAGGCTCCCAGCCGCGGCTCATGGTTTCATCGTACGGTAATGCATCTAGACCCGCTCAAACCGCATACTAGCGGGTGGATCTACAACAGCGTGAAGCATATCGATCCGTTCAAACCGCACCCACAGCCGACGGCGACTGCCACGGGAGGGCCGCAACAACTATGAAGCGCAACACCACACTTCTAATCAGCGCCGTTGCATCAGCGCTGATACTTTCTGCCTGCAACAACAGCACAACGCCCTCTACGCTGCCGACGCTTGGCCCAACATGCACTCTGCCCGCCGGAACTCAGGTGGCCCTTGTGTACCCAGCGCCAAATGCGAGCGGCGTCGTCAATTCGAACGGCGAGATCGTAATTGGATCCACAACGGCTCTACCCGTGAACCAGTCGGGCCAGAACTGGAGCATCTGGTACAGCGACGCCGTGTTGAACAGTCAGGGCATACAGTTTGCTCCGATCAACTCGAACACGTCGCTGGCGAGCACATCTCCGCCATTCCCGAACCCGAACACGACACCGACGTTTGCGAACCCGCAATACCAGCAGCAGACTTCGGGCGTTCAGTTCGCCGCAGGTCAGACCGTTACAATCTACGTGAACAACAGCGCGAGCGGCGACAATTGCACGCCGCTGCAAATCGGCAGCTTCAGCACGTAGAAAGCGGAGAGCGCGAGGCTTTAAAAAAATCGCAGCAGCAATGCAACTGCTCTGGTAGCGACTTCGCCAAACGAGGGTTGATCCGGCATTGGATGATCCTGCGCGAGGGTCGCTGCCAGCCACGCATTTAGTGCGGCATGGCGATCGCCGAGGGCGAATTCGGCAACGCCCGCGCCGTAGTAACCATATTCCCGTCGAAAGCAGTGCACGTCGATCATGAACGAGCGTGAGGCGCCGGCAAAATCGCCTCCGATACCGGCATCGACGGCCTGAATGAATTTCGTATCGCGAACGTATGGATCGAAGTACATCATGATGAGCGGCTGATCGTCGCGCCGCATTTCAAGGAATGCTCGGCGGTAGCGTTTGCGGTCCAAAAGGATCCCAACCGCGGGGTTCGCAGGTTGTGCTGAGTTTTGTTTTGCAGCCGTCATGAATTCGCGCCAGAGTGCGCGCGCTCGTAAGCGATCGCCCGTTGCAGCGAAGTAATAGGCCAGATGCAGCACGGTGCCCATCACGCGGCCCGTCGAAAATCTCGAACGGCGCCCGCGTTATCTCCGGCACTGAAGGCAGCGTCGCCGCTCTCCACGGCGCGGCTCGCGGCGCCGTAGGGGTTGCCCGCCGCCAGCACCTCGTAGGTCGGGACCGGCTCTTTAGCCCGTGGGTCGGGGTCGCCGGTTACACTTGGGAACGGGATCTGAGCCGGCCCGCTAGGGCACCCTGCCTGCGCCTGAAGCGCTGCGGCAAGAAGAATCGCGTGAACACCCATAGCGCCGGAATTCCCGTACGGCCGGCCGCCGTCCCGCAAGCAGGTGGGTGCCCGGAATGGCCTGAGGGCCGAGGTTTGAAGGCAGACGTCGTCACTTGCAGTCTTACTGTGAGTCTGCTAAGATTTCGTGGCTGGCACTCTATTGCTGAGAGTGCCAAAACCCTGTAGTAAACATTTTTGGAGGTTTACGTGAATCTCAAGCCTTTGGGCGATCGCGTGGTCGTTGAGCACGTCGAGCAGCAGGACAAGAGCGCCGGCGGCGTGTTCCTCCCGGACACCGCCAAAGAGAAGCCGCAAGAGGGCATCGTCCGTGCGGTCGGCTCCGGCCGCACGCTCGACAACGGCACCAAGCTCGCGATGGACGTGAAAGTCGGCGATCGCATTATCTATTCGAAGTACTCCGGATCCGAAGTCAAGGTCGACGGCACCGAGTACCTCATCATTTCTGAAAAAGACGTTCTGGCCATCGTCGACAAAGTTCCGGCCGGCGTTTAAGGAGTTATTGAACAACAATGGCTGCGAAAGAACTCGTATTTGACGAAAACGCCCGCCGTTCGCTCGAACGCGGCGCGAACATGCTGGCCGACGCGGTGAAGGTCACGCTCGGCCCCAAAGGGCGCAACGTCGTTCTCGACAAGAAATTCGGCTCGCCGACAATTACCAACGACGGCGTGACGATTGCAAAAGAGATCGAACTCTCGAACGCGTTCGAAAACATGGGCGCACAGCTCGTGAAGGAAGTTGCCTCGAAGACTAACGACGTCGCCGGCGACGGCACGACGACCGCGACGGTGCTCGCTCAAGCGATCATCCGCGAAGGTCTGCGCAACGTGACGGCGGGTTCGAATCCGCTGCTCATCAAGCGCGGCATCGAGAAGGCCGTGGAGATTGCGGTCGGCGAGATGGAGCGCTTCGTGCAGAAGGTCGACACGAAAGAAAAGATCGCGCAGGTCGCATCGATCTCCGCCAACGACAAAGAGATCGGCGAGCTCATCGCCGACGCGATGGAGAAGGTCGGTAAAGACGGCGTCATCACGGTCGAAGAGTCGCGTTCGATGAAGACGGAAGTCGAGACCAAAGAAGGCATGCAGTTCGACAAGGGCTACATCTCGCCGTACATGGTCACCGACTCCGAGCGGATGGAAGCGACGCTTGCCGATCCGTTCATTCTCGTGACCGAGCGCAAGATCTCGGCGATTGCCGACATCCTGCCGCTGCTCGAGAAGATCGTTCAGGTGCAAAAGCCGCTGCTCATCATCGCGGAAGACGTCGAAGGCGAAGCGCTCGCGACGCTCGTGGTGAACAAGCTGCGCGGCACGTTCACGACCGTTGCGGTGAAGGCGCCGGGCTTCGGCGACCGCCGCAAAGAGATGCTCAAGGACATCGCGACGCTTACGGGCGCGACGGTCATCAGCGAAGAGCTCGGTCTCAAGCTCGATAAAGTGACGCCGGATCTGCTCGGTAAGGCCAAGACGGTCAAGGTTACGAAGGAAGAGACCACGATCGTCGACGGTGCCGGAAAAGAAACCGACATCAAGGGCCGCATCGAGATGATCAAAAAGCAGATCGAGGAAACCGACAGCGACTTCGATCGCGAGAAGCTGCAAGAACGTCTTGCGAAGCTCTCCGGCGGCGTTGCGGTTATCCAAGTCGGCGCCGCGACCGAGACCGAACTCAAAGAGAAGAAGCACCGCATCGAAGACGCACTCAGCGCAACGCGCGCGGCCGTTCAGGAAGGCATGATCCCCGGCGGCGGAAGCTCGCTGGTGCACGCGGTCAAGGCGATCCAGAAGTACACACCTCCCTCGAGCAACGGCCACGCCTCGACGGTTGCCGATGAGAAGATCGGCATCGAAATCGTGCGCAAGGCGCTCGAAGAGCCGCTTCGTCAGATCGCGTACAACGCGGGCTTCGAAGGCTCCGTCGAGGTGAACAAAGTCAAGTCGGAGCAAGCTCCGAAGGGCTTTGACGCCATGAGCGGCGACATCGTCGACATGTTCAAGGCCGGCATCGTCGAGCCGTTCAAAGTGACGCGTTCCGCGCTGCAAAACGCGGCGTCGATCGGTTCGCTGATCCTCACGACGGAAACGCTCATTGCCGACAAGCCCGAGCCGAAGAAAGAGCCCGCGATGCCGGGCGGCGGCATGGGCGGCTACGATATGATGTAATAAGGTCGTCCCTTACATACGAAGAACAAGCCTCGCGGAAGGCCGCGGGGCTTTTTCTTTTCGTTTGGCGGAAACGGAGTACCCGGCGGTGAAGCAAGCAAGCAATGCAATACGGGTGAGGCTACATGATTCATCTGCTTCTCGCTGCCGCAATTTCGAACGGCACTGCAAAACCGTTGTTCGTCCCGCCGAAAGGCATGAAATCTGTCCCGCCGGACGCCCGGACCGCAGCGATGGCGCTGCGCGCGCAGGCGACGATTATCGCGCATTATCGCGGCTTCGTCAGCATCAAGCCGAGTTGGTCGAGTTTTTCGTATAAGGTTCCGGAAACGATCACGGTGGTGAGGCACGCAACTGTGATCAACGCCGACGAGGCCGGCGTGCGTGCACTCTCTGAAATAGCATCCACAGCAGCTCGCATGGCGCAGTCTGCCGAAGCGTTCTGCGCGCAACCCGTGAGCGTGAACTGCAACGACGACACGCCGAAGATCATCAAGCTTGCAGCGAGGCCCGTCGCGTTGTGCAACGGGCAACGCGGCTGGTTGAACGAGTACGCCGAGGGTGCGAGAGGCGATATCTACGAGCAAGTTTACGCGCGTGCCGGAACAATGATGTACGTAGCGGCTACCCATTATGCGCGTGACCCGGGCGACGTGTTGCATGCGGCTAAGGCGCTCACCACGCTTTGCCCGGCGGGCGTTGGTGAACTCCGGGATCCGGGCATAGTGCCGATCGCCGCTCCGCCACATTGGATCCGTGGTGCCGGGACGTTGAGCGAAGCGGTAGCCTCGCCGTACAAGGTGCTCGCGTACTGGTTCTATTTGGCGCCGCAGTCACTGTCGGGGCAGGTTCTCGCGCTCGTAAGCGCACCTGATGCGTCCGAGTACATCACGCCGGATCAAGAAGCGGCGACTATTCTCGACGGTTCAAAGGCGGTGTATAAGGCCGTTCGCGTTCAAGCGAATAGAGCCGTGAAGCTCTGCGGCGGCATCGATGGCTGGTTCACGCAATTCACCGGAACGGACCAGCGCGGTGACAAGGACGTCACTGAGATGATTTTTGTGTATGGGAGCGATACCTCGTACATTTTGCGGTACATGCGCGTAACAGGGGAACCGGAAGATGCGGCGGCCCATAAGCTCCTGTATTCGTTCTGTCCGCGGCAGTCAGCGTCACAGTAGCAGCCCGCATAGCCGTTGAGAGGGCACATGCACAAGAATTTCGTCGCACTTTTGCTCGGACTGCTCCTCGTGGCCGGAAGTATCGCTGCCCAAGCACAGCTAGTGGCGCCCGTTATTCCGGATACACCCGCGAGCCGCATCTTCCGCTTGTGGCTGGACGCGCTCAATGACGACGATCGCAACAAGCTGCGGGAATTTTACAAGACATACAACCCGTCGCATATGGACTGGGCGGACAGTGACGCCGACCTCGCGCGGGGGACTAGCGGATTCGATCTCCTTAAAGTTGTCGAGTCGACGCCGACGAAATTTACCGTGCTGTTGCAGGCGCGAGACTCCGATGATTTTGTACGCTCGATGCTCTTGGTCACGAAGTCGGCACCGTATACAATAACCGGCTTCTTGCTGATGCCCACACAGCGGCCGCCCGAATTCGCGCTCCCGCATCTTTCTCAAGATGCGCTGCTTTCGCAGCTCAAAGACCGTTTGCAGCGCGAGAGC
>Ga0070735_10002411_pt1 | contig 16986 bp, 10 predicted proteins | sample Coa_R1_FD_66443 | JGI IMG/M metagenome (GOLD analysis project Ga0070735, IMG submission 66443) | Surface soil microbial communities from Centralia Pennsylvania, which are recovering from an underground coalmine fire - Coalmine... | ecosystem: Environmental > Terrestrial > Soil > Unclassified ... | reverse complement strand
TACCGCGCCGATTTCGATGGCCGCGCAGTGTGCAGATTTCCCGAATGCCCCGACACCTCCGCCGAGTGGCCAAGTGTATTGCTCGAACCTGTTCGGCAATGCCGGGCGAAATAGCGTGATCGGACCGAAGCTGGTCAATTTCGATATGTCCTTGGTGAAGAATACCCACGTGCCGCGCATCTCTGAGACGTTCAACGTGCAATTCCGTGTAGAGGTTTTTAATATTTTTAACCACGCAAATTTCAATGCGCCTACCGCCAATAATGGTGTCTTCGACGGATTTGGTGGTCCCGTGAATGGCGCTGGCCAGGTCACATCCACGGCGACGACTTCGCGGCAGATGCAATTGGCCTTAAAACTTGTCTGGTAAATTCGAGTCAACTCTTCCCGCAGTTCGCCCGCCGGGGCTTGCGTAAACACTCGATGGAGAAGAATCTGATGCAAATTCGAAAGAGATGGAATGATGCGTCCGCCTTAGCGATCGGCCTTTCCTGCGTTTTGATTCTTATGATCGTTCCAACGATGCGAGCGCAAAACCCGCCCATTTATGAAGTCGATCCCACCTGGCCCAAGCCGCTGCCAAATAAATGGCTCATGCAAGGCGTCCCCGTGATGGTCACGGACAAGGACGACCACATTTGGGTGTTCAATCGTCCGCGGGACATTAACCCCGACGAGTCCGGCGCGGCCACGAAACCGACGCGAACCGACTGTTGCATCGCCGCGCCAGCCGTTTTGGAATTCGACACTACGGGTAACTTAATTAAAGGCTGGGGAGGCCCGGGTTACGTGCCGGGATGGCCTGCGGAGGGAATCGAAAAGCCTGGCGCCGCCGCTGAGCACGCTATTCTTGTCGATAGAGTAGGAAATGTTTGGCTCGGCGGAAGCTCTCGGGGCGACAGCATCCAAAAATTTACCGGCGACGGAAAATTTCTCAGGGATTTTGGCCATCGCGGCCCAAGAACGCCGCCAGGACAACAAGCGCAGCCTTTGAAGCAAAACAATCAGGACACCGATATTTTTCCAGGTGGAATCTTTTTCTTTGATTTGGACGAAGACGCCCACGAACTTTACATCGTGGATCAGAAGCGAGTCCTCGTCTACGACATGGACAGCGGCGCATTCAAGCGAGGCTGGGGCGGCCACGGCATCCCCTTGAGCGAAATCGACAATGATCCTACGCCGCCGTATGACTGGAAATCCGGTCCGCCTCCGGATCAAAAACAATTCGCGCCTGCGCTTCACTGCGTTCACATCGCGACGGATGGGCTTGTCTATATTTGCGAGCGTGGCAGCAACAGGGTTCAGGTTTTTACCAAGCAGGGAAAATTTGTGTACAGCTTCTTCGTGCATCCTTCGACGCCGTCTCGCGGCCCGGAATGCGGTGGTCCCGGAAGCACAACTTTCGGCATGTGCGGAACGACTTACAATCTCACCTTTTCCCATGACCCGCAGCAAAAATACGTGCTGATCGCGGATGGCACGAACGACAAAATTTGGATCCATGACCGCAAAGACGGCACTTTAGCAGGCTCTATCGGCGACAACGGCCGTATGGCCGGGCAATTCCACTGGATCGATGCGATCGCCATGGACTCCAAAGGGAACATCTATACCGGCGAAGTGGATACGGGGAAGCGGGCCCAAAAATTTGTTCTGAAAAATGGCGACGGGATAGCACGGCCGCATCCACACGAGTAATCTGCAGGCATTCTTCTCCTGATTGTAGCCCGCTTCTCTGATCCAGAGCAGTAGCGGAGGATCAGATGCGGGGATTTTGGGGTGTCAGGGCCATCAAGGCTTCGCCTCTGAAGAGGCGAGCCACAAATTGGGTACTATATGCGGAATGACTTTACGCTTTCAGCCTCGGCAATAATTCGAGCGCGTTCTCGCGATCGATGCCGCGCAGTTCGCTCTCGCTGAATCCTCCATTGTCGGTTAAACCCTTACTGACAGCCAGGCTCGAGCCACCTCCCAGCGGGAAATCGGTCCCAAACAAAATATGCGATGCTGGCACAAGCTTCTTAAAGGACGGCAACGTATACGGATTAAAAGCCTGTGCGGTATCGTAATAAAATTTCTGCAATTCGTAGATCAGCCCTTTGGGGAGCTGCTGCGCCACTGCATTGAGGCGACTGGTAATGTATGGCACTGTTCCGCCGCCATGTGAAAAGATGAAGCGAATGTCCGGACAACGCGTGACGGTGCCGCTCGCCAGCAAACTCACAATCGTGCGCGTCGTATCGAAAACAAACTCCACGCCGCGATTCTGCCCGTCGCCGAGCGTGGTTTGCATGCCGCATGCGGCACAGTAGGGATGGCAAAACACAACAGCCTTCCGCCGGTTCAGTTCATCCAACACCGGCGCAAATATTGAATTGCCGAGATATTTACCGCCATAGCTGGAAAGCACGCACACACCATCGACCTTGAGCGTGTCGAAGGCGTATTCAATTTCGCGCAGTGCGCCTTCAACGTCTGGCATTGGCAAAGTCGCGAACAGTCCGAAGCGGCCCGGATAATCCTTAATCACTTTGGTTGCGTAATCATTACATTCTCGGGCGAGGGCTCGCGCCGCGGCATTATCGCCAAACCAGACGCCCGGGTCGCTTATCGAAATCATGGAGGTGGCCACGGCGCCTTTGTCCATCTGATCGATTGATTTTTGCGGTGTCCAGTCCTGCAGGCCCGGCTGCGAGATCCCCTTGGCAGTGCTTTCGGCAATTAATTTAGGAACGGTAAAGTGGTGGTGAGTGTCGATGCGAAATGGACGTGACGGGGCGGCGGAAACCGTCTGTGCCGCATAATTAAACCCCGGCAGAACAGTGGCGGCGCCCAACGCGGCCATCCCATAAAGAAGTTCTCGCCTTGATAATGCGCATAGATTTCGATGAGCAGCCTTACCATTGGACTCATGAACATTAGAGAAGGGCCCTTGTAGATCTGTGAAGTTATTGAACATCACAGGTACCTTCCTTTTTGTCTGGAGTGATGGCAGGACCCGCAGATCATACTCCCACTTTTGCTGTTTCAAGCACAACAAGTAATGCGCAGCGAAAAGGACTCGATAACTTGCGCCTGCAATAACTAAACTCCGAGCGGCTTCACATTGTGTTTTGTCGGAGTGTGGGATTCTGATGCGGCTCGATGTGACTCGGCCGAATAGAATTGGTTGGCCGATGCCGGGGCTAGCGCGATCAGGCCTTTGCGGAATCGCGTAGGAATTGAACAAGCAGCGCGTTCACCAGCTCGGGCTGCTCCTGTTGCACCCAATGTCCGGCGCCATCGAGAAGATGAAATCCGAGCATCTGCGTGCAGGCGCTATTGCGCATCTTGTCGACCGCACCCGGAGTTTGATAGACGCCCCAATCGCTTTTTCCCGCGATGAACTGAGAAGGTACATCGATGGTGCGGCCCGAAAAGGTCTGCATCTCAGCGATGCTTCTGGGATCGGAGCCGCGCCGCACGCGGTAACCCTGCAGCGCGCCGGTGAAACCAGTCCTGCCGTATTCGGTCGCATAGACATCGACCTCGACTTCAGTCAGCCATTTGCAATTCGCAATGTATTCCGGCGCCGGCATGAATGGCGCAACGGTCGCGGCCATGTCCTTGTCCTTCTCCATCACGTAATAGGTCGGAATTTGCGACATCTCCGCGGCGGTGCGCGCCTTTAGAGGATGGGGATTGTTTCCTTTATAGTTGGCGCTCTTAAAGAAGTAATAGGCGCGGAAGAAGGCGTGTAGGCCTTGTGGCGCATGAAGCATGTCGTCGTTCGCGCCGCGAGTGCGCTGATAATTCTGATAGTACTTCCGCGGTGGGTTGAGCTTTGCGAGCTCGGCATCAAGCTCATCGTCCGTGATTGCAGGGCGCGATGGGGGCGCGCCGTTCGCTGTGTCAAAGGGTAACGAGGGAGCGCCTTCGAATGGCGAGCTCATGATCGTGAGCGAACGGAAAATATCGGGCCGGATGAGCGCGGACCAGGAGGCCACTGGTGCGCCAGCGTCGTGCCCGACCACCATCGCTACCGAGCGGTGGCCTAGCGCGTAGACGAGTCCGATAGCATCACGTGTCATGTTCAAAATGCGAAACGGATCCTGATCGGCGTCGTAGGAATCGTCCCAGCCAATGGTGCGCCCGTAGCCGCGCTGATCGGGTGCGATCACGTGATAACCGGCGGCTGCCAAAGACGGCATCACCTTGCGCCAGCTATAGGCAAGCTCTGGAAAGCCATGGAGGAGAAAGACTGCCGGCCGACCCGGCGCTTCGTAACCTGCCTCCAAAATATGCACGGTCAGGCCATTCACATTTGCGATGTGGCGTGACCGGATTCCGGCGGGGATGGTGCCGTTACCGTAAGGTGGAAGCGTCGAAAAATCGGTATGCACAATGTCGGGACGCGCGAGTGTACTTGGAGCGGTCGCCAATGTGCCGAGTCCAGCGGCCACGGTTGCTAAGAAAGCGCGCCGCGAAGAGTTGTTGATCGTCTCGATGATTGCATCTTCGGCCATGACACACTCCCGACGTCAAAAATGGGGCATGACAATCGCTGTGTCAAGGGCGGAACGAATTGGTGGGCGTATCGCGGATAAGAACTCCTCACCGTGAAGCCGAGTTTGGCATATAGCGAAAGCGAGCAATTACGGCAAGCTACTTGGAGAACGTCTGAATGTGGGACTTTCGGAAGGCTCGCTTTCGCACATGTACCTTATCGGTGGCTTTTTGCGCTTGGCCCTGGCGGCACGGTGGAATAACCTTCGTTGATACAGGTGAATCTAACGACCGGGTACAGGGTGTGATATGCTTCTTGGCAACTCAATCTCAAAGGAGAGATCAATCTTATGAAGAAACTGATTCTAGGTCTTGCGCTTTCCGCGGTAGTAAGCCTGCCGGTTTTGGCTGCGCTCAAAGTAGGCGATAAAGCCCCCGATTTCTCGGCTCATGCTTCACTGGCAGGAAAAGAATTCAATTTTTCTTTACAAGACGCGCTGAAAAAAGGGCCGGTCGTAGTCTATTTTTACCCGTCTGCCTACACCAAAGGGTGCGATCTGGAAGCGCATACATTTGCGCAGATGAAAGATAAATTCGATGCGGCTGGCGCTACCATCATTGGTGTATCAGCCGATAGCATTGAGCGACTCAATCAGTTCTCAGCAGATCCGGAATATTGCGCCGGGAAGTTTCCAGTAGCCTCCGACGCGAACCGCCAGATCGCCGCGTCCTACAATCTGGCGACGACCGCCGTAAAACCTGGCCAGACGGATGTGCGAGGTACCGCGATCGATCACGACTTTATCGAACGCGCCACTTTCGTCATCGGCAAAGACCACAAGATCATCGCGACGCTTTCATCAAAGGAAGACAACCTTTCGCCCGACGGGCATGTGGAGAAATCATTGGCGATCGTACAGCAACTCGCCTCCAAATAGTGCATGTCAGCACGCTCAGACAGTTGTGCGTACGTGATGGGTCCCAGAGAAAAAACGGCCGTTTGAAATCTAGTAGCAAGTAAACATCGCCATTGTTGCCGGTGCGCTGATATCGGCGAACTTACATCTTGAACCTTGTCCTGACAAGTTCTCTTGTCGGAAACGGGTTTTTACGCCACCCTACTTCCCGATAACGCCTCACGTTCTCCGCCGCGGTCTACTCAGATGACAAATTTATTGTGCCAAGCGCAGGCCGAGCGTACGATGCAAGCCATAGTCCATTCTTGAATTCCTGTTCAGGAGGCTGCCAGACCGCGAGCGCCAGGAGTTTCGGCCCTTTGTCGCGGTCACTTCTTGATTTGAGGGACTTGACTTCGTTGCGTTCTGTAAGGCGGGATTGCAAAAGTTGAGGGGTGTTCCCCTAGGAGTGACTTGACATGAGGAATAAATCAGCAATCTTTCTAGCGGCAGTCACTGCGCTCTTCATGATCTCTCCGGTGATGTTTGGACACCATGGTGTCTCCGACTATGACATGGCAACGGTGGTGAGCTGGCACGTGACAGTGACCGATTTTCTGTTTGTGAATCCCCATGCCCTGCTTGACTTCACTCGAAAGAACGATCAGGACAAGATCGAGGAATGGCAAGGAGAACTGCAGAGTCCTAACATGCTGTCGAGGAGGGGTCACTGGACGAAAGACACAGTGAAGACAGGAGACCAAATCACTATTTTCGGTTGTCCAGCGAAGAATGGTTCGAAGACCTTGCTGGTGCGAAAAGTCGTATTATCGAACGGCGAGGAATTTCCAGGCGGTTGATTTTCTCAAGGTCAGGACTGAAGAACTGACGGCAATTCAAATTGAGAGAAGCGTTAAATGGAAAACAGGAAGATTGGTTTGAGTGTGTTGCTTGCGTCGATTGCGTGCTCGTCTTTTCTGCTCGCTCATTCCGCAACTAGGTCAAAACAAGGTGATGCTGATACCGTAATTCATGCCTCGGAGATAACCGGGGTTTGGGTACAACAACCCGGTAAAGCGACCAGGCCGAATTGGGTTGATTCACAGGGCAACCCCCTGGAAAAACTACCTCTGACCGCCTGGGGAGAGGAGCGATTTAGAGCCAATAGGGCCACTCACGGTTCCAACGCAGTTGCGTCCACGACATCGACCGAACCAATTGTAAAGTGTCTGCCTCCCGGAGTCCCGGCCATCTATATGGTGTCAATTTATCCGATGGAGATCATTCAGGTTCCCGGCCGAGTGATAATGTTTTTTGAATATGGCAACTATGTACGCCAAGTTTTTACCGACGGGCGAAAACATCAGAGTCTGACTCCGACGTGGATGGGAGACTCGATTGGCAAATGGGACGGAGATACGCTCGTCATCGACGCAAGCGGTTTTAATGACAAAACATGGATCGATAGTGAAGGACATCCACACTCGGACGCCTTGCACGTCGTAGAGCACATCCGGCGCATGGATCGCGACCACCTTGTGGATGAGATCACTGTTGAGGATCCTAAAGCGTATACAAAAACTCTGACGACGAAGAGGGTTTTCGACTTTCAGCCGGACTGGAATATTGCCGAGTTCGTTTGCGAGGATAGTGACGTTTTTTTGAAGTTTCAGAAGGAAGCCGGAGCGCAAAAGAAGTAACTAGGTATAAACCCTGAACTGAACTCAGCGGGGGGCCAGCGCAGGGCTGCAGCCGCGACTGGCAGCGTGAGTTCGAGCACGCCATTCATGTAGCCGAATCGGAAATCTCGATTTAGTCAGTTCCGGCACATGACCGACTGTAGAAGGTGACACCAATGGAGCAGCACCATGAATGAGCGCAAGGTCGGACGGCGTACGTGGCTCCAGGGAGCCAGCCTCGCGGCTTTAGGCTCGGCGGGACTTCTCGATGCTTAAGGCAGTCACGCACGAATTGCGGTTCCAAATTCGAGCGGCACCGAACTGCCAAAACTCAAAGCCCCCGCATTTGCGTGCGACTGCATGCATCACATCTACGACACTGCCCGGTTTCCGGACTCTCAGGGCGGAGCGGAACCGAACGCGCGTGTGGCCGAGTATCCGGTTGCTGCAGCGACGCATCGGCACGACCCGGGACGTGGTCGTAACGCCAGCCCCTTATGTCACGGACAACCGCGTCACTCTTGATGCCATTGCTCAGTTTGGGAAAAACGCGCGCGGAGTTGCCGTCGTCCACCCCACAGTAACAAATGCTGAGCTGAAGAATGCCGCGGGATCCGTTTCGCGCTAGCTGTCCCCGCTAACACAGTCCCGGCCACAACGCTCGACATGATCGAGCCTTGGTCGAAGCGCGTGAACGAGTTGGGCTGGCACATCCAAATCAACATGGACGCCGACCAAATGGTCGCGGCCGAGGATATGTGGATGCGCCTACCATCGGTAATCGTGTTCGATAACATGGGAAGACGCCCAGAACCGATTGGCGTGAGGCACCCGGCGTTCACAGTCATTCGGAGGCCGATCGATAAAGGGCGGACATGGATGAAGCTCTCAGTGTCGAGTACAAATCCTAGCACCTATGCCAACCTGACCAGGTTAGCGCAAGCATATGTGCAAGCCGCCCCAGAGCGATTGGTATGGGGGGTAATTGGCCCCACCCAAGCCAGACGACGCTATGCTATTCGACTTGCTCACTCTTTTGGTACCCGACGAGTCAATTCGCCATCGCATTCTCGTTGACAACGCTACAATTCTGTACGATTTCGCGAGGGTCCGGCTGAGCTTGATTTTAGCGCGAAGACATTCACTTCTAATCAGAAACAGCACTCAAAGCAACTCGCAGCGAAACCGCAAAAGCAAACATCAAACAGGGCCTAAAACACGACCTTGCCGGTCGGCCCACTAAGGCACAACTTATTCTCGTTTTCGGACAGAAGGATTACGCAATGACGTGGGCACAACGCAGCGAGAGGTTTGGTATCACCCCCGAAGGCTTTCCAAGCGGCACTGGCAAAGGGTGTGCCGGCCATACGACTGGGGCCAGGTGCCCAGACCACATGGGAGAAAGCAAGAGAGACAACGTGAAGCTGTTATTCACAATTGGTTGTGTACTTACCTCACCCCGGTTTGCTGGCCGCGACCGAAAAGTCAGGCCAGCCGCCGGGGGAATTTTTTGCTTCGTATCGCGGTGACGATCGGGATGTCTAGCAGGCCTGAAAAAACCTCTTTTATAAAATGGCGAACCTAAGACTGGGATTATCGAACCCGTACATTTGATTACCGTCTTTGCTTATGCGAAACACACTGATGAATGACTTGCGGCTGGCCGCTCCGACCGCTCGATGGTCGGAGCGGTTGCCATACCCACACTCTCTTTCCAGTGCAATCCAAAGGAAGAGTTTTGCGATGGAATTATTTCAGCGACTCCGTGGCTGCCGTTTCGCAATCAACATTTCAATTTTTGCGAGGATTTTGCCGCCACGGGACGGGTGTCAGCATGGTATGTAGATATTCCAAAAACCGCGCAGTCCGTGCGGAGCGTCCGTATCGCGCACCAAGCAGCGCGACTATGTTCGCCGAGGGTAAATTCCAGTCATTAAGCACGCGAACCAGGCGGCCTGCGCGCAAATCATCGGCCACATCCCACTCTGACCGCATAATCACTCCCGCCCCGGCGAGCGCCCAGGCGTGCGTCACTTCACCATCATTACTACTTAGAGCCGGTTCGATTCTGATCCCCACTATTTTACCTCGCTGGACGGGATTGAAACGCCACATGGTCACGTCTTCATCATTTTCGCGAAGCACAATGCAGTTGTGTTTCAGAAGGTCCCTTGGTTGCCTGAGAGTTCCTGCACGTGCCAAATATTCAGGGGCCGCGCAGAGAAAGCGTTCATTCGGCGCAAGGAATTGTGTGATAAGGGATGAGTTGCGCAGCTGACCAACGTAGAGCATCAAGTCCCAGGCATCTTCTGCCAATTGAGCAGGCCGGTCAAATAGCATCAAACTTAGAGTGACTCCCGGATGCAATTTGCGAAACTCGGCCGCCGCGGGCGCCACATAACGTCGGCCAAAGCCCAGCGGAGCCACCACGCGAAGGTGTCCTGATACCACAGCACGACGAGCCGTAAGAGTATCCGCTAACTCGCCAATTTCGTCGAGAATGCGTCGCCCGCCACCTGCTAGGTGGTCACCCTCGTCCGTCAACACCATTCGTCGACCTGAACGATCAACCAGGCGTAGCCCTAAACGCTCTTCTATTAGTTGAAGCCGCTGCGTCACGGCGGGAGGAGTGACGTTCAAAGCGCGAGCTGCAGCAGCCAGTGAGCTTGAGGCCGCCAGCGTGACGAAGAATCGTAGGTCATCCGACGAGATCATTAAGCCAAGCTTAATCCAACAGACACTATTTGTAAATTGACCTTAATAGCGTCCGTCTGAATAATGTCCGCAACTCAGGAGACTAACACGTGAAGATCCTTGCCTCTTTAAGCGTGATCGTTATCAGTCTGTTTTGCGCAGTCTCGATGTTTTCGCAGGTAACCGGAGCAACTCTTTCGGGCACAATCTCCGATTCGTCCGGCGGCGTATTAGCTGGAGCGCAGATTTCTGTCACGAATACTGCCACGGGCATCAATAAGGACTTTCAGACCGATTCTGCCGGTTACTATTCGGCGCCCAATCTGGCCCCAGGGACTTATGAGGTCAAGATTACGGCTGCGGGCTTTAACACATCAGTGTCAACGGTCACCCTGGCTGTAGGGGCTCAGCAACAGTTGAACATCCCGATGAAGGTCGGCGACACATCGCAGACCGTTCAAGTGACCGAAGCTGTGCCGCAGATTGATCTCACTTCGTCAACATTGACGGGACAAGTGGAATCTCAAACGGTGCTCGATTTGCCCTTGAACGGGCGTGACTGGACTTCTCTTGCGACTCTCCACCCCGGTGTCAACCTGATCGAAAACCAAATGGACTACGCTACGTCCTCGCGCGGAAATCGTGGATTTGGAGCGGAACTTACCGTCTCCGGCCAGAGGACAACGAACAACAACTACCGGCTGGATGGAGTTAGCGTCAACGATTATGCCAACAGCGGGCCAGGCAACGTGATCGGCTCTGCTCTGGGAGTGGACGCGATCCAGGAGTTCTCAGTTTTGACAGGCGGCTTCTCGGCTGAATACGGTAAGGCCACCGGCGGGGTTGTAAATGCCATCACCAAGTCCGGCACCAACGCTTTCCATGGCGATGTATACGAGTTCATACGAAACAGTGCTTTGGACTCGCGAGATTACTTCTCGAGGAGCGGAAACACCCCTCTAGCGCAGTTTAGGCGCAATCAGTTCGGCGCTGCCGCAGGTGGGCCCATCATCAAAGACAGGACCTTCATTTTCGGAGACTACGAAGGATTCCGCCAAGCGAAGGGAATCACGACGACAATTACTGTCCCTTCTGACACCGCACGCGGCGGAACCATTCAATATACTCCAGACTCGACAAAAGCAAATAACGGCGCTCCAGCCGGATGTGCCCCGATCCCCTCAACAACCCAGTGTACGTTGACGGTGGACCCAGCAGCAGCGGCGGAGTTGGCAATGTTCCCCCATGCGACGCCTGGCACGTCCAAAGGAGACAAAGGTAAATTCATCAACTCCGGCTTGCAAATTGTGCCGGAAAATTTCTATACCGCCCGTGTCGATCACAAACTCGGTATGAATGACAGCCTGTTCGGAACGTACCTGTTCGATGACACCGACTTCAAACAGCCCGACAGCTTCAACAATGTAATCCTCAATTCGCATACCAGACGAGAGACGGTCGTGCTCGAAGAGAGTCACACATTCGGTCCCAGTGTTGTCAATTCCGCTCGAGCTGGATACAGCCGCAGTCATGCGCTCAACCTTATACCCTCTGGGGCGATTAATCCCGCAGCGGCGCTTACATCGCTCGGGAGCACGACGGGACAAACCGCGCCTATCGTAAATATGGGTTCTGGAATTACAGGGAACCAGGGGGGCGTTGGGGCGGCCTCCAATTATCAGCACACCTTTGATAATTATCAGTTCGCTGACGATGCATTCTGGACACATGGAGCCCATACCCTGAAATTCGGTGTGGATATCGAGCGCATGCAATACAATTTTAATGCGAAACCAAACCTTGGCGGGAAGTGGGTTTTCCCAAACCTTGCCGCTTTTCTCACCAACAAGGCCAAGCATTTTGAGGCGGGCATACCCTCGACAATTACACCGCGTGAAATGCGACAGTCGCTTTACGCAGGATATGTCCAGGATGATTGGCGAATTCGCCCCAATCTAACGCTGAACCTCGGCGTGCGGTACGAAATGACCACAGTTATTAACGATGCCCAGGGCAAAATCACTAACTTAGTGAATATTACCGACCCGACGCCGCAATGCGGCGTTCAGTTTACGTCCTCGTTTGCTCCCGGTGGAGTAAATCCATCGGGTTCTGTCTGCGGCAGTGTAGGACCTTACTACCACAATCCTACACTTCGCAATTTCGAGCCTCGGGTCGGATTTGCGTGGGACCCGTTTAGAGATGGAAAGACCTCAGTGCGCGGCGGCTTTGGTATATACGACGTGCTGCCCCTACCAGGCTACTTTTTCGTACTGCAGCAGCAGGCTGCACCTTTCGCGATACTGGCAAGCACGAACGATAAGCCATCGTTGAAGGGAGCGTTCCCTTCTGGGGGGCAGAACCTGCTGACAAACCCACCGCCAGGAGTTAAACTAGGCTTACTAAGCACGTCCACGACCGAAACAAACCCTCACCGAAATTACGTGCTGCAATGGAACCTCAACGTCCAGCGTCAAATTACGCCAGACCTTTCGGTTACCTTAGGTTACGTAGGCTCCCACGGCGTACACATGCTGATTCGCGGAGACGATGGCAATATGACGTTGCCTACGCTTACTCCCTCCGGATATCTCTTCCCGTGCGGTCCTCCTCTAGTTGCTGGTCGCTGCACAGCGGGCAATAACGCTGCCGGAACCTCTGCCCAGCTGAACCAGGCTTTAGGGACCATTCGCTATCTTTATTGGGGAAGCGACTCCTTCTATCACGCTATGAACCTAAATGTTGATAAGAGGATGGGCCACGGCCTGCAATTCCAGGTCGCCTACACATGGTCGAAGTCGATTGATGACAACTCCTCAACAATCGCGGGAGACACGTTTGGAAATAGTCTCAACTCTTTGTACTGGTTCGCACCGAAATCACTACGGGGCCTTTCCGATTTTAATGTCGGCCAGAATGCGTCGATTAATTTGCTATGGGCTTTGCCAACGCCAAAGTTATCCGACGGTATCGTAAAAGCCGCAGTGGGCGGATGGCAGGTAGGAGGCATCTTCAAAATCAATTCTGGGATCCCGACGACTGTTATCAATAACGGAGACCCAGCAGGTTTGGGAAATGGCGGTGCAGACCAATTCGGCATTCCCAACCTCATTCCCGGGTGCGATCCTGTCAATCACAATTATATAGGCGGTACAAATCCGGTCTATATCAATGTGAATTGCTACACTCTTCCGACGATGTCGAAGACGTCGCCACTGGCCGCGCAGTGCGGCGATTTCACGGGAGCCCCGGCGCTTCCTTCCACAAGCCCTGTCGTTTATTGCTCGAATCTGCTGGGCAATGCCGGCCGCAATACCGTTATCGGTCCAAAACTTGTAAACCTGGACTTTCCCGCGACTAAGAACAACCCGGTCAGAAGAATTTCGGAGACTTTCAACATTCAGTTCCGAGCGGAGATCTTCAACATTTTGAACCACACCAACTTTCTTCCTCCGGAGCCGCTTAACGGCGCAGGGATCTTTAACCAAGACGGTTCGCCAGCAGCCAATGGATTTATGGACAACTTGGCAACCCAACCGCGAGACGTTCAGTTCGCTTTGAAGGTGATTTGGTAATAGCAAAGAACTATGGGCATGCCGCTCCGACCGTGATTTTGGGGGACCGAGGGGCATCCCGATACTCGCGCCTTGTCCTTGGGTGTGCTGAGTCCCGCAGCAGATCGCAAATCAAGAGCGTGTGGTAAAGTCCCGATTGGAATTGAGATTAGCAATCATTCAGGAGGGAATAAGAAAATGAAACGGTACTTGTCGATTCTCTTTGCATTATCGCTAGTATTCGCTGCCAAGGCGCAGGGCCAAGTTCCGACCACGGATCGGACGACGGGAATTCTGAATTTAGTCCAGACGATCCCATTGCCGACCCAAGGCTACATGGATCGCATCGCAGTGGACGTCAAAGGTCAGCGCCTGTTTATTTCTGGTGAGCACAATCACGCGCTCGTCATTGTGGACTTGAAAGCAGGCAAGGTAATACACCAAACTGCTCTTGCCGCAAGTCCCAAGAAGCCTGTCTATCTTCCCGATACGAATCAAATCTGGGTGAACCTGGAAGACAGCAGTGTTGTAGACATTGACGGGACGACGTACGAAATAGCCGCGACGATCCCTCTGACCGGATTTGGCGACGCGAATAGAGGTGGAGACAACGGAGCGTACGATCCGAATACCCATCTATTTTACGCTGCCGTTGAAGTCTTCACGCCTGACGCCCTAGAAGCATTCAAGGGAGGCATACCTATAGCTTATAGCGGCTCTGACAACCATGTTCCCAGTGGCGCCTCCATCGACATCGTCGATACCAAAACCGCGAAAATGATTGGCAGCATTAAAATGCCCGGCGGTGATCCCGCAGGCGTGGCCATCGAGCCATCCGGAAAACGAATGTATGTGACCATGGGCGATGTTATTGACGGCGAAAGCCACGTCGCCGTCGTTGATCTCGAGAAACGCGAGGTCGTCGCCCAATGGCCAATCACGGGTGGTCCAGTGCCTCATACCGCGGGTCTCGATCCGATCCACCATCGCCTGTTTGTGGGCAGCCGGATCAGACCGCACACTGGAGAATTTGGCGGTGGACACCAGCATGTACCTGGCAAGCTCGTGATCATAGATACGGAAACGGGAAAAGTGGTGCAAGCCCTCGACAATCTGGGCGGCGCCGATGACACCGTCTACTATGACGCAGCAACTGGACGAATCTACTGCCCGGGGACAACCGGTACGGTCGCCGTATTTCAGGAGGTTGACCCGTTCCACTTCCAGCTTGTTGGACAAGTTCCTACAGGAGCTGTGTCAAAAAGTGGCCTGTGGGTGCCGGAATGGAAGAAGTACTTCTCAGCCGTACCCCAGCACTTCGTTCTCACTTCACCTCATGGGTCAAGAGACGTAATGGCTGACCTGCGGAGTGAATTGAATCAGAAGGAAGGCACCGTTCTACCGATGTTTTCTAACCTGATAACCGAACCGGCGCATCTGATGGTCTTCGATTACGCGCCCTAATGCGGCGATAAAAACAGCTGCCCGCCCAAAAAAAAGGGGCGGCCGCTACAAACGCAACCCGCAATTGCACGCGGTTTTTGTAACGGGCACGAGATTGCCGTGCCCGTGTGCGGCGTTAGGTGCTGCGAGGGAATGTACAGATTGAAACTTACCCACGAGCCAGCCGTAGTACTTCATGATTCGACAGCTTGGATATCGTACGGTCGCGAACAGTTATAGAGAACTTGGGTCGCTCGGGGGAGATAAGAATATGAAAAAATATCTGGGGATTCTTTGCACCGTATTGCTGGCAATCGTTTCGCGGGCGAACGCTCAGATGCCCATGCAAACCATGTCGGGCCTGCTGAATCTGGCGTAGACGATTCCACTACCGACTGAGGGCTACATGGACCACATGACGGTGGACGTCAAGGGCCAGCGGCTGTTTCTTTGTGGAGAGAACTCCTACAGCCTTGTCGTTGTCGATCTGCGCGCGGGCAAGGTCATTCATGTGACCAAGGGCCTTCCGGCGATGCCCAAGAAGCCGTTCTATATCCCCGAGACCGACGAAGTGTGGCTAAGCCTAACCGATGCTTCGGTCATTGCTGTCAGCGCGAAGACATATGAAGTAACCAAGGTCGTAAAATTGGCTCAATATGGAAATCCGCAGAGGGGCGCGGACAATGCGGCTTACGATCCTTCGACGCATCTGTTTTATGCGGCCGTGGAAGTTTTCAGCGAAGAAGTAGACCACGAACGCCCTACGCCGCCGGGTGCTAAGTTTAATGGCGGTGACAACCACCAACAGACCGGCGCTTCCGTCGACATTGTTGACACAAAGACCGCCAAGCTCGTCGAAAGCATTAAGCTGCCCGGGGGCGATCCCGCGGGCGTTGCTCTCGAACCATCTGGAAAAAAATTGTACGTCACGATGGGTGACATCATCGATGGCTACAGCCATGTAGCAGTCGTCGATCTCGAGAAACACGCGGTGGTCGCGCAGTGGCCTATCATTGATGGCCCGGTCCCCCATACCGCGGGACTCGACGCTACTCACCATCGCCTGTTCGTTGGCAGCAGGATTAAACCAAACACCGGCGAAATTGGCGGTGGACACCAGTACGAACCTGGCAAGCTGGTAGTGATGAATACGGAGACGGGAAAAGTTGTGCAGGCGCTCGACAGTGTTGGCGGAGCCGACGATATCTATTATGATGCGGCAACCTCACGCATTTACTTCACAGGGTCAACTGGCACAGTGGCCGTGTTTAAGGAACTTGATCCGGACCACTACAAGATGCTCGGAAAAGTTCCGACCGGAGCGGTGTCGAAAACCGGCCTGTGGGTGCCTGAGTTGAAGCGATTTTACTCGGCTGTCTCGCAGCACTACGTCCTCACCGTGCCTCATGGGACGAAAGACTTCAGGGCGGACATGCTTAAAGAATTGAATCTGAAAGAAGGTGAGGCGGCGCCGATCCTTTCCAATATGATCATCGAAGAAGCCCATCTTATGGTCTTTGACTATTTGCCTGAATGATGCCGGAGCTTCACTGGCGACTCAACTCGATCATCGCGTCGAGCCCAGGCGCGTAAGCCTGTGACAAATCGACCAAACGCGATAACAGCTTCAAATTAACGGATGAGAGATAGCGGACTTTGTCCGCAATTCATATGCCCGGAGAATTAAACTATGAAGCGACGGTGCGCGGTTCTAGCAATTACCCTCTTCGCAAGCTTTGGCGTCCCGCTGTGTGCGCAACAGCCGGCCACATCCGGGGGGCAGACGTATCAGCTGAAGCCCACGCCAAAAACAGTTACCTGGGGTTTCTATGATGCGAAGACTCCACCAGTGCTGCGGATCAAGTCCGGCGACACGGTTGAAATCCAGACTCTGGTCACGTCAAATCCCGAGCGCTTCGAAAACGCGGGCATGGACCCCGACCGCATCGAACAGCCACTCCGTGACATTTTCAAAGAAGTAAAGGATAAGGGACCAGGCGTCCATTTCCTGACTGGGCCGGTCTACATTGAAGATGCCCAGCCGGGTGAGGTGCTGGAAGTTCGAATCCAGAAGATTCAGCCCGCTATTCCATATGCGCTCAACGCTTTCTCACCTGGGCGCGGCTTCCTGCCGGATGACTATCCCTACGCCCGCACGAAAGTCATTCCTCTGGATGAGAAACGCATGGTCGCCAAATTCGCTGATGGAATTGAAATTCCGATGCACCCATT
>Ga0070735_10002409_pt1 | contig 16991 bp, 12 predicted proteins | sample Coa_R1_FD_66443 | JGI IMG/M metagenome (GOLD analysis project Ga0070735, IMG submission 66443) | Surface soil microbial communities from Centralia Pennsylvania, which are recovering from an underground coalmine fire - Coalmine... | ecosystem: Environmental > Terrestrial > Soil > Unclassified ... | reverse complement strand
AGTGATCGGAACCCGGCGCGAACTTCGTCGGAAAAAAGTTTCGGCTGTTCCCACGCAGCGAAGTGGCCGCCTTTCGGGAGCCGGTTGTAATGGATCAGGTTGGGATACGCCTGCTGTGTCCAACTCCGTGGGGCCGGATAGAGCTCGTCGGGAAAAACGCTCACGGCAACAGGGATGGAGACGCCTTTGGCGTTGAAATACCCGAGCTTGCCCCAATTCTCCCAATAGAGACGGGCGCCGGAAAGCGCGGTGTTCGTCAGCCATGTGATGGTGATGTTGTCGAGGACGTCGTCGCGCGTCAGGCCCTCCGACTGTCCGTCAAAGACGCGTGCGATTAGTTCGTAGCTACGCGCGTCGTGATCGAGGAAATAAGCTGCCAATCCGACGGGGGAGTCCGCGATCCCGTACAACGTCTGAGGGCGAAGACCCATCTGGAACCCGTAGGCAATTCCCTTCTGATAGACAAACTGCAGTCGCTCGTAAGCGACCTTCTCATCGGCCAAGAGGCCGGATGGCGCCGGCGCTCCGGAAAAAGCTGCCTTGTCGATTTCGTTTGGAAAGATCCCAGGCATGTTCGAGTGAATTCCGAGCAACTCCGGAGCCGCATCCACGCCCATTTGATCGACGATGACTGCGCCCCAATCGCCACCCTGCGCCACAAATTTCGTGTATCCGAGTCGCTTCATCAGCACGACCCACGCACGCGCGATATGGGCAACATCCCACCCAGTCGTGCTCGGCTTGCCCGAAAACCCATACCCTGGCATCGACGGGATCACCAGATGAAACGCATCGGATGCATTTCCGCCGTGCTCGGTCGGATTAGTCAGCGGATCGATGATTTTCATCTGTTCAATGATTGATCCGGGCCACCCGTGGGTGACGATCAAAGGCAACGCATTTTCATGTTTCGAACGGACGTGGATGAAATGAATGTCGAGGCCGTCGATCTCGGTGATGAACTGAGGCGAGGCGTTCAGCCGTGCTTCGACCTTGCGCCAGTCGTATTCTGTCGCCCAATACCGGGCGAGTGCCTGCGTCGTCGCGAGTTGTACGCCTTGCGTTGCATCAGTAACGGTTTCCTGCTCCGGCCACTTTGTCGCGTTGATGCGTCTGCGAAGTTCGACTAGGTCCGCGTCTGGAAATGTGAATTGAAATGGACGGATGGCATCCTTGTCATCGGCCTGCCTGCTAACTCGCTGCGTATCACTAACCTGCGTCATCGTTTCCTCCTTCTGATCTCGGATTTGTCGTTTCGTGCTGCAGTACTTGTCTGTGGTTAACGCTTTTGGCTATGTCTTTTCTCGAATAAAAAACACGGGCCGTACCCTTGTCTCCGTGTTATGGCTCGAGTCGCTGAACTCCCCCGGGCGGTGTCTCCATGCACTCTTTGAATCAGCGAGCCAACCAGTAGGCATTAAGCCAGAGTGACGGGGAAGAATCTATTGGACGAACGTATCGCCCAATACCAAAGTATTGAGAGAGGTCGTGAGGAGGCCTGGATGCCGGCTCGTCTGAGTCGACTCAGTCTAGCGGTGCTTACAGGTGATCAGGGACAGCCAGTGCAGACTGGCTTCCTCGCCGCGTAGTAACCGAATGAAACAACATCGGTCGGACTATTTGGGTTCACCAAGTCGGTCTCGACGAAGAAACCGTGATTGGCGTCGATAGCGTAGTACTCCACTTTGAAGGGCGTTGAGTAGAACACCTGGCTGTCGAGCGTGCCGGCAAAACGGCCGGCAGCGGCGGGTGGGAATGTGCCCGCTATCGAACTCCCAAATTGAGCGTTGAAAGAAGTATTCATATCAAGTGCGCCCGACAAGGTACCGGCGCTCGCGACCGCCGTGAACTGACCGGTCCCATCATTTTCCCCAGCACCGTTCTGCTGCGTGACGCTGAACCCATAGTCCCCGCCGAAAGCTGGAGACGTAGTCGTCCGCAAGTAGGCGATTCCTGTCCCTAGAGAAGGATAGTTTAGAGCAGGACTGAAATCACCAGCATCGAGAACCAAAGGCGGATTCCCGTTACCAGTCAAATAGAAAAAGAAGACGGGCTGTATCGGCGGTTGGGGGGCAGGAACAAAATGGTTCAAGTTCACCCTGATCCGGCCAGTACCTTTCGTGTCGGTGGTATAAGTTCCACCGAACGCTGCGCTGATCTGGGCCCCAGCTGTGCCTTGCAGTCCATTTGCCTGCAGGAAAGTATCGGTGAAACCATTCGCAAGGTTGCCGTTACCATCCGCGGTGAACTTGCCGACCGACGTCAATGTTGCTGGGAAAAAGGTGTTCAAATCTTGTCCGACGACACCAAACACATACGTTCCGGAAAATGATGTGTCATTGAGGAATGTGCCGGTAGCCGAACCCTGCCCAATCGCAACTCCGCCGGTCGATGCCGAACCGCCACCATCAATGTTGTCGTTCTCGATGAGTTTCATATGGGTGGCGTCTACTATGTAGCCGGAGAACTGGAAGCTCGTTGCAGTGGGAAACGCTGGCACGGTCAGGTTCAAAGTCACGGCACCGAATGAGTCAGGATTTGAGATCGTCCCCGAAAGGCCTTGCTTAATGGTCATAGTTCCGGCGAGGTTCTGGTCTGCGACGCTGCCCATCCCCGAAATCGTATTCGCCGAGTCGATGTTAAAGACGCCACCCATGGCAGTCGGTGAGGCAGTAGCGATATCTGTGCCGCTCACCACAAAGGCGTAGCCACCAGATGGAGTCGCGGTACTCGTCTGCAGATCCATGGTGCCACTCGCCGTCTCGGAGAAATCGGTCTGGGCGATGAGAGCCTGGGAGTTGGAGAGGGCGACGAAAGAAAAACTCTCTGTGCCGTTCAGACCTATGTCTGGGTCGCTCGTATTAATAGTGATAGTTCCCCGCCCGTCAGGACCAACGAAGTAGGAGCCTCCGACTACAGAATCAGACTTCGATATCAACACTCCTACGTTTGGATCGTAGAAATTAGCTGTTTGCTCGCCCGATGCGATCCCACCGTTGCCGTCGAAGACGATCGCAGCTGCGAATTGATAGGGTTCGAAAGCAGCGCTGTCGATTCCTTGCGCCTGTAGAACATAGGTCCCTGTCAGAGTCGAGCCGAAGCCCGTAACCGTGATTGGAGCGGCTACGTTCTGGGTGTGATCCGCCGTCGCAAAAGCCACGATGTTCACGGGCACACTATTACCGGCAAGAACCGAAGGCGGCGTATAGATTGCAGCTGCGCTACTCGCTGTGTGCAGAGCACTAAGCGAACCGCACTTATCCGGAGCAGTGCCCGGAATGGCACACGTGAGCGACCAGTCCACTCCCGCGTTGCTCGGGTCGTTGCTAACAACCGCGGTAAGAGGCACGGTAGCATTGAGTGCGACGGACGTGGCAGGCGCGGGCTGAAACTCGATGGCGACCAGGGATGGCGGAGGAGGCGGAGGATTCTGGACGTTCGCAGTACTCCCCCCGCTGCATCCGGCGAATGAGCAAATCATCACCGCTAACGGCAGAAAGAGAACCCATCGTCTAATCGCCACTGCCAACCTCCTGGAGTTGCGTCGTAAAAGCTCGCGAGGTCATTTCGCTATTTGAGTCCCGACTGTCCGTGAGAAAGCGCCGCGGTCGGCGGGGGGAGTTGTCCACTACCCCGCAGTCTTACAATCTGCGGGCTGCCAGTCGGTTCGGGTGTCAGATTAATGGTGAGCGTTCCTGGATCGCGGCCCGCCGTCTTAGGCGTGAAAGTCACCGTCAGAGTACAACTACCGCCGGGAGCGAGGGCAAAGGGACAGTCATCATTCTCCGAATAATCGCCCGTCACCACGATCTTGCCGATGAAATTGATGGTTCCCGAGTTGGGATCGTTCGGGTCGTTGAAGAGAGTGATCGTCTGCTGCACACTGCTCTTCCCTTCTGTCACTGTTCCAAAATTCAATCCCGAGGCGGGCGATATTCTCAGCGGGCTGGGCGGATTCGCGATCAGCTCCACGGGAAAACGTCCGCCATCGATTTCGCAGTTAGGAGCGCCGCCCACACACTGCACTGTGTTCAGTTCGAGGAAATAATCTAAACCGCCCGACTGCGCGTATAGGGGTTGTGGCACTAGGGACATCTCGAGGCTGCAACTCGTTTCGGGCTCCAGCAAGGTCCCCGAGCACGTGTCAGAAGAGATCTGGAAGTTGGAATTGGGCTGGCTGCCGGTCAAATCCCAATCGCAACTGTAGTCGATTGTGGAATTGCTAGTGTCCTGCAACAGAGCGCTCACAACCTGGAGACCTCCAACCGGACTACCGAGCATCAGCGGGTGAGGGAGGACGAAGAACTGGCCTAATACAGTGTCGGTACAAGGCGCGGGAGGGAGGATCTGCACCGGATAAGGAGCGTGGTTCGTGAAGGACAGTAACTGCGGAAGGCTTGCCTCTGAAACTGCCTCTGCACCGAAATCGAGCTCAGGCGCCGAAGGCGCTAAAGCGCTGGTGCCTTTCCCCGTAATGGAAATAGCAAACGCTTTATCGTTGTCGACGCTTGATGGACTGTTCACGGTTAGTTCCGCGATTAGGTTCATCGGACACTGTGCCGGAGCCGTACCGCCAGAGTTCGGCAACCACGAGCAGCTCTCCTGAGGTGCAAAAGTAACAGCGATCGTGCAGGACTGTCCCGCGTTGAGGGCGAAAGTCGAGCCCAAAGGAACCGCACATGGGTCGCCTGCTGTAGTATCTGCTTCGGTGAAGTTTGGCACTCCTGTGAAAGAGGTCTGGCCCGTTTCCGATCCAAGACCAGACTCAGCCGACCACCCCAAGCTCAGGCCCGTTAGAGTCGATCCTGAGTTGTTAGTGACTGTGACCGTTTGCGTCGTTGGCGTGGAACCCAACAATTGGGGCGGGAACAGCAAGAAAGCAGGAGATAGTGTGATCGGCTGCTGACACGCAGTGGTGGAGTTCACGGCCAAGCAGATGTCTCCGATGTCTTCGTTGTTGACACTGGAGTTGTTGGGGCAGGCCTTCGTGTTTACGACGTATCCTGTTCCGATCGAATGCAGAACGAATCCATTTGGAGTCGAATCGTAGGTAACCGGATAAGCGCCGTCCCCTCCGATATTGATTTGGCTCGGCGCAACGCCAATCTGGCCTACATTCAATCCGTTGATTCCGAAGAGTTGAAGAACGACCGTGTTTCCGCTGATTTGGCCGTTCACCGAAGCCGTGTCGAGACAGGGATAATCGCTCAGCAGGCTCACCGGATCAACAAAGGTGATGTTTCCGGTGACGGTCGCATTGCTGGCTCCAATATTCTCTCCCTGGGTCAAGAATCCCGTAACCGCAAACTGTTGGTTCGCAAGCATCGAACCCGTACTGTGAAAGATGCCGCTGACCGACCCCGTAAGCGGAGGAACCCACACCGCGTGCCAATTCGTCTGAGTCGTCGCGATCCCGCAAGGTGTTACGCCATCAGCCGCCGTACCTGCGGTCGATGTATAAGTGCCGTTGTCGATCGCGGACCCGTCAGACCGCAACGTTCCGGTCAGGGTAAAAGTCTGTGTACCCGCTACGGCCGTTAAAGTCACCGTCTGTCCATTGACTGTTCCCGTGATCGGCGCCGACCCGGTGTTGCAGGGAGTGCCGTTCGGTGCGTTTGGGTCCGGCGGAATCGCGACGGAGTAGACTGCCTGTCCTGTCAACGAGCCACTCTTCTGCAGAAGGAATCCGCCCTGCAGGCCTCCCACGAACGGAGTGTTTCCAGAGGGATCAACCGGATTGTCCATGTAGAACTGCCAGTTGCCCGAAACCGATGACGGCTGTGTCGATCCGCCAGAGTTGCCGGTACCACCGCCGCAAGCCGTAAGCATCATCGTGCCGACGAGAAGCAAGCCCCATACACTCTTGACGCGAGCTGCATACGACGGGGGAAAGGATCGCGTGCGATTCCTTTCGCGTTGCATCGGATTCTTAGTCGATCTGTGCATGCTATGCAACGTCCTGGAAAGAGCGATCATTTGAGCGAACCAGATCCTGCGTTGAATGTGTTCTCGACGGAACCGCTAGCAGTGAAATCAAACTTGTTAGCAGAGACGGCGGTGCTGGCGACTCCAGTGCCGCTGATAGGTATGGCAAAGGCAGTATCGTTGTCAGCGGTCGAGGGACTCGTCAGGGTCAGCGTTGCCGCCGCCGGCGACGAACACTGATTTTCGCTCGCGCAGCTGTCTTGAGGTGTGAAGGTGACCCCGATAACGCACGACTGCTCGATATTGAGAATGAAAGTAGATCCGAGGGGATCACCTGGAATATCGCAAGTGTCAGTCGTGACCGCAAAATCACCGGCAGCACCATTGTTTGCGAACGTCCACGTCAGGCCCATCAGGATTGAGCTTGATGTGTTCGTAAGAGTGATCGTCCTTTCTTTCGAAGTAGAGCCCACTGTCTGATTGGGGAAGGTCAAAGACGCCGGAGTGAGGGTGAAGGGCTGTTGACAAGCAGTGGAACTGTTCAACTCAAGACACAGATTCCCCGAGTCTCCAGGACTGGTAGGACTCCCAGGACAGCTAGTCGAACTCAAAGCGTATGCGGTACCCAGCAGAGAATGAACAACAAGTCCCTTCTGTGTGGAGTCTAAAGTTACGGTTCCGAGCCCGGACCCCGGCGCTCCGCCGATCTGCCCCAGAGTCGAGCCGTCGAGAGCGGTAATCTGTAAAGCCACCGTATTGCCGCTGATGGTGCCGCTCACGTTCGCCGTTACGACGCAAGGGTAATCATTTTGCAGAGTGATCGGATCCGCGAAGCCCAAAGAGCCTGTGACTGTCGTGCTGCTGCTGCCGGTGTTTGCCCCTTGAGTAATCACGCCCGCCAGCAAGAAATCCTGATTGTTCAAGCCCGCGGCGCCGCCAGTACTGTGAAAGCTTCCTGCGATGGATCCCATGAGTGGCGGGACCACAGCTGCGCTCCACTGCAGGCTGCTTTGTGCAGTGCCGCAGGCCGAACCGTCTGCTGCCGTGCCTGCCGTCGACGTGTAAGTACCCGCCATGATTGTGTCATCGACATTCAGTGCTCCGGTAAAGGTGAAAGTCTGCGTGCCGGCCACGGCAGTCAGCGTCACATTCTGGCCATTGATAGTTGCGCTGATAGCTGCCGACCCGCTATTACATGCGGTCGCGCTTGTACCGCTCGGACTCGGCAGCGAGACAGAGTAAAGTGCACTGCCCGTGGCCGCGTTGCCGTTCTGTATCAGAAACCCGCCCAGTATGCCGCCCAGGAAAGAATGATCGGGGGGATTTGAAACAGTGAACTGCCAGTTGCCTGTTAGGGGTACGGGGTTTACGACGATGTTAGTGTTACCGTTATTGCTACCACCACACGCCGGGAGGATTGCGGTGGCAGCGAGCAACAAAACCCAGAAGCGATTGTTGCTTCTTTTACGAAACGCAGAGAGCTGTTCCCGATTCGCCCGCCCTCTCAATCGATCCTCAAAGAAAATGTGCATGATGTCTGCGCCTAGAAGGCCAACTTCATCCCGAACTGAATGGTGCGGGGGCGATGCGCATCCAACGGATGTAGGAACGAGGCGCCGGTCACACAGTCGACAGCCGCCGTCCCCGTAGTAATGGAACGCCCAAATCCGGCCGAGTAGTCTGGGCCCGCGTAGCAACTGATCACATTGTTTCCGCTGCTGCCGGGATTATCGGGGTCGTAGACCCGAAACTGAGTGTGATTGAAAACGTTGAAAGCCTCGGCGCGAAACTCAATGTCGCCATGCTCGCCCACTTTGAAATGCTTCAGCAGCGCCACGTCGGAGTTCCAGCGGCTTGGATTGTTCAGAAAGTTTCGACCCGCGTCCCCGAAAGTGAGTCCGCGCGGAGCCACAAACTGAGAAGGGTTGGCCTGGAGGGGACCAACGCTGGACGAATTATTGCCGGGCGATGGCAGTCCTCTTAATACATCGGGGTAAGATGCCGCGATGCCAAGGCCGCTAGAAACGCCGGCATTGTCGGTAAGAGAGATACCCGTATTTCCAGCGCTATTGATGACCGTGTACGGCGTTCCCGATTGAAAAAGCGTGACGCCCGAAAACTCCCAGCCGTCGAGAATCTGGTTCACAAACTCTGAACAACACTTGCTGGGTGTGGCTGCGTCCTGAGGTTCGTAGGCCCAGTCATTCAACTGGTGGAGAAACCGCTTCAGCGGCAACTGGTATACGTAGCTCAGATTAAGCAGATGACGCTGGTCGAAATTCGAACTGGCATAGTTTTCACGTAGGTCGTAGGAATCTACCAGCACGGGGTCGCTTCGATCGGAAGCGTTGTCGAGCGAGTGGCTGTAGGAATATGAGATTCCGGCTGTGAGTCCTCCGCTGGTGTGTCGCAGCGTCGCCTGGAACGCGTGATAGTTGGATCCAGCTACATTTTCCAACGACAGAACTCTACCCAGACCCGGGTACGGCCGCCCGGCAAGAGAATTGACGTTTGGGATATTCGGATTCGTGCATGCTGCCTGCAAGTGCACGTAGGCCGGATTTTGCGGAGAAACCTGCGTTCCGTCCTGAAGAAGAAACGGCGTCGTGCCGTCTCCTGGGAAATTCGACCCTCCGAACCCCGGAGGCGCGACGGTGCAATCCGTGATGGTGAGGGGTTCGTTTGGACCAAATGGATTTTCGCTCACCGGCAGCGGCAACAACTGGTTGCGTTGGCGCTCCACCGTCAAATGTGTTCCCTTGCTTCCCACGTACGCGAGGTTGACGACGAACGCGCGGGGCAATTCGCGTTGGATCCCGAAACTCCACTGCTGGGCATAGGGCCAGATAGCCTTCGTTGGAATTGAGGTGACATCGAGAGGAAACGCGGAACCGGCCGACGGTACAGCAGCGGCAGTTTGGAGAGGATTCGCGCAATCGCTGTTCGTGTCTCCATAGCCAATATTGCCAATGCAGGAGTAGTTGGCAGGCAGAGGCTGAGTCATGCTCAGAACATCTGGTGCGCTCGCCTCGAGAGAACCGGTATTGGCTTCGTTACCTGTACCGTGCTCATAGAAGATGCCGTAGCCGCCTCGGACTGACGTCTTGCCGTCGCCGAAGGGATCCCAAGCGAAGCCAACTCGCGGCGCTGGATTGAAGAGATGACCCTGCATGCAGCTTGAGGGCGTGCCGTCATAACCACACCGAACCAAACCCAGGTCGGTTACTACACGGGGGTCAAGTTGGAAAGACGTCGGATCAAACGGCACCGGAGTGGATCCCGAAGTCTTATCGAGCAGCACGCCATATACGGGGTCGACTCCAAACCGCGATGGATTGAATCGCGAGGCTTCCCAGTTCCACGCATTACGGTTTTTCTCGCTGTAAGTACCAAACAGGCTGACCCGCAGGCCCAGGTTCAGGGTCAGGCGCGAAGTTATCTTCCAGTCGTCCTGGAAATAAGGCTCAGCAATTTGGAAGCGCTGGTAATAGCGGCGCTGCGCTGAATCTTGTGTGAAACTCTGAATGAATCCTTCGGTAAGATTCGATCCATTTTGATTTTGATGTTCAAGCAGGAAATCGGCGAACGCATTGCCGGTGCTGTGCGTGAGATTGCTGAACGTCAGCAATCCCTGCATATCCCCAGAAGCGGCGCCGATCGCATTATTGTCTTGATTTCGCTGCGAGTAGACATACTGGGCTCCGAACTGCAGCGTGTGTTTGCCAATCGATTTGCCCACATCATCGCGTGCGGCATACGTCGGATTGGTGTGGCCCCACGGCATGTACGCGGAGTCGGCTGCAAAGCCTGCACCGCCATAGGCGGCGTTTGTACCGAGGATGTCGATGCCCGGCATTTTGCCGCCAAAGCCGTTAGCAAAAATATGTCCGATGGCGCATTGCGGGATCTGGGTCGCTGGGTCAACGCTGATTGCCGGATTGCATATGCCGGGAGCGGATGGATCAGCTACGAGTGGCTGGTCGAGGGTAGGGTTGCGCTGAAACTGGGCGCCGCCTGGTCCGTTCTGGTCAGTCAGCGTGATGCTCGAGTTGACGTAGCTAAGAACAACGTCGTTCAACAACGTCGGCGATATTGTGTCAGTAAGATGTGCTACCAGACTTGTTCCCGGCCCCGCGAACCGATTCTGAACTGTAGGAAAAGTGTCGCGCACAATGCCCCACTGCGGGGTTAGCACCGTCGTGTCCCACGCGTCGTGAACGTAGCGGAACGATACCTTCGCGTTAGTCGTAAGAATTTGATCGATGCGGAACAATTCTTCCCGCCAGTAAGTAGAGGGCGAAACGGCTACGTTGTAGCAATGATTGGGATCAGACGGATCTAAGTTCGTAAGGTCAGTGTTGAGATTCGGCAACTTGAAATTGCAGCCAAAGGGAGCATTAGGCAGCGGTATCAGATTCGCGTTCAAGATCGCCATCGCGTTCTTGTCCACACCTTGTGTGGAAACCCCATTGATCGCGGGTTGCTCAAAGTGGATCGCAGGATTGAGAAGTCCTCCAGCCGCCGGAGCCACGGATGGGCAGTCTGGGAATTGTGCACGTGCGAAGGCGGCCCTGCCCGGCGCGCATACGTCACTGAAATCGAAGTCCTGGTACACCGCCCCGGTGTTCGGACTAACTTGAAGGTTTCTCTCGATCCCATTCGGAGTCAGGATCAGACCGCGCTCTTTGAGTCCCGGCACTGCCTGGTTGAAGTCCGTCGGAGTTTTCTCCAGGCGGAATTCCTCGGAGAAGAAGAAAAACGTCTTGTCCTTCTTGGTATTAAAGATGTGAGGAATAAAGAGGGGACCGCCGATCGTGCCTCCGAAGTCCTGGCGGCGATAAAGTGGTGCTTTGCCTCCAATCTTCTGCCCGACCAGTTGTCCCGGTGCGGGAGGGGCGGTACCGACAAAATCGAAAAAATTGCGCGCGTTGAATGCTTCGTTGCGGACGAAGTCGTAGAGATTCCCATGCAACTGGTTGGTTCCGGACTTCGTGGTTACTTGAACCGTCCCTGACGCGGTTCGTCCGAACTGAGCCCCATAGTTCGACGTCAGAACCTTGACTTCCTGGATCGCATCTAGACTCGGATACACCATCAGCGTGCTGGATGCACCGTTCAATCCTGTGTTGAGCACGTCACTGCCATCCACTTCGAAAGTGTTGTATTCGACGCGGCCACCATTGACGCTGTACTTCACACTGCCTACTACTCCGACCTTAGCCTCATCCTGACCGGTCTGATTGCTTACCCCGGGGGCGAGCGCAATGAGCTGAGTGAAGTTGCGCCCGTTGAGTCCGATCGAAACAACCTCTTTTTGCGTGATCGTTCCGGAGACGGTGGCGCTCTCAGTCTCCACCTTTTCCAAGCTGCTGGATTGTACGTTCACCTCGGTCTTTTCACTGGCCGGCTCCAATGGGGCGTCCAACGTGAGTTCGAGGCCTGCGGATAGATTCACGTTGTCAAGAGCCTTGACGGCGAAGTTAGGAGCAGTCACCGTCAACGTGTAAATGCCCGCTTTGAGTCCGGTAAAAGAGTACGCACCTTTATTGTCGGTTTCGGTTTCACGCTTCTCTCCGGCCGCGCTGGTCAGGACGACCTTCGCGCCGGTGACTACCGCCTGCGTCTGGTCAGTCACGGTTCCGCTGATTATGCCCACGTCGCTCCCGGCTTTTTGCTGCTCCTGGGCGCGACTAAACGAACACTGGAGCACGAGAAGCGTGAGCAAAGAGACGCTAATGATGCGACGAAAGGAAAACGGCGCAGACACTTTCACGCTCGCGACTCCAGAACAAATGCTGGTGAAGGATTTGAAAGGCAAGCGCGGATTCTATAGGACAGTCGAAACCGCTCAGGTTAACAGAACATTAAAATTTCGGCCGACTGCCCCGCTCGGACACTGTCACGAGTTCTTAACAGAACTATCGCGTGGCTGTAACACAACTCGCGTATCCTTCGTGATTCTCTGGTCCTTTCTCGGGGATACAACTAAGATGGCGTTCGCTTTGTTGAAAGTGTTCCGCACGGGATTCGTAAGAATCGTTGGTCTCGGAGTTGCCCTCATATCTCTGGCATCGGTCGGTATGGCTCAGTTGGCCGCCTCTCCGCCGCTGGCGGATCCGAACGACCATCGTTTCGTCGGTGTTACCGAGGACTTCGAGACTCCTGCATTGAGCGGCAGCCACCTCATGCCCACTCAGCCGCTCGCTTTAATCGACGACTCCCACCCGGGCTACGTTATACAACTAGTGGATCTGCAGTGGCGCTGGGGTGATCCGCTTCATGTCTATGTGATCAAGCCCGTGGGAGTGAAGAATCCTCCCGTGATCTTGAATCTCTATGGCTATCCGGCAGACACGGACGCGTACAAAAACGAGACCTTTCAAAAAGATTTGGTCAAAGATGGTTTTGCTGCGGTGGGATTTGTTTCGGCGCTTACCGGACAACGCTATCACGACCGGCCTCTGCAGGAATGGTTTCTGAGCGATCTGCAGGAGTGTCTCGCCACCACTGCACATGACGTACAGATGCTGCTGAATTATCTGACAGCGCGCGGTGATTTGGACATGAGCAGAGTAGCAATGTTCGGGCAAGGATCAGGGGCGAGCATCGCCATTCTCGCCTCTGCGGTCGACTCGCGCATTAAGGTCCTCGACGTATTGGATCCGTGGGGCGACTGGCCGACTTGGATGGCGACATCTCCCTTTGTTCCTCAGGATGAACGGCCCAACTATGTGAAGCCGGACTTCTTAATGAAAGTGGCTAGCCTGGAGACGCTTACCTGGATGCCGCAGGTTAAAGCGAAGAAATTCCGATTGCAGCAGAATCTGTTCGAGGCTGACACGCCAACGCCTGTGAAAGAGAAGATACGAACGGCTGTCCCGGCTGGCACAACCGTCGTGGTTTACAAGACCTTTGCTGAGTTTGCCGCCGCCTTCCCGCACAGCAACAACCTCGGCTGGATCAAACACGAACTGCAGTCGCTTCCGCAAGCGCCTGCTCCTGCCTCGGACAAGTCCCAACCCGAACGCCGCTAGTTGGAACCACCGAGCCTGTGCGCCGTCGTTGCCCGCCTCCTGACCCGCAGACACCGATCAGTATGCGAGGATCGCCGCCGGGATAGGTCGCGGCGGAACGGTTGCGGCCGGTGAACTCTTAGTCGACGAACGTCGGATGAGGAGGTCCTCGCTCACGCCCACCGTACTGACAGACAAAAAACATTGAGGTCGCGCTAGAAACCCAGGCGATCCAAGGCCGTTCTGACGGGCCCCGTCTGAGAGCAATCTACTGTCTGGCGGATGAAGCTTCTGAACCGCCGCCACCGCCGCCACCACCAGTGCGGGATCCTCAGTAAAGGAAAATATCCACAGACCTTTTTGTTCACGAAGCGTCGACCGCGCATATACTTCAACACGCGCTGAAGCAAGCGTGAAGGAGACTCCCCCAAATGAACAAGGTACTGGAAGTCCTGCTCACCGTTGTAGCACTGGCTGGTCTGTATAGCGCAATCCCAACAATCAACTCGCACTCTGGCAATTCTGCCATTCGAGCAGAACAGGCTGTCGTCGTTGCCGATGGTAGCGACCCGATGCCCTTGTGCCGTGGTAAGCACTGCAGATAACTATTAGGTAAGGGGAATTCATAACATCGACGTCGGGCTGCTCAAGAATTTTGTTGCAGAGCGGTCGGCGGATCGGTATGCTTTCGAGCATTGCGCCTGAATAATGTGATGAACTGGTTAACGTTTGTGAGCTGGCTCGCGGGCCCGGTGCTCCAGATCACCCTTCTGATCTGCATGGTCCGGCGCGACTTTCACAGGGTGTTTCCCCGATTCTTTTCCTACATCCTTTTTCAGGTTCTCAAGTCGGCATGTTTATTTGTCGCCTACAGATATTTTCCTGATAACTACTTCGACGCTTACTGGACCGGAAATGCGGTCAGTGTGATTTTTACTGTCGCGGTAATGGACGAAATTTTGCGCAGTCTCTTCAGGGAGTACGGGGGTATTCAGATTTTAGGTACCACCATATTCCGATGGTCGTGTGGGCTGCTTTTGCTCATTGCAATTCTGGGTGCAGTGTCCAGTAGCGAAGCCGGTGGAGACAGGATAGTGGAGGCGGTATTTTCATTTGATCGCAGCATGCGCCTGATGCAGGTAGGTCTCTTCCTGCTATTGATGTTTCTTTGCCGTTTTCTCAGGAATTGCTGGCGGCAACAGGTTTTCGGCATAGCACTTGGATTCGGAATGTTTGCCAGCGTTGAGCTAATCCTGGTGAGTGTGGTGATGTGGTATGGCAATGCTCACGTCGCGATTATCAGTCTGCTGAAGAGCATGGCGTACAACGCCGTGACCCTTGTGTGGATTGGCTATCTGAACCAGCAGCCGCAATTGGTGCCAATGATTGAGCCCGCTACCGACACGAATACTCTCGGTATGGCATTCGCCGCGCCACCCGGTGGCTTGGATCCTGACGCGAGCTTCATGTTAAGGGTGGAGCAGGCCGTGGACCGGGTCTTGTCTCGCAGCGATTGGCCGAGACCAAGCACAAAGGGCGGGCGGATCGTAAGCCGCAAGCCCTATCCCGAAGAAAGCAATTAAATTTAGCTTCCCACCGGTTTACCAACGATGCAGTCCACGGCAAAGTTACAAGGCAATGAAACGAACTGGCCTCCGGAAGGGGGCGCGGTCGTTTCGTTCAAATCCTCCACCGGGCCCGAGACCGCTATTCTAAAAGAAGTGCGTTGGGGGCTGGTCTGGCGAGATTTCATTCTTGAGGATGGACGAGTGATACCCGAGCACAGGATCTCGGGCTGTCCCCAGCCACAGGTCTGGCGCAAGATTGATGAAGTGAGTGACGATGAGCGCGAGGAGTGGGAGGAGCGGCTGCTCGCGATGGCGGGAGCGAGGATGGACCCGCGCACACGGGATCAACCCTTCTGGGCGGAACTGAACCAGTATCTGGCATATACGTACCTCAGGTTCAAGCACTCAGAACGCAACGTCCAAGACACGGGACGATAGCGAATTGACGGAGTCTCAGCCGTGCGGAAAAAACGAGGTTTGGAGCTATGAGCCCATCCGATGAGGAAATTGAAGCGCAGCAGGTTTGGAGAACGCTCTCCGAAGCTGGTCTGGTGGAAATACGAGTCGACGAATTTGCAGAAAAAATCAGAGAGGTCAAACGTGTCGTCGTAGTTCGCCTTCGTGAATTGCTGGATTTCGATACGAGCATGAAAGAACGCGAATCCGCGGCGTCCTCGCTGGGTACGCTAAAGGGATTAGAGTTGAAAGTGCTGGAGAATACTCCGAAGTCGCCCGACCCATCGGAGATGTGAGCTTGTTCAGGCACCGAAGCCTTGCAGTCGTCGGCCCCCATTGACATCGTTGATTAAAACAGGCCACCACGAGGTTTGATCGCTAGTCACCAGTGCGAACGAGTGGCCAGCGAGAGACAGCCGAGCAGGCTGCGCATGGTCGAGATCTTCTGTTCCAAAGCGGTTTGCGCATAGGTGCTCTGGCAATTTTTCACCAAGCAAAGGCGCGCGGGCGATCCTCAGAAGTCTCTGGCAATCGTGAGCTTCCAAGCACACACTGCCAGCACGAGGCTTAGAGCAAAGCTGAAAGCGATTCCGTTCCATGGCATTTGCCCTTGAATCAAGTAGGTGGATGGATCGATCGTGTGCATCGGAGTGATCGCATCCTGCAGATTCAGCCGCTTCAATGACTCAAAATCGCGAGTGCTGTTATTTACCGCAAAGACGACGGCAACTCCGATTCCGGCACTTGTAAAGTCTCCGGCAAAGAGCGTGGATGCTACGAGGCCAACGGAGTAAAACAGCATCCCGCCGAGTCCGAGACGCAGGCCAAGGAGGAACGCGTCACCGACGGGATAGTCGCCACCGGAGAGTGCTGCGATGAGGGTAACCGCTAGTGACGGGATAAGCGCAGCGACCATCGATTGAAGAGCTCCATTTAGAGAACGATAGAGAAACCACCGGGTTCGGCTGACGGGCAGGGACAAGGTATAGTCCACGGTCCCAAGCGCCCGCTCTCGGAGAAAACCACCAAGCCCCAAAAACATGGCGGAAAACCCCCAGAACAGAAAGAGCGCGCCCCGGATCGTCCGCACACCAGCCTCGTGGAAGTCTTTGGACTCGATAACAACGCTCTCGGCTTTGGCGTTGTAGAACACGGAAGTGCTGGTCACGATCAGCAGCGCGGCAAGAATGAAGAGAAAGCGCGACCGCGATTCGCGCCAGATTTTATGAATTGGCATGGTCTGCCTTCACCTTCTCCAGGAACAGCTCTTTCAGGCCGACGGGCTGTACGTCAACTGACTTCGCCGCAAGCAGTGGGCCAAGCGCCGCAATCTCGTCGACGTTGCGACTGGCAAGAATACTTATAGTTCGTCCTTGCGCGATGACCCGCTCCACACCGTCCGTTCTGAACGCTTCCGGCGGAGGAGGGTCATCGAATACAAGATTGACCCTCCGAAAGTTTTTCCGGAGATTGTCCATCGAGCCCTCGAGAATGACTCGCCCTTTCTCAATGGCGATGATGGAATCGGCGATTTGCTCAACCTCTGCAACCTGGTGCGACGAGAAAAATATGGTGGTTCCATCAGCCGCCTGCCGAATTAGACTCTGCAGCATCTGCTCGCTCATCACCGGATCGAGACCTTCGCTAGGCTCATCGAGGATAAGGAGCTCCGAGTGACGGCACAGGTTGAGCAGAAGGCCCAGCTTCGTCCGCATGCCCTTTGACAGAGCACTGACCTTGCTATTCAGTGGAAGTTCAAACTCCGTGAGCAGGCGGGCTTCAGTGTCGACGCGCCACGTCGAAAAAAACGGACGCGTGAATGCGATGATCTCCCGCACAGTCATGTAGGAGTAGAGCCGCTTGTCCTCGCCGAGAAAACCGATGCGGCGGCGAACCGCGATAGATCCCGTGGGCTCGCCAAGCACCGTCGCGTCACCAGAGGTTCGTCGGATCACATCGAGAAGAATTTTGATGGTTGTAGTTTTGCCCGAGCCGTTCCGGCCCAAGAAGCCCACGATATGCCCCGAGG
>Ga0070735_10002408_pt1 | contig 16994 bp, 15 predicted proteins | sample Coa_R1_FD_66443 | JGI IMG/M metagenome (GOLD analysis project Ga0070735, IMG submission 66443) | Surface soil microbial communities from Centralia Pennsylvania, which are recovering from an underground coalmine fire - Coalmine... | ecosystem: Environmental > Terrestrial > Soil > Unclassified ... | reverse complement strand
AGCGGGCGCGACGGACGCGGCCTCGCGCGGCAGCACCGACGTGGTCTCCGACGAGGCATTGTGGGCCTGCACGAACTGCTCCGCGTGCGTCCGCGAATGTCCCGCTCTCATACGCCACGTCGATATAATCGACGGTATCCGGCAATACCGCGTGGCGGAGGGGCGAGTGTCTGGTCCCGCCGCGACTATGCTGCGCCAGTTGACGTCTCGCGAGAATCCGTGGGGGTTGCCGGCCTACCAGCGCATGGACTGGGCGAAGGGCCTGGAGCTTGCCGGCGCGACAACAGAGGATGGCCGCGAAGTGCTGCTCTGGGTGGGCTGCGCGGGAGCTTTCGAGTCGCGCGCGCAGGCCTCGATGCGGGCGCTGGCAGCCTTGCTCACCGCCGCGGACGTGCGGTTCACCGTACTGGGCACGCGGGAGCGCTGCACCGGCGATCCTGCGCGCCGCACGGGCGACGAGCTTCTCTTCCAGCAGCTCGCGGAGGAGAACATAACGACGCTGAAATCGATTGGCGGCGGCACGATCGTGACCCAGTGCCCACACTGTTTTCACACGATGAAGAACGAATACCCGCAGTTGGGCGGCGATTTCGAGGTTTTGCACCATACACAGTTCCTGGAGCGGCTGGTGCAGAGCGGCCGCCTTCGTCTCGCGGCGACCTACGGCGACAAGGTAACATACCACGACCCGTGCTTCCTGGCGCGCGTCAACGGGGAGACTGCGGCGCCGCGATCGCTGCTGGCCGGTGCGCTGAAGGCGCCGCTGGCCGAACCTGCGCGGCGTGAATCGAAGACTTTCTGCTGTGGCGCAGGAGGTGGCCGGATGTGGATGGAGGAGCCACCCGGCCAGCGGCCCGGAGTCGAGCGGGCTCGGGAGCTGATCCGCGCCGGCGCAAAGACCGTGGCGGTTGGCTGCCCGTTCTGCAAGGCGATGCTCGGCGACTGCGTGGCGCAGGCCGCGGGCGAGGCGGCGCCTGCGGTGAAGGACATCTCCGAGATAATGCTTGCGGCGATCCAGAGTGACCCGGCGAGCGGGTGACGGTCGGCACGGCGCGAGGATGCCGCAGCCGCGAGCGGGTAGCCGGGCTTCGCCAAGAGGCCAGTCGGCGGCCGATGCCACACCGGCAAGCGGGTACCAGGGCTTCGCGCTGGGGCCTTCGCCAGCCCGTACCGTGAACGGCTTCCCAGGGGCCCTCGGGCGGGCCGATGGCGTGAAGGGCATTGCCAAGGGGCCTTCGGCTGCCGATGCCGTGAACCGCTTCGCCAGGGGCCTTCGCCGCCCGCACGCGGGTATCCCGTGCCGCTTCGAGGCACGTAGTGCAGAGGGCAGTCAGTGTGTGCGATTTTATGTTAGGCGCACGATTAGTGCGACTGGCGCTGGGCGCGGAGCTCCTTGAGGGCCTCGGCGCCGATCTCCGAAAGGTGCGCGAGCCACTGGTCGCGATGGGGCCGGAGCGCGCGAACAATCGTGTCCGCAATAGCGAGGTTGCGGAACCACTTATGATTGGCGGGCACCACGAACCAGGGCGCTTCGGGCGTGGCGCAATGGTTAATCGCTTCCTCGTAGGCGCCTTGATAGTCGTCCCATAGCTTGCGCTCGGCCCAGTCGGCGGGCGAAAGCTTCCATGACTTCAGTGGATCGCGCTCTCGCTCGATCAGCCGCTGCTCCTGCTCGTCCTTGTCGATGTGAAGGAAGAATTTGAGGACAATGGTATTCGACTCGCCGAGCAGCCGCTCGAACGCGTTTATGTGCTCGTAGCGCCGCCGGCACTCCGCGCGGTCGATCTTCTTGTGGACGCGGACCACGAGGACATCCTCGTAGTGCGAGCGATTGAAGATCACGATTCCGCCTTTGCCAGGGACCTCGCTGTGGACACGCCAGAGGAAATCGTGCGCCATTTCGAGCGGGGTGGGCACCTTGAACGAGGCAACGCGGCAGCTCTGCGGGTTCATCGAGCTCATCACGTGGCTGATGGTTCCGTCCTTGCCGGACGTGTCAAGCCCCTGAAGTACGATTAGAACTGGGGTCTCCTGGGCGGCGTAGAGCAACTCCTGCAGCTCGCGCAGCTCGTCCTCGAGGTGCGCCGTGCGCTGCTCGCCCTCTTCTTTCCCCAGGCCGGCGCTGGAGGCGGGATCGAAATCCCTTAGCGCGATCTTTTTCGATCCATCGATTCGTTGTAGCAGGCTCATATCGGCGTCCTCACTTGCGCGCGGCGTGCGGTCGCACGGCGGATAACAGCATTACGTGGTCTCGGCTCCGTTAATTTCTTCTGTCTGGCCCGCTACGTCGTAAATATCCTCGAGGGCTATGCCGACGCCGTCCTCCGCGCTGGCGAGCACGACTCGGTCTGCGGCGGCAAGCACCTCCGGCTTCGCATTGCCAACCGCGACTCCGAGACCGGCCCACGCGAGCATCGGCAGGTCGTTCCAGCTATCCCCGAACGCGATCGTCTGCGCCGCCGATATGCCGTAGTGCTTGGCCACGCACGCCAATGCAACGCCCTTGTCCGCGTCGTGCGGCAGGAACTCGAGGTACTCCGCGTTGCTCTTTGTCACATTGAGCACGCCAGCGAAGCGCTCGCGCATCCGCGGAAGCATGTCGTCGATCTTATGCGGATCGTCGACAATGATCATCTTGGTTGGAGCGATTCCCCGCATCGCAGTGTAGAAGTCCGGGCGTATCTCCAGCGGCGAGGATGTGCGGTTGTGGTAGAGCTGCAGCCATGGAGTGTACTTCTCTGAGTAGAGCAGGTCGTTCCAGTAGAAGTTGAGCTGCAGCGAATTCGCCAGGCAGTAGTCCATGATCTGACTGGACGTGTCCGCTGGCACCGACGCCTCCAGCCACACCTTGCCCGTGCGCGGATGCTTCACCATGGCGCCGTTATAGCAGACGATCGGCGTATCCAGATCGAGCTGCCGCGCGGTGGGAAGCGTCGAGGCAAACATTCGACCGGAGGCGATGACCACCTTTACCCCCTTGCCGACAATCGCGGCGATCGCGCGCGCATTGCGCGCGGAAAGCCGGTGGTCCGGGCCGAGCAGTGTATCGTCAAGGTCTATGGCACACAGGCGATAGGGCAGCGTCACGCTGAGTTCCTCCGGCGGGTTGGGATTCGCCAGTACTGGCGGATTAGGCATCGGTCACAGTGGCGCTTTAGCCGGTCCAACGCCCGGATCTTCAATCAGTTGCGCGCGCTTGCTTCGAGGCTATCGGGCTGCTCGGACGTTGCGCGGAGCAGCGATTCCGGCGCCTGCGCAGACTGGCTGCTGCGGGCGGCGCGCAGAAGTGTCGCCGGATCCGGTGATCCCCCGGACGATCCGCGAAGAAGGCTCATCATCTCCGGATTGCTGCGGCGGATGCGCTCGATGGCCCTCGCGGCCAGCTCGGCGCAGGGATGGCCCTGCGCGGAGGCAAACGTCCTCAGCGGAGCGACGGCGCGCGCATCGGCGAGCGCCTCCAGTGATCGGATGGCGGTTCGAGTGACCTCCACGCGCGTCGAGAAGAGGGCGTCGAGAAAGAGCCCGAAGCTCTGCTCGCCGTAGAGCTCGATTATTGTCTCGGCTGCCGTGAGCGTTACCAGGCCGTAGCATCTATCCTCTGCCGACCTGGACCCGGACAGCGCCGCCCCCGGAAGGTGCAGAGTCGCGACAAGCTCCGGCCATGCCTGTCGCGCGGCGGCCGGCCCCAGTCTGGCGATGGCGTGCAGCACGAGCACCATGAACGCGGCCCGCTCCTCCAGCCCCTGGATGGTCGGCGCGGGCGGCTCCTGCAGCGACCTGGAGAGCATTCCGCGCAACATGGGAGCCGTGCGCGGGTCCGTTTCGATGCCTGCGTCGGACGGAGTCACAGGGCCAGTCGCCGTCTCCTCGGTCAGGCCGGCCCACCAGCGAGAGACGCTCTGGAACGCCTGGTTGGCCGCGAGGCCTGCTTCGCGTCCGCCCCGCAGGATCAACTGAAGCTGCGCGATCAGCGTGTCCGGCGGCTTGGAAGCGTCCAGGAACTCCAGAACCCGGAGTGGGAAGGAGTCGCCGAACCGCCACAGCACCTGCGCCGCCTTGCGCCGGACCTGGGCGCTTGAGCTGCATGCCTGTTGCGCGAGGCAGTCCGTGACCTCCTGGCTGGGGCCGCCGAGCAGGTGGACGAAGGTTTCGATGGCCGTCATCGCGTGGATCGCCACCTCGGACTCTTGCGGATGGCGAAGGAGGGCGCAGAGAACGGCCGCGGCCCTGCGCGAATCGGTCCGACGGCGCAGCATAAGGGTAATCGCCGTCGTAGCGATCCGCGCGTCCGTTGGGTCGCCGGCTGCCGGCGTCCAGCGCTCCAGTAGCGATATTACGGTCTCGCCGACGTCCTCGGCGCGGACCGCGTCCAGCGCCTCGGTGCTTGGAAACCCGGCTTCCAGCGCGCGCGTTATTTCGGACACCGTGTTCTCGACACTGCCGGTCGCGGCCAGCGCACCCGGAACGAGCGCGCGAACGGACGGGAACGGATCGCGTAGCAGCGGAACCAGCACGGCGAACGATTCCGGGCTGTCGATGCGCTGAAGCGTCCGGATGGCGGCCGTCCTGCGCCGCGGCTCCGCCGATTGCGAAAGCTCCCTCAAGGACCCGATCGCCGAGACACCGAACGCGGCTGCTGTGTCCTCGAACCGCGCTGTGTTGAGGTGCGCCGAGTTCGCCAGCGTGGGCAGGACCGCTGGATCGCGCAGGGCAGCCCAAACTCGGCAGATCACGTTCCGGACCGGCTCGTGGTCGCCCCAGTCCGGCAGCGCATTCCAGACCTCGAGAAGGGCCCGAACGGCGTCCGGCGATCCAATCGCAATAAATGCGGCCTCCAGCTCATTTGCGAGCGCCGGCATAGCGCGGAGCCGCCACTTCACGGCATCGACGAGGAGCGCCATGCCGGCGGGGTCGCCGAGTCCGTGAAGCACTACAGCCGCAGCGAACTGCACCCGCGGCATCTGGGTATTATGGGCCGCGAGTCGCAGGCACCAGTGGTTTGGCCCGGCGTTGCAGCGCAACACCTCCATTGCGCCGGACCGCTCCTTTGGGTCGAGCGAGCCGAGCGCGCTGCAGGCGGACACTATCGCCGCATTTCGAGCAATCGTTTCGAGAATATCCATCCGGTACTGTTACCCCGGCCGGCTGCGAGGAGTCTTGCGGACGGCCCGTACCCTCATTATAGCATTCGGCGCACCGACCTATTTGGCCGGCCCGCCTCGGTCGATGCATTCCATTCCCGGCGAAAGTCTGCCGCGGCGCGCCCTACGCGCCCGCGCTGTTGCAGGATTCCCGCGACGGCCGCCTAAACTGTGGACACTGCGCGGAACTGGCACGTGGTCGCGCGGAAATCCGGCCCGACAAGGACTCTTAAGCGATGACGCCCGACGGTAAATTGGGGATTGGCCTGCTATCGTTTGCGCATGTTCACGCGCGCGGATACGCCGACCAGGTGCGCGATATCACGGACTGCGCCGTGGTTGGCGTGTGGGACGAAGATGCGGCCCGAGGCTCCGCGGAAGCCGAGCGGCGCGGCGCAACGTTCCACGAGTCGTACGAGGAGCTTCTCGCGCTGCCGGACCTGGATGCCGTCATCGTGAACGCGCCCACGTCGATGCACCGCGAGCTTATCTGTGCCGCGGCGAAGGCCGGGAAGCACATCTTCACCGAAAAGTCGCTCACCGTTACGCTTGAGGATGCGACCGCGGTGATGCACGCGGTCGAAGAGTCCGGCGTGAAGTTCGTCATCTCTCTGCCATCGCGCGTGCGGCCGGAAATCCTCTTCGCGAAGCGCGTGCTCGACATGGGTTACCTTGGCGAAGTGACGCAGATGCGAACGCGAATCGCCCACATGGCGGCGCTCGACCGCTGGTTTTCGGGGGGATCGGCGTGGTTCACCGACGAGAAGGCGGCGGGCGGCGGAGCGTTTTTCGATCTGGGCTGTCACCGCATCGACGTCATGCGCTGGTTTCTCGGCGAGCCGGCATCGGTGGTGGCGCAGATGGCAAACACGAGCCAGGTGTACGACATCGACGATAACATGGCGGCACTTATTACGTTTAGGAACAAGGCCATCGGCATGATCGACGTGTCCTGGGTCCACCGGTATGGGCCGAACCCGTTAGAGATCTACGGAACGGACGGATACCTGAGCATCGACGCCGGCGCGCCGAACGCGCCGAAGATCCAATTGATCAGCGGCCAGCTAAAGGCGGGCGACATTCTGGGTTACATCTCGCCCGCCAGCCTGCCTCCTGCTCCACCTTCGCTGATGCACCAGTGGGTATCGGCGATCAATACTGGGAGCACGTGCGCTACCAGCATATACGACGGCTGGAATCTGGTCCAACTTCTCGAGGGCTGCTACATGGCTGGCCGCGAAGGGCGCGAGGTGACTTTCTAGCGTGGAAAGCGAAGCGACTCTACCCGTGGCGGACTGGTTCGGCGCTGTCTATGCGGCGGTGCGCGCGGTGCCGCCGGGCTGCGTCGCGACCTATGGGCAGGTCGCGGACATGGTGGAGGGGTATCGGCTCACCGCGCGGCAGGTCGGAACGGCGCTGCGGTGGGCTCCGCGGGACGTGCCCTGGCAGCGCGTCGTCGGCGCGGGTGGACGCCTGCCGATTGCGAAGCGCAGCCCGGAGCTGCAATCGCTTCAGCGGAACCTACTTCGCGGTGAGGGCGTCCGGTTCGTCGGGAGCGCCGAGGACCGGGTCGATATGGCCGCACACCAGGTCGGCCACGAAGGGTAAGGCAGGGTCGATCGGCAGGCCCGGGCGAATTGAGTCCCCTAGTTGTGCCCGGCGGCAGCTCTCAGGCGTCTAGCGTGTCCGACGGCCAGCCGCGGGACAGACCGAGAACGGCATGCGAACTACCCATGGACGCCTATTGGAACTTGTACCGGTTCGACTACAGCCGGTTTGTAATGCTCCTGCCGTCGGTTCGCTCGGCTTTGGATCCGACGGCGTTCGCGTCGCTTTCGGACTCGCAGGAGACGGACGCGATCGTCGAGGCGCTGGTTGAGGGCGATATCGAAGTGGTGCCCGCGCGGCATGACCTGGTGATCAGCTTGTGCTGCATCGGCGAGCCGCTGCCGTGCCCGAGGCAGTTCCTGAAGATACTGCAGAAGATGCGGAGCAACCCGCGGTCGGAGGCCGGCATGGACATCCTGGCGGACGCCTTCGCGGCGGGCCGGAACCTCGAAGCGGCTCTTCGGCCTCCCGGCAGATTGGCCGGACTGCTAACGCCGGCGGAGACTGCCGACGTCTATGCGTCATACTGGAAGGGCGGCGCGCGCGGGCTGCCGCAAAGGAGACCGCGCATACGGCGAGGCGGACTCGTCGGTGCGATCGGGGGATTCTTCCGACGGCTGTTCGACCGCGGCCTCGCGGAGGACGAGTTGCGCCGGCTGCTCGGCGACCTGCTGGAAGAGGCGGTAGAGAACGGCGAGGGGATGGCCGTCGTGCTCGCCTAGCCGCCGGACCCGCCCACGCGTCTGAGGCCGTGAGCAGAATTTTGCGCCCATTGCCGACGGCCGGCTACGCGGAATCAGTGCGGTCGGCGCCGGCCTGGTCGGCGAGCCGCCGACGCCGCAGCAAATCTTCGGAGCGCTGCAGGGATACGCGCCGAATGTGCGGAATCTCGTCCTTATCGCTCAATTCGCACGTCAATGCGCCTAAAGGCGCTCATAACCGAGACTTCGGGGCAAGGAAAGAGGTGTCTCAATGACATTCACCGTTCAGAACATGACGAAAAAAGAGGCTCTGATCGCGGAGCTTGCCAGGGACATCCAACATGCGCCTGAGCGCGTGCCGACGCCCCCGAGCGACCCGATCCTGGCGAAGTTCAATAAGCTCGGCACACAACTCTGGCTCGACACCGGCCTTCTGGAGGAGGCCGCGAAGCTCTGGCGGCTGGAGATGTCGGCTCTGACCACCAACAACACACTGACGAACCAGGTCGTCCAGACTGGCATTATGGACGACATGATCAAGAACGCCGGCCGCCAGATTCGGGAGGTCGAGCCGGGCATATCCGCAGAGGACCTGGTGATGGACGTGGCATTCGTGGTCAACTGCCATATCGCCCTCCGCCTCGTCCGGGCGTTCGACGCGCTCGTGAGCGTAGAGCTGCACCCGGCGATCGGCTACGACATCGATAAGACGCTCCGCTATGCGGAGCGCTACTATGCGATCAACCCTGAGCGCTTCATCGTCAAGATACCGATGACGCCGGAGGGCTTCTGCGCCGTGGCCCGCTCGCGTGATGCGGGCATCCCGATCAACTACACTCTCGGGTTTTCGGCCCGCCAGAACTATCTCGCAACGCTGATGTCCAAGCCGAACTACTGCAACGTGTTTCTCGGCCGCCTGAACGCCGTCGTGGCCGACAACCACCTTGGCGACGGCAAGTTCGTGGGCGAGCGCGTGACGTTGGCGTCGCAGGCATGCGTGAAGCAGCTCCGGCAGGCCGATTCGTCGATCCCGACTCACCAGATCGCGGCATCAATGCGCAATGCGGAGCAGATGGTTTCACTGGCAGGCGTGGATGTCTTCACGATTCCACCGAAGGCCGTGGACGAGTTCTACCATCACGGCTTCATCGCGGACGACATCACGCTGCGCACCGGCGAGAATTACGAAGTGCATCTCGCTCCGGAGGCCGAAGACGCGGGCGTCGAGAAGCTGTGGGAGGTCGACGACAACTTCAAGAAGTTCGCGGCGTCCCTCGCTTCGCGAGGCGGCGCGAAGCTGACCGGAGACGACCTGCGCGAGGCGGACCGCGACTTCGGCACGAAGCTCTTTCACGACCTCACCGCGGAGGAGCGAACCGAAATCCGCAAGCACGGCAAGATACCGGAGACCGCTCGCTGGGCCGGCCGGATTTCGCTGGACGACCTGATGACCGAATCGGCGCTTCAGAGCTTCATCGTGGATCAGGGCGCGCTGGACGACCGGATCCGGGGACTGGTCGCCTCGGCCTGATTGCGCTGGCGACGATGATAGCGGGGGTCGCGACGCGGCCCCCGCCATAGGCGCTCACGCCGTCCGGCGGATGCCATGCTCGGCGACGATAACCGAGCTGATGCCCCCACGAATGCTGAAGCGACCGGTTACCTTCATGTAGCGGGGAGCGCAGGCGCGCACCAGATCGTCCAGGATGCGGTTCGTCACGGCCTCGTAGAAGATGCCCTGGCTCCGATACGCCTGCAAGTAGAACTTAAGCGACTTGAGCTCCACGCAGAGCCGGTCTGCGACATATTCGATGTCGACGGTCGCGAAGTCCGGCTGGCCGGTTACTGGGCAGACGGACGTGAACTCGTGGCACGTGTGAAGAATGGTGTAGTCGCGCTCAGACCGCGGATTGTCGAAACATTCGAGCAGGTCGAACTGCTCCTTGTCGGACGTCACTTGCACGCTGATTGGGACCCCACTCGCCAGCTAGGCATAGATTGACCGCCTGGCGGCGTGGCGCGGCCGCGCGGCGGAATGAACTGCTCAGCGACTTGCTGCTTGATCTGCAGCCCTGAGCAAACCTATTATACACGCGACTCTCGCGGGCAAGCGGTTCCGGTGGCAGCCTGGCCGTCCGGAGCGATTGAAAAAAGTATTTCTGCGCACTCTTTAGCAGGCGCGGCTGTCAGTACGATAGGGTGTTGTACATCGGGCGCGTCGTTCAACGCGAAGCGCGCGAAATCTTCAAGGAGGTGGCGGACAGATGGTTAACGGTAACAGGATGAACCCAGCAAACCAAGTACCGATTGCAGGGCTGGTCAGCCCCGGCGCCGCATGGCGCGCAATCCACCGTCTGACCGCCGCGGCCTGAAGCAGCATGCTTCTCCGCTGCGACTAAGTCAGGGCAAGATCTGGATCCCTTAGACCGGGGCGCCGTTGGCGCCAGATGTCGGGATCGGACTGTCATCGGTGGATGTTCACCGATGTTTTTTATTGCCTGGCGAATCGCGAGAAGGTGGGAGAAGCGGCTACAATGCCACGTACGATAGGAATCGAGCGGGACGGCGAGGCCGGACCGCAAATCGTAGACGCGTTGACGACGCGCATCGACAAGATGGCGGCGTACTTCGGCCGCACGTGCGGCGTGGACGCCGACGACCTGAGGCAGGAGGCTTGGCTGGCCATCTTCGAGATGGCGCCGAAGCTCGATCTGAGTATCGGCTCGCCGGAGCAGCACCTGCTGAAGCGGGCACGCTGGCGCATCCTGGATACGATCCGGGCGCACCGGCGGAGGCAGCACGTATCGCTGACGGACCTGCACGCCCAGGATGCGACATACACCGAGCGGTGGGGCGACGCCGACCTAGCGGAGCTTAACGCACGTCTTACGATCGTCCAGCGCCGCATCCTGCGGGCGCTGATGGAGGGATATACCTGGCGCGAAGTGGGCGCACTGCTCGGCTGCACCTCCGCCAATGTCGCCTACCACGTCCGCAAGATACGCGCCGTGTACGATGCCGTGACGGAAGCCAGCGCGTAGTGTGCGCGCATACGACTACTCGCGCCTCCGACTCCCACCACGCGGAGCCGGAGGCGCGATATTTCAGCCGTACAGCACGCGATCGTCGCCGACACGGCGTGTGAACCGTATCGAGTCCAGGAACTCCAAGACGAGCATCGAGAGTTTGCGGTTGGAAGCGGTAAGGTCGCGGAACGCGGAGACGGTGATCGCACCATGCTTCGTGATGTAGGCGGCGACGGTCCGCTTAAAGCCGACGAGGGTCGCTTCGGCCAGGTATTGATCGTCCGAGATATGATGGAACCGTCCGCGCTCCACGCCCACGCGGAGCAGGGCCGACACGGCGTCGTTGGGCGCATGAACGGCCTGCACAACCTCGCCGAGCGACGGTATTGCAATTCCGCGCGCCGTGTATACCTCCTCGATCCGGTTCAGCAGCGCCGCCTGGCGCTCATTCAGCGCAACCTCGAACGTCGGGAGGCGCGCCGTCGCTCCCTCCGATAGCACAGTTCCCTTCGCCTGCCATTGCGCAAATAGCGCCGCGAGCGGCTTCGGCTCGACGGCGCGGCCCAGCGCGGCGCGCAGCTCCTCTCTTGGCATCCCCGGCCGCAGCGGAAACCGCTCGTGATAGGCGGACAGCGTAGACACCGCACGCTCGGTGATGGCGCGAAGCTGTGCGGACGCGATGTGCCTGCCGCCTCCCAGTGCGACGGACGCTTCCCGCTCAGACAGCTCGTCCAGCGCCGCGGCGACGTCTTGCTCCGCAAGCCCGGTCCGGGCGACGATCTCACGCAGCAGGAGGCCTGTCGGGTGCTCCCGCAACCGGCCCTCGACCACGTCGAGCGGCGTGCCGCGCTCTCTGGCCTCCAAGCGCGCGAGCACGGCCGGGTCCGCGCGTTTGTGCCGCTCAGGTGCGGTTTCGAGCACGATTCCGCCGCCCAGCGTTCGGAGCGGCGAGTAGGCCCGAACGATGAACCGGTCGCCCGGCAGGGCGGCGAAGGCGTGCTCTCCCTGAAACTGCGCATAAGCCGCGCCGCCCGGTGCAAGCTCGGACGCGCCGCCCAGCAGACGCAGGCGGCCGATCACTTCTGCGGCGCCGATGTGGACGCGAACGCGCGCGCGATCCTTCAGCGGTGGCGCGGCGGGGAGCAGGCGGACGGTTGCATCAAACCTATCGATGGATGAGAGGAGGCCCGGGGCGCCGAGCACCGAGCCGCGGCGAATCTGGTCGGGATCGATGCCTGCCAGATTGGCCGCGACACGCGAGCCGGCCTCGGCCTCCTTGACGCGGCTGTTGTGCACGTGCAGACCGCGGACGCGCACGGACAGTCCTTCCGGCTGGATCTCCGCCGTGTCGCCCGTCCGCAGTGTGCCTGCTGCGAGCGTGCCGGTGACCACCGTTCCGAATCCGGGCCGCGTAAACACGCGGTCGATCGGCATGCGGAACGGCGCCGCGGCGCTGCGGGCCTCGGCACGGCTGACGGCGGAGAGAAGGTACCGCTTGAGCGCGTCGATGCCCTTACCGGTGACCGCGGAGACGCGAACGATGGGCGATCTCTCAAGGAAGGTTCCGGACAGCCGCGCGCGAATGTCCGCCTCTACGACGTCCGACCACTCGCGGTCCACCAGGTCGATCTTGGTCAGCGCGACGATGCCGTTCTTCACGTCCAGCAGTCGCAGTACGTCGAGGTGCTCCACGGTCTGCGGCATGACGCCCTCGTCGGACGCAATCACCATGAGCGCGACGTCGACTCCCGTGGCGCCGGCCAGCATGTTCTTGAGGAACCGCTCGTGGCCCGGCACGTCGACGACGCCGGCCACGGTCCCGTCCGGCAGCTTCAGCGCAGCGAAGCCGAGGTCGATCGTCATGCCGCGCTCCTGCTCCTCCTTTAGGCGGTCCGTGTTCGTACCGGTGAGCGCTTCGATGAGGGATGTCTTGCCGTGGTCGACGTGGCCCGCCGCGCCAATAATTACGTGCTTCATGCGTGGACCTAGCTCGGCAGCGTGGGGACGACGGAGTTGAGCGTGACGTAGACGCCCTCGTGCAGCCGCGCTACTCCCACACCGGGGCCCGCCGATGCCCAGGTCCAGCGGCGGTCCGGCGCCTTATAGCCGGACAGCGTTCCGGCGGCTGCAACACGCCCATCGCGCGAGAGGGCGATGACGCCCGCTCCGTAGTTTCCGTGCGTCTCCGGCGGGCGCTTCCTGAGGAGGTAGCGGATCGCCTCGACAGTGGCGGCATCGGGCGAGAGGCCACTGCCCATAAGCATCACGACGCGATAACAGAGCAGGGCCTTGACCATCTCATCGCCGTGACCTGTGGCAGCGGCCGCGCCGATCTCGTTGTCGACGTACAGTCCGGCGCCGACGATCGGGGAATCTCCCACGCGGCCGGGCAGCTTCCAGGCCATTCCGCTCGTAGTGCAGCCGGCGGCCAGGTCGCCGTTCCGGTCCAGCGCGCAGAGGCCGATCGTATCGTGATCGTCCGGCGTGAGCTTGCGAGGCGCTGCAGGCAGGGGCTCGAAATGGGCCACGTCCGCGGCAGAGCGGGCCTCCTTCCATGCGAGCCACTTCGCCCTGGCGGCCTCCGTAAGCTGCTCCGATTCCGGGAATCCCTCGTTGCGCGCGAACCGCACCGCATTGTCGCCGGCCAGCATCGCGTGCGGGGTGCGCTCCATCACTCGCCTGGCGACGGAGATCGCCCGCGAAGTGCGCGTGAGGGCCGCCACGGCGCCGAGGCCGTGAGTCCGGCCGTCCATAATGGCCGCGTCCAGCTCGACGACTCCTTCGGCGTTCGGCAGACCGCCGGTACCGACGGAATGGACGTCGGGGTCGTCCTCCGTAAGGTTCGCGGCGGCCTCGATAGCGTCGAGAGCCGACGCTCCGGTCCGCAGCCGCTCGATACCGAGGCGACAGGCGGGCAGGCCGAACGGCCATGTGGTGATCATCACAGGGTTGGTCATAGTTGCGGCTTCGAATCGGCTGCCGTGCGCAGATGCTCAGTCGATCGCGGCCATGACGGCTCTGCGGCCGAGCTGCTCCGCGTATAGCGATCGGAATATCCCGAATTTCGCGGTGTGGAACCGCGCCGTGCGCGGGTCCGGCGCGATGGAGCTCCCGCGCCCGCTCATTGCCTGCATTGCGGCCGGCACGCTCTCGTATAGCCCGGCCGCGGCTGCCGCCAGTATGGCCGCGCCGAGCAGCACGGCTTCCGGCTCGCGCGGCAGCACGAGAGTAAGGCCGGTCGCGTCGGCGTGCTCCCGCAGCCAGAGCGGGTTCTTCGCGGCGCCTCCCGTCACGAACAGCGTGTCGATTCGGTAGCCGGAATCGTTCATGGCCCGGACGATATCGCGCGTGCCGTAGGCAACGGCCTGGACGGTCGCATAGTAGCGCAGCGCCTGAGATGTGATCGACTCGTCCAGATCGAGGCCCTCCACGATAGCCGTGGCGTGCGGATCGGCATTGGGCGATCGGTTGCCCAGGAAGTAGGGGAGTACGTGGAAGTGGCGCGTCAGAAGCGCGGGATACGGCAGGCCTGCTTCACCGGCGAGGCGATCGATCTCGGCGTTCAGCAGCTCGTAGACAGTCGTCACGCGAGCGCGCGCCTCCTGAAGTAGATTCGGATAGTTCGCGTGGTCCTGGATCACATGGTCGATGGCGCTGCCAGCGGCGCTCTGGCCGCCCTCCGTGAGCCACATGCCCGGCACCATCGCGCCGAAGTACGGGCCCCAGATGCCATCGATGAAGATAGGATCCCGCGAGACCGCCATGTGGCAGTTGCTCGTGCCGCCGATCAGAGCGAGCGCGGTTTCCAGCAGGGCGGGATCGTGCCCGACCTGGCCGCTCCAGATCGCGCCAAGCACGCCCAGGCCACCTGCGTGGGCGTCGATAATCCCGACGCCTACTACGCACTGCCGTGTCAGGCCAAGCTCTACCGCCGCCGCCTCCGTCAGCGGGCCGAGCCGCTCGCCCATCGGCCGCACGTCGTCGGTAACGCAGCGACGCTCCCAGGCATCGTCGATGTCGATCGCGCGAAGGTAGGCGCGGTCCCAGCTTCCGCGCGGGCCTTCGTGGCCGAGGTAGGTCCACTTGCAGACGACCGTGCATAGGCTGCGCGCATCGATGCCGGACGCCCGGTAGGTGAGAAAGTCGGCCAGGTCGAAGAACTTGCCGGCACGCTGCCATGTATCCGGGAGATGCTCCTTCAGCCACTTGAGCTTCGGAGTCTCCATCTCCGGCGACAGCTTGCCGCCCACGTACTTGAGCACGTCGAATCCGCGGGCGTTTATCGAGTCCGTTTCTGCGAGCGCCCGGTGGTCCATCCAGACGATCACGTTTCGCCCGGGATCGCCCTCGACGTCGACGGTCAGCGGGGCGCAGGACGAATCGAGCGCGACGAGCGAGCAGGTTGCGTCGAAGCTGATGCCCGCCACCTCCGCCGTCGAGATGCCCGCCGCGCCGACGGCCGAGCGGACCGCCGCGCAGATGGCCCGCCATATGTCGTCGGACGACTGCTCGACGAAGCCCGGCCGAGGCTTCCACGTCTCGATCGGATTCGCGCTCGACGCTAGCATCTCGCCCGCACCATTGAAGACTCCGGCGCGCGCGCTGGTCGTGCCCACGTCCACGCCGATCACGTATCGACTCATGTGACCGCCTCGTCAGACATCGATCGAGCCCTCGAACACCTCTTCGGCCGGACCGGTCATCATCACCCGGTTGTCACCCGTCCATTCGATGCGGAGATCGCCGCCCGGAAGGTGGACCTCCACGGAGCGACCCGTCCGCCCGTTCAGCGCCGACGCGACGACGCAGGCGCATGCCCCCGTTCCGCAGGCAAGAGTCTCGCCGGCGCCGCGCTCCCACGTCCGAACGATGATCTCGCCCTGCCCGCACACCTGCACGAAGTGGACGTTGGTGCGCTGCGGAAACGACCTGTGATTCTCGATCGCCGGCCCGTAGCGCGCGACCGGGACCGCATCGACGTTGTCCTCGAATATCACCACGTGCGGGTTGCCCATGCTGACCGCCGTGATCTCGAACTTTCGGCCGTCACACTTGAGCGGCTCGGCGATGACGCGCCCGTTGTCTTCCCCGCGCATTGGGACCTCCGAGCGGAGCAGGCGAGGCGAGCCCATATCGACCCGGACCTGCTCCACCTTGCCGCCACGCGTGAGCAGCTTGAGGATTTTGACACCGGCCAGCGTCTCGACCTTGACCTGCGGGTCCGCGATCATCTGGCGGTCGAACAGGAACTTGGCGAAGCACCGAATCCCATTCCCGCACATCTCCGCCTCGCTGCCGTCCGGGTTGAACATCCGCATCCGGTATTCGGCGACCTTGGATGGCAGGACCAGAACGAGCCCGTCGCCGCCGACGCCGAACTTGCGGTCGTTCACCTTTCGGCTGATGTCGGCCAGTCGCTGCTCGTCAAGGGGCTCGTCAATGCCGTTTACTACCACGAAATCGTTTCCGATTCCGTGCATCTTGCTGAATCTCAATCCGTTGGCTCCTTGCGGACGCCCGGCGCGGCATCCACCGAAACTCGGCGCGGCACGCGTCGTCGCGATGAGCGGAGCGGGCGTCCGGCCGGCAGGGCCGCCGCCCGGCCGCCGGGCTATTCGCGGTTCGGCGGCGGTGGCGGGACCGGGCGGGGCTCGCGCGGCTCGCGCTCCGCGCGGTCGCCCGCGGGCTCGCGGTGCGGATCCTGGTAGAAGTTGGAGACCGGTCGCGAGGGCACGATCGACGTTACGGCGTGTTTGTAGACGAGCTGCGTCGGCTTGCCGACCGAATCCAGAAGGATCGTGAAGGCGTCGAAGCCGCGGACCATCCCGCGGAGCTGGACGCCACCGATCAGGTAGATCGTCACGCCGATATTCTCTTTGCGGACCTGGTTGAGGAAGATATCCTGAAGGTTTAGCTGGGGCTTATTCATTTTGTGCGCACCTCCCTGGTGAAAGTTTAGGGAAAAGACAACGAATGGCGGTCGGGTCCGGGCCTTGCGAGCGCCGGTACTTCCGGCTCACGCGCGGGCAGGGCCTCACGGGACTGTTTCCAGCACTGCCTCAATTCGGCTTGCGACCGTTGCCGAGTTATTCGCAGCGGCGTCGATCCACACGATCCCAGGATCCGCGCGGAACCACGTCATCTGCCGTTTTGCGTAGCGGCGCGTGCTCTGCTTGGTTGCGCTCGCCATTTCGGAATGGGACAGCTCGCCCATCACGTACTGCACCATCTCCTTATACCCAAGACTTCGCATGGGGCCGTGCTGCGGCGAATAGCCGCGTTCCAGCAGCCTGCGGACCTCCGATTCCAGCCCCTGTTCGAGCATCTCATCGACCCGGCGCTCGATCCTGAAGTACAGCTCGGCGCGCGGCAGCGTCAGGCCGATCTGGACTGCTGCGACTCGCTGCGAGCTCGCGCGGTCGCGCCGCTGCAGCTCTGAAATCGGCGACCCGGTTGCGGCGTGCACCTCCAGCGCGCGCACGATGCGGACGGCGTCGTTCGGGTGCAGCCGGGCGGCT
>Ga0070735_10002407_pt1 | contig 17001 bp, 17 predicted proteins | sample Coa_R1_FD_66443 | JGI IMG/M metagenome (GOLD analysis project Ga0070735, IMG submission 66443) | Surface soil microbial communities from Centralia Pennsylvania, which are recovering from an underground coalmine fire - Coalmine... | ecosystem: Environmental > Terrestrial > Soil > Unclassified ... | reverse complement strand
GTTGTAGTCCGCCATCAGCTCCCCGAGCTCGCGGCCGTAGGCCGGCACGATCCCGGCCAGCATGGGCGGCGGCAGGTTCTGCGCGGTGAGCACCAGGCCCTCGGCCATGTACTCGCGGACCTGGAACGCCTGGTGCACGCCGTGCCACCCGGTGACCTCGGAGTCGAAGAACGCCACCACGGTGGTGTTCGGGTGCAGTGACAGGTTGCGGCCCAGCTGCCCCGAGGCCGGGCGCACCCCGGACCGGGCCAGCAGCGCGGGCGTCTGGATCGCACCGGCCGCCACGATCACCGCGCCGGCCCGCACGGTCAGCCGCGGGCCCTGGCGCCCGCCGGGCCGGATGAAATGCCCGGTCAGCCCGGTGACCGCCCGCCCGGCGCGGGTCACCCGGTCCACCCGGCAGTCGGCGTACAGCCGTGCGCCGAGCGCCAGCGCGCGCGGCACGCTGGTCACGAGCATCGAGCGCTTGGCGCCGGTCGGGCAGCCGCTGGTGCAGTTGTTCGTGCCCGCGCAGTGCAGCTGGGCCCGGCGGTTCGGGACCACCGCCCACCCCTTGGCCACGGCGCCCGCCCGCATCAGCTCAGAATCCCGCCCGATCGTCTCCGGGTCCTGCAGCCCCACCGAGTGCCGTGCCTCGGCCCTGGCGAACCAGGTTTCCATCTCCTGCTCGTCCAGGGCCAGGACCCCCGACGCCGACCAGCGCTCCAGCACCCGCTCCGGGGTCCGCCAGGACATCCCGCCGTTGACCACGGTGGATCCGCCCACGCACCGGCCCTCCGCGAACAGCACCGACGGCCGCCCGACCGCCATCCCGCCGCCCCCGTCGCGGTACAGCGTCCGCAGCGCCCGCATGCTGTCCGCGGTGAACGACCCGGTCGGGTGGTAGCCGCCCTCCTCGACCACCACCACGTCCACGCCCGCCTCGGCCAGCTCCGCCGCCATCGTCGCCCCGCCCGCCCCCGACCCCACGATCACCACCTCACACTCCACGCTCAGATCCGAGGTCACGTCGCCCCCCGTGGTAACCCCCGCCGGCACCCCCCGGCCCCCCATCTGCCCAGTTCTCTCCGGCACCCCCACTCCTCACCCCTCCCCGGAAACATCTTCATGATCATGGGTCGTTTTGGCCAAATAGCGCCCATTTTGACCCATGATCATGGCTTCGCCCCTGGCGATCTCCGGCCCGTAGGACTCCAGGCGTCGGCGGGAGACGGCGGCGATGTAGGGGGCCGGGTCGTAACCGATCTCGCGCTGCACCGGGGGCAGCTCGTAGTAGCACATCACGACCAGGCCGCGCAGCCGCTGAACCAGCTGCGTCGCGATCCCGCCGCGGGCCAGCAGCGCCCGGATGTAGGCCTCGGCGGCGTGGTCGTCCAGCCGGGTGAACCGCCGCCCCCGGGCCCGCGGGTACAGCCGCGCGCCGTGGTCGAGGACGACGATCGCGGCGGTCAGGGCCCTGCGGGCCGTCGGGGCCAGCGCGGCGAGCATGAGCTCGAACTCGGCCAAGACCCGGTCCGTGCGGTGATGCGCCCGCATGCCGGGCGGGCAGACCACCTCGGCGAAGCGGCGGGTGACCCGGCGCACCCGGGCGCTCAGCGGCGGGTCAGACCGGGCGGTCGGCGCGGAAGATGGGCCAGCCAATCTCGGTCCTCCATTCCGCTTCGTCCGCCGTGTCGCCGGCGCCGCGCAGGTAGTACTCGCGGAGCGGCCCGTCGATGCTGATCTCGTGCGTGGTGGCGTACGAGCCGAGCTTGGCGTAGCTGAGGTCCGCGTCGGCGAGCGAGCCGTGGTGGCTGATGATAGCCAGCTCGGCCGCCGGGACCACCAGGGACGCCACCCGCCCGATGGACCGGACCTGGCCCTGGACCGGGACGAACACCGTGGCCTGGCCGCGGTCGCGCTGGAACAGCTCGCTGGCGAACACCCCGCCGACCGGCCCCGCGGGGTGCAGCCCCTGGGCCCGGACGGTGGCCCGCAGCTCGCCGAGGGCGCCCTGCCACCAGGCCAGCGCGTCGGCGCGGTCGACCACCGCCTCGATCGCGGCCGCGGCCGCGGCCTTCACGCTGCGATGCTCGATCGCCGCCGCGCCGTCCGGCGGTTGCAGCAGGTTACGCAGCGACTCCACCGCGGACCGGGTCTGCGCGAGCTCAGCTTCCAGCCGGCTCAGGTGCGCGGCGATGAGGGCGTTGCGGGCCGGCGCGTCCGGCGCGGCCAGCACCGCCTTGACGTCGGCCACCGGCATCTCCAGGTCGCGCAGGCGGCGGATGACCTGGGCGGTCGGGATCTGCCCGGCGGAGTAGTACCGGTAGCCGGTGTCCGGGTTCACCGCGGCCGGCTCGAGCAGCCCCACCTCGTGGTAGTGCCGCAGCGTCTTGATGCTGAGGTGAGTGGCGCGGGAGAAGTCGCCCACGGTGAGCCCTGCTGCCATCAGGCCATTGTCGACCCTCCGGTAACTGGAGAGTCAATCCGCAGTTCCAGCATTGGCGCGCGGCATCCTCGGGATCACGCAGGACCGAAGCGCCGCACGAGCAGGTCCCGACGCAGTCCTCCAGCCGCGTCAGGGCCGCGAGCCACTGCTCCTCGGTGACCCGGCCCGCCGCCGGGTCCCACAGTCCGGTGGTGAAGGCCCGCTCGAACACGGCGCGGAAGAACCGCGGGTAGACCGGCCACCACAACAGGACCTGGTCGCCGGGAACCGGCCGGTTGGAGTCGTCCTTGGGGTCGAACACGAACACCGGCGCCAGCCCGAACGCCCGCAGCGCCACCTCGCCCTCGTCTCCGCCGTCCGGATCCGTGCCCTTCCCGTCCAGCGGATGCCCGTGCATGAACAGGAAGAACAGCAGCACGGCCAGCGAATGGCGATCGCTGCGCCACGACACGGGCGCCTCGCCGCGGACCACCTCGGGAGCCATGAACGGTGAGCTCGAGCCGAGGTACCGCTCGCTGTGATCGGGAGCGATGGCGTCGATGTCGACGAGCGCGATCGCGCCCCGGTCCGCGTCCGCCATGATCGTCCCCAAGCCGATGTCGCGGTAGCACATCGCCGCCTCGTGCAGCGCCTCGAACGCGCTGACCAGCTGCAAACCGATCGAGATCAGGACCGGGAACGAGGGGTTCTCGGTGCGGGCGAGCAACTGGCCGAGCGACACCAGGCCCGGTTCCGGCAGCGGCATGACCAGCCCGAACCCCGGCATCTCCTCGCTCATCACCGTGTCGATCGGCCACGTGAACGCCGGATGCGGAGAGCCGATATCCACCAGCCAGGTCAGCAGCTTGGCCAGCGACCGGGTGCCTGGCAGGTCGGGATACCAGCTGACCGCGAGCGGGCCGTCGCCCGCCGAGGCCCGGTAAATCGTGAACGCGTCCGAGTCGCTGACCCGCTCGCCGACCGACACCGGTGTGCCCGCCCGCACCATCCGCAGCGTCCTGCCCTGCAGTGACATGAAGGTATTGTCAACCCTCCCTGCGTTAAGCTGAAACCCTGGCCCGCAGGAGGCCACCGGGTCCGCGGAAAGGGCAGAGCCCGCCTGAGCTGGCACATACCAGATGGCCATCCACCTCCTTTCGGCCTGACGACGCGGACCGCAGGCATGCGAAAGGAGTCGTCATGCCGGTCATCTGCCTGCCCGACGAGCCCAGCCTCGCCCAGCTCCGCAAGCAGGCCAAAGACCTGCGCCGAGCCGTCCTGTCGGGCCAGCCCGACGCGCTCGCCGAGGTCGCCGAGCACGTCCCGGACGCTCCGGCCTCGTTCCCGTTGCACACCGCGCAGCTCGTCGTGGCCCGCCGGTACGGTTTTCCCAGCTGGGCCCGCCTCAGGCGGCACGTCGAGGTCATCGAGCAGTACAGCCGCTTCCCCGCGCGCATGACGGCGGGACCTCCCGCCAGCCTGGCCGATGAGTTCCTCCGCCTGGTCACCGTGTACTACACCGACGACCAGCCGGAACGCTGGGCCGAAGGGCGCGCGCTGCTGGCCGGGCACCCCGAAATCACCGCCGGCAGCGTCCACGCGGCCGCCGCGGCGGCCGACATCACGGCACTGCGGCGGATCCTGGCCGCCGATCCGGCCGCCGCGCGCCGCGAGGGCGGCCCGTTCCGATGGCAGCCGCTGATGTACCTGGCCTACTCCCGCGTCGATCCCGGGGTCGCACAGGACGCGGTGCTGACCGCGGCCCGGCTGCTGCTCGACGCCGGTGCCGATCCGAACGCCGGTTACCTCTGGCACGGGCTGACCACCCCGTTCACCGTGCTGACCGGGGTGTTCGGCGAGGGAGAGCAGGGCCCGGTCCGCCAGCCGCGCCACCCGCACTCCCTCGCCCTGGCCCGCCTGCTGCTGCAAGCCGGCGCCGACCCCAACGACGGCCAAGCGCTGTACAACCGGATGTTCGAACCGGGCAACGACCATCTGGAGCTGCTCTTCGAGTTCGGCCTGGGCGCCGGCGACGGCGGTCCGTGGCGCAGGAGGCTCGGCAATGCCGCCGACACCCCGGCCGAGATGCTCCGCGGCCAGCTTGCCTGGGCCATCACCCACGGCCTGACCGAACGGGTCCGGCTGCTGGTCAGCCATGGTGTGGACCTGACCGCCCCGTTCGAACGCGGCGCCACCGCGACCTCGATGGCCGCCACCACCGGCCACCCCGACCTGGTCGACTACCTGGTCGCGCACGGCGCGCCGCCGCTCAGCCTGGATCCGGCCGAGGAGTTCGTCACCGCGGCCCTGGTCGCCGACCGGGCCGGCCTGGACCGGCTGCTCCGCGAGCATCCCGGCCTCGCCGGCCAGGTCCGCGCGGCGCGGCCCGCCCTGATCACCTGGGCCGCCGCCTGCGGCCGCCCGGAGGCCGTCGAGATCCTGGCCGGGCTGGGCTTCGACGTCAACGCCATGGGCCGCACCGACATGCCGAGCGACCAGCCCTGGCAGACAGCCCTGCACCACGCGGCCGGGGGCGGGAACCTGGAGCTGGCCCGGACCCTGCTCCGGCTGGGCGCCGACCCGGACATCCGCGACCACCGGTTTGACTCGCCCCCGCTCGGCTGGGCCCGCCACTTCGGTCAGCAACCGCTCATCGACCTGCTCGAACCGCTCACCGCCCCCGGACCGGAAAGCCCTGAGGAGTAAGTTCTCCAGCGTGAGCTTCGATGTCAGCGCGGATGCCTACCTGCGGTTCATGGGCCGCTATTCCGAACCGCTCGCGGTCCAGTTCGCCGACCTGGCCGGGGTCCAGCCCGGGCAGCGGCTGCTGGATGTCGGGTGCGGCCCGGGCGCGCTGACCGCCGAGCTGGTCCGCCGGGCCGGCACGCAGGCGGTCAGCGCGGTCGAACCGTCGGCGTCGTTCGCCGCCGCGGTCCGCGAGCGGCTGCCCGGCGTGGACGTCCGGCAGACCGCAGCCGAGCAGCTGCCGTTCCCCGACGGCGGCTTCGACGCCGCGCTGGCCCAGCTGGTGGTCCACTTCATGACCGACCCGGTGCGGGGCCTGCGGGAGATGAGCCGGGTCACCCGGCCCGGCGGGGTGGTCGCCGCCTGCGTGTGGGACCACGCGGGCGAGCGCGGACCGCTGACCGCGTTCTGGTCCGCGGTGCGCGCGCTGGATCCGGCCGCCGACGACGAGTCGGGTCTGGCCGGCGTCCGCGAGGGGCACCTGGCCCAGCTCTTCGCCCAGGCCGGGCTGGATCAGGCCCGGGCCACGACGCTGACCGTCCGGGTCGGCTACGAGAGCTTCGAGCAGTGGTGGGAGCCGTTCACGCTCGGCGTCGGCCCGGCCGGCGCCCACGTGGCCGCGCTGGACCCGGACCGGCGGGCCGCGCTGCGCGCACAGTGCCGCCGGGAGCTGTCCGCGGGCCCGTTCGAGATCAGCGCGACGGCGTGGGCGGTGACCTGCCGGATGCCCCCGCCGTGACCGGTCAGGTGCCGCCGCCGTGACCGGTCGGGTGCCCTCGCCTTGACCGACCACGTCCCGCCGGCCGTGACCGTCCGTCCGGCCCGCCAGGGCGATGTCGACGTGCTGCGCGCCATCGCGGCCGCGGCCTACCACCGCTACGTGGCCCGGATCGGCAGGCGGCCGGCTCCGATGACCGCCGACTACGACCAGGCCGTGCGCAGCGGGCAGACCTGGGTCGCCGAGCGGGACGGGCAGATCAGCGGCTTCGTCGTCCTCATCGCCCAGCCCGGTTACCTGCTGGTGGAGAACCTGGCCGTCCGGCCCGCGGACCAGGGCCGCGGGATCGGCAGCCGCCTGCTGGTCCTCGCCGAGCAGCACGCCCGCGATCTGGGCCTGACCGAGACCCGGCTGTACACCAACGCGGCGATGACCGAGAACCTGGCCTACTACCCGCGCCGCGGGTACGCCGAGACGCACCGGGCCGACCAGGACGGCTTCCACCGGGTCTTCTTCCGCAAGCCCCTGCCCTGACGCACGTTTCCGCGGAAACGCCGCCGCGCGGGTTTCCGGACGACGCTACGGCGGGCCGGCTACCTCGTAGTGGGAGACGGTCAGGTCGCGCTCGATCAGGTACCGGTCGTCCTCCGGGTAGAAAACGGCCCGGTCGATGTCCTGGCCGGCGAAACCCTCGATCGCGGACCGCGACTCCCACAGGCTCACCGTGACGATCTCGGCCCGGTCGCCGTCCACCCGCCACAGGGCCCAGGCCCCGCGGTTGCCCGGCGTGCGCTGGTATCCCGCGATCCCGGTCTCCTGCGCGTAGGCCGCGTAGACGGCGGCGTCCTGCGCCCGGACCGCGCCGCGCCAGATTCTCGCAATCATGCTCCGATACTCGCAATCATGCCCCGATACTCGCACAGGGCCGCCCTTCCCGTCGGCCGCAGCTTGTGAAAATCTTCACAAGGCGTTTCCGCGGAAACGCCGGCGCGCCCCAGCTGACCGATACGGTCCGGCACACCCAGCTACTCGCCGGTCGCGCCGTCGATCCGCTCGCGCAGCAGGTCGGCGTGGCCGAGGTGCCGCGCGTATTCCTTGATGAGGTACAGGTAGAACCAGCGCAGGGGATAGGAGTTCTTGCCGAAGGTGTCGTCGAGCTGGTGCGCCGCCATGATCTCCCTGGTCCGGGCGCCGTGCGCCCGGAAGGTCTCCAGGTCCTCGGCGGCCCCGGCCGCGGTCGCCGCCTCGAAGTCGCCTTCCTCGTTCTCGTCCGTGCAGTACAGCCAGCCGATCTCCGGGTCGGCCAGCCGGTGCCCGCAGACCCGCTCCATCTCGGTCATGTGCCGGACCAGCCCGGTCAGCGACATCGCGGACGGCTCGCACGACCGCGTGATCAGCTGCTCGCCGGTCAGGCCCGCACACTTGACCAGCAGCGTGGCCCGGTAGTAATCCAGCCAGCCGTCGAGCAGGCCCCGTTCATCGCTCAGCCCGGCGGGCATCTCCCGCTCGGCCACCGCTACCTCCTCGATGAGTGAATCCTCATCTAGCCGACCTGGCTGGCCTGGCCGGCCCAGTACGGTGCCCGGAGCTGGCGTTTGAGCAGCTTGCCCGACCCGGTCCGGGGCAGCTCGGTCGCGAAGTCAATAGACCGCGGGACCTTGTAGCTGGCCAGCTGCTCGCGCGCGAACGCGACGATCTGGTCGCTGGTCAGCGCGGATCCGGGCGACCGGACGACGGTGGCGTGCACGGTCTCGCCCCACTGCTCGGACGGGATCCCGAACACCGCGACGTCGTAGATCCCCGGATGCTGTTCCAGCGCCGCCTCGATCTCGGCCGGGTAGATGTTCATCCCGCCGGAAATGATCATGTCGTTCTTGCGGTCGCAGATGTACAGGTAGCCCTCGTCGTCCCAGTAGGCGATGTCGCCGACCGTGTGGTAGTCGCCGCGGCTGTTCGACTGATAGCCGGCGTCGTTCTTGTAGTACGCGTCGAACGTGACCTTGGACCGGACGAACACCTCGCCGGCGTGGCCCGGACCGGTACCCGTGACCGCGTCACCGTCGGGACCGACCAGCATGATCTCGATACCGGGAGCGGGCCGGCCGCACGATCCGGGCTTGCGCATCTGGTCCTGGGGCATCAGCACGGTATCCACGCCGAGCTCGGTCGAGCCGTAGACCTCGAACAGCGACTCGGGCGGGAAGTCGGCCACGTACTGCTGCTTGAGCGCGTAGCTCCACGGCGCGGCGTTGGCGATCATGACGCGCATCGAGGAGCGGTCGTAGCGGTCCTTGACCTGCGCTGGCAGCGCGCAGATCATCCGGACCAGCGCGGGCGCGGAGAACGTCGAGGACACCCGGTACCTATCCACCAGCCGCAGCCAATCCTCGGCGTCGAACTTGCGCTGCACGATGATGGTCTGGCCGAACAGCAGGGAAGCGCTCATGAAGGCGCTGGGCCCGCTGTGGTACAGCGGGCCGGAGGTGAGGTAGATGTCGTCCGGACGGTAGCCGAACAGGTTCAGCAGGGCGCCGAGTACCTCCGGATCCGGTGGTCCCTTCCGGACCGCGCCCTTCGGCTTGCCGGTCGTCCCGGAGGTGTAGATCATCGTCCCGCCCCCGCCGGCCGCATCCCCGACGTCGGGTGCATCGGCCGGCGCGCCCGCCACATCCGCATCGCCCAGTATCCCCTGCGGGGTCGGCCCGCCGACCGCGATGACGTGCCGCACGCTCTCCAGCTGGCCGCCGAACGCGGCGAACATCGGCGCGTACTCGCAGTCCACGTAGGCGACCTCGGCGTCGCTGTGGTTGACGACGTACAGCGCCTCCTCCGGCGTCAGCCGGTAGTTCAGCGGCACCGCGACCGCGCCGATCTTCCTGGTGGCGTTCATGACCGCGACCACCTGGGGGGAGTTCGGCCCGCACCACAGCACCTTGGCGCCCGGCCTCACCCCCAGCGACAGCAGCAGGTTCGCCACCCGGTTGGCCCGCGCCTCAAGCTCGGCGTACGTCCACATGACGACGGTCCCGTCCGGCCTGTCGTCAATGACGCCCGGCTTACCCGGCTGGCTCCGCGCGTAGACCGAAAGCGTGTCCTCCGGCATTCGCACCTGCCCCTCACGTACACGTCAGCGGCCACCAGCGGCCGGCTAGCACCGCCGCCTGCAGCCAATGTACGGAATCCCTACCGATCGGTAAACCAGGCCAACCCGGGAGTGCGTCACGGGCGGCCGTACTCGTCGTGGCGGCGCCACCACATGCCGGCCTCGTTGCGGCCGAGCGGCGCCCGGTCCAGCCACTGGTACATGCCCCACAACCCGTCCAGTCCGCGTGAGTACGCGGAGTACGTGTGGTACACGACGCCGTCCTCGAGCGCGAACGCGCTCATCCCGGGTCCCTCGCGCCGGTACGTCTCCCAGTCCGTGCCGACGATTCCCTCGGTCCAGGCGTCCCGGGCCCTCGCCTCGCCGGCCGGCGCGCGCATGTCCTCCTCGCGGAAGTTGTACTCGACGGTCCCGGCGTCCCAGTCCTGCTTGGTGTGCCCCACCTGGAAGTCGTAGTTGAAGTCGCTGCCGTATGACGAGGCGAAGGGAAAGCTCCAGCCCATCCGCCGCTTGTAGGCCTGGATCTTGGCCAGCGGCGCTCGCGACATCGCGGTCAGCGTGACGTCGTGGTTGGCCAGGTGGACGACCGAGCCGCTGAAGCCGTCGGCGATGGCCGAACACGACGGGCACCCGGCGTTGTAGTCGGGGCCGAACATGAAGTGGTAGACGAGCAGCTGCGAGCGTCCCGCGAACAAGTCGGCGAGGGAGGCGGGACCCTCGTCGGTGTCGAACCTGTAGTCCGTGTCGATCCGGACCCAGGGCAGTTCCTGCCGCTGCTGGGCCAGCCTGTCGCTGCGCCGCGTCAGCTCCTTCTCGGCCTCCAGCAGTTCCAGCCGGGCGGCAAGCCACTCGTCACGCGTTCCGACCTTGTGACCGGTCATTGGTGATCTCCTTACTTGTCGGTCGTCACTCGGCCCGATCCGGCCCGGCGACGTCTCACATCGATGGCACCAGGCCGGGAACCGACGCTGGTGCCAGGATGATCCAGCTACCGAGCCCGATGATCGCCAGCGCCAGCGGCACATCGATGAGGGCCCGGGCGGGCAGCAGCTTCTGGCTGAGGACCAGGACGGCGATCACCGCCATCCAGGCCACGTTCATCACGCCCAGCGCCACCAGCATGGCCATCAGCCCGATGCTCGAGCCCGCGCAGCACAACCCGAACTCCCATCCGGAGCCCGCACTATCGCGGCAGCGCTGGCGGAAGTACCGCTTGACCGGCGTGACCTCATAAACGCCGGCCGCGAGCACCACGACCGCGGCGGCTACCGGCCCGTGCGGCCGGTCCAGCAGGTACACCGCCGCGCCGGCCAGCGCCCAGACCGCGAGGTAGGACCCGATGTACACCGGGATGGCGCGCACCCCGCCATCGGCCTGAGCGCGTCTGAGCACCGCCGGGACCGCGCCCGGCAGCATCATCGCCGCCATCATCGCCACCCACACCGCGATGAAGAGCGCGAACGACCCGAGCCGGGTCGCCACCCCCATGTCCATCCCGCGCATCTGCCAGACGGTGATGACCCAGCACGCGGCGGCGAGCCCCAGCGTCGCCGCCAGCGTGACCGTCCTTACGGGCGCGAACGCCCGGGTGGATCCGTAATCAGCCATGATGTCTCCGTGTCTCCGTCGGGCGAGGTCCGGGCCAGGTGGTCCTTGAGCGCGTCGAGCAGGCTGTCCCAGTCGCGGGCCAGCGCGGCCAGGAACTGCTGCGCCACCCGCATCGGTGCCGACCGCAGCCGGTACCGCACCCGGCGCCGCTCTCCCGGTTCCGCCCGCACCAGGCCGGAACCGGCCAGCAGGTTCAGGTGCTTGGCGATCGCCTGCCGGGTGATCGGCAGGCGGGCCGCCAGGTCCGTCGCCGTGCCCGGGCCTCCCGAGGCCAGCGCGGCCAGGATCGCGCGCCGGGTCGGGTCGGCCAGAGCGGTGAAGACCTGTTCGGCGATCGGTTCGACACCAGGTCCGGCATCAGGTCCGGCGGCTGCTGCCTGATGGTCAGCCGGCATCGAGGTAGCTGGCCAGTTCGGCCAGCTCACTCGCCCAGCCCCGGGTGTTGCCGTCGTACGCCTTGCCGTAGACATCCTCGGGAAGCTGGGCGAAGCCGGTCTCGACCACGGTCAGCCGGGTGCCCGCCCCGGTCGGCTCGAGCGTGAACTCGACGTAGGTCCGGCGCGGATCATCCTCCGGCAGCCCGTAGATCTGCCAGGTGAACCCGAACACCGCCGGTTCCTCCACCCGCTCCACCCGCATGTCGACCGCGTAGCCGTGGTCCCACTTCATCCGGGCTGCCCCGCCCGGGCGCAGGTCGATCGTCGCCTCGTTGCCGAACCAAGTGCCCAGCCCCTCGGCGGTGGTGATCGCCGCCCACACCGTGGCCGGCGGGTGGGCGAGCTCCACGGTCCGCTCGATCCGGTCAGGAAAACCCATGACGCCTCCCGCAAGTAGCAACCTTCCGGTTGCAACTTTATAGCAACCGAAAGGTTGCGTCAACGCTCCGTCTTGAGAGCTGGCGCCACGTCTCCAGGGACGCACTTGCCGCTTCGCTTGGTCGCAGCGCCCACCGCCGCGGCCCCAGAACGCGCTCAGCGCCGCGGCCTCAGATAGCCTTCCACGCCGCGGCCCAGAAATGGGACTTCAGTCACGCTGGTACCGCCAGCACCGCAGCCCAGAGGGAGCCCTGCCCGCGAGGGCGGATGACGGTATCGGCAACTACGTCGCTGTGGCAACCATGTCGTCAGGTGTACGTCGTTGTGGCAACGACGTAGTTGGGCGCTCAGCGGAGGCCCGGTCAGGGTGTGACCAGAGAAGCAGGCGGGGCAGAACTGCCCGGAGAGGATGCTCACTTCAAGGGAGCTAAACCCTTGCGGCAATCATGTCGTCCGGACGCGTCGGCTGCTCACGCGCAGCCATGGGTTCGTCCCAGCGTCCGGCCCCACAGCCTGCCTCCCGGCGGTTATGTATTAAATACCGCCATTGCACGAAAACACATCATCCGCGAGTGTTCCTTAGGACGGCAAAGCATTACGAGAAATGGTTACTCAATAAGAGCTGGCCCACGCTGGTAATGCGCAGAACGGCCGAGCCCGCCTCGTCGGAAGCGGTCAGGTCGACCACGGCGTTGATGCCCCAGTCGTGGTCGCCCGCCGGATCGTCGAAGATCTGCCGGACCGCCCAGCCGTCGGGACGGGGATCGATGATCAGCAGCCCGGGGCCGCGCGCGTCCGGCCCGGTACCGATCTCCTCGTGCACCTCGAAGTAAGGCTCGACCGCGTCCGCCCACGCGGCCGCGTCCCACCCGGACGAGGAGTCCAGCGCGCCGAGCGACTCATAGTCACCGAGCGCGGCCAGCTTGACCCGGAGGAACAGCGCGTTGCGGACCAGCACCCGGAACGCCCGCACGTTCGACGTGACCGAAGGAGGCTGACCCCCGGCGGAGGAAGACGCCGAGGCCGAAGAAGACGGATTACGCAGCCGCTCCCACTCGTCGAGCAGGCTGGAGTCGACCTGGCGCACGATCTCGCCCAGCCACTCGATCAGGTCGGTCAGTTCCTCGGTCTTGGCCTCGTCCGGCACGGTCTGGCGCAGCGCCTTGTAGGCGTCGGCCAGGTAGCGCAGCACCAGCCCTTCCGAGCGCGCCAGCCCGTAATACGCCACGTACTCCGGAAACGTCAGCGCCCGCTCGAACATGTCCCGGACCACCGACTTCGGGGAAAGCGAATAGTCCAGGACCCACGGGTGCCCGCGCCGGTAGATGTCGTACGCGCCCTCGAGGGTGTCGGCCAGCGGCCGGGGATAGGTCACGCCGTCAAGCAGTTCCATCCGCTCCTCGTACTCGACGCCATCCGCCTTCATCTGGGCCACCGCCTCGCCGCGGGCCCGGAACAGCTGGGCGGACAGCACCTGACGCGGGTCGTCAAGCGTCGCCTCGATCACCGACAGAACGTCCAGCGCGTACGACGGCGACTCCACGTCCAGCAGCGAGATCGCGGCCAGCGCGAACGGTGACAGCGGCTGGTTGAGCGCGAAGTCGTACTGCAGGTCGACCGTCAGCCGCACCAGACGACCGTCCGCATCCGGCGAGGGCAGCCGCTCCACCACCCCGCCGGCCAGCAGCGCCCGGTAGATCGCGATCGCCCGGCGGATATGCCTGAACTGCGCAGCGCGGTCCTCGTGGTTGTCGGTCAGCAGGTGCTTCATCGCCGCGAACGCGTCACCCGGCCGCGCGATGACGTTCAGCACCATCGCGTGGGTGACCTTGAAGCTCGACGTCAGCGGCTCGGGGTCGGCGGCCACCAGCCGCTCGAAGGTCGGCTGTCCCCACGACACGAACCCCTGCGGCGGCTTCTTGCGCACCACGCGCCGCCGGGCCTTCGGGTCGTCGCCCGCCTTGGCCAGCATCCGCTCGTTCTCCACCACGTGCTCGGGCGCCTGCACCACCACCCGCCCGGAGACGTCGAACCCGGCCCGTCCGGCCCGCCCGGCGATCTGGTGGAACTCCCGGGCCTGCAGCAGCCGAGTCTTGCTCCCGTCGTACTTGGACAGCGCGGTGAACAGCACGGTGCGGATCGGCACGTTGATGCCCACGCCCAGGGTGTCGGTCCCGCAGATGACCTTGAGCAGCCCGGCCTGGGTGAGGGTCTCCACCAGCCGCCGGTACCGGGGGAGCATCCCGGCGTGGTGGACGCCGATGCCGTGCCGCACCAGCCGGGACAGGGTCTTGCCGAAGCCGGCCGCGAATCGGAAGTCACCGATCAGGTCGGCGATGGCGTCCTTCTCGTCCCGCGAGCAGACGTTGACGCTCATCAGCGCCTGCGCCTGCTCCAGCGCCGCGGCCTGGGTGAAGTGCACCACGTACACCGGCGCCTGCCCGGTGGACAGCAGCTCACCGAGGGTCTCGTGCAACGGCTCGATCGAGAAGGAGAACACCAGCGGCACCGGTCGTTCGGCCGAGGAGATCACCGCGGTCGGCCGGCCCGTCCGCCGGGTCAGGTCCGCCTCGAACCGCGAGACGTCGCCCAGCGTCGCCGACATCAGCAGGAACTGCGCCTGGGGCAGCTCGATCAGCGGGACCTGCCAGGCCCAGCCGCGCTCGGGGTCGGCGTAGAAGTGGAACTCGTCCATCACGACCAGGCCCACGTCGGCGGCGGCGCCGTCGCGCAGCGCGATGCTGGCCAGCACCTCGGCGGTGCAGCAGATGATCGGGGCCTCCGGGTTGACGCTGGCGTCCCCGGTCATCATGCCGACCTCGGCCGGGCCGAACGCCGCGCACAGGTCGAAGAACTTCTCCGACACCAGCGCCTTGATCGGCGCGGAGTAGAACGTGCGCCGGTCGTCGGCCAGCGCCGCGAAGTGAGCCCCGGTGGCCACCAGCGACTTGCCCGACCCGGTGGGCGTGGACAAGATGACGTTCGCGCCCGACACGATCTCGATGAGCGCGTCCTCCTGGTGCGGGTACAACGCGAGCCCGCGCCGCTTCGACCACCCGGCAAAGGCGTCGAAGACCGCGTCCGGATCTGCTGTCTCCGGCAGGAGGTCGATAAGGGTCACGGCTGACCAACCAAAAATCAAAATCATTTATGCCGAACGGGCCGTGGTTCGTGCCCAGAGCCCGCTCTCCTAAGCTATCGTGCCCAGCCGCGCCCCGATGTTCTCGCGCCCGCGCCCCGATGTTCTCGCGCCCGCGCCCCGATGTTCTCGCGCCCGCGCCGCCCTTCCGCGCCTCCAAGCGCAATGAAACCGCGGTTTCACCACCCCCCAGCGTGGTGAAAGCGGGGTTTCACTCCGCCACTCCGCTGCGCGGTGCCGCCGCCGCAGCCCGCACCACACCGATTCGCTAGGGTGCATCCCGTGCGGACTGTACTGATCACCGGCGCGAGCTCCGGCTTCGGGGCCGCGGCCGCCCGCCGGTTCGCGGCCCTCGGGGACCGGATCATCGCCGCGGCGCGCCGGACCGAGCGGCTCGCCGATCTGGCCAAGGAACTCGGCCCCGACGTCGTCCTCCCGCTGACCCTCGACGTGCGCGACCGCGCCCGCGTCGAGCGCCTCCCGGCCGAACTCCCCGCGGACTTCGCCGAGGTCGACATCCTGGTCAACAACGCGGGCCTGGCCCTCGGCCTGGAGCCGGCCCAGGCGGCCGACGTCGACCAGTGGGAGCAGATGATCCAGACCAACTGCACCGGCCTGGTCTATATGACCCGCGCGTTCCTGCCCCAGATGGTCGCGCGCGGCCGCGGGCACGTGGTCAACCTCGGCTCGATCGCCGGCACCTACCCGTACCCGGGCGGCAACGTCTACGGTGCCACCAAGGCGTTCGTGCACCAGTTCAGCCTGAACCTGCGCTCGGACCTGCACGGCACCGGGGTCAGGGTGACCTCCGTGGAACCGGGCCTGGTCGGCGGCACCGAGTTCTCCCAGGTCCGCTTCGGCGGTGACCGCGAGCGGGCCGCGGGCGTCTACGCCGGGACCGAGCCGCTCACCGCCGAGGACATCGTCGCCGCGATCGAATGGGCGACCAGCCAGCCCGCGCACGTGAACGTCAACGTCATCGAGCTGATGCCGGTCAGCCAGAGCTCCGCCCCGCTCCAGATCCACCGCGGCACATGACGTTAACCGTTACCACCCACATGAAGTATGTTTTAACGAATCCCCGGCGGGCCGGCGGCACGCCGGGGGGCCAGGACCTGCGCCAGTAGGATGAGATCCGTGGCCCCACGGATGTTCGCGGACGGGAACGCCCCCGCAGACTCGCTCGACCGCGGCGCGCTCATCGGGGCGCGGCTGCGGCACCGCAGGCTCGAGCTCGGCATGACGGCCCGCGAGCTAGCCCGCCGGGTGGACTGCTCACCCAGCCTCATCTCCCAGGTGGAGCGGGGCCGGGCGGTTCCGTCGGTGAGCACGCTGTGGGCCTTGGTCACCGCGCTGCGGATCTCGATGGACCGGCTCTTCGACCCGGCCCCGGACGGCCCGGCCGAACCGGGGGAGAACCCCGCGGCGACCGCCGAGGGCCCGCCGGAGGGCCCCATACTGCGGCGGCACGACCGGCCGCGGATCACCCTGGAACGCGGCGTGATGTGGGAGCGGCTCACCGCGGCGGCCGAGAAGGACATGGAGTTCCTCGAGGTGTGCTACCCGGTCGGGCAGAGCGTGCCCGAGGCCGAGCACGCCATCCAGCACACCGGGCAGGAGTACGCGGTCATCGTCGAGGGCGCCCTGTCCACCCAGATCGGCTTCGAGCGGTACGTCCTGGAGGAGGGCGACTCGCTCACCTTCGACTCGGCGATCCCGCACCGGTTCTGGAACGCGGGAACCGTCCCGGCCCGGGCCATCTGGGTCATCCTCAACCGCTCTCGCTGACCGGGTTCAACGCCCGCCCGCGGCCCGCAGGCCGCCGCGGAGAACAACGTTACTTACCTGTGTCCCGTTGGTCGTTTAGTGATCTTGACCACATTGTTCAGTATTACTAAAGTCATGCCTGGCACAGGAGGTGCGACATGCACCATGTCGGGCACGTCGACTGGGACTTCTCCGAGCCGCCCGCCGGGTACGGCGGATCCGCGGCAGGCTACGCGAGCTCATGCCTGGTCGGCAGCCATACCGGCGCGGTGCACACCGACCTGTCCGTCAGCAAGCTCGAGCCAGGCGGCTGGACGGGCCTGCACCTGCACTCCTTCGAGTCCGCCGTCTATGTCCTGGCCGGCGCTCCGGTCCTGAACATCGACGGTCACCAGAACCAGCTACGCGCGGGCGACTACGCGTTGCTGCCCATCGGGATGCCGCACGGCTGGGCGAACCCGGCCGGCGGAGCCGGCCAGGCCCGGCTGCTCGTGCACAGCACGCCCCAGCGCCGGCCGCCGGGCCAGCGTCCGGCCGACACGTTCTTCCTGCCCGCCAGTTCGGTGGCCAGCGGCCACGCGCCCCCGGTCAGCCGGTATCTCGGTCACTACGCGGGCACGCCGCCGCAGGCCGAGGCGCTGGCCGTCGATGACCGGGTGCGGGACCGGGAACCGGCCGGCATGGACACCGCCCTGCTCG
>Ga0070735_10002406_pt1 | contig 17002 bp, 19 predicted proteins | sample Coa_R1_FD_66443 | JGI IMG/M metagenome (GOLD analysis project Ga0070735, IMG submission 66443) | Surface soil microbial communities from Centralia Pennsylvania, which are recovering from an underground coalmine fire - Coalmine... | ecosystem: Environmental > Terrestrial > Soil > Unclassified ... | reverse complement strand
TTTGCCGACGCTTGGGAAATAAGGCAGCGGTGCTGCTACTCAACCTGATTCCCCACCGGTTCCAAGTCTGTTTGCAATTGATCTTTACAAGGTCCCGGTTTGTTTTCGGGGTACGGCTGCAAAAAAAGAGGCCGAAGACTGGATAGCCTCCCAAAGGAGAGATTGGGAGACTTTCATTAAATTCCTAGAAGCAGAAGCTGATAAAACGGGTCCTTCTCACCTAAATAGCCGTCTGTTTGCAGCAGGGATTGGGCTGAAGCATGCCATAAGTCTGCAACACAAATTGGCAATTACGCCGATCTGTCCGATAGGCGACCGGATGCACCCGGTATCTTTTGCATCCTCCACCCGGCCTCTATTTCGGCGGCGGTTTACTCATTGGTTACACGCTCACGCCGTGGGCCAACAATGTCGTCGTCAGCCCGTTCGCCTCGTTCGATTTCGTCAATTCCCCGGTCAACCACACTTTCGCCAATGGCAGCTTCCTCGGCACCGGCGGCGTCAAGATCGGCCCGCGGCTCGATAATGGCCTGTGGCTCTATGGGATCGCGGGTGCGAGCGTTCTCAACGAAACGCTCAACGTCAATTTCATTCCAGTTTTGAGTTCGAAGTCGGCTACGGTGGCGGGTGGCACGGTCGTTTCGGCGGTGCGATCCAGCCGAGCTTCTTGCAGGGCTTCAGCCTCCCGGTATCGGTGTTTGCCGAATATCAGCATACCTGGTGGCAGGACGGGCAATTCAACACGCCGGCGGCATCGCCGCTGTTCAACTACACCTTCCGTCGCGAGGACGACGTGGTGAAGCTCGGCTTCACGGTGTCGCTCACACCGTCCCCAGTTGCATCGCCCGCCTATCCGGTGAAGGCGCCGGCGTTGAAGTAATATAAGTGCGTAAGATGGGGCGATGCGTGAATGTTCGGTCGTCATCATCATACCAGAAACCACCGCACGATGCGACCTCGAATCTATTCAAACGGGGGTCCCGGTCGATCTATCCAGCCGCCGCGCTACGGAATGCGGCCGCAAGCGTCCGCAGCGCCATGAGCTTGATCGGCTCGCCGACCTTGGAATGCAGCATTACTTTGGAAGCAGCCATCGGCGGCAACCCTATTTCGGGACCGATATCGACCATGCCGGGCGGGGCGATGCGCTTTGCCAGTGGCGCGACCCCAAGTCCGGCAAGGGCTGCTGCAATCACGGCGGTGACCCCGCCGCCGATGAAAGTCTCATTCCATTCGATGCCGGCCCTATCGAGCGCGCGAACGGCGAGGGCGCGAATGCCGCAAGGCGCGGCAAGTGTCACCAGCCGCAGGTTTTCGCCGCGCTGCCATTTCAGCCGCGGTGAGGCAAACCAACCGAACGTGTCTTCCGCGAGCTTTTCGCCGCCACGCCGGCCCGCCTCTTGCCGAACGATCACGGCATCGAGCGTGCCCGAATCATAGGCATCGAGCAGGTCGCGCGAAAAGCCGATGGTGACGGCAAAGGATAGTTGTGAGGACAAGGCGTTCAGCCGTTCGAGCAAGGGGACCAGTTCCGGACCCGCTGCGTGGTCGCTGATGCCAAACGATAATTGCCGCCGTGCCGGCACCTCGCCCATTAGCGCGCGGTCATGCGCTTCGATAAGTGCGCGCGCGTTCCGAAGAAAGGCCGATCCATCGGCCGTCAAGCGAACGGCGCGCGGTGAGCGTTCGACCAAGCGCTTGCCGATCACGGCCTCGAGCCGTTGCAGCTTCATGCTGACGGCAGCTTGCGTCGTCCCGAGCGCTTCCGCCGCGCGGGTAAAGCTTTGCAATTCGGCCACCAGCAGGAAGGCCTGCACGGTCGGAATGTCGAGGGTTCCAGTCATCATGTTTCATTATCTTTGAAATAGGTATAAATAAGATACCAAAATGATGAGGAGAGGTCTAGCTTTCTGCCGACGCGCAATCGTTGCGCTCTCACGGAGAAAGATCATGCCCCTCATCACCGTTAGCTATTCGAGTTCACGCGACATCGCCAAGATCGAGATCGCGTCTGCCGTCAGCGAACTCACCGCCAAAATCCTGCACAAGGATCCCAGAGTGACCGCCATCATCGTGAAATCGGTCGATGCCCCGGACTGGTTTGCCGGGGGCAAATCATTGGCCGAGCAGAAACTGGCGAGTTTCTGGCTCGACATCCACATCACCGAAGGCACCAATACCAAGGACGAAAAAGCGGCCTATATTGCCGCCGTGTTCAAACACATGGGCGAACTCCTGGGGCCATTGCATAACGAGAGCTATTTGCATGTCGACGAAGTTCGCGGCGATGCTTACGGCTTCGGCGGCCTGACCCAGGAGCGCCGCTACATCGCCGGCAAGCTCAACGTCGCGCCGCAAAGCGCCGCGGCGTGAAGGCCTAATTCGCTTCCGGCAGGCGTGGAGGTTCGGCCCCAAACACTTCCTCAAACGCCTGCCGGAGCGCGATATCGACATCGGCTGATGTCGCGCTGAGGCCGAGATCGGCAAGACTCGTGACGCCATAACGCGGGTCGGTCACGCCGCAGGGGACGATCGCGGCAAAATGCGTCAGCTCCGGCTCCACATTGATCGAAATGCCGTGGAAGGACACCCATCGCCGCAGCCGCACCCCGATGGCCGCGATCTTGTCCTCAAAACCTTCGCCTTTGTCCGGCCGGGCGACCCAGACACCGACGCGATCCTCTCGGCGTTCGCCCCTGACGTTGAAGGCCGCAAGCGTCCGGATCATCCATTCCTCCAAGCTTGCGATATAGGCGCGGACGTCGGGGCGGCGCTGCTTTAAGTCGAGCATGACGTAGGCCACCCGCTGGCCGGGTCCATGATAGGTGAGCTGGCCGCCGCGCCCGCTGGCAAAGATCGGGAATCGGGGATCGAGCAGGTCGGTCACTTTGCCTGATGTGCCTGATGTGTAGAGGGGAGGGTGCTCCAGCAGCCAGACCAGCTCGGCCGCCTGTCCGGCTGCGATACCGGCTACGCGTTCCTCCATGATTTCGACCGCCTGGGGATAGGGAATCGGAGAATCCGATATCCGCCATTCCACCTTCGTGCGGCCGGTTGCGCGCGCGAAGGTCGAGAAATCAAGGCTTTGGCGGTCATTAACCATTGGCTAACCCTAACGTGGTGATGTCTCAATACGCAATTTTGCGTTTGTCTGTGCGGTAGCTTGCCCGGTGCCAACTCTCGAAAATATCAACGTCGATCTCATGGTGGTTCTCGGAACCACCACGATGCCAATTCATCAGGTCATGCGTCTGAGCCGAGGCGCCATCATCGAACTCGATTCGTTCGAAACGGATGAGGTCAAGATATTGGCCAACACATTGCCGGTTGCCTCCGGCGTGGTGCTTGTCGATCGCAACCGGATCGCGGTCGAAGTCAAGCAGATGTTGCCCAAAATCGTCGGAACCCGCTGATATTGTGGCCTCGCGTAAATCCCTGGAAACGCGACCTCGGCGCTCTTGTCCCACCAATCCCGATTTGTTACATGGCGCCATCGGCGTAGGGATGGCGCCGATATTATGCCGTTATATTGGCGCTCGTGGCGGAATTGGTAGACGCGCTGCCTTGAGGTGGCAGTGAGTAACATCGTGGGGGTTCGAGTCCCTCCGAGCGCACCATCAATCCCTTGAAATGCCGATCGCTCCTTTGCGGATTGGCGCGGAAAAGGTGAATAGGCGTTCGGCCTTTACTATTTGCGCGGAGGCCGCATTTCGCGGCTCAAGTGCCAAGCTGCGTATCGTTGTCTCGCCGTCTCAATGCAAGCGCCCGATTTGGCTAACGCTACCGCTCGACCACGGATTCTCTGCCGGAGTGTTCGGCGGTCAAGCGGACTTTGGATAGGAGCCGCCCATGAAGCTTCTGAGTTATGCCTATCGGTTTATCTCGAACTTTATCTTTCTGGCGTTGGTCTATTACAGCCTCAACTTTCTGGATAAATATCAGCAGAGGGCCATCGTCGCGATCCTCGTGCTCGTTTATGCGGTGATGCGCGCTCTGTCGGCGTTGCGTTCGTTTTATTTTTTTCAACGCATCGAGAAACTCGAGGGTGAGGCGCGGCGCCTCGGGGCCCAGATTAACGATGGGCCTGCGGCGTCCATCCAGCGCAAGCAGGTCGTCGCGGAGGTCTCCGGCCTTCGTCAGGCCGGCGAGATGAAATCCTATATCGATCTGCTTTTTCTCGCGCTGATCGTGCTGTTGTGCGTGTCCAAGATCGTCACCGAATAGACGTCAGACGCTTCTCTTCTTCAAATGTTTCGACGGCGCGCGGTGGACCATCGCCGTGGGAGCTCGACTTTCCGTTACCTTTATGCCGCGATGCGGAAGTTCTCGGCGGTGCGGCTGATGCCGGGTGCGTCCAGAGGCGATGTGCGTCGATCGCGCTTCAAGGGGAAGCGGCGCGGTCTTCGGTCCCTGGCGCGAGCTCAGTGCGGTGCGCCTGAGCGCGGCGCCGAAATTGTCCGGCATGTCAAAAAGGCTCGGCTCCGGGGTGGGCAGAAGGGCGGTCGTTGGTTCCGTCGCGAATGGTGGCGATTGCGGCCAAGGCATCGGCGCCTTTTGTGTCGTGGCACTCTCGTTCGGCGGTTCAAAATCAGACCGCGCGGGAGCGGGAAGGCTGCCCAAATTCGCGAAGACGAAATTCGGAATTGGGGGCCAGTGCGCGATCATCCCATTGTCGGACGGCCGATGTACCAGCCAATCTTGCGGGTCCGTTGGTGTCGCCGGCCGTTCCGCCGTTGCAGGCACCACATGGACAATACGGTAGCCGCGCGCTTTCAAGGTTTCCAGAATCCGCGGCAGGGCGGCAACGGTGCGCGCTTGGATGTCATGCAGCAATAAGATTCCTTTTCCTCCTCTGGCTTCAAGCCGTTTGATCGCGAGTTCGAATACGCGCGAGGAAGAAATATGCCGCCAATCATCAGCGAGGAAATCTGAACTCCAGGTTTGGATGCCTTGCGAGGCCAGATAGTCCTCGACATTGTCAGCACGCAGCAGGCCCGGAATCCGAAAGAAGGGAGCAAGTGTTGTATCGGCGTCGTCGCCGAGCGCCGCTTTGACCGAAGCAATTCCATCGTCGATTTCTTGTTGGGCACGCTCCGACGTCATATGATTCATGCTGAGCGGATGCGTTTGGGTGTGCGTGCCGATCGTGTGGCCCGCCTCGCGCAGTTTGCGCACGCCTTCGGGGGAGTTTTGGGCCATGCGTCCGATAGTGAAGAAGGTGGCCTTCACGCATTGGGAGGCGAGAATTTCCAAAATCTGACGGCTGTTGCGTGGCAGCGGCCCATCGTCGAAGGTCAGGACAATCTCATGATCGGCCAGCGGCAATGTCTCCGGATATTGCATGGCGCCGATCCGCGGATGTTTCCGGGGATCGACCACCAGCGTGCGCGAGGTTCCAAGCGCGCCCGGATGTCCAGGGCAGTCGGCGGCTGAGGCTGCGCCCATCGCAAAACAGGCGGCCGCAAAAGCGAGCACCGATCCAGCCATGCCCATCCGAAGGCCGCTCAAATCTCTGTCCATGAAATAAAGACCATCACGCATATCCAGTCGAACGGATCATTAGGGCCGTTGCGATTTGAATGCAGCCTGAATTATAGGGCGTTCACAGTTGATTTCGGCTTGTGGTGGACCCGTGGAAGCCGGCTCGGCGAGAATTTGGTCGTCACAGGCGCCGGCCGCAAAGGCGCATCGTTAATCCAGTCTTAACACGCATCATCGACTATTTGGAGCTGTGCGGTTCGATGGATTGCCGGAGCAATCCGGATAAATCCGGATATATGTGAGATGAAGCGATCATGCAGCGCCTGCGGTTGAAGGCAGATGGACGGATCGTCGAATTGAGGGAGGGGCAGGAGTTTCCGCTTGCCCCGATCATGCCCCTCTCGCAGGTTGCGAATGCGTCTGATGTGTCGATTCCCGAAGCGGGCATCGAGGACATTGGGCCGCCTGCGGTTCGCGATCTCCGCCGCCGCGCCCGCTTGACGCAATTGGAATTCGCAAGCCGCCTCGGCGTGCCTGTCGAAACCATTCGCAACTGGGAGCAAGGCAAACGCATGCCGCGCGGACCGGCGCGCGCGCTTTTGGCCGTGATCGCCCATGCGCCCGAAACCGTGTTTTCGGCGCTTGCCAAAGCTTGATCGATAGACGCTGTTGGCTAATCATCAATCTCCCATCGCCCGCCAGGCGTTGGAGGCGAATTGCCTGCGCCAAGTGACGATGCCGACCGCGGCCGTGGTTGCAAACAGGACCCACGGGCTGACGAACCAGCCGAGATAGCCGAGCGCGAAGAAGAAGGCGCGCTGTCCACGATTGAAATGCCGCCCCGCGGCCTCGAACAAGCGCGTCGTTCGCACGACATGGGCCTCGGCTTGCGGCGTGTCGCGTTGGCTGGCCGGTGGCATCGAGCCGAGCAGGATGGCCACGTAATTGAAAAGCCGGTAGGCCCAGGCAAATTTGAAAAACGCATAGATGAAAATCAAAATGAGCCCGACGCATTTGATGTCCCACAGCGCGGGCGATGGGCTGAGATCGATCGGAAGCGCCCGTAGGACCGCCAGCGCTTCATTCGTCGAGCGCAGCAGCGCAAGCGCCCCGCCGACCGCGAACAGGCTGGTGGAAGCGAAGAAAGCGGTGCCGTTTTGGAGCGAGGCCATGATCTGCATATCGACCATCCGCGCCTCGCGATCGAGCATTCGGCGGACCCATACCTCGCGATAGGCGTGCATGCGGGCCGAAAGGCTGTCGCGGCCATAGATGGTATGTTCCAGCGTCAGCGCGTACATCGCCCATGCCATGGCGAAAAAGCCGACCGCCAGCATATCGACAAAATATTCACGCATGCGGCGTCCCTCTTAAACGCGGCGAATGCTGCCATGCGGGTGTGATGGCGGCAACGGGTATCGTCCGCTCTGGCGTGCCTTGAAGGCACAGGGACCGTCATGGCAAGATTGCCCTCTTGGGGAGAGGGTAAATCGCAAATGACCATGAAGCTCGTCATCGGCAACAAGAATTATTCGTCATGGTCGATGCGGCCGTGGCTTGCTCTTCGCGCCAATCATATTCCTTTCGAAGAGATTTTCGTTCCGCTTTACACGGGCGATGCCGACAAGCAGCGGATTCTCAGCTTTTCCCGCGCCGGCAAGGTGCCGGTATTGGTCGATGGCGATGTCACCGTCTGGGATTCGCTGGCCATCATCGAATATGTCGCCGAGCGCTTTCCGGAAAAACGGCTGTGGCCCGAGCATCCCGCAGATCGGTCGCATGCGCGCTCGATCTCGGCGGAAATGCATTCCGGATTTGCGGCGTTGCGTAACGAATGCGGCATGAATCTGCATCGGCCTGTTCGCGCGATCGCATTGTCGGGCGATGCGTTGGCCAATATTGCCCGTATTCAGGAAATCTGGACCGATTGCCGCGCGCGCTGCCACGAATTGGGGCCGTTTTTGTTCGGCGCCTTTAGCGCGGCGGACGCCATGTTCGCACCGGTCATCCACCGTTTTCGTACCTATGCGATTGCGGTGACGCCCGAGCTGCAGGCCTATATGAACACGATGATCGCGCTCCCGGCTTTCGCGGAGTGGACCAAGGCGGCCCTTGCCGAAACGCTTATCATCGAAAAATTCGAGACGGCGTAATCGCCTCGCCCCAAACGGCAGGGCATTTCCTTCTTATTCTTGTTCCCATGGAACCCGCTACGTGCACTTTTGCACTTTTAGCGAAACCGATCGCATTCTCGTGCGTTGCCGGGTCTCGGATGCTGTTGTGAAAGCTCAAGTTCCGGTGGGGTGGAGAATGATAGGAAGAGGCTACCTGGCGCGTCAGGCGATGGCTCTCTTGAGTTTAGCGCGTGCGACAAACAACCCAGAATTAGCGGTATTTTTAGTGGAGAAGGCAGCTCGCTTCAAATCGCAGGCCGACGAAACGAAACCGCTTTGCGACATCTCTCCAAGAGCGCCCGATGTGGAGGTAGATACCAATTCCTGCTGAAGCGGAACCTAAGTTTCTTTCGCTCTTGCATGAACTTCGGAACCGCCCGCTGACAAATCAATGACGCGCGGTGCGTTTCGTTTGCGCGTCAGGAATTTGTTATATTTACCGGACCTGGGCTGAGGCTGACGTCCTTTTGGCGTCAAAATTATTCGTGGCAGTTTCCCTTGGTTGATCACGGTCACGCGGTCACCATCTGAAAAAAAGCGTCTGAATTCGACATTATTTTTCAAAAGGAGATTGATCATGGGAATTTTTGATTCGCTGGAAAATTCACCCGCCGTTAAAGGTGCGCTGGGGCAGATGGAGGGCGCGGTTCTACCTGTCGTCCTGGGCGAAATCTTGGGGAGTGGCGGGCAGGGCGGTCTTTCGGCCATCGTCGCCAAATTGCAGCAGGCGGGGTTTGGCGAGCAGGTGAAGTCCTGGATCGGAAACGGTGAAAACCTGCCGATCACGGCTGAACAGCTCCAGCAGGTGCTGGGCAATGACACGGCAAGGCAGCTCGCCGAAAGGTACCATATTCCAATTGACCAGATTGCTCAGGTCCTGGCTCAGCAACTACCTAAGGCCGTTGACCAAGCCAGCCCGGCCGGACAATTGCCGCGCGCGGCTTGAACGCGGCGCACGGCGCATTTTGACAGGCCGGAAGGAACCGCTATGCGGGCCAAGGGCGCAGGGCTTGCCCGCGGGGTTCCCGCGCGGCTGGTATCGATTTAACGAAAGCTATGCGTCTATCTCACTGAAATAACTTAAAAAATATCCTCTTTGTGGTATGGTGATGGCGCTGGCCAAGAAGTCTTGGCCCGTGCTATAGAACCCCGGTTTTTCAGTCGGCCGACGCGAGCAGGACCGTAGGCGGGCCGGCGTTTTGCGTGATGGAGAGGGCGTTGAAACATAAATATAACGTTGGAGAGACTGTCTATTTTACCGCCAGCAATGTCGCGCGGCCGGCCGCGAGTGGGACCTATGAAGTGATCCGCCTGCTTCCGACCGATGGCGACGACTGCCAATACCGGATCAAGAGCTCTACCGAAGCATTCGAACGTGTCGCCAAGGAAAGCCAACTCGCGCTTTCCTAGAGCATATCCGGGAAAGTGGAAAACCGGTCTTCCCCGGTGGTAAATCCAGGCGCATTTTGCGAAGAGATCATGCTCAGATACAAATGAGATCATGAGCTGATTTCAACCAATCGGACCTGATCCAGGGAATATCGCGCATGAACTGGGCATGGGCCAACGCGCTCGATCAGATATGGCGCTCTCCCGCATTTCCGATGTGGTTGACGTTGGTCGCGGCTGGCTTTTTCGGGGTTATCGGTATCATCACGCTGATGCGTGCCGAGAAGTCGGTGGCCAACGGCGCATTGACGGTGATCACTTTGTTGGCGATCGGTGTTGCGGTAGCGGCAACCACCCGCAGCTTTGGCTTGGTCACTCCCAGCGGATCCGACGACAGCCAGTCCGCTGTATCGGAGATGGCCGTCATGCCGGGGCTTGCCTGTCTTGACGATTTGGCCGGCGAGGTGGTTCTGGCGGCTTGCGAAAAGGCCGTGTTCGGCTCCCCGGAATCGGTGGCCGCCGCCGTGGCTTATGCGGCGCGTCAGATTACCCGCCTGACCCGATTTGGCGATGTTGCGGCCGCCGACCGCAACATGACGCCCGAGCTTGAAGCGCTCCGCCGTGCAGTCGAACGTGACCGGTATGGGTTGATGGCTGAGGTATTGGCCGTGCGCGATCATTGCACGCCGGCGGACTGTGCCGCATTCAAATCCTTGAGCGATCACCATCGTATTGCGGCCAACCTTGATGAGCGAGTCTATGACGGTATGGTCGTGCGTTATTCCGCGGTGTGGAACGCCCCACCGGCGCTTGCGGCCGCGCCGGCCGCGGCACTTATTCCCGGCGTGCCGACGGGTAAACCGACCAACGCCGAATTTCCAAGCGCCGCCTCGACCCCACCCGTCAGCATCATGACGGTTGAACCCGGCGCGACGGCATCGGCGTCACGTTCGTCTGTCCCAGCGGCCAGCGCGCCAACGCCAGCGGCGCGTCCGGCGTCCGCGGCATCGCCCACACAGACCGCAGCCAAGAAACAGACCGCGCCAAAGCCGGCCCCGGCCCGCGCGCTGGTGCCGGTCCAGATTGTTCCCGCCGCGCCCGCCGGTTCGAGTAATGAACAATAATGCCGCTTCATCTGATCAAGCTTTGCGTCGGTGCGGATTCCATCAAGGACCTCAAAGATTGGGTGGCCGAACGCAGCCAAGCCGCCAAGAAAAAGAGCCTGCCGCCCCATCACATTCACATCACGCGAATGACGCCCAAGCGGGTCGAGGAGCTGCTCGCGGGCGGTTCGCTCTACTGGGTCATCCGCGGTGAAATTGCCGCGCGGGAAAAACTCATTGCGATCGAGCCGTTCCGTGACCGCGACGGCATCGGGCGGTGTCGCCTCGTGATGCAGCCGAAGGTGATTGCGGTTTCACCGCGTCCGATGCGGGCGTTCCAGGGGTGGCGGTATTTCGACGCGCAATCCGCGCCGCCCGATCTGGCTAAATCGGCAGCGTCAGGCATTGCCGCGATGCCCGAACCGATGCGTCGCGAATTACGCGATCTCGGATTACTTTAATCTCACGCCCTATTCGCCGGCTTATACCGCCATATTGTCGATCAAGCGGGTGTTTCCGATTTTGGCCGCGACCAATATGCGGGCCGGTGCATCTTTGATGGATTCGATCGGTATGAGCGTTTCGGCGTGGCGGGCTTCGAAATAATCCACGATAAAACCGGCAGTGATCATTCTCGCGGCGCCGTCGGCGAGTGCGGCTTTAATGTCATCGCCGGCGCGAAGGCGGCGGGCGGTTTCCTTCAAGGTCTGGAATAGAACGGCGGCGGCTCGACGCTCTTCCGGTGAAAGGTAGACGTTGCGCGATGACATCGCGAGCCCATCGCGTTCGCGCACCGTTTTGGAGCCGATCACCTTCACGCCGAGGTCAAGATCGGCGGCCATGCGGGTGACGACTCGCAATTGTTGAAAGTCCTTTTCACCGAAGATGGCGAAATCCGGACGGCACTGCGTAAACAATTTGCCAACCACGGTCGTGACGCCACCGAAAAAATGCGGACGAAAGCGGTCTTCGAGACCGACGGTCGCGGGCCCGTCGGTCAAGATGCGGCTCGCGAAGCCGTCCGGATACATGGTCTTGACGTCCGGATTCCAGATCAGATCGACCCCTTCCGCCGCGAGCTTGGCCAAATCGGCCTTCCAGGTTCGCGGGTACGATCCGAAATCCTCGGTCGGAGCGAATTGAGTGGGATTGACGAAGATCGACACGACTACCTTGCGGGCGCGCCGCTTGGCCAGGCGAACCAGCGACACATGGCCGTCATGGAGGGCCCCCATGGTTGGCACCAGCGCGATCGCCGCTTTTCGCGCGCGAAGACGATCGAGCGCGCGGCCGAGCGCGGGGATGGTGCGGGCGATCTTGGGTTGGAAGGGCATCGGGTCTCGATCTTCGGAGGCAGGGGGAGAATGGAAGACGTCAGTTTCGGGAGCCGACTTTATCAAGTCCGATGCGGTGTCGCCAAGCGCAGCAAGGCTTGGGAATGCGGTCGCGGTCGATGTTCTCCGGAATCGGCCAGCCCCCAAAGCTGTTGTTGCATGCAGGCTACGCGCGATTCGACATGAAGGCAGGCCGAACTCGATTTGAGAGGACGTGCGCGCATTTAACTTGACCGCAGTCGCGCGTAATTTGAAGATGTCGACAGGGGGTCGAAGCATGTTGCTACAGACTAGTGCCGCCTATTTGAAGTTCCTGCATCACAAGCGGCGAATTCGCTCCAGGAACTTCAAATAGAAAAGCGGTACTAGAATCATAGCTTTGCTAGTGCCCATGACTTTCCGAAGTTCGTGCAAGAAGGTGCGGCGATGTATCACGAACTTCGGAAAGTGGGTACTAGTCGGGGTCAATCTGGCTCGGCTCATGTCATCGTGTTGGGCAACGAAAAAGGTGGTTCGGGCAAATCCACCACCGCTTTGCATATCGCTGTTGCCTTGTTGAAGGCCGGCCAGCGCGTCGCCACCATCGATCTCGATTGCCGCCAGCAAAGTTTCACCCGCTACATCAACAACCGCCGCGTTTGGGCCAGTCGGACCGGTCTCGATCTCGAAATCCCCGTGCACCGATGCATCAAGCTCGGCCAGACCATGCAGATCGCCGACAATGAATCGTCCGAATTCGAGCAGTTCGAGGATTCGGTGAGGGCGGTCGAACACACCTTCGATTTTATCGTGATCGATACGCCGGGTTCCGACAGTTATCTAATGCGGTTGGCGCATTCGATGGCGGACACGCTGGTGACCCCGATCAACGACAGCTTCCTTGATTTTGACGTTCTTGGAACCGTTGATCCCCAAACCTATTCGGTGACCGGCGAGAGCCACTATGCCGAAATGGTGCGCGATATGCGGCGGCAACGTCGCCAGGTCGCTCGCGTAAGCACTGATTGGATCGTCGTTCGCAACCGGCTTTCCATGCTGGGGTCGCGCAACAAACAGTTGGTGGCCGATGGGTTGAATGAGCTGTCGTTACGGCTCGGCTTTCGATCAATCGATGGCTTTGCCGAGCGGGTGGTCTACCGCGAGTTTTTCCCGCGCGGGCTGACCGCGCTCGACGATCTCGATGAAGCAACGCTGGGAACCCGTCCGAGCCTTGGGCATGTGACGGCGCGCGAAGAAGTCACAAGCCTGTTGCGCCAGCTCAAATTACCTTTGGACGAACGCGGACGCCGCCGCGCCGCCAATCGCGCCGAATGGTTCGGCCAGGTCGACAAGCCGCTGGAAGTTCACGACATCCTGGGTGCTTGAATTTTCATCCCGGCCACCGGCGGTAAGAGACGACCGCCGTTGGTCTCGCAGCGCAGCATCGCGATTTTCCCTGCCAATTGGCACGTTTGCGCAAAGCTTAAGCGCTTAAATCGGTTGTTACAGTCTTGTTTTACCGAGCTTTTACCCAATCCCTGAACCTCTCTTTGATCTTTTGGAAGCTAAACCCCGCCCGGGTTTGACGGGGGTTCTTGAGCGACATCGCGCAAGCAAACAGAGTGCGCCGCACAATGATCGGGCGGTGGATTCACAATTTTTGATCTTCCTGTCACGCCGGTGTGATCTATATTGACAATATGTGGCGCTGAATTCTGTGCCGGGATTCCGGCGCAGTGGAGCGGCCCACCAAGGACGAACATGAAGCGCGGAATCACCGTTCTGGTTTCACTGTTGGCGCTGGTCGCAGCGGCCTATTTCACCACAAGCAAGTGGGCGATCCGCCACGAAACCCTGATGTTCCACGACGCCACGCGCGGCAATCGCCCGGTGGAAATCGATATCGCCGTCCGGCGCGACCGGGAATTGCAGGCCAATGCGGGATTGATCAGTTTACCGGTGGCTGTTCTCAATCACGGCAATACGGTGAAATATACCGAGTATTCCTTCCTGGCGAATCTCTTCGCCGCGCGCGGCTATATGGTGGCGAGTATCCAGCACGATCTCGCAACCGATGCGCCGCTCGTGACCAAGGTCGGTGAACTTTATGTCGGCCGCTTGCCGCAATACCACCGCGGTGTCGCCAATATCCGCTTTGCCATCGACGAATTGAAGAAGGTGCAGCCCAACGCCGATTACGATCGCCTGACCATGATTGGACATTCCAACGGCGGTGACATTTCGATGTATTTCGCCAAGCTTTATCCCGATCAGATCAAAAAGGTCGTGACGTTGGATAATCTGCGCGTTCCGTTCCTGACCGATGGCCGCTTCAAAATCATTTCCTTCCGTTCAAAGGATTCCGTTTTCAAGCCCGATCCTGGCGTCGTTCCGGCTGACGAAATCTGTGAGAAGGCCGGAATTACGGTCATAAAAACCGCATTCCAGCATAACGACATGCGTGACACCGGATCGGACGAGGCCAAATCGGAGATTCGGAAAATGCTCGACAAGATGCTGGACGACGAAACGCCATTTCGGCAGGTCAACACCGTGATTTCACCCATCATGACGGATGTTGGGCCGGTTGCTCCTTACGCGCCGGTCCTCCGCAACTGACCCAAACGGCGGATTTTCGCTGGACTAAAGGCCGCCATGCATTGACCGGCTTTGGCGCCCCACCCAAATAGGGTTTGGGAGTTGGTTGGCATGCCTGAAGAGACCAACATCGGTAAGGCTGACGAGCGGGTGACCGGCATCCGCCGGAACGGCTCATCGCCGGCGCCGCGGCCATCCGCCGCCGAGGATATTGCCGCCTTTGTCGCCAAAGCGAAGGCGATGTCGCCTTATGCGCCGGGCAGCCGAGCTCGGTTGATCTTCGCGCTTGATGCGACCATGAGCCGGCAACCAACATGGGATATGGCTTGTGCGTTGCAGGCCGACATGTTTCGGGAAGCGGCCGCGCTCGGCAGTCTCGATATTCGTCTGGCATATTATCGCGGGCTCAATGAGTGCCGCGCCTCGAACTGGGTTTCCGACAGCGCCCATTTGGCGAAATTGATGGGCAAGATCGATTGCCGGGGCGGCAATACCCAGATCGGCAAGGTGCTATCCGAAACCCGGCGCGAAGCGGTTGCCTCCGGCGTGCGCGCGTTGGTATTTGTTGGTGATGCCATGGAGGAGAATATTGACGATCTCTGCGTCAAAGCCGGTGAACTCGGTTTGTTGAAAGTGCCGGTGTTCATGTTCCAGGAAGGACATGATGGGGCGGCCGAACAGGCGTTTCGGGAAATCGCGCGGTTGACGAATGGAGCTTGGTGCCGCTTTGATCCGGGCGCGGCCGCACAATTGCGCGAGCTGTTGCGCGCGGCGGCGGCCTATGCGGCCGGTGGACGCGAGGCGCTATCGCGATTAGCCACAAGCGGGGGCAGCGCGGCCAAACTGCTCGGGCAGATGAAGTAATGGCGGCGGATGAGTTTCGGATCGGCGGCACTCCATGACTTTCCGAAGTTCGCGAAAAGAGGGTGCGGCGACGTATCACGAACGTCGGAAACTGGGCATTAGAGCATTTTCGAGCGAAAGCCTGCCGGGGACGTGATCCGCGGGCATGATTTTCGTCACCGACCGCATTATATTGCCGACATGCCTACCTTGATCGCCGGCGCTGTCGCCGTCATCGTTCTCTATACGCTGCTGCAAATGTTCCGCGCGGCCAATCCCGCCGTGCTTGCCCGCGCGATGAGAATCGCCGGCGGCATCCTCGCGCTCGCGGTGGCAGCCTTCACCGGTATCAGGGGCGAACTCGCGGTCGCCATTCCGCTCGGTTTCTTCGGAGCAGGGCTTTTGGGTTGGTCGCCGTCGGGCACGGCAGGCTTTGCCAATCTCGGCCGTATATTTGGTGTCGCCGGCGGGCAACGTTCCGGTGGGCAGACCTCGCGGGTGCGCTCCCGGTTTTTCGAGATGACGCTTGATCACGACAGCGGCGCGCTTAGCGGGATGATCGTTTCCGGCCCGAATGCGGGTCGTTCGCTGGAAGAGTTCGATCTTGCGGGGTTGCTTGGGATGATCGCCGAATTGGACGCCGAAAGCGTGTCGTTACTTGAAAGCTATCTGGACCGCCGGTTTCCCGCCTGGCGTCAGAACGCGCAAGGAAATTCGGCAGGCCGGCAAGATCGCGCGGCGTCGAACGGCAAAATGACGAACGAGGAAGCCTATCAGATCCTTGGCCTGAAGCCGGGCGCGGGAAGGGACGAGATCGGCCGTGCGCATCGTGCGCTCATGAAGAAATTGCATCCCGACCAAGGGGGGTCGACGTATCTCGCCGCCCGTGTAAACGAGGCCAAGGAGATTTTGCTTCGCACGCATCACAGCTAACTCCGGCACGCCATCCAAACGCTAACGATTGTCGCGAGCCGCTTCTGCTTTCTGTTTGTCGCCATCGCCGCCCGCCGTTGTCCGGCGTAGCCCATTGCATTCAGCTTTAACCACAAATTCTTGACGATACGTTTGCAAGTCCGCGCTTCTGAAACCAAACGGCTTCATTTCGGTCCGTTGCTTCAGTTCCGAACCGTGATGCAGGAAATATCGCTGTGTTTGAGCGCACGGCAGGCCGCTTCGGCCTGTTCGCGGTCGAGGCCGGCAAAACGGGCTCGAAACAGCTTCCGGTCGCCTTTGGCCACCACAGGTTCGGTAAAGGGATCGGCCTTGCTGAGGAGACCGCGAGCCTGATTGCGGGCGGCATCGAGGCGCTGGCGGGCCTCGCCTTCGCTCTCCAACGCGCCAACCTGAATGATCCACCCGCTATGGGTAATTTCCGATTTGCTTGGGCTGCCTGATGGGGCGTTCTGCGGCGTGGATGCGCGCGGCGCAGGGTCGGCATAGGCCATCGTCTGCGCGGGCGGCGCTGTGGGCAGGCTTGATGCCGGCAAGACGCCGAGAATGCCGTTTCCGGTGCCATGATTGGGCGGCTGTCGCGGCCAATCGGCATGCTCTAAGCGGCCGATTTCGGAGTTTGCGGTTTCGGTCTTGGCACTCTCGATGTTTCCGTTCTCGGCGGTGTTGTTATCCGGCTTGGCGGCCATTGCGGTGTTGGTGCTGTCCGTGATTTCCGTCTTTGCTTGTATGGCGATGGCGCTGGTGACCGGAGGGGCCGTTTGGACGGGGCCCGCGGTCGCCAATTTGAACTGTCCAGCTTTGATCTGGACCGTTTTTACTTTGACGGGCTTCATCGGTTCGGACGAACCGGGGATGGCCGCAAGCGGCTGGGTTTGGATTACGCCGCTCGTCAGTGGCACCGGCTCGGCTTTAGGTTGTGGGTCGGTCCTGGCCTGAGCCATCAGTGAGGCCGCCGCCGCGGGTCGCGGAGACGGCGCAAGCGATACCGGTTTGGATTGAACGGGCACAGCCGGCGATGGCGTTGCCACCTCGGTTTGCGCGACATCGGTATTGACTTCAACAGGATTGCGTTCGGCGAGCGGTGCGGCGGTGCGGCGGGTGGTGGCCTTTTCAAGATTCTCGGCCAAAAGGCTGCGCATGATGGCGT
>Ga0070735_10002404_pt1 | contig 17014 bp, 11 predicted proteins | sample Coa_R1_FD_66443 | JGI IMG/M metagenome (GOLD analysis project Ga0070735, IMG submission 66443) | Surface soil microbial communities from Centralia Pennsylvania, which are recovering from an underground coalmine fire - Coalmine... | ecosystem: Environmental > Terrestrial > Soil > Unclassified ... | reverse complement strand
AGCCAGCCGTTGTTGGAGAATTGTCCGTCGTAGATGGTGGGGTCGCGGCGGATGTTGAGCTCGATGGCGTTGGCATCGGACGGCTTGGACTCTGCTGGGGCCGCTGCCGATTTCGCCGCGACAGACTTGGGTGCGAAAGCGGCGCCTTCGATCCAGCCATCGTGCAGCGACTTGCGCCAGAACTGCTCGAAATCTCCGCTGCCGTGCTGCTTCTGCCAGTAGGCGCGCACCAGATCGTAGCCGGTAGCATCAGCCTGGCCGGAGAGCATGGCGACGAATTCAATCGGGCTCTTTGCACCGTAGAGAGGAGCGATCAGCGGCTGAATGATGCTGACGGTGCCGTCGTAAGCGCGGGCATCGCCCCAGGCCTCGAGTTCGTGCGTGGCGTTGACGTGCCATTGGCAGAGTTCAGCAGTTTCGTCCTGATAGAGGCCGTAGTGGACGCGAAGCTGAACTTTGTTGCTTTTGAGGGCGTCGGCGAAGTTGAGATCGGCAGGCGCATCGTAGACGGGATTTCCGCCGAGGATGATCAGGAGATCGACTTTGCCGGCGTTCATGTCGGCGACGAGGTCTTTGAGTGACTCGGTCTGGTTGATCGGATTGGCGTCGACCGGATCAGAATAGAAGACAGTCTTGCCGACGTTGCCCAGCTTGGCGTTGAGGGCATGAGCGAGTGCGTGAATCGCAGGCGGTTGATGATCGCCGACGACAATCATGCTAGAACCCTGGTGAGCCTGCAGATCTTTGGCTGCGGCCGTAACGAACGTAGAATAGCCCGCACCAGAGACATCGTGTGCCATTCCAACCAGCGGGATGGCATCACTTTTAAACGGGCCGAACATCGTGATCACATCGCGAGTCACATTGGCAAGATCACTCGCTCGAACTGGCAGACGATGATCCGCCTTAGCACCCGTTGCGCTCGGCGTGCTCTCGATTACGTACAGGCGGTTCATGGTGCCGCTGTCGGGATTGCGGCGGGCGGCGAAGTCGCGGATGTAGCGGGTGTTGCCGGGGAATCCGGCGGAAAGGAAGTCGGCGTCGAGCGAGACGATGACGTCGGCTTTCGAAAAATCGTAGCGCGTCTCAACCGGCTGGCCGAAGGCGAGCTTCGTGCCTTCGAGGACGTTGTCGCGATTGACCGGCTCGTAGACGTGCCACTTGGCCTGCGGATACACCTTCAGCAAATTGCGCAGCTGGTCGGCAAGCGTGGGCGAAGAAATCGTCGGCGTGAGGATGCGGATGCCCGCGCCCTGCAGCGCTTTCTGCGCGCTGAGCGGGCCGCGGATGGCGCTGAGGAATCCCGCGTAGGAACGCTGGTCGCCCATGGAGATCACGCTCTGTGAACGGTCGGGATCGTACATGGTGAGCAGCGAGGCCTGCGTGAAGATATCGGTGCCGCCGAGCGAGGCCGGATGCTGATCGTTGCCCTCGATTTTCGTGGGGCGACCGAGATGGCTTTCGACCAGGACCGGGCTGGCGTATCCGCCGAGCGTGATGGCGCTGGCGTAATACATGGGGCGGCCGGGGATGACGTTTTCCGGCTGGCGCACGTAAGGGACGATGGGCTCGAGCGGCAGGCGGACGCATCCGGTCATGCCGGCGAGGCCGAGCGAGGCGCCCATGACTTTGAGGAATCCGCGGCGCGAGACGGTGTCGAGCCATTCGGAGGCGCCCTTGGGGAATTCGCGGTGGAGGGCTTCCTGGAAGGCGGCGCTGCCGGCGAGTTCTTCGAGCGAGCGCCAGTATTCGGGACCCGTTTTTTCGGCGGCGTCGTGCGCGGTGGCGAAGTCGATTTTTTCACGCAACGAGTTCAGATCGAGCGTGGATTTTTTGCCGGGGCAAATGTCCTCGCGCGGGGCGCCGGAATTTTTGTTGTCGTTCGTCATTCGGTCGGTCAAATTCGTGGTGCAATTCCTGTCGGGAATAGATTTCACCTGTGGCACGTACTGCAGGTCGTTATATCTACTACCTTGCGCACGTTGTACTTCTTGATTAAGGCTGCTCCCAGTTCCGCTTGATCGGTGTAAGTGTGGCCGTCGAAGATCACCGGACTCGCGCTGGTCGGCGGCTGGTATTGCATGTTGAATACCTGATCGCGCGGTCGGAGATTGTTCTGCGGCGCGCGATGGCAGCCGAGGCACCACTCCATCTGCAGCGATTCCTGCTGGTACATCAGCGGCATCGTATCGACCGGGCCGTGGCAAGTGTTGCAGCCGACGCCCTTGGTGACGTGAATGCTGTGATTGAAATAAACGAAATCGGGAAGCGTGTTGACCCGCGTCCACTGCAGCGATTGGCCGCTGCGATAGCTGGCGCGCACCGGTTCGAGCAGCTTGGCATTGGTCCAGATCTGCGAGTGGCAGTTCATGCAGGTCTTGGTGGGAGGAATGCCCGCGAAACTGGAAGTCTCGACCGAAGTGTGGCAATAGCGGCAGTCGATGCCTAGTCCGGTGACGTGATGCTGATGGCTGAAGGGCACAGGTTGCGGCTTACGCACACCGGCCAGAGTGACATACGGAGATCCCTGGATCGCATAGCCGACCCAGATCAAAGCTGCGATTACGAAGATAGCGCCGAAAATCGTGGCGCGAGCGAGCGTATTCGTGCTGCGATGAAAGATCTGCGACATTCTCTTATGAGATCTGGCTCGAAGAGACCCGACGGAGCTTTATTGCTAAACTCGGCCGCTGTTAAGTGCGAAAGTTCTTGTTAGAAAGAGAAAACCACCCACTGGTTTTCTGACATTTGCGAAACTGAGAATTATAAATATTTCGCGGAGCTTTGTCGCGGATTTTTGAAAATTCGTAAAAGAAAAAAGTTATGAACAAGCGTTACTGGAATCACTGTAGAGATTTTCAACGAAATCGTACTTACGTCGCAGATTGCGATGCACTCGCAAGGGCGCGAGCTATCTAAGATTCATCACCAGCAGTTTGGGTTCGGTCATCTCTTCGATGGCATAGCGGAGGCCTTCGCGCCCGAGGCCGGAATCTTTAACGCCGCCGTAGGGCATGTGATCGATGCGGAATGAGGGGACATCTCCGGCGATCACGCCGCCAACTTCGAGTTCTTCGTAGGCCTGAAACAGCAGCTTGGCGTCGCGGGTGAAGACGCCGGCTTGCATGCCATAGGGCGTGCTGTTCACCTGGCGCAGAGCGTGATCGAAATCGCGATAGGGCTCGACGGTGACGACTGGGCCGAAAATTTCCTGGCAGTTCACTTTCATCTCGGGCTTGGTGCCCGTGAGCACGGTGGGCTCGACGACCAGATTCTTGCGATGTCCGCCGCAGAGCAGGCGGGCGCCGGCGCGCACAGCCTCTTCGATCCAAGCGATGGTGCGGATGGCGTCGCTCTCGCGGATCACCGGGCCGACGTCAGTCGATTCGTCGAGGGGATCGCCGCTTTTCAATTTCTTCACGCCTTCGACGAAGAGATCTGTGAATCTTCCGTAGACCGAGTGCTCGACCAGAATGCGCTGGACCGAGATGCAGGTCTGGCCGGCGTATCCGAAGCCTCCAGTGACGCAGCGCTCGGCGGCGTAGTCGAGATCGGCGTCGCTGTGCACGATGACGGCAGCATTGCCTCCCAATTCGAGCACGACTTTCTTTTTGCCAGCGCGGCGCTTGATGTCCCAGCCCACGGGAACACTTCCAGTGAAGCTGATGAGCTTGATGCGTTCATCGGTGACGAGCAGGCCGGCGTCTTCATTTGACAGCGGCAGCACGTTGAGGCCGCCGTCGGGCCATCCCGCCTGCTGCACGCATTCGGCGAGAAGCAGCGAGCAGAGCGGCGTCTGAGGCGCAGGCTTCAAAACCATGGGACATCCCGCGGCAATGGCGGGAGCAACTTTGTGCGCGACCAGGTTGATGGGAAAATTAAAGGGAGTGATGCCGGCAATGGGGCCGAGCGGGAAACGGCGCACGATGCCCCAGCGTCCGGCGGTAAATTCCTGCCAGTCGAGAGGAAGGAATTCGCCATAAATGCGGGTGCTCTCCTCGGCGGCGACGTTGAAGGTGAAGATGGAGCGCTCGACTTCTGTGCGGGCGGCTTTAATGGGCTTGCCGGCTTCCTGAGCGAGCGTATGCGCGAATTCTTCTTTGCGCTCGGCGATGGTGGCGGTGATGCGGCGCAGGACGCGCTGGCGCTCGAAGGCAGGCAGGCGGCGCGTGGTGCCGAAAGCCTTGACCGCGGCAGCTATGGCGGCTTCTGCGTGTTGCTTTCGGCCTTGCGTGACGCGGGCGACGAGGCTGTCATCATAAGGAGCGTGAATCTCGACGACATCGCCATCCTGTTGCCAACGGCCATCCACAAAAAAACCATGCGTCGCAACCGGCGCAATCGTCATCTCTGCCATGATTTTTCGGGCCCCCAGAAATCGCCTTACCTCATTATAGGACTTGGATGCAAGACGATATAACGGGGGATTTAGAAAATTGGAACCACAGAGGGCACACAGGGACACAGAGAACAAAGCGGCTGCCTTTACAATGGCTCGCGATGGCTACGACTGGCTTGACGACTATTTCTGATCTGGGGCAGCTCTTTCGGCGGAGGGAAATTTCTCCGGTGGAGATTACGCAGGACTACCTCGCGCGGATTGAGAAGGGGAATCCGGCGCTGAATGCGTTTGTTACCGTGATGGCCGAATCGGCGCTTGCCGATGCGCGGGCGGCGGAAACTGAGATTGCGCGTGGGGAGTGGCGCGGGCCTCTGCACGGGATTCCCGTCGCATTGAAAGACTTGATCGACACGGCGGGCGTGCGTACCACTGCGGCCAGCGCGCTATATAAGGATCGGGTGCCGACGGAAGATGCCGAGGTGGTGCGGCGTTTGCGGCAGGCTGGGGCGGTGATTGTCGGGAAAAATAATCTGCACGAGTGCGCTTACGGGGGCAGTTCGCTGGTCAGCTATTTTGGCGACACGCATAATCCGTGGGATGTGGGGAGGATTACTGGCGGGTCGTCGGGAGGTTCGGCTGCGGCGGTGGTTGCGGGCATGGCGTGCGCTGCGATTGGAACCGATACCGCGGGATCGATCCGCGAACCGGCGGCGCTCTGCGGGTGCGTGGGGCTAAAGCCAACATACGGGCGGGTGCCGAGCCGGGGAGTCATTCCGCTTTCGTTGTCGCTGGATCATGTGGGGCCGCTCACAGCTACGGTCGCAGATGCGGCGATCGTGTTGCAGAGTATTGCGGGATACGATGCGACTGACATCACTACTTCCGAAGTTCCGGTTGCGGGCTACATTTCTGCGGCGACGGAAGGCGCGAAATCGCTGCGCGTGGGCGTGCCGCGGGCATATTTTTTCGAAGATCTTGATGCGGAAGTGGCTTCGGCGCTGGACCATGCGCTGCGCGGGATCGAGACGCTGGTGGCGCAGGTGCGGGAAGTCGAACTGAACGTGCCCATGGATCGCACGCTGCAGGTGGCGGAGTCTTATGCGTATCATGCGGAGAACGTCGCGAAAAATCCTGAGCTATACCAGGCGGAAACGCTGCGGCGCATTCGGGCGGGAGAAAAAGTCTCTGCGGCGGAGTATATCCAGCGACGGCGCGAGTTGGACGAGGCTCGCCGCGGGATCCGCAAAATCTTCGCTGGGGTGGATGTGCTGGTGACCCCGACAATCCCGATGGCTGCGCCCGCGATTGCGGATTTGCGGGCAAATCCGGAGGCGTTGCGGCCGGCGGAGTTGAAGCTGCTGCGGAACACGCGTCCGTTTAATGTTTGGGGGTTGCCAGCGATCTCACTGCCGTGCGGTTTCACGCAAGGCGGCATGCCAATCGGATTGCAGATCGCCGGACCGCCTTGGCGCGAAGATCTGGTGCTGCGGCTGGCGCATGCTTACGAGCGGGCGACGGCATGGCATAAGCGGCAGTGCCCACTGCCGGTGTGACGGCTAACTCGCCGGTGCCAGCAAACTGTTGATGTCGTTCAAGAGTTTCTCTGCCGCGTCGCCGGGATCCTGGGTATGAAAGTTCTCTTCGAGAATCAGGAATCGGACATCGGGGGAGACCTCTTGCAGGGCCTGCCGGATGGGTTTGCCGCGAATGGCCTGGATGCGCGAGGAAATTACCGCCAGCTTCGCTTTCGTGGCCTTCAGCAGAATTTGAGCGTCGTCGACGCTGGTGGTGGTCAGGGCGTTGTATCCGGCGCTGCAGAGCACCTCGCGCAGAAAGGCGCAGACATCGGTCGAAGGGTAAACGCAAAGCATGCACGGCCTGGCATCCCCGGTCTTGCCGCGCGAGTAGCGCGAGCCTAAATAGGCGGCGGTAATCGCTTCTTCGATTGAATCGTAGGTTTCAAATTGCGGAAGCAGGTGAGTGAGTTCCAGAATCTTGCGGACCTTGGGAGGAACTCCACAGAGTTTGAGGTCTCCGCCTTTGGCGCGCGCGGACTGCATGAGGCGCATCAACGCGCCCAGGCCGCTGCTGTCGATGAACTCCACGGGATCGAGTTGGAGGACAACGTCGCCGTGCTTCTCAATGGCGTCGCCCACTTGAGAGTGCAGGGTGAAGACCTCGTTACCGGCGACGATGCGGCCGTGGCATTGAATGACGAAGACTTCGCCGACGGGACGGCTCTCCAGGCGCAACTGCATGACGCCTCCTCAAATCCAACCTAGCCGAGAACGGCGCGGGAATCTTACGTCAGCGAAATGGGCGAGTCAATGCAGAATGCCGACTGTGGTTGATTAAAATCTTGAACCACAGAGGGCACAGGGGTTCAGGGAGGCATTGAGAAAGCCGGCGACTTCCGTGGATCAATGACGTTGGGTCATGACTCGGAACTGGCGGATGTCGTTGATTCCTTCGCCGGCAACGAGGGTGCGAAGCATCCATCTGGCCATGCGATCGTGATGGGCGCGATGGAAGATGGCCCCAAGATTGATAGAATAGCGGCCAGCCTAAACGCGTGCCTCATGCGGGTTCGTCTTTTGGGTCAGGCTCCGAGCGGCTGCAACCGCTGTCGGAGCCGTTTTATTTAAGCCATCTCAGGAATTGCTTTCGCCGCAGCTTGCGATGGTGCTCAGGGAACACATCGGCACTTGCGTCTGTCAGCTTTAGGGCAGGATCAGGAGAGCGGCTGGTATCTGCCTCGCAGGAGTTGGCTGCGGGGTTGTGAAGTCAGGTTGCCAACGAGCCGCCGGTCTTTGCTTTTGGGCAGCCGAGGCGGCTGTCCATGAAGCGTCTTTAGTCCACAGTGCGTACATCATCCGGCAGTGTCAGCACAAATTTGCAGCTACCGGTCGTGACCGAGCAGGAGAGAGTTCCGCGGCGCAGAACTTTCACCGGTGTGCCGTCGGGGAAGGTGAGGTGATAGTCGGCATTTTGAAGCGCGCTGATGTAGGACTTGAGTTTTTCGTCTCCGCTGATGAACTTCACCGAATCGACTTTGGCGACTTCTCCCGCGCCGCCACTCAGCAGGATAAAGAAATCCGCATTGCCGGTTTGGGTAGCCTTGCCTAAGTCGATAGTGCTGAGATGCTCGAGTTCGTCTTTGTAGCGCGCAACCGCGGCGTCGGCCTTCGCGTCTCCTCCGACGAGGGAGGCCAGGCGTTCCCGCGTTTCAGGGATCGGGCGGAGACCGTTCATGGAGAGCGCGTAGGTGCGCAGGGCGCGATCTCGGTCGCCGCGTTTTTCGTAGATCTGGCCGAGATGGTCGCCCACTTCACCGTGATGGCCCAGCGTCCAGGCCGCTGCGACGTACTTTTCCGCCTTATCGAGATTGCCCTCATCGAACTCGATCCAGCCCAAAGTGTCCCAATAGGCGATGAGTGAGGAAACCAACGGCAATTCCTGTTGGGTGAGGCGGTCGAGCGAAACATTACGCAAGGCTGCGGCGGTGGCGGATACGGCGGACTCGGCGTACTGCTGCGCGCGGTCGAGGTGCGATTTTTTTAGCGACAGCTGGTAGGCGATGTTGTTCCAGACCAGCGGCTCGGCTTTGAGTTCGACCGCGTGATCGAAGGCCGCGAGCGCCTTTTCGTCCTGGCCGAGATTGAGATAGGCATCCCCCAGGCTGACTTGCAACTCGGCGCTGTCGGGAGAGAGCGAGGTTGCTTTTTCGAGTTCGGTTGCGGCCAGATCGTACTTGTGCCACTCCGCGTACATCTGGCCGAGATTGGCGTGCGCAAACTTATCGAGCGGGTTATTTTCCAGTTGCTTGTTGAAGGACTTCACCGCCTCGTCGTACTTGCGGTCATTCCAGTAGACGCGGCCAAGGTTGTTGTAGGCATACTCGTCGTAGGGAGTGACTTCAATCTGCTTCTGGAACGCGGCGATTGCCTGGTCATCCTGCCGCTGTGCGAAATAGACAAGGCCGAGATTGTTCCAGGCATACTTGTTTTTGGGATCGATCTCAGTGGCGCGCTTCAGAAGCGCTTCGGCGACCGGCAGATTGCCGGCAGAGGACGCGGCGCGGGCGCTTTCGACCAAATCGTCGGCCTTCATGTCTGCGGGGGGCACCATCGTTCCCGCGGAGGCGTTCTCGACCGCAAGTTGCTGCTGCAGGTCAGCGCCGACAGCGCGGCGGAACGATTCGTAGTCGCCTCCGCGGGCGACGGGTAGATCGTCCTGCCGAAGGGTCAGCGTCCGGCCAGCGGTGAACAGGCCCTTCTCGACCTTGTACGTCGCCTGATACTCGGCGTAGTCGCGGACCAGCGAGAAGGCCAGCGGCGCGTGAGCGGTGTACTGGGCGGGCAACTCAAGCTTGATCTTGTACGAGTACTCGCCCTTGGGCCCCAGCTTCAGTGGCTCGGCGTCAGGGTCGGTGTTGTCCTCGTCAACCTCGGGCAGGCTGAACTGCACCAGCGGCAGCACGATCTGCGTCTTCTTCTTGGACCAGTCGAGGAAGTTCACCTTGGAAACGTCATAAGAAAGAGTGAACGGTTCACGGGTAGCAGCGGGATCGCTGACGATGAGGTGCGAGACGTCTCCGCCCAGACCGGCGTTGATATTTTCGGCGACGCGCTGCCAGTTCGATTCGGGCACGCGGCGGAAGACGGAGCGCAGCAAGAGTTCTTCATCACCGCGAAAGGCGTAGTGCACGTGCGCTTCAAGTTTTCCGATTTCGTTGATCTTGCCTTCGATCTCGGAGCGCTCGTAATCGGGCATGGGCGTGTCGGCCGGGGTGTTCTCCAGATGCGGCGCAGGAGCGGAAGCGAGCGTCGCGGGAGGAATCACCAGCGCCTGCTTGTTGCGCAGAGTGTAGGCGAGCAGGCGGAATGGCGCAACCTCAGCGGTAGTGTCCATCCAGACTTCCTGCTTGCCCATCGGCAGCATGGTGATGACGTGATCGAACTGCGAGGGCGAAGGCACATCGGGATCGAGTTTGCGAGTGGAGTTGATCAGCACCGAATTCGCGTGCAGGCCTTCGGCATCGAGTAACGACGCGAGTAGAGTGTGCTTGTCTTTGCAGTCGCCGTATTGATCGTGCAGCACGTCGGAGGCAGCGTGCGGCTGGTAGCGGCCAAGGCCGAGCGAGAGGCTGACGTAGCGGAAATTCTTGGCGACGAAATCGTAGAGCGCTTCCGTTTTTGCCAGGTCTGTGTTCAGGCCCTTGGTTAGCTCCTCGGCCTTGGCGCGAACTTCGGGAGTGGGCGCGCGGCGATCTTTCTCCAGGGCGGCGTACCAGCGGCCGATCTGCTCCCAGGTTTCGAAGGTAGTCAGCTGAATGTCGGGACGGTCGTCGTCGGGACGATGCTTCTTCTTCTTTTTGTCTTTGGCTTTCTGATCGTCGTCGCGCTCGAGATGAGAGCCCGACCAGTGATATATTCGGCGACCGTTCTCTTCGGTGATCTTGGGCTCCAGCCCGGGCTTGCACTTCAGCTTGAGCGGGCGGTTCGCGGGCACGTCGACGTCGAGAGTTTCGTCCAGATCGATGTTGCTTTTATCAAACTCGTAGTCGGCCCAGAATTGCCCGGCGGCGAGGGGCGTGTGAATCACCGTGACCATGTCGTATTCCAGAACTTCGCCGGGGCGGAGGCCGGGGACGGTGATGTGCTTCTGGCGATAGTCGGTGTAAACGGGAGCCTCGCGCTCAATGGGAGCGCTCAGATCCTGCACGGCGTCGTCGCCGGCCTTGACCACGCTGCCATCTTCCTTGAGCACGCGCACGTAAGGGATTTCGACGCGCTCGTTGGCGGAGTTGTAGCCTTCCTGCAACTGTCCCCATTGCTGCACGCCGGCTTCGCTCTGCACGCGGATGCGGGCGGTGGTTTCTTTGCGCCCGGTACCGTCGGCTTCAAAGCGGTAGTGCGAGTACATTTTCTCGATGACGAAGGATTCCTGCGAATAGTCGTGGCCGTTGCCGGTGGATTTCACTGTGCCGGCTGCCTTTTCGGCGGTTGGCTGCTGGGCTTGAGGTGCGGAACTGGGCGGCGTCGAAGTGGGCTGCTGCGCTACTGCAGTGACGGCCAGCAGGCAGCAAGACAGAACTGCAATCAAACGATTACGCATAGGTGGAAAACGGGACTTACCAATTATCCCATGTAGTGAGGATGGCTGCGATGGCCCCACTGAGTAGCGGCATCGAGCCCTCTTTGCGAGGTGAATGCCACTTAGGTTCTGGCATCTATCGATTGTCACATTTAGAAAAATAATTTTCCTGTAAGTCCTGTGATTCCCATCACAATTTTGTGGGTTTCGTGCGTAAATCGGCGGTAGAATTTGGGTGATAGTCCTGTCTCGCCGAGACGCGAGGCAGGCGTGACGCATACTCTAATTGCGCCACGATCTTTCCGTCGGGAGGTTTTTGCATGGAAGATCGGGCCCCTGTCGTCTCTGCCACGGAGCAATCCTCTACCACCACTTCCGCCATCAGGCACAAGGAAGGCCGCGGAGCTTGGGTTCTCACCTGCTACAGCATTTGTGGCCTCGCGTTGTTCGGAGTTCTGGCCTACTTCATCTCGGACTTCCTCGCTCACTAGTCCTGGGTCGCGGTAGCGAGCGGGCGTGCGCGTCCGCGGAAAGAGGACAGGTGTCGTCACTGCTGTCCGGAATGTCGAACTCCGGACGGATCCCAACCAAGCCAGCACTTTGAACGTGCTACAATGAGCGGCCTTGAGATTGTAGTTTCGTCGTCCGTCACTCAACCCCACGCAAGAATTTAGGAACCGCAGGGAATAAGCTGTGCCCAAGACTCCTACGCCAAGTTCGACGCCCATCACCTACGCCGATGCAGGGGTGGACATCAGCCGCGCAAACCGCACCAAGCAGCGCATTAAATATCTGGCTCATAAGACTTTCACGCGTGGAGTGCTCAGCGAGATAGGCGGCTTTGGCGGGCTCTTTGCCGTGGACAAGGTTAAGTACGCCGACCCAGTGCTAGTTTCGAGTGTCGACGGAGTTGGGACCAAATTGAAAGTTGCGTTTGAGATGGGACTGCACTCGACCGTCGGCGCGGACCTAGTGAACCACTGCGTCAATGACATTGCGGTGCAGGGCGCGGCGCCACTGTTCTTTATGGACTATTTGGCGACGGGCACGCTGGATCCGGGGATTGCCGAGAAGGTGGTGGAGGGCATCGCCGACGCCTGCAAGCACAACGGCTGCGCGTTGATCGGCGGCGAGACCGCGGAGATGCCGGGGTTCTATCCCGACGGCGAATATGATCTGGCAGGATTCATCGTCGGAGTCGTAGATCGCGAGCGCATCATCACCGGCAAGGATGTGCAAATCGGGGATGTCATTTTAGGGCTGCCATCCAACGGGCTTCACACCAACGGCTATTCGCTTGCAAGGAAGCTGCTGTTTGAAGTGGCGCGCTACTCGCCGGAAACGTACGTGAACGAGATTAAGAACAAGGTCGGCAATGAGTTAATGCGCACGCACAAGAGCTACTGGCCGGCGCTGAAAAAGATGATTGATGCGCAGTGCGTAGTGGCGCTGGCGCATATTACCGGCGGAGGAATCACGGAGAATTTGCCGCGCGTGCTGCCGCGCGGGACCGCAGCGGTCATCGAACTTGGCACCTGGCCGGTGCTTCCCATCTTCGAGCACCTGCAGCAACTCGGCAGTGTCGCGCAGGAGGAGATGCTGCGCACCTTCAACATGGGGCTGGGAATGCTGATGGTCGTGCCAATCGCGAAGTTCAAGAAGGCGCAATCGGTGCTGGAACGCGTCGGCGAAAAGGCCTACACCATCGGGCGAATCGTGAAAGGCGAACGGAAGGTCACCTACAGCTGACAACTCCACCACGGAGTCACAGAGTCACTGAGGGATTCTGGTTTTTCAACCCATGCGTCCTGAATCTTAAATCCTATCCATCTTCTTATCTCATCCCTCTGTGACTCCGCGGCTCCGTGGTGAATTATGATGTTGCCTGAATGAAAGTCCTTGGCATTCTTCTTTCTGGACGCGGCTCGAATTTCGTGGCCATCGCGGACAGCATTGAGGCCGGCCGCATCCCTGACGCGCGGATCTCGATCGTCATCTCGAATAAGGCGGAGGCTCCGGGAATTGCGACTGCCCGGCAGCGCGGACTCAGTGCGCTGGTCATACCTTCCAAAGGCAGGGCGCGCGGAGAACACGACCGCGAAGTGGTCGCCGCGCTGAAGCAGAACGGAGTGGAACTAGTCTGCCTCGCGGGATACATGCGCCTGCTGTCGCCGTGGTTTGTGCAGCAGTTTCCCCGGCAGATTCTGAATATCCATCCATCCCTGCTGCCGGCATTTCCAGGGCTCGAAGCGCAGGAGCAGGCGTTTGCGTACGGGGTGAAAGTCTCTGGATGCACGGTGCATTTTGTTGATGAAGAGCTCGACCACGGTCCGATCATTGTGCAGAAGGCCGTCGCCGTTCAGGATGGCGACGACGAGCACTCGCTGGCAGCGCGCATCCTCGAGCAGGAACACTTGGCATATGCCGAAGCGATCAACATCATCCTGGGCGGGAAATTTGAAATCAGAGGACGAAGAGTTGTGACGACTGTCACATCCAAGCTTAAGCCAACTTAGCTACATTTCAGATTGCAGATTTTAGATTTCAGATTTTCATGGCCACCCTCTGCAACTCTGACATCCTCAAGGAACGCACAAAGCGCTTCGCGTTACAAGTAATAAGGCTCTGCCGTACGATGCCGCGGAGTTCAGACAGCATAGTCATTACGCGGCAACTTTTGCGTTCGGCAACATCCGTCGGAGCAAATTACCGGGCTGTGTGCCGGGCGCGTTCAACCGCGGACTTCGTCTCCAAACTCGGCGTCGTGCTTGAAGAGGCAGACGAGACTCTGTTTTGGCTTGAACTGCTAGTCGACAGCGGTGTGGCAAAGGCCGATGCTGCCGCCTCGTTGTTAAGAGAAGCCAATGAGTTAGTCTCCATCTTCGTCGCCTCGTTGCGGACAGCCAAAGGTTTGAAATCTGCAATCTGAAATCTCCAATCTGCAATTCCCGCACATATAATGTCCTTTCCCATGTCAACCTTCGCATCTGTCGACGAACAGCTCACGTATATCAAGAAGGGCGCGGCGGAAATTATCCGCGAGAGCGAACTGCGCGCGAAGTTGGAAAAGTCGCGCGCCACTGGAAAGCCTCTGCGCGTGAAACTGGGGATGGACCCGACGGCTCCCGATCTGCATTTGGGGCACACAGTTGTGCTGCGCAAGCTGAAACACTTTCAGGATCTCGGGCATACTGCTATTTTTCTGATTGGCGACTTTACCGGGATGATCGGCGACCCTACGGGGCGTTCGGTGACGAGGCCTCCGTTGAGCCGCGAGCAGATTGAGCAGAACGCTGAGACTTATAAGCAGCAGGTCTTTAAAATTCTGGATCCGCAAAAGACCGAGATCGATTTCAACCGGCGCTGGATGGGCGCGTTCTCTGCTGACGATTTCGTGCGTCTCACCGCCAAGTACACTGTTTCACAAATGCTGGAGCGCGAGGAGTTTCACAAACGCTTTCAGGAAGAGAAACCGATTTCAGTGCACGAACTGCTGTACCCGCTGGTGCAGGGATACGATTCGGTGGCGCTGGAAGCCGACGTCGAACTGGGCGGGACTGACCAGAAATTTAACCTGCTGGTGGGCCGCGAACTGCAGCGCGCCTACGGACAGGAGTCGCAGGTGGTGCTGACCACGCCGATTCTGGAGGGCCTTGACGGCGTGCAGAAGATGTCGAAGTCGCTGGGCAACGCGATCGGCATTCACGAGCCGCCGCTCGAAATGTACGGCAAGGTGATGAGCATCTCCGACGAGATGATGTGGCGCTACTACGAGCTGCTGACCGATGTGCAGGTGGCCGACATCGAAAGGATGAAGCGCGAGGCGCATCCGATGCAGGCCAAGAAGGATTTGGCGCGTCGCATCGTGGCCGATTTCCATTCGGCCGAGGCGGCGTCGAAGGCGGGGGAGGACTGGGCGAAGCAGTTTCAGAAAGATCAGGTTCCCGATGTTCTGGAGCACGTCATGGTTCCAATTTCTAAGATCGTCATCGGTTCCGGAGACCCTGTTAACCTGCAAAACGTGCCTGCCGATGTTCTCATCCTCGCCCAAGACAAGGGCCTTCAAACTGGAGTGCTGGTACGGGTGGATAAGTTGCTGGCCGAGTCCAAGCTTGCGGAGTCGGCGTCAGACGGGAGCCGCAAGATTAAGCAGAAAGCGGTTGAGATCGACAGTGAACTTGTCGACAGGCCAAAGCTAGCAGTGCCGCGCCCTTCCCGGCCTCTTGTAGTGCGCGCAGGCCGATCTATGAAACGGGTCATGCTCGCTTAGGCTTTTCAATCAGCTGCCCTCTCCGTGCCTCTGTGTCTCCGTGGTGAATTCTGCTACTCTCATCCGCGCACATGCGCGCGGCGGCCATTCTCGGGCTGGGATGTTCGGCCAAGGACCTGAAGCCTTTTCAGACCGACCAGAACGTCGAATGGCAGATAGGCATGCCTGCTGCAGGAGATCAGGTCGATGTCATCCTGCTATTCGGCGGGGATGGTACGGTCCATCGCCATCTCGGGCAGTTGGTGAAGTTAGGTCTGCCGGTGCTGGTTGTGCCGGCCGGCAGCGGGAATGATTTCGCGCATTCGCTGAATCTGCGGAACGTGCGCGACTCAAGAACAGCATGGGAGAGATTTCGCGGTGGCGGCGGGCATGTGCGGCACATCGATCTGGGCGTGATTTCCGTCCTCGAAGGAGCGGGCGGGCGGGCCGCTTCCCGCTACTTCTGTTGCGTCGCCGGAGTGGGCTTCGATGGTGAGGTGGCGCGGCGCGCAAATCGCCTGCCGCGCTGGCTGCGCGGACATGGGGGATACATTTTGAGCGCGCTTCCGACAATTTTCTCTTTTGCGCCGCTGCCGATAAAGGTTTCAGTCCCAGATTCGCCCGGAGGATGGACCACCCGCAGCCATCAACCCACCTTAGTGACCGCTCTGGCGAACACGCCTTTTTACGGCGGCGGCATGAAGGTTGCTCCGCAAGCGGAGATGGATGATGGCTTGCTCGATGTGTGCATTGTGGGCGCCGTCAATCGTATGAAACTCTTCTCCGTTTTTCCTACCGTGTATGCCGGGCGGCACCTGGGCATTCGAGAAGTCACATACTTTAAGACCGAGCGGGCGCGGGTCGAAACTGAGCAGCCGCTCGACGTCTATGCCGATGGCGAATACGTCTGCCGCACCCCGGTAGAGATTTCGATCCAGCGTGCGGCGCTCAGGGTGGTCGTGCCTGCCTGAAGTTAGAAGCCGGGATCGCTGATCTTCTTGGTCGCTACATTCGGCGCGTATTTCGCGGCGATCTTCTGAATCTCGCTCGCCTTGCCGATCAGGACCATGGCGTAGTCCTGGCTGGGAAAATAGGTATCAATCATCCGGCGGGAATCGGCCTCGGTGGTGCCTTGCAGCTTGACCAGGTTCTGGTTGAACTGCTCGCGCGTGATGCCGCTCAGGTCGAGCGTGGTCATGGTGTGCGCCAGCTGCGGCGTGGTCTCGAAGGTAGGCGGCAGCGAGCCATTAATATATTTTTTCGCGGAGGTGAGTTCGGCCGCGGTAAAGCCATCTTTGTGCAGACGGGCCAGCACTTCGAGGGTCTTGTCGATCGCCGGCTCGGTGGTGGCGTTCTTGGTGAAGCTGTACATGATGAAGGGCCCGGGAATTTTCATTTCGCTAAAAAATGAAAATGCTCCGTAGCTGTATCCGCTCTTGATGCGCAGTTCGGTATTGAACAGCGAAGTGAAGCGTCCGCCGAAGAGCGTGTTGACCACCTCGATGTAGCCGCGATCGGGATTGGTGTGATTGATGCCGATGTTGCCAAGCATGAAATAAGTCTGAGTAGCGTCGGGTTTATCGACCAGGAGCACGCGCTTGCCCGAAACCGGCTTGGGCGCGGGCAGTGGAGTCGCTGCGGGAGCTTTGCCGCTCCAACCGCCGAAGACCTGCGTGATCTTGGACTGCATGGCGGCGGAATCGAAGTCCCCGGCTACGGCGACGATCGCATTCGCCGGCGTGTAGTGCTGGCGGTAATAGCCGGCAATATCGTCGCGGCTGATTGTGGCCAGCGAGCGCTCGTCGCCGTTGGCAGGCCGGCCGTAGGGATGATCGCTGTACAGGAACTTCATGAAATAGAGCTGCAGGACGCGGTTGGCTTCGTCCTTGGCGGCGCGAATGCTGTCCTGCTGCTGCGCGATTTTCTTCTTCACCTCTTCCTCGGGAAACGTGGGGTGCAGTACCACATCGCCCATCAGGGCCAGAGCTGAGTCGAGATCTTTCTTCAGAAAATCTCCCGACACATGCGCGCCGTCCTGATCGACTTGCGCGTTGTATTGCATGCCGATGAAATCGAGGTCGGAGGAGACTTGCTCAGAGCTGCGTGTTGTCGTTCCTTTGCGTAGCAGAGCCGCCGTCATGGAGGCGAGGCCTTCTTTGCCTTGCGGATCCGTGACCGAACCGGAACGCAACGCAAGCTCGACGCTAACCAGAGGAAGTTCATGCTTCTCGAGTAGCAACAGCGTCATCCCATTGGGAAGCTTCACTCGCTGAAATGCCGGCAGTTGAAAGACCTGTGCGGGTGCGGCGGTCTGGGCGATGGCTGCA
>Ga0070735_10002402_pt1 | contig 17017 bp, 25 predicted proteins | sample Coa_R1_FD_66443 | JGI IMG/M metagenome (GOLD analysis project Ga0070735, IMG submission 66443) | Surface soil microbial communities from Centralia Pennsylvania, which are recovering from an underground coalmine fire - Coalmine... | ecosystem: Environmental > Terrestrial > Soil > Unclassified ... | reverse complement strand
GGTAGCCGGAACCGCCCGCGCCGGGCGCGGGCTTGTCCATGCCCAGATCGGCGAACAGCTTGGCCATGTCGGCCTGGCTGGCGTCCTGGAGCTGCGCCTGGACCGCCATGTGGGCCGCCAGGAACGCCGTGTCAGCCTTCACCCGGGCGGCATGCCAGGTGTCCGCGGCCATGCTGAGCAGGGACTTGACGACACCGCCGAACACGAAAGCCAGGATGAGAGCCGGGATGAACGGGACGGACACGCCGAACCCGCGGCCGAGACCGACCCCGGCCAGCCAGGCGAGGAAAGCCCAGGTTCCCAGGGTGGCGATGATGCCGGAGATGATCCCGTCCCACTTCGAGGGGACCTTACGGGCCTTAGGCGCCTGCCGCTCGGGGGTTTCGTTAACGGTCGTCATGACAGAAGCGAACTCCAATCGGTGCTAAGAATCTCTGGCTCGGTTAGAGGCTTGAGGGCTTCGAGGGCCGCGGCTTCCGTCTGGCCCGGGTTGTCATGCTCCGCGGCCTCGCAGAGCTCGTCCGGCGGGTCCGGGTAGATGACGGAAGGGTCATTCAGGTAGGTCTTGATGTCCCCGTAGGCGAGGGCCTGGCCGTTGCTGGCGTACGCCTTAGCGAAACGCCATGAGCGCTTCCCCGTTTCCGGGTGGACGCTCAAGTCCCAGCGGGCGTAGAAGGGGAGAGCGTCGTCCCGGGTCAGGCGGATGACGAACGAGCAGAACGGGTTCTCTCTCCACCCCAGCTCTTTAGCCGTCTCGAGAATAGAGACAGCCCTTGAGGGGGTGGGTTCCCCGTTCAGCTCGTCCGCGATCGCGTCCAGGATGTCCATCTGGCCGGGAAGCTCAGGCATCCTGGGCCGCCGTCTCGTACGCCAGGAAGGCTGCCGTCATCTCCCGCAGCATGGTCTGCTGGGACTCCACGTAGACCATGAGGGACCTGTAGTTCTCGCCCGACATGACCACGTAGGCGTCTTTGACGCCGTGCCTGCGGTTCTTCACCCAGACAGCCGACTTATAGGGCGGTCCTGCCGGGCGCCGCGTGACCGCGGCGGCGAGCTGGGCCAGGTACCCGGGCAGGTCGATCCTGGCTTCGGCCTTGCACTCGAAAGTCCAGGAGCCGGCATGGATGTCCCCCTGGTCGGCCTCGGCCGATCCTGTCCGCTTAGGCATGAGCCCTACCGACTGGAGGTAATCCTTGACGGTGGTCTCCCAGGACGTGCCCTTGGCCTTGTTCGCGTTAGCCACGGTTAGCCCTCCTGGATTGCCTGGCCACCTTGTTAGCGGCCCGTCGCCGGGCCTTCACCTTGGCCGGTACGGTGCCTTCGTAAAGCCTGATGCGGCCCTGGAATGCGAGCAGGTTGAGTATCCCCAGCATCCGCTTACTGGACTGCGAGGGTCCGGCAGGCTCAACCGCGCCGGGTTCGTCTATTACCGGCCCGAAGACTTCCACTAACGGCCAACCTTCCGCGGGTTCCTCGAGCCGGGCATCGTGTACTCGCCGCGGTGCTTGGCCTTAGGCATGGTGGCCCGGCGGATTTCCTGCCTGGCCCAGATACCTTGCAGGCTCCACAACCGGGGAAGGTGATTGCGGCCAGTGAGCTTACCCTCAGCCATTACTTGCCCTTCCCTTTCTTGCCCTTAAGGTCATCCAGGAGCTTCTGGGGGACCGGCTGATTCACGATCAGGCAGTCCGAACAAGTGCCGGGGCGGTCCATGGAGCGCCCGCATTCGGTGCAGGTATAGTTGTTGTTAGTCACGCCGTTACCCCTACTTCATCAGGGAAGTTGAGAGTGACACGCTCGCCCCAAATTCCGAACGCCATCCTGTCCCTGGCGCGGGCGGCCTCGTACTTGTCATCGAACATGCCAATGTGACTCTTGCCGACATATGCCCGCCATTTGCCGCCCCGGCTGAACCAGGAAACGCCAATCAGGCCAGACGTGTTACGTCGATTCATGCCGCGGTTGGCATTCTGCTCGCTCCGGGTGGCCTTACGAAGATTTACACTCGTGTTGTTGAGCGGATCACGATCGACGTGATCCATGTCATTCATGCCAGTGAGAAATTGATGGGCGTACACGTTGCGCCCGTTCACCCAGGCCAAGGCGCGGAAGCGTGTCCGGCCACTCCGGTCGACCGTGCGCTGAACAGACCAGCGATAGTCGCGGAACCTAAGCCCCGCCCACTCACCCTTACCTTCCACGTCGATGTGATCGATCAGGGTGTAGGGATACTCGACCGAATGTTTCCCGGTGAGAGGGAACTTGTAAGCCATTGCCCCTCCCTTACTTGCGGAAACAGATGAGGATTACGAGGAACAGGCCGATGATTATCCCCAGGAGGATTCCGTTCGGAGAACTCCCCGAAGACGACTGGATATCTGCCAGGTAATACATGGGCCTTAGATCTTTCTCCGGAACGTGCTTGATATGTTGTGACGATCATCTCAGGGAATTCCAGCCGCTGTCAACCGGGTCCGGGTTTCCTGCTGCCATTCTTGAAGGCGTCCACGCCGGGTCCGACTCGGAGATGAGCATCCGGGACGGGTCGGCGTACATGGTGACCGGATGGGACGCGGAGACGTCACTGGGCCCGGACGAATTCTTGACATGGGCCACCCGGTATTCCCCTGTGGCCGGGTCGAATCCGACCGACAGGATGAGCCTCGGATACTGGCTTATCTTGCCGAGGATCTTGGTCCGGCCAGCAGGGCTGGTCGTCTCCAGGTCGGTCACGTGAGCGCACGCTATGACGGCGCACTGCATTTCCCGGGCCAGCAGGTCCAGCTCGAGGGCGAGGGCTTTAAGCAGGGCCCATTCGTTGTCCATCGCGGACGTGAGATTGCCCAGGTTGTCGACCACCACGAGATCCGGGGGGAGCCCGTAACGCTGCTCGAAAGCATCCACCTGGAGCCGGATGTCATCCATGTCCTGGGCATAGAAACAGGTCTGGAAGTCGCTTAGCTCCCTTAGCTGTTCCGCGTAAGCGTCGATGCTGTCTTTGACGTGGAGAAACTTCTCCCCGGTGAGGATCGAGCCGAAGCGGGCCGCGGCGGTGAGCTGGTCGGAGTCGAGAAGGAACGCCAGGGTCGGGACTCTCATCCTGGCTATCAGGTTGAAAGCCAGGAGGGACTTGCCCGCCGATGGCGGGCCGACCAGGAGGGTTAGCTGCCCCTTGCAGATCTGGACGGACCGGGCCTGGAGGGGAAGGTACATGCCGGGCAGGGGAACCCCGGCGCTGCCGCGCCGGGATGCCGCCTGTGCGATGGAGAGCACTACTCGGCCGGAACGTTCGCTTCGATCAGATCCGCAATCTCGGCATAGGATAGTGCCAGGCCGTCGTTCGCCCCGATGGCCGTTGTGCCGCCATCCTCGTCTAGCCCGGGACCGATAACGACGTCATCGGCATGCTGGCCGTCCTCTTTGTCGGGCAGGCCTGCCCATTCGGCCACCTTGCGCGGTAGCGAGCATGCCTGGTTGAACGACTCGCCGCCCGCGTCGTTGTCGTCCAGGTAGCGGTATTCCTTCTTGTGCAGCTCGGGTGCCGGGATGACTCCCGCAGCCACGGCCAGAAGGCAGAGCCGTCCTAGACAGCACTGCCTGCGGTTCCCGTCAGTGTCGATGTAGTCCAGCAGGGCTTGCCCCTGCGCGTCCGGGTTGTCCCGGAGATCCTTCACCCATGCAGTCTTAACAGCGGCCTTCATTGCTAAGCCTTTCCCTAAGCCCGGCGGCTAATGCCGCCGGGCGGTTACCTCGTGACGATGATCGGGGGCTAGAACGGAGGTTCGTCGTCGTCCCCGGAGCCAGCCGCAGGCGGGGCCGGGGAGACATACGTGGCCTCGTACTCCTTGGCCGGCTGGCCGCCGCCCTTGGACGGGACGGTCTCCGTGAAAGTGACGCTCAGCTCCCCGCCCACCAGCAGGTCGGGTGCCCCCGCGGCCACGATGGCCTTGGTGATGGCGCGGGCCATGCGGCCGGAGGCGTAGATGGCGTATTCGGCGCCCGTGTTGTCCCGCAAGACAACCCTGGTCTGGATGAGGGGCTTGCCGTCAGGCCAGAACTTGGGCTTGCCTGTGCCGAACTCCTGAGCCTGCCGGTCTTCCGGCGGGCAGATGATGATGCCGTGAGCAGTCGTGCCCGGGGTGGTGAACTTGAAAGACGGGTACTGGGGCTGGGGCGCGAGAGCGCTCATGCTTGATTCCTCCTAGCTGGTGAATGTCGCCGGGTGAAGCTGGTTGGCATCGCAAGCCCAGCGCTTGTACGGCTTGCCGGACTTGGAGCTGATGCCCTCCTTGGCCAGGCTGGTTCCCCCGCCGCACGTCTCGCACTTAGGGGAGGCGAAGCCAGGCGGGAGCTCCTGGGAGGGGGATGTCTGGCCGGCCGCAGTCGCAGTCGGAACAGATGGCTGTCCCTGGCTCGCCTGGAGCCCACCAGACGCAGCCTGAGTAGTAGGCGGGAGCCCGTTGAGAGTGTCGTTGATCTGCTTGATAACGGTGAGAGCCCCGCTCTTAGCGGCCTCGTTAAGGTTGGTCACCCATTCGGCCGCGCTGTCCGCGCGGACGGTGACGAGGGGCGGCTTGCCCTGGGTGAAACAGACGGAGTACATAGCCTCCTGCATCAGGCCTCCACGTATTCAATGGTGAGAGTTGCTTTGGTGATGGTGTGGCTGACATCGGACCTGTACCCAAGGCCGTCAATGACGGCGAACTGAGTGAGGGAGACAGTCTGATGAGGAGCCCCGCTGTCCATATCGGCAGCAAGCGTTATATCCAGGCGGCCGAGGTTATTAAGCGGGCTCCCGTCCTTGAGGATGAGGACGCCAGGCTTGATGATCGGGCCGTCCAGTTCGACATGGAGCTTAGGCACGCTTACCTTCCCGGCCAGTAGGGGTCGAGCTCGCGGGCCTTATCGCCCCCGGCTTCGGTGCAGGCATAGGCCACGCTGCACCGGCCGCAGTTGTCACCCGGGTTGGCGACGAACGCCCCGGCCTGGATGCCTTTCTCGGCCAGGGCGAATTCCCGGGCAAGGTAGGCGGCCGAGTACTGGGGCCGGTCCAGTTCGGCGGGCCTCATGAAGAAGGTTTTAGGCTTCTCCCCGCGGCCGAGACCGCGGCACATGAAGAACGTCCCGTACCTTGGCCTGATCCCGTACTTGAGCTCGAGACCGGAAGCATAGATGGCGAGCTGGCGGTTGTTGACCGGCGCCTTAGCGCCGGTCTTCCAGTCGACTACGACGAGAGCGGACCCGATCCTGAGAACCAGGTCGATGTACATCCGGACTTCGACGTCACCGAACATGACTTCGAGAGGCAGCTCGATCGCGGGCAGGCCGTCAGGAGTGGTCCAGACTTCGACGTCCGGGTTGAATTCGTACCAGTCGATGAAGGCTTGCACCATGGCCGGGCCGTCGTCATACCACTTCTCGATGGTGGCTTCCGGGGTGCGCGGGCCAGCCCAGAACCATTCCGAGACGGGGAAGCCGGACTTGCTGACTTCCTCCTGGACGGCCTTGTCCATCTCGGCCCGGAAGACGGCCTTAACGTCGAACGGCGACATGACCGTTAAGCCCCTTAGTGTCGCCGTGCCAGTAGAGACCGCTGTCCGAATGGACGGGCTCGCCGTAGCCGTCGTCCTGCGTGTCCTGGCCGCAGGCCTGGCAGGGGTTCACGGGCGCACCGCGGCGATCAGGCCAGCCTGGTCCGCGTCGGGATTGTCGGCCAGGTACCCGACTGCGACCTCAACTTCCTCGATGTCCTTCAAGTAGAACAGGACGTTAGCCTGATCTTCCGTGATCCCGAGAGCCTTGATGGCGTAGTCCTCGACGTGCCGGTAAAGGCCGTCCGGCTCCTGGACAAAGGCGCCGTGGATCTCGGACCCGGCCGGCGCGGCGACATAGGAGACCCACCCCGCGTAGCACGCGGTAGTCCCGCAGGGCGGCATGAACACCGGGCCGTCTTTGACAAGGGCCTCCTGACCTCCCCAGCCCTGGGAGAAGGTGTACATGTTGAATAGTTCCGGGTTCGCCTTAGCGATTTCCAGGGCCAGCGTGGCCAGTTCTGCGTTCACGATTCCCCTCTCTCATCCGCGAGCTGGGCTCGCAGGTAGGCCTCGATCGTCGCGTGGACTGCCGTGCCGCCCGGGAACCAGGGACCGGGCCGCCGCGGAAGGCGGCGGACCTTTTCCAGGTCGTAGCGGCGGGGGCAGTCCAGGTACGTGGATAGCTGGCTGTGAGAACGGACCGGGGGGCCTGCGTCTCTTGTAATTTCAGCCATGTGATTATGCTATCTCGTGACGATGATCAGCCGCAACCGGGTGCGGACATGAAAAAGCCCCTCCGGGGAGAGAGGTTCCCGGAGGGGCTGGATGGCTATGACGGTAGCACGTACTCGAGACGCCAGACACAGACTCCGGAGAGATCATCCTGATGCGGGTCACCCGGGTCCTGGGGGCAGGGGCCGCCGGTCCTGTTGTCGAACCCTACGGCCCGGATGAGCCCGCAGACAGCGGCCCAGTCGGCCGGGTCGGGCTCCTGGTCGGCGGCGATGAACAGGATTCCCCGGACAGGATCAAGGATCGCGTCGGCAGTAGGGTAGTGGTACCGGGTGAACCTGCTGCCCATCCTGGCGCCCATGCTGTCCAGCAGCGCGAGACGTTCCTCATCAGGCGGGATGCTGATCGCAGGCAGCGGTCCGGTGATGGTCACGGCAGGCCCTCCCCAGGTATTTGCGTAATTACAAGTCACGATCCCGGTTGATCACGATAGCGGACAGCCATGACATTCTGTCCAGGGGTGATGATGTGACGCGGATCACAGGACACATGTGACAATCGGCAGACGAGTCTGACCTTCTCAGTATGTGAGTTACTCTCTTGTTAACCAAAGGGGGATATATGCCGAAGGCCGCCCCGGAGGGCGGCCTGAGAGGTATGTCCGTATCCAGATCGTGACTGTTACCTTTACGTAATTACTTGCTGATACGTAATAGGTACCCATGACTGAAGGGTTTGAACTTCTAACTTCATGAAGAGGTTATCTACTAGATAAGGGCCAGGCCCGAAGGGTCTGGCCCGTTATTCTTACTCTCTTACCCTGTTAGCCCTTAGTCTCTTCAACTCCTTTAAGGACAAGTATAACGAGAGTAGCCCCGGCGGCAGCCGGGGCGCTACAAGATCAGGGTGTGACGATCGTCACATGGTATCAACCTCTGCCCCGCCTCGACGGCGGGGACAGCTCCCGGCCGGGGATAGCCCAGGCCGTGATCTCAATGAGTCTTCCCTTGTCGTCAAGCTCGTCCGCCCCCGCGGGGCGGACGATGACATCCCCGAGACTCGTGATGTCTACTATGTGCCGGGATTCTCTTAGCTTGGCTTCCCACCTGAGTGCCGAGGCCCGGATTCTCCTGCCGCTCTCAGTGACCGCGGAGCGGCCCTCGCGCTGGCTCCAGATTTCCCGGAGATACCTTGTCGGGGTGGCCATGCGCTGTGTCTCCGACACAGCGCCGAGGGGAACCCTGATGTCTTTGCCTAGTCTCCGGTCTGGAACATGCAGCCCTTCATCTTCCCAGCGGTCCCGGTACTGGGTGACGACACGCCGGATCGAATCGGGGAGCACCCTGGGAGCACCCGGATCGTCCTTGCGGACGTCCCGGGTGAGCGCTTCGGCGTACTCGGCGTAAGACTGCTCGGGATGTTCCCGGATCAGCCTCTTGAGCAGGTCGTAATCGAAAGTCCTAGACGGCGCCATGGGCTTGAGCCCCTTGTCGTGAGGGTGCTATCTCGTGACTATCTTAGCAGCGCTTCAAGGCCCGGCAACGTTACGAGACGGCCTTCACGTGATCTTCACACTCCCGTAAGTCCTTAGCTGTGCTAAGCTTCCCTGCCCTCCGGCCGCGGCAGCGGCCGGTTGACGGAGGGGGGACCTAGCGGCTAGTCTAGCTATCACCGCAGGTCAGGGTTCGTAACAGGATGCAACAACATAGCAGCTTGAGATGTTTGTTATGTCGTGATCATCGTTCCAGTACAGGACCCTTTACCTGAAGTTTGTCACATCCAGAAGAATGTATGTTAGGATGTGACGATGAACAACAGGAAGGGAGGAACGAGGATGCCGGTCAAAGTGACTGATGCCGTGCCCAGGTTCCTGGAATACCAGGCTGGCCGGGGGATGTCCGGAGGGACTGTCCGCCGTCACGGCATCGCGGTCAGGAGGTTTGCCAGGGCATGCCAGGCCGTGAAAGGCCCCGCTGCCACCATGGGTCAGGTCGACCATGAATGCGTGGCCCGCTTTTTCGGGGATCTCGGCGGAAGCCAGGGGAACCGGAACAACAACCTGGAATCCCTTAAGCGGTTCCTGGAATGGGCTGAGAAATGGGGACTCCTGCGGCCCGGTTTCACCGCGGCCAGGCTGCTCGAAGGCTACCGGGCCAGGAAGCATGAGAGACAGCCCAAGTACTACCTTGACGCCGCCGAATTCCCCGCCGCCCTCGAGGCGGCGGAAGCCCACCATCCGGTGGAGCGGGCCATCGTCGCCCTCGCCCTCTACACCCTGGCCCGGCAGTCTGAGATCAAAGTCATCCGGCTGTCCGATCTGGACCTGGCCAAGGGTGAGATCCGGCTGTGGCGGGAGAAGCGGGACCGCTGGACGGTCACCGGGATAACCCCCGAGCTGGCCGATGAGATGCAGGCCTGGCTCCGGGCTTACGCCCGGGAGATGGGCTATCAGGTCCCGGCAACCATGATGCGGGAACACCCTGGCTGGCTGCTCGTCCCGTCCCGCTCGAGGGGGGACATGCGGCTCCAGCCCGAGGTCCCGGTCGGGGCGATGGAGCGGGTGGCTAAGCGGGTGCTAACCGACCTTGGAGTCCAGGGCACCCGGACAGGCAAGTCTGTCGACCACCTGGGCGAGGGGATGCACACGCTGAGGCGTTCCGGCGCCAGGGCGTTTCTCAAGGCCCTCTCCGAGGGTCTAGGCCACCAGCGGGCCCTCATCCAGGTGTCCCTCATGCTCGACCATGAAGGACTCCAGCAGACCGTCCGCTACATCGGCATGGACCAGGAACGCGAGGAACTGAACGAATGGCTCCGCGGCAACCCGATGTACGGCCAGCCGGAACCGCCGCGCGGCGGTTCCGTAGTGCCCCTCAGGAGGGCGATGTGAACTGCTCAGCTTTCGGCTGCCCGCCCCTCCGGACGGAAAGCACCGCCTGCCACTGCGCGGGCTGTCACCGGACCTTCTCCAACCTGACCCTGTTCGACCGTCACCAGGACTGGCAGACATGCCCCGGGAAGCTCTCGTGTCAATCACCAGAAGCCCTGGGACTAGTCAGGGCACCTAACGGCACCTGGTGGACCCCTGAGGGGCTTAAAAAGTCTACAGAGAGCGTCGGAAGGATGCACCGCGCACGAGAGCTGGTGACAGCGTGAGCCGCCACCGCAAGCCAGGCCGGTGGCGGCGCTTGTGGCGCCGCCTGACCCGGCGTCAGGCCAAGCCGGGGATCAAGTTCTATCCACTGGAGCCGTCCCCGGATAACCGGATGATCCCCGTACCGACCCCGCTAAGGGACGACTGGGACGAACCGACCGAGGCCGAGGTGACCCGGTGGGTGGCTGACATCACCGACCCGGACCTCAAGCTCCCCCCGCTGGACCCTCCTGTAGCACCTCAGGTAGCACTAGACGAGACGCGGTTCGACCTGATCCGCGTGCAGCCATGGATGGCGACTGGTTCAGGCGTCTTCTACGTCAACAAGAGAGGAACCAATGGAAACCGACCGGCTGGACCGGATCATCCGGTGGCTGATGGTGCTAGTGGTCCTGTCGATAGCAGCGTTCGCGTTCACGGAGAGCTACACACACATTTTCCTGCTAGCCCAGGCCCATCACGAGGCCGGGGCGGCCCTGCGGATGCTCCCGCTGTCAGTCGACCTCGTTATGGTCGGGGCTGGACTGGTCATGCTGCACCTGCGGAGGAAGGGCCTGGTACACCCGCTGCCGCGGGCGTCACTGTGGGGTGGCGCCGGGGTGACGCTGGCAGCTAACGTCGGCTACGGGGTCTTCTGGGGCTGGCTGGCTGCCGTCATCTCGGCATGGGCGCCTATCGCCCTGTTCACCGCGGTCGAGCTGGCCATGCTACTGGTCAGGTCAGCGGAAGCTAAGGAGGCTAAGCCCACCGAGGCTAAGCCCACCAGGGAAGAGATCCGCGCTGAGATAGCGCGGATCAAGGCTGCCCGGATCGAAATGGAAGTTGACAGGCTCCGGAACCCGGAGGCGGTGACAGACAGCCCCCAAGAGCCCCTTGCGGGCTGGGGGCAACTCGGCGGCCAGCAGGCCGCCGGACTCCAGGGCATCGGGCTAAGCAACGGGAGGAAGTAGATGACAGCAGCGGAGTTGATCGCGGAGCTGCAAAAGTATCCACCCGGCATGCGGGTCTGCGTCGAACGCGAACTGCGGGACGAAGACGACTGGGGTTTCCTGGAAATCCAGAAGGTGGAACGGATAGAGAAAACGACTGCTGGCCCCGAGGTCCCGTTCCTTCACCTGACCAACTAGACGGCAAAAGGCCCCCTGCTAGCTCACACATAGCAGGGGGCGCAATGCCGGGCGGCTGGTGGGATCAGGCCAGCCGCCACGCTGGAAGGTCAGCCGTGTTCCTCCCGAGGCATGGCTTCATGCTTGCCGGCCGGGTTGGTCAGGATGTGGACCGTCCCGTGCGAGGCCGCGGTCACCAGGGATGCGATCAAGGCGAGCTGGCCGGGAGTGAGATGCAGGCCGAACCCGGCCGCCAGGGTGAGCAGAGCCGAGAACACCCCGCCCGCCAGGGCGGGGTTAGCCTTAAGGAAGCTAAGGATAGAGCTAAGGAGCTTAGCCATCTATGCCCGCACCTTCTCGAAGTAGCGGACCACGGTCCCTTTCGGCATGAGCCGCTGCATGTTCCCGTAGTCCAGGTAGTCGGCCATGTCCGGGGTGAACAGGTGGTTTGCCGAGCCGTTCAAGGTGAGCCGCAGCATGGTCGAGATCTCCGTCTGCACCAGGTGGGACAGGCCGATAAGGCTTTCCTCCCCCGTCGTCACGTGGACGGCCACGACCGTCTGATAGTGCGGCTGGCCCATCGCGGCCTGCATGGCGGTGAGGCTGGAAAAATGGGCCACGTCCTGGTCGACCGGCGGGGCAAGGCTGTACTGCTGGGCGAACCAGTCTTTGAACGGGGCCGGGATCTGCGGGATTCCGGCAGTGGTAATCGAGGCGATCCACAGCAGGTAGTTTTCCAGGCCCTCGCAGAACCCGCCCTGGATGAAGCTGACCATCGAGTAGAGGATGATCCGGCGCCCGTACAGTGCCTCGAGCTCCGCGAACAGTTCCCGGGCCCAGGAGGCTACCGCGGCGGGTGACATGCCGTCCGACACTTCCAGGTCGACGGCTACGCCGTCGCCCGGTTCCAGGCCCAGCTTGTCTGTCATCGCCTTGAAAGCCTGGACGGTGGCGCCGACGCTCACCGAAGGGTGAGCGTAAAGGTAGGCGATCCGGCCGAGCTTGCGTTCCCACAGGAAATCCCAGTCAGCTTTGGCGTCCGGGTTCTGGTACCCGGAGCCCTCGGTGAACTTCACCGCGGCCCATTCGATCCCCTGTGCCGCCGGAAGCTTCGCCCACTGGCCGGGCTCCCCCTGGTAGGAGGCTAGGTCAACTCCCCTGATGTCAGGCATATGATCCCTTTCGTTTAGGACTCGTCCCCGGACAGGTGGTCATGCTGATCCGGGTACTTTTGCGCATGACGGGCTTTAAGGGCCTCATGCATCGGCTTAGTGGTGTGCTTACGGCAGGTGTGGAAGGTCGTCCCCTTGACCTCATGCCTGCCCGGCCGGAAGCACTTAGGCTGAGCGCAGTGGAGCTTGCGGAATACCAGGAGCCATGTCGGGATGGCCCATAGGGCGCTAGCCACCAGGTTTCCCAGGACGTTCCCGCCCGGCCAGTCGAACATCTGCCAGAGAATGTGAGCGATCATGACAATGCCGCCCAGTAGCCGACCGCGGCTTGCGCGTTGCTGCTCATCGTGATAGACCCGGGCAGCGAGGTCTGCGCGGCCGGCCCGGTGGCGAACCGGGATGCCGCGGCAGTCAGGCCCACGTTGATCAGCGCCCCCCCGGCTGTCACGCTGGCCGACCGGCCGAACGACGGCGGCGTTGTCCCGTTGCTGACAATGGCCACGTAATACACCCCGGCCGCAAGGCCGGTCTGCTGAGTGGTGAGGGCTATCGTCTTAAGGCCAGAACTATTCCACGTGCCGCTCTGATCTGCGGTTGCGGACAATAGCGTCCCGGACGAGTTATACAGGCCGGCGAAATTCTGGCTAGCTGTCAGGCCTGACCCCGCGCTGGTGATATGCAGGATCACGTTGGTAATCGTCTGCTGGGTGCGCAGGATAACCTTGATGAGCTGCACGGTCCCGGCCACGACGACGGTCCCGGCCTGAACCGAGGTCGGGTCATAAGCCCAGGCGAGCAAGGCGTGATCGTCGGCCACATAGTCATTGATCAGCGGGTGTACGTGATTGGCCGCGGCGGCCTTGGCGCTGGCCCCGGCCGCCTGGGTGCCGAGCGGCTGGATGTCGGTGGCGGTGCCGTCAAGTTCAAGCACCCCCGCTGCCGACGTGGTACCGACCGCGAGGTTACTGACCGCAAGCCACGTCGGGACGCCGGACTGGACGGCGAGCACCTGCCCGTTAGATCCGACAGGCAGCCGGGCCGCGGTCCCGCCGGATGAGTCGTATTCCATGTCCCCCGTGGTGGTCATCGGGGACAGGGCGTTGTACGCGGCTGCGGCCGAGGTCTGCCCGGTGCCGCCTTGGGCGATGGTGGCAGTGTTGCCGCCTGCCGGGGTCTGCCCGTAAGCCGCGGCGTCAGTCGCCGCGGAACCGTTGGCCAGGCTGGTGATCTTGTGGCTGTTGTTCGACCAGTCCGCCGCAGCGGGATGGTCGGCGGCGATCACGTCCAGCGTGCCCGTCCGGACGGTCGGCGCGGCAGCCGTGCCGCCCACGACGACCGAGGTGTCGGCTGCCGTGACCGAAGCGACATACCGGGAATCCAGCGCTGACAGCGCCAGGTCGTCAGCGAAGACGTACCAGATAGCCGAGCTGGCCTTGTACTGGAGGATCACGCCCTGGTTAAGCAGCGTCAGCGTCAGCGACGCAGGGCCGCCGGCCTTGTTGAAGACATCTGACCCGGCCGCGGCGATGGTAACCGTGTTCGTGCCGCCCTGGATGACCTGCTTGACGCCGATTACCGTCAGGTCGGCTGGCGCATTCGGCAAGGTGACGGTAAACCCGGCGCTGGTCGTGTCGCATGGTACGTAATCCCCGGCCAGCGCACCATAGGCGCCAGTTTTGACGGCCGTTGGCGTGAGCAGCCCGGCGAAGTTCCGGGTCGTGCTGCCGGTGCCGCCCTGGTTCACGGGCAGCGCCGACGCCAGGTGGGTGCCCGTCACCGTGGGCGACGGGTAGGAGCCGCCAAGATCTCCGCTCGCTGACCCGTTAGGCGGGAGCGATGAGGGTATCTGCCCGAAGGCCGCGGCGTCAGTCGCCGCCGTCCCGTTGGAGAGGTTCGTTACCTTGTGACTGTTAAGGGAGACGTTAGCGACCGGGGCCGGAACCTGGTCGAGGGTGCCGGTGATGTTGGCAGCCGTGCCGGTCGTGTTCTGGTTAAGGGCGGGGACATCGGCGGCCTGGATGGCCGACATGGCCACGTGGGTGCCGTTGCCGCGAAGATACTGCGCCGCGGTCTGGGCGCCCGCGAGGGCGTCCAGGGCTGCTTGCTGGGTCGTCTGGCCTGTCCCTCCCTGGGCAACGGGCAGTGCCGCGGACAGGTGGGTGGAGACGACAGTCGGGGCACCCGCGGTCCCGCCGATGTCCCCGGCCGGGGGATTGATGCCGCCCCCGCCGCCTGAGGGTGTCTGCCAGTCAGCCGCCGTCCCGCTGGTGGCCGTGAGAACCTGGCCCGCCGAAGGCGTGCCAGACACTACGGGGAGAGCCGGGTAGCCGGACCCTCCCGTGCCGTTAGGCCCCCAGACTGATCCTTCCGCTGTCCCGGTGGCCACCGGGACATAGCCCGGCGTCGGTGTTCCCGAAGGCAGCGGCAGGTATGCCAGCAGGCTTGGCGCCGGGGAGAGCGGGATCAGGTCAGACAAATCCTGGGTGGCGCCGCTGGCGAAATTGATCTGGACCGTCTCGTTAAGGATCTGCCCCTGGCCCAGGACGCCGACCGTCAGGTTGTAAGCCCAGCCGCTAGGGAGGATGGTGCTGTTGTCGCAGGCGATGATCCCCGCGAGGCTCCCTGTCCCGTTGATGAACTGGACGGAATGCTGGACTTCCGGGATGACGAGATGGTTGGTGCCGTCCGTCAGGACGGCGTTAGGGGTCAGGGCGAGCGTGGCGTGAACGCCGGCCTGGAGGAAGTCTGTCAGGTCCCAGGTGAGGGTGACCGTGTTAAGGCTCACAGCACCTTCTCGATGTCCTGCTCGAGCTGCTTAAGGTCGTGCTCGATCTCCTGGAGCAGGGACGGATCGGGGGACGGCTTAGGCGCGGGCGGGACAGGAGGTGCCGGGGGGACGGGCTGGGGGGCGGGAAACGGATTGGGATCTCCGGTCAGCGCGGCAAGGTCCGCGCCGAGCTGCTGGAGGTCCAGGCCTTCCGGGGTGTGCCCGTTCTTGTCCAGCCAGTCATCGGTGATGACCACCCACGCTTCCTCGCAATAGGCGTCGAGGAATCCCTGGTCCATCCCCTGGAGCCGGGCCCAGGTGACCACCCCGTAAGGCACAGGGCCCGTCCCGGCGTACTGGAGGGGAATGGCATGGCCGCCCGCGTCGGGGCTTCCCTGCACTACCGTCCAGGGCTGGTCGGCATTGAACTGGTCCAGGGCCGACTGGGGGGCGTTGATGCCCAGGTACACCGACCCGAAGAGGTACAGGGCTTCCTTGATCCTGCTGAGATCCTGGAGCTGGGCGAAGGCGAGGATCTTGCGGCCTGCCACCGGGATTCCCGACTTACGCCAGAAGGTGAGGACATCCTGGATGGCGGCCCCGTTGTCGTTAGCCCCGGTCGACGGGTCATACCCGGAGACCGCGGAGTAGAGCCGGATGATGTCTTCCTGCGGGATGTCAGCCTCAGCCCCGGTGTACCGGGTCCAGGCCTGGATCTCATGGCCTACACAGGCCGCGGTGCAGTCCCCGATCGTGTCGTTCCCGTACATCGGCCAGGAGGTGACCTCGCTGGCATAGTCGACCACGGCCGGGACGTCAGTCCCGGTCAGGTACCTGTCCAGGGTCAGCCTTAGCTTCTCGGTCTCGGCGTAAGGGGCGTTGCGTCCCAGCTTCACGGAATCCTCCGTTGGTGCATCGTGACGATTATGGAGCGAAAGGGTCCGGGCAGTGGACGAGCCCTTAGTCCCGTAAACCGGCGTCCGCGGTACTACTTTGATTCCGCCCCCGCCTATGGTCTTAGCGCTGGCCGCCTTGGCGGCCGACTTCTTGGGGAACGGGTAATGCTGCTTAAGCCAGTTGTACTGAGCCTGCTGAGCGGCCGAGTACTTCTTGCCTTTCTTGGCCGTGGCCTTGGTCTTCTTGGCCTTGGCGACAACCCGGCCTCGCGGGGTGGTGGGAGCTTTCACTGAACCTTGACCTCCACAGTCCTGCTGCTTTCCAGGGCCTTGAGCCGCCAGTGATGCTCGACCAGGGTTTCGCTGTGCTTCTCGAGAGTGTCCCGGAGGCCGCCCACCTGGGCGGCCAGTTCTTCTGCCGCCTTAGCCTGCCGGTTGCCCGTCTGGTCCAGCCGGTCAATAGAGCTGGTCAGGGATTGCTCATCGCGGCCCCGCTTGTAGAACCAGCGGAGCAGGCCGCCGACGAAAGTGACAAGCATCAGGGCGCCCACTACCACGGCGCTTATGGTCGCGGCGTTCATCAGAAGACTCCGCTCGTCGGGCACAGGACATAGGTGAACTGCGCCTTGTCCGGCGCGATCTCAGGCTCGATACTCAAAACCAGGAATGACCCCGTGATAGGCGCACCCCCCACGGGGGTGCGCGTGAACGGAACCAGATCCCCGATATCCGTGCCCAGCACGAACGGCCATGCCTCCGGGTTGCCTGCTGCGTCCACGATTACCTGCTCGACCCGCAGGACCGGGTAGGCAAACGCGGACAGGAGAGTGTTAGCGCAGTTAAGCAGGGCGTTCGGGTCGTCCTGGCTGGAGAAGATGGTCCGGGTGTAGATCCGCGGGTAGTAGCGTCTCCGGCTGGTGACATCCCTTACCCGGATCGCGGCCTGGTCGACATTGCGGGTTACCGCAATGTCGTTGTAGAGGTACTGGATGTCCTCGGTGACGCTAAGGTCGCCCTCTTCCTTGTTAAGGTAGGGAACCTGGAAGCCGCCGGGACTGAGCCGGGTCCGGTCGAAATAGAGCTGGGTCCCGGTGGCGGGGCTGGAGCCGATCGTGATGACTCCCTGGAGCTGCGTAGCCCCGGACAGCACCGCGGCCTGCGGGACGGTGAGCTGCACGGGGGTCATGGGCGGGCAGTAGGTCAAGGTCCCGGTGGCGGTGCCGATCAGGCCGAAGGACGGGTTCTGCCCGTAGACGTCCAGGTAGTTGGCGGCATACTGGTCCTGGTAGGCCAGCCCGTAGAAGTTGATGCCGAGCTCGGCGAAGCAGCCTTGCGGGCTCATCACCCACGCGCTGAACCCGGCCGTGCTGCCCTGCACTGGCCACTGGGCCCCGGTAACGGAGGCTGAGGCCGGAGTGCCGGTCACCGTCATCAGCCCGGCGTCAGAATCCATGTAGGACCAGGAGGCCGACTGGGCTACGGTGCAGTTTGCTGCGGTGGTCCATTCCCCTAGACCGCCGCTGAACGCGACGGTCCCGTTAAGGGCATAGTCCATGTCCCCGAGGGCTAGGCCGCCGGGGAAACTGCTAAGCCTGTTCCGGTTACGGAAGATCAGCTCCCCGCCTGCGGTCATGAGCAGCAGGCCGTTCTCGGTGTTGG
>Ga0070735_10002401_pt1 | contig 17026 bp, 17 predicted proteins | sample Coa_R1_FD_66443 | JGI IMG/M metagenome (GOLD analysis project Ga0070735, IMG submission 66443) | Surface soil microbial communities from Centralia Pennsylvania, which are recovering from an underground coalmine fire - Coalmine... | ecosystem: Environmental > Terrestrial > Soil > Unclassified ... | reverse complement strand
CAGCCGGACGCCAAGGACGCGAAGAAGATCGCGGCCGTGCTCCGCGCGGTGGCCGACGACGTCGAGCCCTAGGACCAGCCCGGCAGCGACACCGTGACCTCCAGGCCGCCCGCGGGCCGGGCCCGCGCGGCGGCGTGCCCGCGGTGCGCGAGCGCCACCGACCGCACGATCGACAGGCCCAGGCCGGTGCCGTCCGGGGATCCGGCTCGGTCGGCCAGTGCCCGGTCGGCCAGCCGCTGGAACGGCTCGAACAGCGACGGCACCAGCTCGGCCGGGATCAGCGGACCGCCGTTGGCCACGTCGATGAAGGCCATGCCGTTACGGGTCCCGGTCGCCACCTGGACCCAGCCGCCCGGGTCGTTGTGCCGGATCGCGTTGTCGATCAGGTTGGTGATCAGCCGCTCGACGAGCACCGGGTCGCCCTCGGCGGGGGCCGGTTCCAGCACCGCCTGCATCGTGACCGGGCGGGCCCGGATGGCCGGGGCGGCGGCGTCGAGCACGTCCTCGGCCAGCGCGGCCACGTCGAGCGGCTCGGTCGCCCCGGTGCCGCGGTCGCTTCGGGCCAGCGTGAGCAGCGCCTCGATCAGCGCCTCGGCCCGGTCCACGGCCTGGCGCACGTCGACGGCCATCGCCTCGAGCTGCGCCGGGGTGCGCCCCGGTTTGGCCAGCGTGACGTCGATCGCGGTGCGCATCACGGTGAGCGGGGTGCGCAGCTCGTGCGAGGCGTTGGCCACGAACCGCCGCTGGCTGGCGAAGGCGGCGTCCAGCCGGCCGAGCATCGCGTCGAACGTGTCGGCCAGGTCCTTGAGCTCGTCGTGGGGCCCGGCCAGCGCGATCCGCTCGCCCAGGTTCTCCTCCGAGGCGCGCCGCGCCGCCGCGGTGATGGCGTGCACCGGCCGCAGCGCCCGGCCCGCCACGATCCAGCCCAGCCAGGTCGAGGCGAACACCAGCGCGGCCAGCGCGGCCAGCGAGTAGTCGAGCAGGCGGGACAGGGTCCGCGTGCGCTGGTCCTCCAGGCTGGCCTTGCTCACGCCGTTCAGCGAGCCCTCGGCCGTCTGCTCGCACTTGGCGAGCGCCACCGGGTCGGGGCTCTCCTTCTTGCAGAGCGCCAGCGCCTGGTTCAGGTACTCACTGGCCGTCGGGCCGCTGACCGCCGGCCGCGGGGTGCTGGACAGGCTCTGCGCGACCAGGCCGTAGGTCACCGCGAGCAGGATCGCCCCGGCGGCCAGGAACAGCCCGCTGTACACCAGGGTCAGCCGCAGCCGCACCGGCCGCCGCCGTGCGGCCCCGGCGGCCCGCAACCTGATGCGCCGCCTCACGACGCCCCCAGCAGCCGGTAGCCGCTGCCGACCACGGTCTGGATGGGCGGCGGGTTGCCCAGCTTGCGGCGCAGCCGCGACACGGTGACCGAGACCGTGTTGCTGAACGGATCGGCGTGCTCGTCCCAGACCTTCTCCAGCAGCTCCTCGGCGCTGACCACCGCCCCGTCCGCGGCCAGCAGCACCTCCAGGACGCCGAACTCCTTGCGGGTCAGCGTCACCGGCCGCCCGGCCCGGCTGACCCGGCGCCGGGCCAGGTCGACCGCGAGGTCCCCGCAGAACGCCACCGGCGGCCGGGACGGGCTGCGCCGGGCCAGCGACCGGACCCGCGCCACCAGCTCGGCGAACGCGAACGGCTTGGCCAGGTAGTCGTCGGCCCCCAGGTTGAGCCCGTCCACCCGGTCCTCCACCGCGGCGGCCGCGGTCAGCATCAAGATCCGGGCCGTGGCCGGCCCCGCCACCAGGTGCGCGCACACCGCGTCGCCGTGCACCCGGGGCAGGTCCCGGTCGAGCACGATCACGTCGTACGCGGTGAACGCGGCGATCTCCATCGCCGCCTCGCCGTCGTAGGCGGTGTCGACCGCCATGCCCTGGTCCCGCAGGCCCTCCGCGATGCGATCGGCCAGCACCTTCTGATCCTCGACCACCAGTACCCGCACGTCTTAATAGTGCGCCGGCCGGCATGACAAGGACATAACAGGCCGGGCCGCCCGGCGCCCGGCGCCGCCGCCGGGCGGCCCGCGACCGCCCAGGTCGGCGCGGCCCGGCCGGCCCGGGTAGGGGTGCGGCGGGCCCGTTCGTGTAGCGCCCGTGTCACCGGCCGGTGCGTACAACTGGACCCGACCGATCCGGGAGGTTCAGATGAGAAACCGCTACGTTTTCGCCGGCCTGGCCGGCGCGCTGCTGCTGGCCGGCTGCGGGGGCCCGGCCGTCAGCTCGTCCGGGGTGCCCTCGCTCAGCCAGGCCGCCGGCCAGCAGAGCCAGGGCTCGACCAGCACCCGTGCCGCCGCGCTGCACGCGGCGGCGCAGTGCATCAGGCAGCACGGGATTCCCTCCTACGCCGACCCGGTGCTGACCGCCGGCGGCCAGGTCTACACCGACGCCCGCAGCATCCAGGACGCGTCGCAGTCGGTGCTCGACGCGGTCCGGCAGGCCTGCGCCACGCTGGCCGCCCAGGCCGGCCTGGTCCCGGACGCCGAGCCGCCGCCACCGCCGCAGCTGATCCAGGCCGGGGTGCGCGCGGCGGAGTGCATGCGCGCGCACAACCTGCCGAACTTCCGGGACCCGACCGCCCAGTCGGCCTACACCCCGGGTCACGGGTTCGGCATCACCATGGGCGAGATACCGTCCGGCGGCAAGCTGGACCCGACGTACCAGGCGGCCGCGCATGCGTGCCGGGCGCTCCTGGACGCCGAGATCCACGCCTCGACCCTGGCGAGCCTGGGCAATGACGGCTGACCGGGCCAGGGCCCAGCGCAGGCGCCGCCGCCGCGCCGCCGCGGTCGCCGCGCCGGTCGTGGTGGCCGGGGTGGCGGCCGGGATCGTGCTCAGCGGGCCGCCCTGGCGGCCGGCCCACCCGGCCGCCGCGGCCGCGGTCACGCTCGGCACCGCCCCGGTAGTCCGCACCAACCTGACCAACACCATCCAGGTCAGCGGGTCGATCGGCTACGCCGGGTCGTACACCGTGGTCAACCAGGCCGCCGGTACCGCGTACACCGCCCTGCCGGTGCCCGGCGCGATGATCCGCCGCGGCCAGGGCCTGTACGAGGTCGACGGCACGCCGGTCACGTTGTTCTACGGGGCCCGGCCGGAGTGGCGGCCGCTGTCCGAAGGCGTCCCGCCCGGCCCGGACGTGGCCCAGCTCGACCGGAACCTGATCGCCCTGGGGTACGGCGCGGGCCTGACGGTCAGCGACTACTTCACCGGCGCGACCGCGTACGCGGTCGAGCTGTGGCAGACGGCCCGCGGGCTGCCCGTCACCGGGACGGTCCCGCTCGGCCAGGTCGCGTACGCGCCGGGCCCGCTGCGCATCACCGGCGTCACCCCGGTGCCAGGGTCCCCGCCGCAGCCGGGCACCGCCGTCGCGACCGCGACCTCACCGGTCCCCGAGGTCATCGCGGCCGTCCCGGTGGGCCAGGAATACCTGGTCAAGGCGGGCGACGCGGTGACCGTGACGCTCCCGGACGGGGTGAGCACCACGCCGGGCGTCGTCACGTCGCTGTCCTCAGTGGCGTCCGGGGCCGGCGGGAACGCGGGCTCGCCCCCAGGCGGCAGCACGCCCAGCCAGGGACCGGGCCAGGGACCGGGCGGCTCCGGGCAGGACACCGTGCAGATGACCGTCCGGTTCACCCGGACCGCGGACACCGGGCACCTGGACCAGGCGCCGGTCAGCGTCAACGTCGTCGCCGCGCAGGCCCGCGACGTGCTCGCCGTCCCGGTGAGCGCGCTGGTCGCGCTGGCCGGCGGGGGCTACGCGGTCGACGTCGTGCAGGGCGGCGCGGCGCACCTGGTCGCGGTGCGGACCGGGCTGTTCTCCCAGACCCTGGTCCAGGTCAGCGGCGCCGGCCTGGCCGCGGGCATGCGGGTCCAGGTGCCGTCCTCATGACCCCGCTACTCGAGCTGGACGGCGTGTCCAGGGCCTACCCGGGTACCCCGCCGGTGACCGCGCTGGCCGCCGTGGACCTGAAAATATTTTCCGCCGAACGGGCCGTGGTGCTTGGCCCTTCGGGCTCCGGCAAGACCACCTTGCTGCACGTGGCGGGCACGCTCGAACGGCCGAGCCAGGGCCGGGTGCGGCTGAGCGGCCAGGACGTCTCCGGGCTGTCCGACGCCGAGCTGTCCGCGGTCCGCGGCCGGCGCCTCGGCTTCGTCTTCCAGCATTTTCACCTGCTCGACCACCTGGACGCGGTGCAGAACGTGGCGCTCGGGCTCGTCTACCAGGGCACGCCGGCCCGGGACCGGCGCGCGGCCGCGGTCGACGCGCTGGACCGGGTGGGCCTCGGCCACCGGCTCGGCCACCGGCCGGCCCAGCTGTCCGGCGGCGAGCGGCAGCGGGTGGCGATCGCCCGCGCCGTGGCGGGCCGGCCGGGCGTGGTGCTGGCCGACGAGCCGACCGGCAACCTCGACTCGGTGGCCGGCCAGCAGATCATCGACCTGCTGGCCGGGCTGGCCGACGACGGCACGGCCATCGTGGTGATCACCCACGACCCGGCCGTGGCCGCGGCCATGGACCGGCGCGTGGTGATGCAGGACGGCCGGATCGTCTCCGACGACGGCCCGGCGCGAGCAGCGAGCCGGCCGGCCGCGGGCGAGCGGGGGGCACACCCATGAGCCGGGCCGGTTACACCTCGCTGGCGCTGGGTGCCCTGCTCGGGCTGCGGGCCCGCAAGCTGCGCACCGCGCTGTCCGGGCTCGGCATCGCGATCGGGATCGCCGCCGCGGTCGCGGTGCTCGGCATCTCCGCCTCGTCCCGGGCCAACCTGCTGGCCCAGCTCGGCGCCGAGGGCAACCTGGTCACGGTCAGCGCCGGGCAGGGCTTCGACGGCACGCCCGCGCCGCTGCCGCTGACCGCCGAGCCGATGATCGCGCGCATCCCGCCGGTCGAGTCGGTGACGGCCATCGGCTACGTGCCGGGCGCGACCGTCCGCCGGACCGCGGCGATACCCGCCATCGACAGCGGCGGCATCGCGGTGTACGCCGCCCAGCCCGGGCTGCTCGGCACGCTGGGCGCCGGAAATGAGCAGGGCGTGGCCGCCGGGACGTTCCTGAACGCGGCCACGGCCCGCTACCCGGCCGTGGTCCTCGGCGCGGTCGCGGCCCAGACCCTGGGCATCGCGCGGGTCGGCCCGGCTACGCAGGTGTTCCTGGACGGCCGGTACTTCGCCGTGATCGGGATCTTGCGGCCGGTGCCGCTCGTGCCCGCCCTGGACGAGTCGGCGCTGGTCGGCTTTCCCGTCGCCGACGCGCTGCTCGGCCTGGACGGCTCGCCGACCCAGATCTACCTGCGCGCGCTGCCGGACCAGGTGCAGCCGGTGGTGAGCGTGCTCCCGTTCACCGCCAACCCGGCGCAGCCGGAGGCGGTGCAGGTCAGCCTGCCGTCGAGCATCCTGGCCGCCCGGGCCGCGGCGCGCACCGCGTACGCCGGGCTGTTCCTGGGCCTGGGCGCGGTGGCCGTGCTGGTCGGCGGGGTCGGCATCGCCAACATCATGGTCATCGCGATCCTGGAACGGCGCGCCGAGATCGGCCTGCGGCGCGCGCTCGGCGCCACCCGTCGGCGCGTCGGCCTGCAGTTCCTGACCGAGTCGGTGCTGCTGTCGGCGCTCGGCGGCGCGGCCGGGGTGCTGGCCGGCGCGGCCGCCACCGCGGGCTACGCGGTGGCCAGCGGCCAGCCCGCGGTGGTGCCCCCGGTCAGCGTCGCGCTCGGCCTGGGCATCGCGATGGGTACCGGCGCGCTGGCCGGCGTCTACCCCGCCGCCCGCGCCGCCCGTCTCGCCCCCGCCGAAGCCCTCCGCGCGTCGTAACCCCGCGCCGGCCATGATCACGAAGACTTTTACCCCCGAAAACGGGGCCGAACTCTTCGTGATCATGAATAGCGTTCGCTCCGCGGGCGGGGCCGCGGGCGGGGGCGGGCGGGTGCGGGCTCGGGTTCGGCTTCCAGGCGCTGGGCCAGGACCCGGCGCCTGCGCCGGACCACCATCAGGAACAGCGCGGCGGCCAGCAGCCCCGCGGCGATGCCCAGGCCCGCCTGGCCGTTGTTGAGCATCGAGACCAGCACTCCGAGCAGGCCGCCGGCCACGTTGGACACCTGGTTCAGCGTCTCGGAGACCGCGAACGTCGAGGACCGGATCTCGTCGCCGATCTCCCGCTGCACGATCGAGTCCTGGGCCAGCTTGGCCAGGCTGGCGCACAGGATCGCGGCGAACGCCACGGCGATCACGGCCGGCAGGCCGAAGAACCAGGCCGAGGCGGCGGCCACCACCGGGGCCACGGTGAGCACGGAGAACATGATCAGCTGCGGGGCCCGGGACTTGAGCCAGGATCCGATGCCCATCGCGACGATGCTGCCGCCCGCCACCGCGACGGCCAGCGAAGCCAGCGCGAAGTGCTTGGAGACCCCGAGCTTCTCGGTCTGCAGCAGGAACGCGAAGAAGAAGAACGTGTAGCCGGAGAAGGCGCGCAGCACCGCGTTGCCGGTCATCGCCTCGGCGACCACGGGGCCGACCCGGCCCAGCGTCCGCCACCGCCCCGCGCCGTTGCCCGCCTTGGCCCCGGCCGCGGGCGGCGCTCCCGGCGGCAGGGCGGCCACCGGTTCGTCGTAGGGGAGCGTCTGGCCGTACTCCTCCCCGTGCCACGGGTCACCAGCCGGCTGGCGGGGGTATCGCCCCGGTCCGTTAGGCCGGAAATCGGGACGTGGTGCCGTGCGGGGGTCAGTCCCGCGCGGCGGCCGGCCACCGTCGGCGGGCGGGGCCTCCGGCACCGTCCCCGCGGCCGGGACCGGCGGGGAGTCCACCTGGTCGGGCAGCCGCAGCGCGGGCACCATGGCGAGCAGGTAGACCACCATGCCGACCCGCAGGACCCAGGCGGCGCCCCCGATGACCTGGATGCCCTCGGCCAGCCCGGCGGCCAGCGAGGCGGTGATCACCGCGATCAGCTGCGACCGCGCGTTCGCGCTGACCAGGGTGATCTGCTCCGGCAGCAGCCGCGGCGCGACCGACGCGCGGACCACGCCGTAGGCCTTCTGCAGCACCAGCACGCCGAACGCGGCGGGCAGCAGCGTGATCGGGTTGCTGACCGCGGCCGACATCGCGTAGCAGAGCAGGCCGCGGGCCAGCAGCGTGCCGGCCAGCAGGTACTTGCGGCCCTGCTGCACGCGGTCCAGGGCCGGCCCGATGAACGGCGCCAGCACCGCGAACGGGGCCATGGTGACGACCAGGAACAGCACCACCTTGCCCCGGGCCTGGTCCACCGAGGTGTTGAAGAAGATCGTCCCGGCCAGCGACACGATGACGAACGCGTCGCCGGCCCCGGCGGCGGCGGTCAGCTCGATGAGCGTGGACAGCCCGGTCCGGCCCGCGCCCTGCGCGCTGGTCACCTTGTGCACCAGGCCGCCGGTCCTGCGGGTGCCGGTCCTGACCGCGCCGCTCGTGGCGCGGGCTGCGCTCCCGGTTCGGCGCAGCGCCTCGGACATCCGCATGTACCCAGTATTGTTGGTGCGAGCGACTGCGGCGAGCGCGACGTCAGGTAATCAGGGCTGCAGCATCCGTGATGAGCGAGAATCGGTGACCGTGACTTCTATCCGTACCCGCACCAAGGAACCGGATCAGGTCTGCGCCGAGGCCGTTGACCTCGCCCGGGCCGCTGTTGCCGAGGTCGTGGGGCCCGGCCAGGTGGGCGAGCACCTCGAGGTTCTGGCCGAGGGCGAACGCATCGTGACCCACCTGTTCGCCTGCGAGGACCCGGCCTACGCCGGGTGGCGATGGGCCGTGACCGTGGGCCGCGCGCCCCGGTCCAAGCTGGTCACGGTGAGCGAGACCGTGCTGCTGCCCGGGTCGTGGGCGCTGCTCGCGCCGCCCTGGGTGCCGTGGCACGACCGGCTCCGCCCCGGTGACCTGGGCGTCGGGGACCTGCTGCCGGCTCCGCCGGACGACGAGCGGCTGGTGCCGCTGGTCGCCCTGGAGGGCGACGACGCGGTGACCGACTGGTACGACAACGGCGAGGACGCCGGAGATGAACAGGGCCCGGCCGAGCCCGCCGAGCTGCCGGCGCCGGGGCGTTCCCGGGTGCTGTCGGCCATCGGCCGGGAAGGCGCGGCCGAGCGCTGGTACTCAAGCGAGCACGGGCCGCGGTCGCCGCTCGCCCACGCGGCGCCCGCGCAGTGTGTCAGCTGCGGTTTCTTCGTGCCGCTCAGCGGCGAGCTCGGCCGGCTGTTCGGGGCCTGCGCGAACGCGTACGCGCCCGACGACGGCCGCGTGGTCTCATCCGACCACGGCTGCGGGGCCCACTCCGAGTCGGTGATCTGGCAGACGCCGACCCGGGCCATCTCGCCGGTGATCGACGAGTTCGGCTACGACATGGTCGACTTGCCCGGCGTCTCGGTCGAGGAGACGGTGTTCGAGCCGCTGTCCCGCGGCGCCGACTGAGCCGGCTCGCCCGGCCCGGCCGCCGGGGCCGGCTCCGCCGCGCTGCGCCGCGCCGCGGCCCGCGCCCGGCCGCGCTTGAGCCGCGGCACGTACCACAGGGCGAACAGCCCCATCGCCAGCCCGGCCACGCAGACCCAGATCCACCACCGGGTGCCGGCCGGCAGGCTGCTCCGCACGATCAGCAGCACGATCAGCGCCACCGCCCAGCAGATCGTGATGCTGCCGGTGACCAGCTGGTCGTTTGCCTCGAGCGGCGGGGGCGGCTGCGGACGGCCGGATTCGTTCACCCCTCCAGGCTAGGGGGTGACCGGTCCGGGATGCTGCGCGCGGTCGGCCCGCATGATGTACTTAGGGCACGCCCGCCCCGGCCCACGGCGCTCACCTTTGCCGACCAAGGGTTAACGATGACGACAGAAACCCAGACCAGGACCGATGCCGGCCTGGCCACCGCGCTGCGGATCTCGGTGAGCAGGCTGGCCCGGCGGCTGCGTGCCCAGCGCACGGCTTCGGGCCTGCCCGAGGCGGTGCTGTCCGAGACCCAGCTGGCCGCGCTGGCGGCCCTGGAGGTGCACCAGGCCATGACCCCCGGTGAGCTGGCCGAGCACGAGAAGGTGCAGCCGCCGTCCATGACCCGCGTCATCGCCGTCCTCGAGGAGCGCAACCTGGTGCTCAGGTCCCCGCACCCGACCGACCGGCGGCAGGTCGTCCTTACCGTCACCGAGGAAGGCCGGGCGCTCGTGCACCGCGTGCGGCGTCGCAAGGACGCCTGGCTGGCCCGTCGGCTGGCCGAGCTGACCGCCGAGGAGCGGGCCATCCTGCGGGCCGCGGTGCCGATCGTGGAGAAGCTCAGCCAGTCCTCATGAGCCCAGGCCCGGGCCCAGTTCCGCGCTCGCCTCACGGCCGCGGTCGTCCCGGCGCAGCGGCCAGCTGCCCAGCGTGGTGAACCGGGGGTACTCGGTCGCGCCCAGGCGGCTGCGGACCAGGTGGATGCGATCCGCGGACCATGACGGGCCCTGGTAGCCGTCCAGCGCGGCGACCAGCCCGGTGACGTCGGCGGGCATCCGGCACCGCGCCAGGGTCAGGTGCGGCCGGAACCGGCGGCCCCGGTCCGGCGGCGGCGCGCCCGCGCGGCTCGCGCCCGCGGCCACCGACTCGGCCAGGTGCGCCAGCGCCCCGCGGTCCCCGGAAATGCCGCTCCACAGCACGTTGGCCCGGGCCGGCGTGGGGAAGGCGCCCGCGCCGGCGAACGCCAGCCGGAACACCTGGTGCCGCCGCGCGGCGTTCTCCAGCCGCCGCAGCAGCCGGGTCGCGGCCGACTCGTCCACCTGACCCAGGAAGGCCAGCGTCACGTGCCAGGCCTCCCGGTTGGTCCAGCGCAGGTCCTCCCGGCCGGGCCGGAGCGGGCCGGCCAGCGAGTCCAGCTCGTCGAGCACCGCCGCGGGCGGCGCGATCGCCACGAACAGCCGCATCAGTTCTCCCCGGGCGGCCCCGGACCGGAGCGGTTCGGTCATCTCCTCGGGCGTCCGGCGGACTAAACCGGTGCGCTGGGAGCGAGCATGCTCGCCGAGCAATCCTGCTCCGTGAGCCTCGTTACCCATCTACCCACCTCGATCGCGTGGTTCTGACCCCGCCCTGGTCTAGCCTGGCACCTTTGTAAGCTGGCTCCGTGAACCGGGTGCCCCGCTGGCTGCTGCCCGCTGTGCTTGCGCTGCTCGTGCTGGCCGTGGTGATCGGCGCGGTCATCCACTAGCCGCCGATGCGCTCGGCCACGTAGTCGATGCAGGCGGTGAGCGCCGCCACGTCGGCAGGATCGACGGCCGGGAACATCCCGATGCGCAGCTGGTTGCGGCCTAGCTTCCGATAGGACTCCGTATCGACGATTCCGTTCGCCCGCAATGTTGCCGCTACGGCGTCGGCGGACAGTCCGTCGGCCAGATCGATGGTCCCGACCACCGGCGAGCGGTGCGCGGGATCGGCGACGAACGGAACCGCGTAAGCCGCCTTCTCCGCCCACGTATACAGTATGGCAGCCGATCGGGCGGTGCGGGCCGTGGTCCACTCCAGGCCGCCCTGGCCGAGCATCCATTCGACCTGGTCAGCCAGCAGGAACAGGGTGGTCACGGCGGGGGTGTTGTACGTCTGGTCCCGGGCCGCGTTCTCCGCCGCGACGCGCAGCGAGAGGAAGTCGGGGATGTACCGCCCGCTGGCGGCGATCTCGTGCACCCGTCCCACGGCCGCCGGGGACATCAGCGCCAGCCACAGCCCGCCGTCCGAGCCCAGGCCCTTCTGCGGCGCGAAGTAGTAGACGTCGAACTCGCCGGGCTGCACGGCGATCCCGGCCGCGGCGCTGGTCGCGTCGACCAGGACCAGCGCGTCCGGGTCGGCGCCGGGCACCCGGCGTACCGGCATGGCCACGCCGGTCGAGGTCTCGTTGTGGGTCAGCGCGTACGCGTCGGCCCCGGGCTCGGCCCGCGGGACCGGATGGGCGCCGGGTGCGGACTCCACCACGGTCGGCGCGGTCAGCCAGGGGGCCCGCCCGGTGACGGCGGCGAACCGGGCCGAGAACTCGCCGAAGCTCAGGTGCTGGGCGTGCCGCCGGATCAGCCCGAACGCCGCCGCGTCCCAGAACGCGCTGGTGCCGCCGTTGCCGAGCACCACCACGTAGTCATCCGGCAGGCCGAACAGCTCGGCCAGCCCGGCCCGGACCCGGTGCACCAGGGACCGGACCGGCGGCTGGCGGTGCGACGTGCCCAGGTAGCTGCGCCCCGAGCCGGCCAGCGCGGCCAGCTGCTCGTCGCGGATCTTGGCCGGCCCGCTGCCGAACCTGCCGTCCTGCGGCTTCAGGCCCGCCGGGATCACCAGTTCGCTCATTGTCGCAGCTTACCGGCGGGCCCAGCGGCTAACACCGCGGCTCAGGCCTGGCGGTCGAGGACGTCCGGCGCGCCGGGCACCTCGGCCACCGACCGGGACGGCGGGCCGATATAGCGCGCGGCCGGGCGGACCAGCCGGCCCGTGCGCTTCTGCTCCAGGATGTGCGCGGCCCAGCCCGCGGTCCGGGCGCAGGTGAACATGGAGGTGAACATGTGCGCGGGGACTTCGGCGAAGTCCAGCACGATGGCGGCCCAGAACTCCACGTTGGTCTCGAGCACCCGGTCCGGCCGCCGGGCCCGCAGCTCGGCCAGGGCCGCGCTCTCCAGGGCCAGCGCCACCTCGTAGCGGGGCGCGCCGAGTTCCTTGGCCGTCCGGCGCAGCACCCGGGCCCGCGGGTCCTCGGCCCGGTACACCCGGTGCCCGAACCCCATCAGCCGCTCGCCCCGGTCCAGCACCGACGTCACGTACTGGCGGGCGTCCCCGGTCCGTTCGACCTCCTCGATCATGCCGAGCACCCGGGCCGGCGCGCCGCCGTGCAGCGGCCCGGACATGGCGCCCACCGCTCCGGACAGGGCGGCCGCCACGTCCGCGCCGGTCGAGGCGATGACCCGGGCGGTGAAGGTGGAGGCGTTCATGCCGTGCTCGGCCGCCGACGTCCAGTACGAGTCGACCGCCTTGACGTGCCGCGGATCCGGCTCGCCGCGCCAGCGGATCATGAACCGCTCGGTGATCGTGGCCGCCTCGTCGACCCGGCGCTGCGGCACCATCGGCAGCCCCACCCCCCGGGCGGCCTGGGCCACGAAGGACAGCGCCATGACCGAGGCCCGGGCCAGGTCCTCGCGGGCCTGCTCATCCTCGATGTCGAGCAGCGGCCGCAGCCCCCAGGCGGGCGCCAGCATGGCCAGCGCGCTTTGCACGTCGACGCGGATATCGCCGGAATGGACCGGAATGGGATATGGCTCGGCGGGCGGCAAGCCCGGCGCGAACGCATTGTCCACCAGAAGACCCCAGACATGGCCGTATGAGACATGGCCGACGAGTTCTTCGATATCGACTCCCCGGTAGCGGAGCGCGCCGCCCTCTTTATCCGGCTCGGCGATTTCGGTCTCGAAGGCGATAACGCCTTCAAGGCCCGGCTTGAAATCCGACATCGGCGTTTCCTCTCTTCCTGACGGGCGCCGCGGGCGCCATGCGTCGTGCGCTGTGTCTCACGAGCTGGGCCGGGCCGGTCGCCCCATGAGAACCATAAGACCCGGACCGGCCCAGGCCACGGCCGGCTCCGGGTTGCTGTGGTGCGAGGATCAGTACCCATGGATACCTCGCAGCTCGCTGGCGCCCTGGACGCCCTGTCCGAGGACACGATGGCCGGCGACCCGATGACCCAGTTCGCCGGGTGGCTGGACCAGGCCCAGCGCCGCGGCCTGCCCGAGCCCACCGCCATGGTGCTGGCCACCACGTCCGCCGAGGGCCGGCCGCGGGCCCGGACCGTGCTGCTCAAGGCGCACGGCGCCGAGGGCTTCACGTTCTACACCAACCGGACCTCGCGCAAGGGCCAGGACCTGGCGGCCCATCCCCGGGCCTGCGCGGTCTTCCCCTGGTACGCGCTGGGCCGCCAGGTCACCGCCGAGGGCCCGGTGCGCATGCTGTCCCAGGCCGACAGCGAGCCGTACTACCGGTCCCGGCCCCGCGGGTCGCAGCTCAGCGCCTGGGCCAGCAGGCAGTCGCAGGTCATCGCGTCCCGCGCCGAACTGGAGCGCCGGGTGGCCGAGCTCGAGCAGCGCTGGCCGGAGCCGGCGCAGGTCCCGATGCCGGGCTTCTGGGGCGGGTACGTGCTGGTCCCGGACACGGTGGAGTTCTGGCAGTCGGGCCGCTACCGGCTGCACGACCGGCTGCGCTACTACCGCGACGGCGACGCCTGGGCCATCGAACGGCTTTCCCCCTAGGCAGTCCTCACTGCGGCATAGCATCACAAGCAGGAGGGTTGAGAAGTTGACTGCGCACGGGCTCATCGACACCACGGAGATGTACCTCCGCACCATCTTCGAGCTCGAGGAAGAGGGCGTCACCCCGCTGCGGGCCCGGATCGCCGAGCGGCTGGGGCAGACCGGCCCCACCGTCAGCCAGACGGTGGCCAGGATGGAGCGCGACGGCCTGGTGCACGTCCAGGGCGACCGGCAGCTCTCGCTGAGCGACGAGGGCCGCACGCTGGCCACCCGGGTCATGCGCAAGCACCGGCTGGCCGAGTGCCTGCTGGTCGGGGTGATCAAGCTGCCCTGGGAGGAAGTGCACATCGAGGCGTGCCGCTGGGAGCACGTGATCTCCGAGAGCGTCGAACGCCGCGTGGTCGAACTGCTCGACTACCCGGTGCGGTGCCCGCACGGCAATCTCATTCCCGGCCTGGCCGAGCTGGGGCTCCCGGATCAGGCAAAGGAGAAGGTACGCGCGGCAATGCACGAGGCGGGTGAGGCGATGACAAAGGTCGCATCCGCGGACCGCGCGCCAGCGGTCATCCGGCGAATTGGCGAGCAAATTCAGAGTGACCTCGATCTGATGCTTAAACTCAAGCGCGTCGGGATACAACCCGGACGCGAGGTGATACTCATGGCGGCCCACGATGGTGTGTGCGTGACAGCTGACGACTCGGCGGACGCCATCTCCACGCAACTCCCGGGGTCTATCGCCGCGCACATTTTCGTGTCCGTGCCCAGCCGCCCCCATTCGGCGGTCCCATGACGAGCTGGGGCGAGGCGGCGTTCGACGCGTACCTCCCCGCCGACATGGTGCTCGGCCAGGCCGACATCGGCGTCGTGGTCGCCGACCGGCTCGGCAACCTGCTGTTCCTCAACGACTATGCGGCCCGGCTGTTCCGGCTCCGGGGCGACGTCGGCCAGCTGGCCGGCGCTCCGGTGCGGTCGCTGGGCCTGTTCGCCGGCGAGGACCTGCGCAAGATGGAGGACGTGGCCGGGCAGGTGCTGCGCGGCCGGTCCTGGGAGGGGACCTTCGAGAGCAGCCGCGGCGACGGGTCGCACGCGCTCATCCGCGCGGTGACCGTGCCGCTGCGCCATCCCGGCGGCGACATCGACGGGATGGTGATCCTGGCCCGCGAGGCGAGCAACCGGGACGGCCAGCTCCAGGACCGGATCGCCCTGCTCGAGCGCGTGGGCGAGCGGCTGGCGGGCTCGCTGGAGATCGACACCACGCTCAAGCACGTGGCGGAGATGCTGGTCCCGCAGTTCGCCGACCACTGCTTCATCGACCTGCTGCAGGGCGGGCAGCTGTTCCGCCGGGTGATGCGGCACGCCAGCAACTGGGTGCCGCCGCCGGGCACCTGGGCGCAGGTCGGCGAGCAGATCCACTACCCCGAGGGTCACTTCTGCCAGCAGGCCATGGCCCGCCTGGACACGATCGTGGTCACCGACCTGGATCTCGAGCCCCGCCCGGCGCCGAGCGCGCAGAGCATGGCCGCGGCGCACGAGGCCGGGCTGACGTCGGTGGTGGCCGCGCCGCTGTACGCCCGCGGCGAGCTGCTCGGAGTGATGAGCCTGGCCCTGTCCCGGCTCACCGACCGCGAGGAGCGCAACTACGGCGCGCCCGACCGCGACCTGATCGGCGCGATCGCCAGCCGGGTGGCCGTCGCGATCGACAACTCGATGCTGTTCGAGACCGAGCGGGCCACCGCCCTGGCCTTCCAGAAGAGCCTGCTCCCGCAGGTCATCCCGGACCTCGACGGCCTCGAGGTGGCCTGCCGTTACGTTCCGGCCAAGCCGCTGGAGGCGCAGGGCCAGGGCATCCAGACGCAGGTCGGCGGCGACTGGTACGACATCATCCCGCTGGCCGCCGGCCGGGTCGGCATCGTGATCGGCGACGTGGAGGGCCGCGGCCCGCGGGCGGCGGCCATCATGGGCCAGCTGCGCGCCGCGCTGCGGGCGTTCGCCCAGGACGAGAAGTCCTCGGCCGACATCATGCGCAAGCTCGACGAGTGGTGCCGGTCGCTCGGGCCCGCCGACGAGGCCGGGGTCCCGCTGGCCGGCGACCCGCCCACGGCCAGCTGCATCTACATGATCTACGACGCGTGGTCACGGGAGCTGACCTTCGCCAACGCGGGCCACGACGCCCCGATCATGATCAGCGGCGGCCAGTCCCGCCAGCTGGAGTTCCGGCACAAGGGCGTGCTGCTCGGCGTGCGCGGCAAGGGGATCCGCGGGCTGCCCACCTACAAGGAACAGACGATCACCGTGCCGCCCGGGGCGATCCTGGTCTTCTTCACCGACGGCCTGACCGACCGCCGGACCCGCGCCGACGGCTCCGGGCACTACACCGAGGACGAGGCGGTGCAGATGCTGCAGCACGCGGTGCGCGCCGCCGCGGCCAGCGGGGACGCCGACGCGGTGGCCACCGCGGCCGAGTTCGCGGTGCCGGGCGACATCGACGACGACATGGCCATCTTGGTGGTCAGGTCCTCGCCCGCCGAGCTGGCCTCGATCGAGCGCTCGTTCCCCGCCGAGCCGATCATGGTGTCCGAGGCCCGGCGGCTGGCCGCCCAGACGTTCGGCTCGTGGGGTATGGAGGCCGAGCAGATCGAGCTGGCCTGCCTGCTGGTCTCCGAGGTGGTCACCAACGCCGTGCTGCACGCCTCGATCACCCCCAGCCCGGGCCGCCGGCTCGACTTCGACCTGGACCCGGTGATCATGTCCGCGCCCGTCGGCCCGCCCCGGACACCGGAGCCGGTCCCGGCCGCCCGCCCGCGCAGCCGGCCGGCGGCGGCTAGCCGGCCGGCGGCGGCGATGAAGGCCGGCGCGGCGATGTCTGCCGCGACGTCTGCTCGGGCCGCCGCGGCGCCTGCCAGGGCCGCGACCGTTCCGGTCCAGGGCGCCTCGGTGCCGGGCTGGGACGACCCGGTGCCGGACGCCGGGCGGATCGGGCCCCGGGAGTTCGCGCTGCGGCTGCGGCGCGGAGCCAGCGCGGTGTGGGTCGAGGTGTTCGACCCGGACCTGCGGCTGCCCCGGATCCGGACCGCCGCGGAAACCGACGAGGGCGGGCGCGGCCTGTACCTGGTCGAGCAGCTCGCGACCCGGTGGGGATCGCGGCCCACGCCGGAGGGCAAGGCGGTGTGGTTCGAGATGCCGCGCAGCGGCTACCGCTCTGGTTAGCCGGTCGTCTTATGAGCCGGTCGTTCTCATCTAGCCGGTCGTCTTAGCGGCCGCTCGCCTTAGTGGCCGCCGCTCGAGGCCCACAGCATCAGCGCGATGATGCCCACGATGACGACGGGCGCGACCCAGTTCTTGCCCGAGACGCTCAGCTTCATCTTGCCGCGCAGCCGGGTGTACACGTACGCGACCAGAAGGCCGATGAGGATCAGCAAGATGAACCCGGACGTCATAGCCGCCTCCAGAACCTGCGGTTTCGTGCGAACGCGATTCGAGCCTACGACATCCGGGCACCCGACGCGAGGCGCCCCGCGATAACGCGTCCAGAATGTTCCGGCTACCGCGTGTGACCTGCCGAGACCTGCGACCGCGTGGCGAGGTACCGTGATGGGGAAGGACCTGAATCCGGCCCGGCCGGGGCGGGACAGGCCGATGGCATGCGGAGGCATGATGGCGGAGGCGTTCATAGCCGGTGCGGTGCGCACCGCGGTCGGCAAGCGGAACGGCGCCCTGTCCGGGGTTCACCCGGTCGACCTGGGCGCGCACGCTC